>ERZ1066138.484-NODE-484-length-13526-cov-9.546285_pt1 | contig 13526 bp, 11 predicted proteins | sample MGYA00382785_ERZ1066138 | MGnify/ENA primary metagenome ERZ1066138 (study PRJEB33369, sample SAMEA5778368) | biofilm metagenome | biome: Industrial cooling water; feature: Water cooling tower basin; material: Biofilm | place: United Arab Emirates | collected...
GCCGTGTCGGTGCCGCTAAAGTTCCAGCGCGAGGGGATCAAGTACGACGAGCTGTCCGACGAGGACAAGGACCAGTGGGACGCGCTGGAGTGGGACGATGACGGCAACGTGCCAAATCGCGTGGAGGCCGAGGCGGTAAACAAGTGGCTGTTCAACAAGGACACGGTGGACAAGGTCCTGGAACATCTCATGACCCGGGGTTTGACGGTGGCCGGGGGCGACCGACTCGGCAAGACCATACTGTTTGCCAAGAACCAGCACCACGCCGAGTTCATCGCGGAGCGCTTCAATGCCAACTACCCGCACTACAAGGGCGAGTTCGCGCGCGTGATCACGTTCAAGACCGAGTACGCGCAGAGCCTGATCGACAACTTCTCGGCCAAAGAAAAGGCGCCGCACATCGCCATCTCGGTGGACATGCTCGACACCGGAATCGACGTGCCCGAGGTCGTGAACCTGGTGTTCTTCAAGCTGGTGCGGTCGAAGACCAAGTTCTGGCAAATGCTCGGTCGGGGCACGCGCCTGTGTCCGGACCTGTTCGGGCCGGGCAAACACAAGGAGTACTTCTGCGTCTTCGACTACTGCCAGAACCTGGAGTACTTCAGCCAGAACATCCCGGCCGCCGAGGGCGCGCTGGGTGAATCGCTGGGCAAGCGGCTGTTCGACGCCCGGCTGGAGCTGATCGGCGAGCTGGACCATCGAAGCGTCAGCGAGAACGGCGGCCAAGTTGTCAAGGAGGCCGCTGCCGCGTACGGCGACCCGCGGACGAACGACGAGGTCCGTCGTTCGCTCGCCGAGCTGCTGCAGCGCGAGACGGCGGCGATGAACCTCGAGAACTTCGTCGTGCGGCCACGGCGGCGCATCGTCGAAAAGTACGCCAAGCCCGAAGCATGGGCTGTCTTGTCGCCGGAAGCGCTCTCGTACCTGTCGCACCAGGTCGCGGGTCTGCCGTCGGAACTCGACCCAGAAAACGAGGAGGCCAAGCGCTTCGACCTGCTGGTGCTTAATCTCCAGCTCGCGATGCTCCGGTCGGAGCCCGCTTTCGCTCGCCTGCGCGATCAGGTCAAGGCGCTTGCCGGTCTGCTGGAAGAGAAGTCGGCGATTCCGATGGTGCGTGACCAGATGGCGCTGATCCAGGACGTGCAGACCGACGAGTGGTGGCAGGACGTGACCGTCCCGATGCTCGAGGCGATGCGCCGGCGTCTGCGTGATCTGATCAAGCTCATCGAGAAGCAGAAGCGCAAGCCCATATACACCGACTTCGAGGACGCAATGGGCGGCGAGACAGCGGTCGAGCTGCCGGGCTTTGGCCACGGCACCGACTACCCGAAGTTCCGCGCCAAGGCCCAGGCCTTCCTGCGCTCGCATCAGGACCACATCGCAATTCACAAGTTGAGGATGAACACAGCGTTGACCGCTGCTGATCTCGCTGAGCTTCAACGCATGCTTTCCGAGAGCGGCGTTGGCGGCGCGGAGGACCTCCAGCGCGCCGCCGAGGAGTCCCAAGGGCTGGGCCTCTTTGTGCGCTCACTGATCGGTCTTGATCGCCAGGCGGCAAAGGAAGCCTTGGCCGGGTTTCTCAACGGCAAGTTTCTCGGAGCCAACCAGATCGAGTTCGTGAACTTGATCGTGGACCATCTCACAGAACACGGCGTGATGGACGCAGCGATGCTCTACGAGTCCCCATTCACTGACCTTACGCCGCGCGGGCCCGATGGGCTGTTCAACTCGGCGCAGGTGGATGAGCTGCTGGCGGCGATCGAGCGGGTGCGCCAGACGGCTATTGCGGCATAAACATCTGCGCGTGTGCGCCGGCGGGTCGGTTTCTCAGACATTTGCGTCGGACCGTGCCGGCTCTCCCAGAAAACGCACCTACTTGCCGATGCAAAATGTTGCAAACACCGCCCCCAGCAACGCGTCGCTCGAGACCTCGCCGGTGATCTCCCCGAGCGCCTGGTGGGCCTGGCGCAGTTCCTCGGCGACCAGCTCGAAGGAAGCCTTCTCGCCGAGCCGCGCTTCGGCGACCTCGAAGAGGCTCCGCGCACGCTCGAGCGCGTCGAGGTGCCGGCGTCGCGCCGACCAGGCGCTGCCGTCCGCCTGGTAACCGGCGGCGGCCTTCAGCTGCTCGCGCAGCTCCGGAAGGCCCGCGCCGGTCAGCGCCGAGATCGCGAGCACCGGCCGCTCTTCGAGTGCCGGCGCGGGCACGGCGTCCGGCAGGTCGGTCTTGTTCCACACGACCAGCGTCGCCGCGCCGGTCGGCAGCGAGGCGGTCTCGCCTTCCGCAAAGCCGCGCGCCGCGTCGACGACGTACAGCACGAGATCCGCGCGGCTCATTTCCATGCGCGCGCGCCGCAGGCCCTCGACCTCGATCACGTCGTCGGTGTCGCGCAGGCCCGCCGTGTCGACCACGTGGATCGGCAGGCCGTCCACGTGGATGCGCTCGCGCAGGAGGTCGCGTGTCGTGCCCGGGATCTCGGTGACGATGGCGGCGTCGTGACCGGCGAGCGCGTTGAGCAACGAAGACTTGCCCGCGTTCGGGCGGCCGGCGATGACCACGTGCAGCCCGTCGCGCAGGGCGCGGCCCTGGCGCATCGTGTCGGCGATCTTCGCGAAGCGCTGGCCGATCTCGGTCAGGCGGTCCTTCACTTCCTGGGACTCGAGGAATTCCGCGTCCTCGTCGGGGAAGTCGATCGCCGCCTCCACGTAGGCGCGCAGCTGCATCACGCGCACCGCGAGCGCGCCGACCTCGCGCGAGAACTCCCCGGACAGCGAGCGCAGCGCGGCGCGCGCCGCCTCGGCGGAACCCGCGGCGATGAGGTCGGCGATCGCCTCGGCCTGCACGAGGTCGAGCTTGCCGTGGTGGAAGGCGCGCTCGCTGAACTCGCCGGGACGGGCCGGCCGCGCGCCGAGTTCGACGGCGCGCGCGACGAGCTGGTCCATGACGACGGAGCCGCCGTGTCCGTGCAGTTCGAGCACGTCCTCGCCGGTGAAGGACGCGGGCGCAGGAAAGTAGAGCGCGATGCCGACGTCGATCGTGAGCCCGCCGGCGCCCGAGAACACGGCGACGGTCGCGTAGCGCGCCTCGGGCAGGCCGCCGAGGATCTCGGTCGCGATCCGGCGCGTCTGCGGTCCGGAAATGCGGACGATGCCGATCCCGCCGCGGCCCGGCGCCGTGGCGCCCGCGACGATGGTGTCGACCGCGGCATTCACCGCCGGGCGGCCGCCAGCGCGGCGAGACCCGTCAGTCCCGGGTGCGGGCGGGTGATGAGGAGGGACGGGATCGCGCGCAGCCATGCCGCGTATTGTCCCTTGTCTTCGAAGCCGCGTCGAAAGGCCGCGACGTCGAACCGCGACGACCAGCGCGGCAGGATGCCGCCGGCGAGGTAAACGCCGCCCCGCGCCCCCGCCGCCAGCGCCAGGTTGCCGGCCACCCGGCCGAGCCAGCGCGTGAAGAGCGCGTGCACGCGGATCGCTTCCGGCTCCCCGCGCCAGGCGGCCGCGTCGATGGCCGGCGCGGCCAGGCTGGTGCCGGTCATCGCGGCGTACAGGCGTTCGAGGCCGGGACCGCTGAGTACCGTCTCGGCCGACACCCGGCCGTGCGCGCGGCGCAGCCGCTCCCAGGCCTCGAGTTCCTCGTCGTCCACCGGCGCGAGGTCCGCATGTCCGGCGTCGCCCTGGATGACGTGCCAGCCGCCGGCCGCGGGTGCGGCGATGGCGGTCCCGAGCCCGGTACCCGGGCCCAGCACGACGACGGGCTCGCCGGCCACCGCCGCGCCGCCGCCGCAGCGACGGACGTCGTCCGCGCCGAGCTGCGGAATCGCCTCGGCGATGGCGCGGAAATCGTTGACCAACACGGCTTCCCGTACGCCCGCGGCCTGCGCGAGCTCCGTCGCATCCAGCACGACATCCGCATTCGTGAGCCGGATCCTGCCGGCCCCCGCCACCGGTCCGGCCGCCCCGAACGCCGCCGCCGTCACTCGATGGGGATGCGGCCCATCACGAAGGAACCGGGCGACCTTCGCGGCGACGTCCGGCGTGGTGGCGCTGTCCTCGAGCCGCGACAGGACCCAGCCGCCGTCCGCCGGCTCGGCAAGCGCAAGGCGCGTGCGCGTGCCGCCGACGTCGCCGACCAGGATCACTTCGCCTTCCGCGTCGAACGGCGCGCGAGCGGCGCCTCGGCGAGCGCGGCGAGGAAGTCGCTCCGCCAGCGCGCGACGTCGCGCGCGCGCAGCCGGCGCATCAGCGCCTCGTGGCGGCGGCGACGCTCCGGCAGGCGCATCTCGCGCGCGGCGTGCAGGGCGGCGGCGGTCTCCTCGCCGTCGTACGGGTTCACGATCAGCGCCTCGCGCAGGAACTGGGCCGCCCCGGCGAAGCGCGAGAGCACGAGCACGCCGGGATCCTCGGGATCCTGCGCGGCCACGTACTCCATCGCGACCAGGTTCATGCCGTCGCGCATCGGCGTGACGACGCCCACCCGGCTCGCGCGATAGAGGCCGGCGAGCGTGCGCCGCGGCAGCGCGCGGTTGAGGTAGTGCACCGGCGTCCAGTCGAAGCGGGCGAATCGCCCGTTCACCCGCGCCGCCTCGCGGTCCAGCTCCTGGCGGAAGCTGCGGTACGAGGCGAGGTCGCCGCGGCTGACCGGCGCGACCTGCAGCAGGATCACCTTCCCGTGGGCCTTCGGGTGGGCCTCCAGGTAACGGCCGAAGGCGTCCATGCGCCGCAGCAGGCCCTTGCTGTAGTCGAGCCGGTCGACGCCGATGAACTGGTCGCGGCCGCGCAGCACGCCGCGCATCCGCGCGAACTCCCGGCTGCCGGGCGCGGTGAAGGCGTAACGGTGGAACTGGTCCACGTCGATGCCGATCGGGAAGGCCCCGGCGCGCAGCTCGCGGCCGAAAGCGGTGACCGTGTCGCCCCGCGCGCTGCCGCCGCAGGCGCGGCGAACGTGCTCGCGGAAACGCTCGAGGTCCTGCTCGGTCTGGAACCCGATCAGGTCGTAGGCGAACAGCGCGCGGACCAGCGACTCGTGCTCGGGCAGCGTCGAGAGGATTTCGGTCGGCGGGAACGGCGTGTGCAGGAAGAACCCGATGCGCTGGCGGGCCCGGCGCCGGCGCAGCTCCTCGGCGAGCGGGATCAGGTGAAAGTCGTGCACCCACACCTGGTCGCCCGCGCGCAGCAGCCGCGCGAGCGTCTGCGCGAAGCGGGCATTGACGCGCCGGTAACTCTCGAGCTGCCGCCGCTCGAAGCGCATCAGGTCGATGCGGAAGTGCATCAGCGGCCACAGGCAGTTGTTGCAGAAGCCGCAGTAGAAGTTCTCGAAGTCCTGCGGCGAGAGGTCGAGCGTCGCGAGCGTGATGCCTTCCGCGCGCTCCCGGTGCAGCTTCGCCCGCCCCGCGGGGGCCGTGCGCCCGCTCCAGCCGAACCAGAGGCCGCCGCGCTCGCGCAACGCGTCCACCAGCCCGACGGCGAGCCCGCCCGCGGTCGCGGCGCCGCGCACCGGTCCCACCCGGTTTGACACGGCCACCAGGCGTCCGCGCGCGCTCACGTGAACGCCTCCCAGCCGCGCGAGAGCCGCATCGCGGCGTTCACGATGCCGACCAGCGAATAGGTCTGCGGGTAGTTGCCCCAGTGCTCGCCGCTCTCCGGAGCGATGTCCTCCGACAGGAGCCCGAGGTGGTTGCGCCCCGCCAGCATCTTCTCGAACAGCTCGCGCGCCTCCGCCCTCCGGCCGATGCGCGCCAGCGCGTCGATGTACCAGAAGGTGCAGATGTTGAAGGCCGTGGTCGGCAGGCCGAAGTCGTCCGCCGCCGCGTACCGGAACAGGTGGTCGCCGCGACGCAGGCGTTCCTCCACCCGCGCGACCGTCCCCGCGAAGCGCGCGTCGTCCGCCGGCAGGAACCCGACCTCGGCCATCAGCAGGAGGCCCGCCTCGACGTCGTTGCCGTCGAAGCTCTCCATGAAGCTGCCGCGCGCCGCGTCGAAGGCGCGCGACTCGATCGCCGCGCGGATCTGCGCCGCGCGGCCGGACCACAGGCGCGCCCGCTCCGGCAGGCCGCGGTGCTCCGCGATGCGCGCGAGCCGGTCGCAGGCGGCCCAGCACATCAGCGCCGACGAGGTGTGGACGCGCTCGCGCGTGCGCAGCTCCCACATGCCGGCGTCCGGCGTCGCGTGCACCTGCCAGGCCTGCTCGCCGACGCGCTCGAGTCGCAGGAAGTCCTGCTCGGTCGCGGCGCGCAGGAGCCGCCGGTCGAAGAACGACTGCGCGGTCGCGAGCACCACGTTGCCGTAGACGTCGTGCTGGTGGTGCTCGAAGGCCTGGTTGCCGACGCGCACCGGGCCCATGCCCCGGTAGCCGGCGAGCGTCGGCACCTCGCGTTCGTCGAGCCGGCGCTCGAGCGCGATGCCGTACACGGGCTGCAGGTGGCCGTCCACCGCCTGGCCGACGATGTTGCCGAGGTAGCGCAGGTAATGCTCCATCGTCTCGACGTCGGACAGGGAGTTGAGTGCGCGCACCACGAAGAATGCGTCGCGCAGCCAGCAATAGCGGTAGTCCCAGTTGCGCCCGCTGGCCGGCGCCTCGGGAATGCTGGTGGTCATGGCCGCGACGATCGCGCCGGTCTCCTCGAACTGGCAGAGCTTCAGCGTGATCGCCGCGCGGATCACCGCGTCCTGCCACTCGGCGGGGATCGCGAGACGGCCCGCCCAGCGGCGCCAGTGGCCCTCGGTCTCCTCCTGGAACTCGCGCGCGATCGCCTCCGGCCCGCCGGAGAGCGTCTCGTCCGCGCCCAGCACCAGGTTGATGCCGGACTCGAGCAGGAACGGCGTTTCCGCGAGCACGTAGCTGACCGGCGCGTCGGTGGTGAGCCGCAGCACCCGGTCCTCGCTCACGTAGCGGATGTGGTTGCTGCCGTGCGTGACCGCCGGCCGGTGCGCGCCGTAGCCGAACGAGGGCCTGACGCGCACGCAGATGCGCGGCGTGCCGGCGAGCGGCCGGACGCGGCGCACGAGCATCTGCGGGCGGAACATGCGGCCGTGGCGTTCGAAGCGCGGGCAGAAGTCGGTCACCTCGACCGCGGAGCCGTTCGTGCTGAAGAGCCGCGTCACGAGCACCGCGGTGTTGCCGAGATACTCCTGCTCGCTGCGCTCGAAGCCGCCGAGTTCGATGGACCAGTGTCCGCGCGCATCCGCGCCGCCGCCGTTGTCCACGAGCGCGTGGAACACCGGGTCGCCGTCGAACCTCGGCAGGCAGCTCCAGACGATGCGGGCCTCGCGGTCGACGAGCGCGGAGACGACGCAGTTGCCGGTGACGCCGAGATCGAGCGAGGCGGGCTTCGTCACGGCGCCGCTCCGCGCGCGAGCGCATCGCGGCTCGCCGCCAGCCAGTCGTGCACTTCGCCGACGCCCGCGAAGCGGTAGCGCGCGGCGGTCTCGCCGGGACCGACCTTCACGCCGTAGCCGCCGAGCAGCGCGGCCGCGCGGAAGCCGTCCTCGTCGGTGACGTCGTCGCCGACGAACACCGGCCGGCGGCCCGCGAACGAGCCGTGCTTCGCGAGCGCCGCGAGCGCCGCGCCCTTGTTCGTTCCGCGCGGGCGCGCCTCCACCACTGCGTGGCCGCGCAGGATCTCGAACTCCGGGGCCGCGGCCGCCTGCTTCATGGCGGCGATGCACTCCCCGGCGCGCTCCGGCGCCTGGCGCCAGTGCAGCGCGACGGCCGCGCCCTTGTCCTCGACCACGATACGCGGGTCGGCCTCGAACTGTTGCCGCAGCCGGCCGGCGATGCGCGAGGCGCCGTCCGGGTTCGCGGAGGAGACGGTGTGGCCGGTCTCGAAGCGCAGTTCCAGTCCGTGCAGGCCGGCGCCGGCCGCGGCCGGCAGGGGCGCGATGGCGTCGAGTCCCGCCAGGGTGCGGCCGGTGACGACGGCCACGGCGCCGCCGAGGCGGGCGCGCAGGTCCGCCAGCAACGCGGGCAGGCCCGCGTCGATGCTCACGCCGTCCGGATGCTGAGCGAATTCCGCGAGCGTCCCGTCGAAATCGAGGAACAGCGCGGCGTCGGGCTCGAGCAGCGGCGGCCGGGCTTCCGTGCCGGATTCCGCCATCGGGTCATTAAACCACTACTCGTGCCTCAGCGCCTCAATGGGATCCAGTCCCGCCGCGCGTCGCGCGGGCCACAGCCCGAACACGAGCCCGACCGCGGCGGCGAAGCCGAACGCCAGCGCGAGCGCGTCCGCCGTCACCGCCGTCTGCCAGCCGGCGAATTTCGACAGCGCCGCCGCCGTCGCGACGCCGAGGCCGACGCCGAGCGCCCCGCCCGCGAGGCACAGGATCACCGACTCGACCAGGAACTGCCGCAGGATGTTGCCGCGCGTCGCGCCGATCGCCTTGCGGATGCCGATCTCGCGCGTCCGCTCGGTGACCGTCACCAGCATGATGTTCATGATGCCGATGCCGCCGACGACGAGGCTCACGCCCGCGATGCCCGCGAGCAGGAAACCGAGGATCTCCGTCGTCTGCTGCTGCGTGGCGAGGAACTGGCGGCGGTCGAGCAGCGTGAAGTCGTTGTCGCGCCCGGGCGCGAGGCCGTGCTCGCGCCGGAGTACGCGCTCGATCTCGACCATGGCCGCGCCGAGGTCGCTGCCCGGCGCGACCTGCGCGGAGATGGTCTGCACGGCGTCCTCGCCGGTGATGCGGTAGCGCGAGGTGCCGAGCGGGATGTAGACGTCGTCGTCCGGGTTGCCGGGGCCGAAGGCGCCCTTGCGGCGATAGACGCCGACGACTTCGAACGGCATGTTCTTCACCACCACCGTCGCGCCGACGAGGCTCGCCGCCGGCACCTGCAGCAGCTCCGGCACCTCGCCGCCGAGCACCGCGACGCGCCGCCGCGAGGCGTCGTCGGCCGCGCTGAACATCCGACCGTGCTCCAGTTCGTAGCCGTTCACGCGCGCGTGTTCGGCGAGCGTGCCGATGACCTGCAGGTTGAGGTTGCGCGCGCCGAGCCGCACCTGCTGCCGGCCGCTCTGCTCCGGCACGACGGCGGCCAGGTGGCGCGCGTCCGTCGCCAGCGCCTCGGCGTCGTCCAGCGTGAGCGTCTGCTGTTCGCGGGCCACGCCCCCGAGCCAGCGCATGCCGGTGGTGATGGTCAGCACGTCGGCGCCGAGGGTCGCGAGCTGCGCGTCCACCGCCGCCTTCGCGCCGCGGCCGAGCGCCAGCATCGCGATGACCGCCGCGACGCCGATGATGACGCCGAGCATCGTGAGCACGGAGCGGAAGATGTTGCCCCGCATCGAGTCGAGCGCGAGGCGGACCGTCTCCCAGAGCGGCATCAGGGGCTCCGCGCCGGCGTCAGTCCCGGGATGCCGCCGCGCCGGCTCGCCACGTCCTGGATCTGCTGCTGGATCTCGACCAGGCTCGCGGTCGGCAGCAGCAGCACCTCGTCGCCCTCTTCGAGCCCGCCGGTGATCTCGACGCGGTCGAGGTCGGTCACGCCGGTCGCGACCGGCGTCGGCACGTCGCGGCCGTCCCTGCGACCACCCACAGCCCGCGGCCGAGCGCGAACGCGCCGTCGCGCCCGCCCGGCGCGCGCGCCGCGCCGCGGCCGGCGGCCCCCTCGCCGATCGCCGCGCGGATCTCCGCGGGATCGAGACCGAGGATCTCCGCCGTCGCCTCGACGTCCCGCGCCGCCCGCAGCGCCATGACCGGCAGCGTCAGCACCCCCCGCCGCTCGGCGACGTCGAAGGTCGCGTCCACGTTCATGCCCGGCCGCAGCAGGCCGTCCTCGTTCGCGACGTTGATCAGCACGGCGAACAGCGTGACGTTCTGGTCCACGACCGCCTGCGGCTCGATCTTCTCGACCGCGCCCGCGAAATCGCGGCCCGGGAACGCGGCGACCTCGATGCGCGCCGGGATGCCGGCCGCCAGCTTGCCGATGTCGGTCTCGTCCACGCGCACGCGGGCGCGCACGCGCGTCAGGTCCGCCATCGTCAGGATCACCGTGCCGCCGCCGACGTCGCGCGTCGGCGAGGAGATCACCTGCCCGCGCTCGACGAGCCGGGTCAGGATCGTCCCGGCGGACGGCGCGCGCACCTCGGTGTCCTCGAGGCCGATGCGCGCGTTCTCGAGCGTGACCCGCGCCGCGACCGCCGCCGCGCGCGTGTTCGCGACTTCGAGCTCGAGTGCCTCGAGCTCGGACTGGTTGATCCACGCGTTCTCGCGCAGCCGCTCGCCCCGTTCGAGCTGGGTCTTCGCGGTCTTCTCGCGCTGCAGCGCCGCGTTCAGCTCGGCCTCGGCCTGGTCGACCAGGTTCTTCGGCGTGCGCGGGTCGATGCGCACCAGGAGCTTGCCCGCCTCCACCGTGTCGCCGATCTCGGCGAGCAGCTCGAGGATCTCGCCGGAGGCCTTGGACTTCACTTCCACGGCCGCAACCGGTTCGATGGTGCCGGAGGCTTCGACGGTGACCGCGAGGTCGCCGCGGGTCACCGCGGCCGACTCGTACGCCGGGGACGGGGGCGCGCCGCCGCCGCACGCCGCGAGCAGGGCCGCGATCGCGGCGAGTCCGCCGACGCGGATGAAGGCTTCAGGCAGCCGCATCGGTCCCTCCCCGGTTCGTCGTGTCACTCACGACCTGACCGTCGCGCAACAGGATGGTTCGGCCCGCACGCGCGGCGACGCCGGCCTCGTGCGTCACCAGCACCAGCGTGTTCCCCGCGCGGTGCAGTTCGTCGAACAGCGCGAGGATCTCCCCGCCCGTCGCGCTGTCGAGGTTGCCGGTCGGCTCGTCGGCGAGCAGCAGTTGCGGCCCGGTCACGAGCGCCCGGGCGATCGCGACGCGCTGGCGCTGGCCGCCGGACAGCTGCGCGGGCCGGTGCAGGACGCGGTCGGCCAGGCCGACGCGCGCGAGCGCCTCGCGCGCGCGGCGCCGGCGCTCCGCGGCGGGCAGGCCCGCGTACACCAGCGGCATCTCGACGTTGGCGAGCGCGCTCTGCCGCGGCAGCAGCGCGAAGGTCTGGAACACGAAACCGATCTCGCGGTTGCGCACGCGCGCGAGCTCGCGGTCCCGGAGCTCGGACACCAGCCGGCCCCCGAGCCAGTAACGGCCCTCGTCCGCCGTGTCGAGGCAGCCGAGGATGTTCATGAGCGTGGACTTGCCGCAGCCCGAGGGTCCCATGATCGCGACGTACTCGCCGCGCGCGACGACGAGGCTGACCCCGCGCAGGGCGTGGATTTCGGCGTCCCCCATCCGGTAGCGGCGTCCCAGCCCCTCGGTGCGGATGGTCTCCATCGCTCAGCCGGAGCGCTGCTTCTTCGCCTCGGCCTCGACCACGCGGTTGATCTTCCACTGCTGGGCGATGGACAGTACGGTGTTGGTGAGCCAGTAGAGCACGAGGCCCGCAGGGAACCACATGAACATGAAGGTCATGACCACAGGCATGAAAGCGAAGACCTTCGCCTGCACCGGGTCCGGCGGTGCCGGGTTCAGCTTGAACTGCCCGTACATCGCCACGCCCATCAGGAGCGGCAGGATGAAGTACGGGTCGCGCGACGAGAGGTCCTGGATCCAGCCGAAGAACGGCGCCTGGCGCATCTCGACGCTCTCGAGCAGCACCCAGTAGAACGCGAGGAAGAACGGGATCTGCACCAGCACCGGCAGGCAACCGGCCACCGGGTTTATCTTCTCGCGCTTGTAGAGCTCCATCATCGCGCGCGCCTGTTCCTCGCGATTGTCCTTGTGGCGCTCCTGGATCGCCTTCAGCCGCGGCGCGACGGTCTTCATCTTCGCCATCGAGCGGCCGCTGGTCTCGGCGAGCTTGTAGAACACCAGCTTGATCAGGAAGGTCACGATGATGATCGCGAGCCCCCAGTTGCCGACGAAGTCGTAGACCTTCGACAGCAGCCAGAAGAGCGGCTGCGCGAGGATCGTGAGCATCCCGTAGTCGGCGGTCAGCTCGAGCCGCGGGCCGGCGGCTTTCAGCTGCTCCTGCAGCTTGGGGCCGACGAACAGCGTCTCCTCGAGCTCGAGGCGCCCGCCCGCGGGGACGGCGTGCGCCGGGCCGATCGCGCGCACCAGGTAGTCCATGTCCTCGACGCGCAGCTCGAACTGGTAGGGCTGCCCCGCCGCCGGCACGACGGCCGCCACGAAGTGGTGCTGCATGGCGGCGAGCCAGCCGTTCGTGACGGAGCGCGACAGCGCCGCGTCCTCCTCGTCCTCGATGTCGAGCTTCTGGTACTTCTCGCCGTCGTAGTAGGCCGGTCCCCGGAACGCATAAGTCTCCGGGTCCCACATCGAGCGTTCGTTGCCGACCGAGTGGCGCAGCAGCTGCAGGTAGGAGGCGAGCTTCACGGGCGCCTGGCCGGCGTTCTCGACTTCGTACTCGAGCCGCACCGCGTACGAGCCTCGGGTGAACACGTAGCGCTTGGTCACCGTGAGCCCCGCGCCGTCCGTCCAGGAGAGCGGCACCACCAGCGTGTCGTTGCCGTCGGCCAGCCGGAACTCCCCCGCCGACGCCGCGAAGGTCGCCCGGTGGTTGGGCTCCGCGCGCCCGGCTTCGCCGGTCGTGAGTCCGGACTGGAACAGGAACTGCGTCTCGGGTGAATCGACGTTGAACAGCCGCACCGGCGTCTGCTCAGGGTCGTCCTTGTGCTGCGGGTACTCGCGGACGTCGGCGCGGATCATCTCGCCGCCGGCGAGGCTCACCTCGATGTCGAGCACGTCGGTGACGACCCGGACCCGGCCGGCGCCCGCGATGGCACCCGCGATCGAATCCGGCGGCGGCGCCTGGGCCGCCGGCGCCGCAGCCGGCGCGGCGTCACCGGCGATCGTGGGCAGTTCCGCGGCGAGCCCGTCCTGCGGGCCCGCGCCCGGAATCGCCGATGCGGGTGCGGCGGCCGCGGGCGGCTGGGGCTCGGGCGCGGCGCGGCCGTAGTCCTTCATCCAGGCGTCGAAGTTGAGCCAGGCGAGGAACAGGAGCCCCATCCACAGCAGGAGGCGCGGATTCATGCGCGGCCCGCCTCGTCCGGCACCGGATCGAAGCCCGACGCGCCCCAGGGGTGGCAGCGCAGGAGGCGCCTCAGCGCGAGGCCCCAGCCCTTCAGCGCGCCGTGGCGCTCGATCGCCTCGAGCGCATACGCCGAGCAGGTCGGATGGAACCGGCATTGCCGGCCGAGGAACGGACTCAGCGTCCAGCGATACAGGTGGATGGGCGCCGCCGCGAGCCGCTTCATGGCTTGCCCCCGATCGCCCGCCAGTGGCGTTCGAGGCTGGCGAAGATTTCCTGGCTGGTCGCTGCCGTCGCCGGCGCGCGCGCGGTTACGAGCACATCCACGGCCGGCAACTCCCCTCGATGCATGCGGAAGGACTCGCGGATCAGGCGGCGCAGGCGATTGCGCCTGACCGCGTTGCCGGCGGCGCGAATGCTGACCGCCATGCCGAGCCGGGCCTCGCCCGCCTCATTGTTCACGCGCTGCATGACGAACAGGGCATCGCTCAGACGCTCTCGCACCCGCCGCGCGCGTTCGAACTCTGCGGCGGTGTGGAG
>ERZ1066138.485-NODE-485-length-13513-cov-7.325457_pt1 | contig 13513 bp, 14 predicted proteins | sample MGYA00382785_ERZ1066138 | MGnify/ENA primary metagenome ERZ1066138 (study PRJEB33369, sample SAMEA5778368) | biofilm metagenome | biome: Industrial cooling water; feature: Water cooling tower basin; material: Biofilm | place: United Arab Emirates | collected...
GCCATAAACGGCGAGGGGTCCGGCGCGGCCGCCGGCCCAGGTCTGCAGCTGCAGCTCGCCGAGGTCGCCGATGTGGTCCGAGTGGAAGTGCGTCAGCAGGACGCCGCCGATGCGGTCGAGCGGGATGCCCCAGAGCGACAGGTTCTCGGTCGACTCCGGGCCCGCGTCCACGACGTAGAACCGACCGCCTGCGAAGACCGCGACGCACGCCTTGGCGCGCTTTGCGCTGGGCAGCGGCGCGGAGGAGCCGCAGACGGCGACGCGCAGTGCATCGTCCCTGAGCGGAGCCGCATTCACGCGCGCGGTCACGCGTCGTGCCGCATGCTCGAAGAGGTACTGCTGGACGGCGGTGCTGGTCAGGACCGTCGCGGCCGCGCCGGCGAGGGCCGTGAGGCCGATGGCGAACGCGATGCGGCGGGGGGAGGATTCACGGGGCATGGCAGGGCTCCTGTCGGGCTCAGTGGGCACGGGACGCGCGTTTTTCGCGCAGGCGTTCGAGCATCAGCCGCGCGACCATCGGGCCGGCATTCTGGTTCTGGCCGGTGATCAGGTCGTCGTCGGCGACGAAGTGGTTGGCGAAGAAGTCGCGGAATGCGTGCCTGCGCGACTCGTAGCGCGCGCCGGCGCCGCGCAGCGCCGCTTCCGGGTGCAGCGGCGTGAGCGTGATTCCGAGCTGGCGCACCTGCCGGTCGGTCACCGCCGTGAGCCGCCGGCCGCGGATCAGCAGTTCGCCGTCCGGACGGCGCGCGCGCAGCAGGCCGAGCGGGCCATGGCAGATGCCGCCGAGGATCCGTCCCGCGGCATGCGCCTCGCTCATGCGCTGCGCGAGCGCATCGGACTGCGCGAAGTCGAAGGCCGCGCCCCAGCCGCCGGCGAGGAAGACGATGTCGTAGGCGGCGAAGTCGGTGTCCGCCACTGGCAGTGAGCGGGTCAGCTTGGCGCGCAGCTTTGGATCCGCGAGCATGCGGTCGTCGTGCGCGCAACGGATGGCCGGCTTCATGGACAGCGGGTCGACGGGCACGATCCCGCCCTGGATGCTGGCAACGTCCACCGAAAGGCCGGCGTCCAGGAACGCGTAGTAAGGCACCGTCAGTTCCGAGGCGAAGACGCCGGTCGCGACGCCGATGTCGAGCACGCCGTGGCTGCTCGCGACGCACAGCGCACGTGCGCCGGAAATGTGCAACGGGTCCCGTCCCACATCGTCCGGATGCAGGCCGGCCATGCGCAGCAGGCCGCGGCCGGCGCGCTGCCCGAACGACGGATCCGGATCGAGGATGCGGTCGGTCATGGCGTTACTCCGGTTCAGAATTCGAAGCGAAAGCCGACCAGGAACCCGGTCAGCGTCATGTCGAGGTCGGCGGCCTGGCCGCTCGGCAGGTCCATGGCCAGGTGGCGGTAACCCGCCGTCAGCCGGTACTGCTCGCGCGACCCGAATCGAAAGCCGATCGCCGGTGCGACGCTCCAGGTGAACTCCGTGCCGCCGGTGCTGACGTCCGCCACGAGCTCGTAATCCCAGCGCCCCGGAAGCGAGCCGGCGTAGCGCAGTCCCAGCAGGCCGTCGACATAGGTGTCGTCGGCTTCGATGCGGCGGTCGGCGAGCGCATCCTCGCCCGCGTAGAGCCCGACCGCGAGGTTCTCGCGCTGGTTGAGGAGGCGCGCGCCGTACAGGAGCCCGAGCCCCTGGCCGTCGCCTTCGGGGTCGTACACGCCCGTGATGTCGAGGAGAGTCATGCCGATTTCGGCGTTCAGGGAGAGCTCGTCGCCCGGGCCGCCGGGCAGGGGGACGCGGCCGCTCTCGTCCCGGAGCACGACGTCGAACAGGTCGAGTGCCATGCCGTGCTCGCCGCGCATCGCCTCGACGCGGAGGAGCGCTGCGGAATCGAGGTCCTCCAGCAAGTCGTCGAAAGGGATCGTGGTATCGACGAGCGCCCGGTCGTGGACCGCGACGTCGATGCCGACGTCCGTGGCCCAGAGGTAAGGCGTGACCGACCAGCGCCATGCTTCGGCGCTTGCCGTGCCCGCGACGGTCAGGGCGATGGCGGCGACGAGGATCCGGGTCTTCATCTTCTGCACTCCTGGGGTGACCGGTGATGGACGGGGTGCATCCTGCGATTCGCGGGTTCGCGAAGCCGGACGATGCGACGAGCGGGTGCCCGGATCGACCCGGCCGTCGCCGGAAGGCGCGAACGGATGCCGTTCGGTCGCCCGATCCGACGGCTCGCGACGTCGGGCGGGCGGCCGGCCGCATCGGCTGGCATTCGCCTGAAACCGGGCCTAGAGTCGTCGGCGATGTTTCCGTCGATTCAGCCCGGCAGCCGCTTCGTCCCCAGCCCCTGGAAGAAGGTCAGGGACATCTACGTGCTGGTGACGCTCTTCTGCGCCCTGGCCGCGGCGGTCCTGACGCTGGCGTCGCCGAGCTTCGCGGGCTTCCTGCGCTGGCTCTTCATCACCGGGTCCATCGGCGTGACGGCCGTCACGATCGGTACGCTCCTGTCCCGGATCCCGGGCCTCAGGCGGCTGACGCCGCGCGCAGCGCATACATTTATAGGGGGCGCCGCCATCCCGCTGGGTTATGTCATCGGCTCGTCGATCGCCTACGGGCTGCTCGGCGAGCCGCTGCCGGTCCTGCAGCCGGAACCGCGGCGGATCGTCGCGCTGGCGGCGACTGGTCTGGCGGCGCTGTTCATCGTCTACCTCGACGCGATGCGCCAGCGCATCGAGATCGAGGCGACGGCGCGGGGCGCGGCCGAGCGTCTCGCCGCCGAGTCCCAGCTGCGGCTGCTGCGCGCCCAGCTGGAGCCGCACATGCTCTTCAACACGCTGGCGAACCTGCGTTCGCTGATCGACGTCGATCCGAAACGCGCGCAGTCGATGATCGACCAGGTCATCCTCTACCTGCGCAGCGCCCTGGCGGCCTCGCGCTCGGAAACGGTGGCGCTGCGCCAGGAGTTTGCGCAGTTGCGCGCGTACCTGGACATCATGGCGCTGCGCATGGGACAGCGGCTCTCGTTCGAGTTCGAACTGCCCGAGGGACTCGAGGACTTCGCGATCCCGCCGATGCTGCTGCAGCCGTTGGTCGAGAACGCGGTCCGGCATGGCGTCGAACCGAAGGTGGGGCCATCCGCCATCCGCATCGAGGCGCGACGCACGGGCGGCGGCGTCGAGATCCGCGTAACGGACACCGGCCTCGGGCTCGACCGCAATCTCGAGGCCGGCGTCGATGCTTCGGCAAGGCGTGCCGGGCGCCCGGGCGACGCGAGCTCCGGTTACGGCCTCGAGCACGTGCGCGAGCGCCTGAACGCGTTCTACGGCGCGCTCGCGTCCCTCACGCTCGAGGCGAATGCGCCTGAAGGCGTCCGGGCAACCGTGAGGATCCCGAGATGAGCGACCAGGGCGTGCGGCCGCGGGTGCTGGTCGCGGAGGACGAGCCGCTGCTCGCGGGCGCGCTCGAGCGGGCGCTGCGCGAGGCATGGCCGGAGCTCGGCACCGTCGAGGTTGTCCACGACGGACCGGCGGCCGTGGAGCGGGCGCTGGCACAGACGCCCGACGTGCTGTTCCTCGACATCCGCATGCCGGGCCAGGACGGCATCGAAGTGGCCGAAGCCGTCGCCGACGACTGGCCGGCGGAGCGGCCGGCGCCGCTCCTCGTGTTCGTGACTGCGTACGATGAGTTCGCCGTCGCGGCCTTCGAGAAGGCGGCCGTGGATTACGTGCTTAAGCCCGCGACGGCGGAACGCCTCGCCGTCACCGTCGGGCGCCTGCGGGAACGGCTGGCGACACGAGCGGCCCTGCCGGCAACGGGCGAACTCGCGGCGCTCTTCGCCCGCCTGCAATCCCTCTCGGCGGCGCCGCAGGTCGGGTTGGAACGCGTCCGCATCATCCGCGCGAGCGCGGGCAACACCGTGCGGATGATCCCGGTCCAGGAAGTGATCTGCCTCGAGGCGGCGGACAAGTACGTCACCGTGGTCACGGCGGACGGCGAGGGCCTGGTCCGGATGAGCCTGCGCGATCTGGCCGCACGCCTGGAGGGCATCGAACTCGTCCAGGTGCACCGGGGAACGCTGGTCAATGCCGCCTGCATGGCGAGCGCGACGCGCGACGAGATGGGGCACTACGCCCTGAAGCTGCGCGGCCTCGAGCGCCCCGTCAAGGTGAGTCGCGCCTTCGCGCACCTGTTCCGGCCGATGTAGCGGTGTCCGCGGCTGATGCCGCCCGGTTCCCGGCCCGTGTCGCGAAAAGACGGGCGCCACGGCTTGCCCGCGCGACCGCGATCCGGTAAACAATCCGCATGACCCGCATCGCAATCATCGGCGCCGGCAACGTCGGCGGCGCGCTGTATCGCAGCCTCAAGGACGACGTCGGCGAGGACGCGCTCGTCGCCTGCGACGTGCACGAGGCGTTGCTCGCGAAGCTCGGGGCCCGGCATGCGCTGCGCGACGCGGACGCGGCGATGCGCCTCGCCGACGCGGTGATCGTCGCAGTCAAGCCGCAGCAGTTCGCGACGCTCGCCGGCTCCATCAAGGCGCCGCTCGAGGACAAGCTCGTCGTCACGGTCATGGCGGGCGTCACGCTTGCGAAGGTCGCGGAGGCGCTTCGCGCGCGGGCCGTGGTGCGCTGCATGCCCAATCTCGGCGCGCAGATCGGGCGGGGCGCGACCGCGTGGATCGCGGCACCGGCCTGCACGCCGGCGCAGGTCGAAACCGCGCGGCGAATCTTCCGCGCGACGGGCATCGAGCTCGAGGTGCGCGAGGAAGCGCTGCTCGACGCGTTCACGGCGCTCGGCGGCACCGGGCCCGCCTACTTCTTCTATCTCGCCGAGCTGCTCGCCGAGAACGCCGTGGCGATGGGCTTCGGCGTCGAGCAGAGCCGCCTGCTGGCGCGCGAGGTCCTCGCGGCCAGCGCGCGGCTGCTCGAGACGGGCGAACGCTCGGCGGCTGACTGGCGTCTCGCGGTCACGACGCCGGGCGGCACGACGGCGGCCGCGATGCAGGCATTCGGCGAGCACCGTTTCGCGGAGGCATTCCGCGCGGGGCTGGAAGCCGCGCGGCAGCGTTCGGAAGCGCTCAGCCGGGGCTGACGCGCAGCCCGCGGAGGAAGGCGCCCGGGTCTTCGCCGCGCTCGATCACCTCGACCAGCGCCGAGCCGACGATCACGCCGTCGACCTGCGACGCGAGCCTCGCGACCTGGCCCGCCTTGCGGATCCCGAAGCCGGCGCAGACCGGGACCGGGGACATCGCCCGGAGCCCGGCGAGCCAGGCGAGCGTCGCCTCCGGCAGCGCGGCGTCCTTGCCGGTGACGCCGTTCATCGTCAGCGCGTAGACGAATCCTCCGCTTGCCGCGCAGAGCCGGGCGGCGCGCGCGGCGGGCGTGGTCGGCGCCACGAACTGGACCAGCGCGATGCCCTCGTGCGCCAGGGCGCCCTTCAGGTCGTCGCACTCCTCGAGCGGCAGGTCCGGGACGATGAACCCGGCGATGCCGGCGCGTCGCGCGGCGGCGGGCAACGCGTCGAGGCCGAAGGCGAGCAGGGGATTGAGGTAACTCATGAGCAGCAGCGGCGCCTTGAAGCCGCCTCCCGAACCGCTAAGCGTCTCGAGCAGCCAGGCGAGCGTGACGCCCTGTTCGAGGGCGATGCGGCTCGAGCGCTGGATCGTGAGGCCGTCGGCCATCGGGTCGCTGAACGGCACGCCGATCTCGACGACGTCGGCCGCAGCGGCCACGGCGCGCAGTGTCGCGAGGAACGCATCGCGCCTCGGATAGCCGGCCGTGAGATAGGCGACGATCGCCGGGCCGTCGCTCCGTGCCTGCCGGATGGCATCCGCGATGCGGTTCACGGCGGCGTCGCCCGGCCCGCCGGCAGGGTCTCCTGGAGCGTCTTCAGGTCCTTGTCGCCGCGGCCGGAGAGCCCGACGATTACGGCGGCACCGCCGTGGGCCTGCGCCCAGCGCTTCACGCCGGCGAGGGCGTGCGCCGATTCGATCGCCGGCAGAATGCCCTCCGCCGCGCAGCACTCGGCCAGGGCCTCGAGCGCTTCGTCGTCGCCGACCGCCTCGTACCGCGCCCGTCCTGCCAGCGCGAGCAGCGCGTGCTCCGGCCCCACGGCCGGGTAATCGAGGCCTGCGGACACCGAATGCGTTTCCTGCACCTGGCCGTCGCCGTCCTGCAGGAGCTGCGAATAACAGCCGTGCAGGACGCCCGGGCGGCCGTGGGCGATGGAGGCGGCATTGTCGCCGAGCCCCGCGCCGCGACCGCCGGCTTCGAAGCCGAGCAGGGCGACGCCGCGGTCGCGCACGAACGCGTGGAACAGGCCGATCGCGTTGGAGCCGCCGCCCACGCAGGCGGCGACCGCGTCCGGCAGCCGGCCGGCGGCTTCGAGCACCTGTCGCCGCGCCTCGTCGCCGATCACCGCGTGCAGCTCGCGCACGAGGTAGGGATACGGGTGCGGCCCGATCGCGGAGCCGAGGCAGTAATAGGTGCCGTCCGGGTCGGCCACCCAGTCGCGCAGCGCCTCGTCGACCGCAGCCCGCAGCGTGCGGTCGCCGCTCTCGACCGCGACCACGGTCGCGCCGAGCAGCCGCATGCGCCCGACGTTCGGGGCCTGCCGCTCCATGTCGAGCGCGCCCATGTAGACGGTGCACGGCATCCCGAGCCGCGCGCAGGCCGCCGCGGTTGCGACGCCGTGCTGTCCGGCCCCGGTCTCCGCGATCACGCGGCGCGCGCCGAGGCGCTTTGCCAGCAGCGCCTGGCCGATCGCGTTGTTGATCTTGTGTGCGCCGGTGTGCAGGAGGTCCTCGCGCTTCAGCCACAGGTCGATGCCCCAGCGCCGCGAGAGGCCGCGCGCCGGCGTCAGCGCCGTCGGGCGCCCGGCCCAGTCGCGCAGCTCCGACCGGAACTCGGCCTGGAAGTCCGCATCGCGCAGCAGCGTGCAGGCCGCCGTCAGGCGCTCCAGCGGCGCGACCAGGGTCTCGGGCACGTAGCGCCCGCCGAACGGGCCGAAACGGCCGCGGCCGTCGGGAAACCGGCCGGCCAGCACGTCGTCGAGCAGGGCGGCGGTGTGGTACTCGGGTCGGGCGTTCATAGTGCGATGACTCCGTTCATCGAGCGTGCGGCCTTCACGAAGCGCCGGATGAGTTCCCGGCCCTTGATGCCGGGCGCGAGCTCGACGCCGCGGGACACGTCGACGCCGAACGGCGCGCAGGACCGGATGAGCCCGGCGACGTTGGCGGCGTCGAGGCCGCCCGCGAGCACGAGGCGCGTACGCCGCGCCAGTCCCCGGATCGCGTTCTCGTCCCAGCCCGTGCCGTCGTCCGTCGGGGGCCGCTCGAGCAGCAGGAGGCCGGGAACCACGTCCGGCACGGGCGCGCGCGTGCTGGCGACCGGCAGCACCTCGATCGTGCGCGGCAACGCGAGCCGCGCGAGCTCGGCGACGTCCACCTGCATCATGTCGGGGCGCAGCACGCGCAGCATCTCGTCGACCTCGGCCTGGGTCGTGCGGCGCACGACGGCGCAGACGGCGAGCCGGCCGCGCACCGGTGCCGCGAGCCGCCAGGCGTGCTCGGGCGTCACGCGCCGCGGCGATTCGGCGAACACGAAGCCGATCGCGTCGACGCCGGCGCCCTCGGCCGCGCTCACGGCCTCGGGCGTCGTCACGCCGCAGATCTTGATCCAGGGACCGCTCATGACGCCCGGCCCGCTTCGACCATCTCGCGCACGAGCCGCTGCGGGTCCGCGGCGTCCATCAGCGCATTGCCCACGAGCGCCAGGCGATAGCCCGCGGCGGCGGCGGCGCGCGCGTCCGCCGCGGACGCGATGCCGCTCTCGGCCACGCAGGGAACGTCCGCGGGCAGCCGCGGCCCGAGCTCGAACAGGCGCTGCCTGCGCACCTGGAGCGTGGCGAGGTCGCGGCTGTTGACGCCGACGAGGAGGCCGTCGGCGCCGAGCGCCGCGATCAGGGACTTCGCGATGTCGAGGTCGGCCTCGTCGAACGCCTCGAGCAGCAGGAAGAGCCCGAGATCGCGCCCGACCTTCACCAGCGACTCGAGCTCCGCGCGCGTGAGGAGCCTCAGGATCAGCAGCGCGCCGCCGGCGCCGGCGGCGCGTGCCTCGACCAGCTGGTAGGGATCGACGATGAAGTCCTTGCGCATGGCCGGCAGACCCAGCGCGGCAAGCACCTGCGCTGCGCTCCCGAGGTGTTCGATCGACCCGTCGAACCGGCTCGGCTCGGTGAGCACCGAGACGGCGGCGGCGCCGCCGGCCGCGTAGGCCTGGCTGCGTGCCGGCAGGTCGCCGACGGGTCGGGCCGGGCCGCCGGATGCCGGCGATCGAGGCTTGATCTCGGCGATCACGTCGAAGCGATCGTGGAGCTTCAGGCGCGGCGGCGCCGCACCCTGGCGGGCGCGTGCGGCGAGCGTGTCGTAGGAAACCCGCTGGCGCGCTTCCGCGGCGCGGCGCCGGCTCTCCGTGGCCATGGCGGCGAGGAAATCTCCGCTCATGCGCTGAACGCGGCGAGCGAGCCGAGGACCCGCCCGGCGGCACCGCTGTCGATGGCGTGCGCGGCGCGGGCCATGGCGTCCTGCGGCGCGTCCTCCTCCCCCGCGACCTCGAGCGCGAGCGCGGCGCCGAGCAGCAGGCAGTCGCGGTAGGGATTGCGGGCGCCGTCCACGAGCACGCCGCGGATCGCGCCCGCGTTGTGCGTGGGGTCGCCGCCGACGAGCTCTTCGGTCGTGCAGCGGCCGAGGCCGAAGTCCTCCGGCGAGCGCGTCTCGACGGTCACGCCGCCCGGCCGCACGTCGTAGAGCGTGAAAGGACCGACCGTGGTCGGCTCGTCCCAGCCCGCGGCGCCGTGCACGACGAACGCGCGCTCGATGTCGAGGCCGGCGATGGCCTCGGCCATCAGCTTTGCCGTCTCCTGGCTGAAGGCGCCGAGCAGGTGGTAGGGCGGGCGCGCAGGGTTCGACAAGGGACCCAGGATGTTGAAGACCGTGCGCACGCCGAGCGCGGCCCGGATCGGCGCGACGGCCTTCATCGCCGGGTGGTAGTAGGGCGCGAACAGGAACGTGAAGCCGGTGGCCGCCAGGCAGCTCGCGGCGGCGCGCTCGTCGAGCGGCAGCTTGAGGCCGAGCGCGGCGAGCACGTCCGCGCTGCCCGCGCGGCTCGACACCGAGCGGTTGCCGTGCTTGACGACCGGCAGGCCGCAGGCGGCGGCGACGATGGCGGTGCCCGTCGAGATGTTGAGGCTGTTGGACCCGTCGCCGCCGGTGCCGACGATGTCGATCGAGGGAATGCCGGCCGGCACGTCGGGACGCAGCGCGAGCTTGCGCATGGCGCGGGCGAAGCCGCGCAGCTCCGGCGCCGAGACGCCCTTGCAGCGCAGCGCGGCGAGGATGGCGCCCGCCATCGCCGGCGCCTCCTCCACGCTCGTGAGGTGCATCAGCAGCTGCTCGGCCTGCGACTCGTCGAGGCCGCGCCCGTCGAGCAGGCATTCCAGGAATTCACGCAGCGGCGACATGGGAAACCCCGTTGAGGAAATTGGCGAGCAGCCGCGGCCCGTCGGGCGTCAGGATGCTCTCCGGGTGGAACTGCACGCCCTCGGTGGCGTGGACGCGGTGGCGGACGGCCATGATCTCGCCGTCCGGCGTGGTCGCGGTGACTTCGAGGATCGCGGGCAGCGCCTCGGGCGCGGCGATCAGCGAATGGTAGCGCCCCACGACGCAGTCCGGCGGCAGTCCCGCGAACAGGCCGGTGCCGGCGTGGCGCACGGCGGAGGTCTTGCCGTGCATCGGCCGCGCCGCGCGCGTGACCACGCCGCCGAACACCTCGACGATCGCCTGGTGACCGAGGCAGACGCCGAGCACGGGGATGCGGCCGCTGCAGGCGCGGATCAGCTCGCGGCTGATGCCGGACTCGGCCGGCGTGCCGGGCCCGGGCGAAATGCACAGGTGCGTGGGGTCGGCGGCGAGCGCCTCGCGCACGCTCAGGGCGTCGTTGCGGTGCACCTGCACCGCGGCGCCGAGGACCTCGAAAGCCTGCACGAGGTTCCAGGTGAAGGAATCGTAGTTGTCGATCAGCAGGAGGCGCACGGTCACAGCCCGGCCTCCGCGGTCTCGAGCGCGCGCAGCATGGCCGCGCTCTTGGCGACGATCTCCGCGTGCTCCGCCGCCGGGTCGCTGTCGGAAACGATGCCGGCGCCCGCCTGGTAGCCGTAGCGGTCGCCCTGGAAGACGAGCGTGCGGATCGCGATCGCCTGGTCCATGTCGCCGCGCAGGCCGAAGTAGCCGACCGTGCCGCCGTACAGCCCGCGGCCGGTGGGCTCGAGCGCGTCGAGGATCTGCATCGCGCGCACCTTGGGCGCGCCGACCAGCGTGCCGGCGGGGAAGGCGGCCGCGAACAGGTCGAAGGCGTCGCGGCCCGGGGCGAGGCGGCCGCGCACGCCGCTGACGAGGTGCATCACGTGGCTGTAGCGCTCGATGGACCGGTACGGCTCGACGCGCACGCTGCCCGATTCCGCGACCCGGCCGAGGTCGTTGCGCGCGAGATCGACGAGCATCACGTGCTCGGCGTTCTCCTTCACGTCGGCGAGCAGTTCGTCCGCGAGCGCACGGTCGGCGTCCTCGCCGTCGGCGCGCGGCCGCGTGCCGGCGATCGGCCGCAGCTCCGCGACGCCGCCGCCCAGCTTGACGAGGGCTTCGGGCGAGGAGCCGATGACCGTCACGTCGTCCAGTTCGCAGAAGTACAGGTAAGGCGACGGGTTGATGGCGCGCAGCGCGCGGTAGACCTGGAAGGGGTCGAGGTCGTGGCGGCCCTCGAACAGGATGGACAACACGAGCTGGTAGACGTCCCCGGCCGCGATGTGCTCCTTCGCGCGCTGCACGGCGCCGAGGAACTCCGCGCGCGCGAGGCCAGGTTGCGGGCGCGTGAAGCCGCCGCCCTGGCGGCGCGCGGGCAGGCCGGCCTGCAGCGCGCGGCTCACGTCCTGGCGCAGTCGCACGCGCTCGTCCTCGGGCCCGGCGTGCAGCAGCGCGATGGCGCGTGTCACGTGGTCGAAGACCAGCAGCGAGGCGGGCGCGACGTAGTGAAAGAGCGGCAGTCCGGTCGCCGGCCGGCGCGACGGCAGGCGCTCGAAGAGCCGGACGACGTCGAATCCGGCGTAGCCGACGAGGCCGCCGGCGAGCGGCACGCCGGCGCAGTCCGGCTGCGGCCTGGGCGCGGCCGCGAGCGCCGCGCGCAGCACCGCGAGCAGTTCCGCGCCGTTCACGGGCGCCGGCAGCCTGCGGCCGTCGAGAGTGAGAGCGCCCGCGTCGAGCTTGATGTCGAGCGCGTCGCCGAAGCCGATGAAGGAGTAGCGGCCCAGCCGCTCGCCGCCCTCGACGCTCTCGAGCAGGAACCGCGGTCGGAACGGCGCCAGCTTGAGGTACGCCGAGACCGGTGTATTGAGATCGCCCGAGATGTCGAATGGTGGTTTCATTTCTCTCGCACGCAACAAAAAACCCGTCCCGGTGGGTACCGGAGACGGGTTCTGGAATCCCTCGAAACGACTTGGCGTTTACGTCAGCAACAAAGCTCCAGCGCCCTCTCCTGGGAGTGGCGCCACCACCAACGGGCGTTGAGGGCCTTGCTGAGCATTGGTTGCAGTATTACGGGCCCGGAATCCCCGCGTCAAGGCCCGCGATCAGCCGGATGCCCCGTGCAACGGAATGCCGCCGCTTCAGCGTGCGTGTGACTTCGCCCAGGGAAAGCCCCCGTGCCCTGAGCGCCAGCATCAGGTGAAACAGCAGGTCGGCCGCCTCCGCGGTGACATCCTCGTCGCTCCCGCCCGCCGCGGCCAGCGCAAACTCGACGCCTTCCTCACCGACCTTCTGCGCGATGCGCCGCGGGCCCTGCGCATGAAGCTTTGCCGTGTAACTGCCTGTCGGCGAGTCGGCGATGCGGCTGTCGATCACGGCCTCGAGGTCGGCGAGGAAGGCAAGGGGCGCCGCCGCAGGCGCCGGCGCATCCGCGAAGCAGCTCGCCGTGCCGGCATGGCACACGGGCCCGGCGGGGTCGGCCTGCACCAGGATCGCGTCGCCGTCGCAGTCGGCGTGCAGGGCGCGCAACCGCAGTCGGTTGCCGGAGGTCGCGCCCTTCACCCACAGCGCGCGGCGGCTGCGGCTGAAGAACGTGACCAGGCCGGTCGCGAGCGTCTGCGCAAGGGCCTCGCGATCCATGTAGCCGAGCATGAGCACGGCGCCGCTCGATGCGTCCTGCACGATGGCCGGCAGCAGGCCGTCGCCCTTCGCCCAGTCGAGGCGTTCCAGGTCCACCGGACTCATGGACGCACCGTGATGCCCTGGCCCAGCAGCTCGCGCTTCAGCGCCGGGATCCGGATCGAGCCGTCGTGGAAGGCGCCGGCGGCGAGAGCGGCGTCCACGCCCGCGCGCGCGAATACTTCGGCGAAGTCCGCGGCCGAACCCGCGCCGCCGGAGGCGACGAGCGGCACGTCGCAGTGCTCGCGCGCCGCGGCCAGCTGCGGAATGTCGTAGCCGGTCCGGGCTCCGTCCTGCTGCATGCAGTTGAGGACGATCTCCCCCGCGCCGCGTTCCTGCACCTCCACCAGCCAGTCGAGCATGTCGCGACCGGCGTCGCGGATGCGCCCCGGGTCGCCTGCGTACTGGTGCACGCGCCAGCGGCCGGGGGCGCCCTGGCTGTCGATGCCGACGACGACGCACTGCGAGCCGAAGCGCCGCGCGAGCTCGTTCACCAGCGCGGGCCGCTCGAGCGCTGGCGAGTTCACCGAGATCTTCTCGGCGCCGCTCGCGAGCACGGCCTCGGCGTCGGCGACGCTGCGGATGCCGCCGGCGACGCAGAACGGGATGTCCAGCAGGCCGGCGACGCGCCGGACCCAGCCGCGGTCGAGCCGGCGGCCCTGGGGGCTCGCCGTGATGTCGTAGAAGACGAGCTCGTCCGCGCCCTCGTCGCGGTAGCGCGCGGCGAGCTCCTCGATGTCGCCGGCCACGCGGTGATCCCGGAAGCGCAGGCCTTTCACGACCCGGCCGTCGCGGACGTCGAGGCAGGGGATTATGCGGCGGGCAAGAATGGGGCGATCTCCTCGGCGGGGATGCGGTTCTCGATGAGCGCGCGGCCGCTGATGGCCGCCGCGACGCCGGTGGCCGCGAGGTCGCGCAGGTCCGCGCCGTCGCGCACGCCGCCCGAGGCCTGCCAGGCGATCGCCGGGAAGCGCCGCGCGCATTCGCGGTACAGGGCGAGGTTCGGGCCCGCGAGCGCGCCGTCGCGCCCGATGTCCGTGCAGAGCACGTGGCGGATCCCGAGCGCGGCGAGCTGCTCCGCCTGCTCCCACAGCGTGCGCGCCGAGTCGCGCTGCCAGCCGTGGGTCGCCAGGCGGGGCGCACCGTCCGCGCCGGCGCGCACGTCGAGCGCGGCGACCACGCGCTCGGGCCCGAGACGCCGGATCCAGTCCGCGAGCAGGCCGGGCGACTCGACGGCGACGCTGCCGGCGACCACGCGGTCGGCGCCGTCGGCC
>ERZ1066138.486-NODE-486-length-13512-cov-8.607713_pt1 | contig 13512 bp, 9 predicted proteins | sample MGYA00382785_ERZ1066138 | MGnify/ENA primary metagenome ERZ1066138 (study PRJEB33369, sample SAMEA5778368) | biofilm metagenome | biome: Industrial cooling water; feature: Water cooling tower basin; material: Biofilm | place: United Arab Emirates | collected...
AAACTGTCACCCATGTCGTCGGCATAAACCGTCACCCATGTGACCGGAATGGACCCGCGACCGGCCTGCCGATGCGCGAGGATTCGTACCGCGGCCTGGTCGTGTTCAGTCGCGGGGACCATACGTACCTGATCATGAAGGAAGTGACGCCCGAGATGGCGCTGCCGGCCGTGCTGCCCGAACTCGCAGGCTTCTACGCGGGCATGACTTTCGCCGACGACCACCCCTTCTTCGCGTTGGTCCGCTAAAAGGGGACGCTCACCTTTCTTAAAGGGGACGCTCACCTTTTCTAATGGGGACGCTCACCGTTTCCGCTCCATAGGGGGACGACCACGAAATCCGCTTCGCGGGCTTCGTCCTCGGGCTGCTGCCTGGCAGGCCGTCCGGGCTGGCGATAGCGCAGCGGCCGGCCCGCCGTGTGCTCGAGCTGTGCGATGAAATCCTCGGAGCCGCAGGGCAGGTTCTGGCTCGCCTGGAGGCGAAATCGCTCGAGATAGCCCAGTGGCAGCCCTTGCGCGAGCCAGGCCGACCAGTCTTCGATGCCGCCAAACAGCGTGGATGTGGGCCTCGCGCCGACCAGCCGATTGCCGGTCATGCGGCAATGGGCGGCCGCACTCGACCAGTCGAAGGCATCTGCCCGGCTTACCATTCGGGCCCGCACCGGGTTGAGTTCCACGTAGCGGACCGCGTTCAGGAAGTGATCGGGATCGAGCGGAGACGAGAAGAAGCGGTCCTGCCAGAGATGGCCGGTGCGACCCAGCATCCGGTTGATGCGCTGGGCGAAGCGGCCATTGATGACCTTGAGCGCGCGATGCAGGCCGTCGGCCGTCGTGGGCACGGCGATCAGGTGCACGTGGTTGGTCATCAGGCAATAGGCGGCAATCTCGATGGCGTGGCGCTCGGCGCATTCGCGCAGCAGGTGCAGGTAGGCCAGGTAGTCGCTTCGCTCGAAGAACACGGGCTGGCGATGGTTGCCCCGCTGGACCACGTGGTGCGGGACACTGGGGAAGACGATTCGTGCGCGTCGTGGCATGCCCGGCAACGTACGTGATCGTGCGGGTGACGGCTCGGCGCCATACCGCCGCATGCGTGGAATAATGGAAACGGTTAGCGTCCCCTTTAGGAAAAGGTTAGCGTCCCCTTTATGAGAGCGATACTTCTTGGCTGCGTGGTGATCCTGGGTTCCGGCGTGGTGATGGCGGAGGCACGCGAGACCGCGCCGCTCGCCGAGACCGAGCGGCTGTTCCTCGAGTTCCTCGCCGCGCGCGATGCGAGCGCGTACCTGGAGACCGGCCACGTCAAGGAGTGGGACGGCGCCGGGCTCGAGACCTGGAACGAGCGCCTGGTCGCCCGCCACAAGGCGCTCACCACGAGCCTGGCGCGGCTGGATACCGCTGCGCTGGCGCCCTCCGACCAGGCGGCCCTCGCCGCCATCCGCGTGACGCTCGGCGATATCGGGGATCCGGCGCCGGCGGCCGCGGACGGTGCACGCCGCGAGCCGCGCTGCGAGGACCGGCACGACGCGTCGCTCGATCGCGAAGGCCTCACCGCGGCGCTGCGCGCCTGCTTTCGCGAGATCGGCAACACCCTGCAGTTCGAGGGCGGCACCGTCGATCGCGGCGGCGCGCTCGGGCTGCTCGCCGAGCTCGACGACCCCGCGCGCCGCAAGGCGGTCTTCGACGCGTTCCTGCCGTTGTGGGCGGCGATCAATGGCGCGAACGAACCGGACAGCCCGTACCGCCGCGTCCTCAAGATGGCGGCCGCGAACGATCCGGTCTCCAGTTCCGGCATCACCGCCGCCGCGCGTTCGATCGGCGTCACGGTCGACGACGTCGAGCGCTGGCTCGCGCAGATTCTCGCGGCGTGGCGCGATGCCAATCCGCCCGATCTCGTCGAGCCCTGGGATTACCGCTACGCCATGGGCGAGGCCAACCGGCGCCTCGCGCAGCATTTCCCGCCCGGCGCGGCGATTGCGCTGAGCGACCGTTATTACCGCGACCTCGGCGTCGATCTCAAGGCGCTCGGTGTCGTCTATGACATCAAGGACCGCCCCGGCCAGTCGCCGCTCGCGTACTGCGACTTCCTGAAGCGCGGGCGCTTCACGGAGGACGGAGGCTGGGACAAGACGATCGCCCGGGTCGTCGGCCGCTACGAGGAGGGCGGGCTCGGCTCCTTGAACGAGCTCGTGCACGAGAACGGCCACGCGACGCACATCAGCGCGATCCGCAATCGCCCGGCGTTCACCGACTGGACCGACACGCTGTTCACCGAGGCGTTCGCCGACGTGCCGTCGTGGAGCGTGTACGAGCCGGCGTGGCAGCGGAAGTACCTCGGCACCGAGCTGCCGCTGGACGTTGCGCTGCGCGGGCAGTTCGGCACGGCGATGCTGGACGTCGCCTGGTCGCTATTCGAACTGCGGCTGCTGCGCGACCCGACGCTCGACCCGAACGCGCTCTGGACCGACATCACGCGCGAGTACCTGCGCATCAAGCCGCACCCGGAGCTCGCCTGGTGGGCGGTGCGCGTGCAGCTCTCGGGGCCCGGTTACATGGTGAACTACGGCCTTGGCTCGGTGCTGACCGCCGAGATGCGCCGCGCGACCGCGGAGGCGATCGGGTCGTTCGACGCCGGCAACCCGAAGTGGCACGCCTGGACCGCCGACAAACTGCTGCGCTACGGCTCCGAGAAGACCTCGAAGCAGCTCATGGACGAGCTCCTCGGCCGACCGCTGTCACCGGCCGCGCTGCTCGCCGAGATCAACCGAATCAAGTAGTTATTTAAAGGGGACGCTCACCTTTTGAAAAGGGGACGCTAACCTTTTCTCGGTAAGGGTTTGCTCGTTGGAGTGGGCCTCAGTCGAGAAAAGGTTAGCGTCCCCTTTTCAAAAGGTGAGCGTCCCCTTTAGGTAAGCGATTGATTCGGCCGCTGCCCCTCGTCCAACGCGCAACCGTTGCGGCGGGAGGGTCGATTGCGCGTTGCCAGAATCCTGTTCGTCCTGCTGTTCTCCATGTCAACGGCCAGCGTGGTCGCAGCGACCCCCTCCCTCCCGCAAGCCGCGCCACGCTGGCCGTTGCTTGATTCCCTCCACGGCAAGGTCGTCCTGGTCGACTTCTGGGCCTCCTGGTGCGGGCCCTGCCTGCAGTCCTTCCCGTGGATGAACGACCTGCACGCGAAGCACGCCGGTGACGGCCTCGTCATCCTCGCCGTCAACGTCGACCAGGACCGCGCGCTCGCCGACGCCTTCATGAAGAAGGTGCCGCCGCAGTTCCGCATCGAGTACGACGCGAAGGGCGCGCTCGCGAAATCCTTCGGTGTCGAGGCCATGCCCACCAGCTACCTGATCGCCCGCGACGGCACCGTCCGCGCGCGCCATGCCGGCTTCCGCGACAAGCAGCGCGCCGGCCGCGAGCAGGAAATCGAACAACTCCTCAAGGAGCGCGCACCGTGACCACCCGATCCGCCCGTTTCGCCCGGCTGGCCGCGGCCGCCTTGCTCTGCGCCGCCGCCTCCGCCTGCACGACGGTCGAGCCCTGGGAGCGCGACCTGCACGCGCGTGCCGACATGCAGCCGGACGCGCAGGACGCCGCGATCGACGACCACATCTATTTCAGCAAGGAAGCCTCCAGCGGCGGCCGCGGCTTCGCCGGCGGAGGCTGCGGATGCAACTGAAGAAGCCGATCGGCGGCTCGCTCGCCGCCGCGACCTGCGGCCTGCTCGGCGCGCTGCCTTCCACGCCCGCCGCCGCGCAGGAAGTGGACAACTGGGACGTCGACAGCTCGGTCATCTACTACGGCGAGGACAACGACCGCGTCCAGAACGTGAGCCTCGACCTCGCGATCAAGCGCATGTTCGACGAGGACCGCTTCCTCAACCTGAACCTGACGGTCGACTCGCTGACCGGCGCGACCCCGAGCGGCGCCGTGCCGGCCAATGTCGCGCAGACCTTCACCAGCCCGTCGGGCAAGAAGTCCTACATCATCCCCGCCGGCGAAGTGCCGCTCGACCCGACCTTCCTCGACACGCGCGTCGCGGTCTCCGCCACCTGGCAGCAGCCGATCGGCGAGTCCTCACGCTGGAGCGTCGGCTTCTCCGGCTCGCACGAATACGATTACCTGCACCTCGGGGTGAACACGCGCTTCGAGCGCGACTTCAACCTGAAGAACACGACCGCCTACGTCGGACTCGCCTTCGCGCAGGACGACATCGAGCCGGTCGGCGGGGCGCCGATCGGCCTCACGCCGATGCTGGCGGCACAGGAAGAGCGTGACGACGACTTCCGCGGCGGCGGCGACCAGTCCAAGGACGTCATCGACGGGCTCATCGGCGTCACGCAGCTGCTCGGCCGGCGCGACCTGATCGAGGTCGCCTATTCCTACGGCCAGAGCGACGGCTACCTGACCGACCCGTACAAGATCCTCTCGGTCGTCGATCCCGTGACCGGCGCTCCGGTCGCAGGTCCCGTCGGCGGCACGCCGTTCCTGTACCTGTGGGAACACCGCCCGGACTCGCGCACCAAGCAGGCCGGCTTCGTCGAGTGGCGCCACGCGTTCGACCGCGACTCGCTCGCGCTCAACGCGCGCTACATGACCGACGACTGGGGCGTCGACTCGCAGACGGTCGAGGCGCGCTACCGCTGGAACATCAACGAGCGCTCGTACCTCGAACCGCACCTGCGCTGGTACACGCAGAGCGCGGCGGACTTCTACACGACGGTGCTGTTCGACGGCGACCCGCTGCCCGAGTACGCCTCGGCGGATTACCGCCTGGCGGACCTGGACGCCTACACGATCGGCGCGAAGTACGGCCGGCGCACGGACCACGGCGAGTGGTCGGTGCGGCTCGAGTACTACCACCACGAGGCGGACCCGTCGCCGGGCGCGGCAGTCGGCGATCTGGCAGACTTCAACGAGCTGATCCTGCCGATGTCGGCCGTCATCGCCCAGTTTGGATACCGATTCAAGTTTTAGGCTGGTCCGCGACGGCGCGCTGTTCCGCGCCGGGTTCTCGTCCATGGGCAGCCCCTGCGAGCTGCTCATCGAGACCGCGGACGAGGAGGAGGCGCGGCGGCTCGCGACCTTCGCCCGCGACGAAGCGCAGCGCATCGACCGCAAGTTCAGCCGCTACCGCGACGACAGCGTGGTGCACGCGCTCAATACGAGCGGCGGGCGGCCGAAGCGCGTGGACGCCGAGACCGCTCGGCTGCTCGACTACGGCGAGGCGCTCTGGCGGCTGAGCGAGGGCCGCTTCGACCTCACCTCCGGCGTACTGCGCTACGCCTGGAGCTTCGACGAAGGCCCGGTGCGCGCCGACCCCGCGCAGATTCCCGGCCTGATGCAGCGGATCGGCTGGCAGCGCGCGCAGTGGGACCCGCCGCTCCTGACGCTGCCGGCCGGCATGGAGATCGACCTCGGCGGTATCGGCAAGGAGTACGCCGTGGACCTGGTCGCGGACTGGATCGCGGCGCGCAGCCAGTGCCCCGTGCTGGTGAACTTCGGCGGCGACCTGCGCTGCACCGGCCGGCCGCCGCGCGCCGGCGCCTGGAAGGTCGGCATCGAGTCGGTGTCGGCGGCGGGCGAGGCGGTGAAGCTGGTCGAGCTTCAGTCCGGCGCGCTCGCGACCAGCGGCGACGCCAACCGGCACATCGACATCGACGGCGTGCGCTACGGCCACATCTTCGACGCGCGCACCGGGTGGCCCGTGCGCGGCGCGCCGCGCTCGGTCACCGTCGCGGCCGCGACCTGCTCGCAGGCCGGCAGCTATTCCACGCTCGCGATGCTGCAGGGGGAGGGCGCCGAGGCCTTCCTCGACGCCGAGGGCGTTCGCTACTGGTGCCTGCGGTAGCGGAGGGGACGCTCACCTTCGGAAGGTGAGCGTCCCCTTCTTCGAAGGAAGCGCAATCCTTCGGGGACCGCTCCTTGCTGGCGCTTGGAGGCGGCCTCAGCATGCATCGCGGCCAAGCCTGGAGATCGACGGGTCGTCGCCCCGACTCTGCCGCCAACTCATTGTTTCACATAATGGAATTGCGAAAGGGGCGCCGGAGTGCGCGGCTTTCAGCATAGGTCTATGCTGGACGCCAGAAACCACGGTCGAGTACGAGGAGCTGGGTGCCGCGCCGGGACGCGGCACGCCGAAGCAAGACTCGATGGCAACGACACCGGGGGGCGGGGACGATCACGCCGCAGCCAGGCCGCGCGCCCGCACACGCGCGGCCATCGGGATCCTGGTCGCAGGCATCCTATGTGTTGCCTGCGCACCGCAGACCAGCACGCCGGCTGCCGGCGAACCGCCGGACGCACGCACTGCAGCGGCGTCGACGCCCGCGGAACGAACCGCCGCCGTCCAGACAGTCCGCAATACCGCACCCGACGATCGCCCGCACTTCGTGCCCGGCGAGCTGATCGTGAAATTCAAGGCCGGAACCCCGAAGTCGCGTGCCGATACGACGTTGCACCGCGCCGCCGTGCGCTTCGCGCGCGGCTACCGCAGCGTGCCCGGCCTGATGCGCATCTCCCTGTCGCAGGACGCGAGCCTGCAGACGACGCGCGCCCGGCTTGAGCGCGACCCTGACGTCGAGTACGTCGAGCTCAACTACATCTACTACCCGCACCAGATACCGAACGACACCTGGTTCCACACGCAGTTCAACCTGCACTTCCTCGGCGGCGGCGAGTCCCCGCCGGACTCGGACATCGACGCGCCGGAGGCCTGGGACATCACGACCGGCAGCGACGACATCGTCGTGGCCGTGCTGGACACCGGCTACTTCGCGATCCACGAGGATCTCGCCGGCAACACCTTCCGCAACGAGGCGGAGTGCGACGCCGACGGCATCGACGACGATGCCAACGGCTATACCGACGACTGCCATGGCATCGACGCCTTCGAGAACGACTCCGATCCGACCGACATCACGGTCCACGGTACGCACGTCTCCGGCACCATCGGCGCGGTCTCGAACAACGCCAAGGGCATCGCGGGCGTCGCCTGGCAGGTGAAGATCCTGCCGTGCCGGTTCATCGACTTCTTCAACGGCGGCACCCTGGCGGACGCGGTCGAGTGCTTCGACTACGTGGCTGCGATGAAGGACCGGGGCGTCAACATCGTCGCCACCAACAACTCCTGGGGCAACATCTATCCGTCGCGCGCGCTCGACGATGCGATCGGCGCGCACCTCGCGCGCGGGATCCTCACCATTGCCTCGGCCGGCAACGACGGCCTCGACAACGACCGTGAACCCAAGTTTCCCTGCAACTCCGACCACGCGAACGTCATTTGCGTCGGCTCGTCGAGCTTCATGCACCGGCTGTCGGGCTTCTCGAACTACGGCGACCAGACGGTGCACCTCACGGCGCCGGGCGAGTACGTGTACAGCACGACGTCCGCCAACGCGACCTTGCACCTCTATGACTACCTGAGCGGAACGTCGATGGCGACACCGGCCGTCACCGGCACCGCGGTGCTGCTCGCTGCGCAGGATCCGACCCGTGACTGGCGCGCGATCAGGAACCTGCTGCTGGCAGGGGTCGACCCCATCGACGAGACGCAGCCCCGCACCATCAGCGGCGGCCGGCTGAATGCCTACGGGTCGCTGACGTGCGCGAACCGCGTGATCGTGGAGCGGCTACGGCCGGAATTCCGTCATCATGTCGTGTCCGCGGGCACGCGCATCCCGCTGCGCGCCATTCACATCGACTGCGCGTTGCCGAATGGCAGCATCAGCGTCGCAGTGACGCCGACCGGCGAGTCCATCGTGCTTGCGGACGACGGCACCGGCGACGACGAGGTTGCCGGCGACGGCATCTATAACGGCCACTGGACTGCTCCGGCGGCGGGCGGCACGTACGAGCTGACGTTTGCGAATCCCATCGGCGACGTCGTCGTCGTCGAGGTCGATCCCGACCTGAAGCCCGGATTCCCGCTCAAGGGAATGGACAGCGGGTGGTTCGTCGGCTTCTGGGACGGCCCGGGACACGAGGTCATCGCCGGCAACATCGATGCCGATCCGGAGCTCGAGGTGCTGATCCCGTCGGTGAGCGCAGGCCCGCTCTTCGCCTACAACCACGACGGCAGCGCCGTTCCCGGCTGGCCGCTGGTGGACTACGGTGGCCAGCCGTATACGGGACTGGGCGAGTTCGACGGCGATCCGCAGGCCGACGAGGTCGCGACCATCCGCATCGGCAGCTACGGTGCGGCGCTGTATCGCGGCGACGGCTCGGCGATGCCTGGCTGGCCGCACCCGGGGCTGACGCTCAATCCGCCCGCGATCGCCGACCTCGACGGCGACGGCCTCGACGAGGTGATCATGTACCCCGCACGCCGTGCGGACGGCAGCGTGTTCAACCCGGTTGCCGAAGTGCCGTGGTTCGGCTCGCTGGAGGATGGTGGCGGCTTCCCGGCAGCGATCGCCGTCGCCGACCTCGACGGCGACGGTCGGCCGGACATGGCGTATGCGCGCAGAAACGGACTCCGGGCCTCGACGGCCGAAGGGCTGTTCGAGGGTTTCCCGGTCTCGTTCCCGGCCGATGTCGCGATTGACAGCAGCCAGATCAACCCGGTGCTCGGGGACGTGGACGCCGACGGCCGGATCGAGATCATCCTCGGCACGCATGTGCGCGGCGTCGACGAGTCGTTTACCGGCCGGGTGTTCGTGTATTCGCACCGCGGCGAACACCTGCGGACGCTCACGATGCCGACGCTGACCAACCTCTGGGTCACGCCGGTGCTCGCGGACCTTACCGGCGACGGCGTGCCCGAGATCATCGTCCAGAATACGAAGCACGTATATGCCTGGCACGGAGACGGCTCGCCGGTGCAGGGATGGCCCGTGTTCCTCGGGCAGAACGCGGATTCGGTGCAGTCGACGCCCGTCATCGGCGACATCGACGGCGACGGCCTGCCGGACCTGGTCACGACGGCGGGCGACACCAGCGCGCCGTGGGCAGGCGCAATCTACCGCTATCATCGCGACGGACGGCCGCATGACGGATACCCGAAGCCGCTGCTGAGCTTCCGCATGGGCATGGCGGCGGCAATCGCAGACATCGACCTCGACGGCCGCAACGACTTGCTGATCGCGCCGACTTCCGTGCCCGGCGTCAGCGACACGCTCTATGGCTACGACTACAACGGCGGCAACCCGTCCGGCCCGATCGAGTGGGGCCAGTACATGGAGGGGCCGGAGAACCTGGGCTACTACGAGCTGGGCAAGAACCTGCCGGATCACGCGTTTCTCGTCGCGTATGCGCATGGCGCCGGGCGCGTCGAATCGACCGATGGCGGAATCGCCTGCGGGTCGGATTGCATCGAGAAGGTCCAGAAAGGCAGCCGCGTCACCTTGCGCGCGATTCCGGATGACGGCGGGACGTTCGTCCAGTGGATGGGCGCCTGCTCAGGGCAGGGGAATCCCTGCGAGCTAACCGTCGATGCCTTCGCCGGCGCAGCGGCCAGCTTCGGGACGCCGGTCGACGTGCGCTTTGCCGGCAGCGGGACGGGCACCGTAAGGTCGATGCCCGCCGGAATCGAGTGCACGCAGGACTGCAGCGCGCGGTTCGCGGCGATGACCGTCGTCACGCTCTCGGCCACCGCGGGTCACGGCGACGGCTTCGACGGCTGGAGCGGCGCCTGCAGCAACTTCACCGGCGAGTGCCGGCTGTTTCTCGACGACGCCAAGAGCGTGACGGCGAACTTCACGTCCGAGCGGCGGCTCGAGGTGACACTCGGCGGCGCCGGCCGTGGCACGGTGCGATCGAGCCCTGCGGGCATCGTCTGCGGAGCGGATTGCGCCGGCGACTTCGCGCCGGATGCGCCGGTCACGTTGACCGCGGCGGCCGAGGAGGGCTCGGCCTTGCGCCGCTGGGGCGAGGGCTGCGAATCCGAGACGCCCACGACCTGCACGGTGCGGATGGATCGCGCCCGGACGATCCTTGCAGTCTTCGAGCTCGAGCCGAATGTCAGCGTCGACACCACGGGCGGCGGCCGGGTGACTTCTTCGCCGGCCGGCATCGACTGCGGGACCGACTGTGACGAACGGTATTCGTTCGACTCGAACGTGACGCTCACCGCGACGCCGGACGCAGGCGGATCGTTCACAGGCTGGACTGGCATCTGCTCCGGCACGCACACGACCTGCGTCCTCAGCTCCCTGCAGCTGTCGCATCACGTTTCCGCGCGTTTCACCGGCACGCCGCGCCTGACGATCTCCATGGAAGGCGGCGGCTCCGGATCGGTGACGTCGAGCCCGAGCGGCATCGATTGCGGCAGCCGGTGCAGTGCGAGTTTCGCGGAGGACGATGTCGTCGTACTGACGGCCGTCCCGGATGGCGGCAGCCGCTTCCACGGCTGGTCCGGCGCGTGTGTGGGCGCCCAGGCGTCCTGCTCCTTCAACCTGCTGGGAAGCTCAACCGTTGCAGCCCGCTTCGAGCGCACCGGAAATCCGCCGCCTGGCGGCGGAGGGGGCGGCGGCGGGGGAGGTGGCGGCGCTCCTGGCTGGCTGACGCTGGCGGCCCTCGCCTGGCTCGCCCGCCGCAAGCAAGCTGAACGTCGTCTCTAGAAGCCGGCGAGACGCCGCGCGAGCTCCCACAACAGCAGCAGCGCCATCGCCAGCAGCACCCACCAGCCCACGGTGAACGCGCGCCGGCGGTTCGGCACGTAGTTCGAGCCCAGGTGGATCAGCGCGTGCACGACGCGGCTGATCGCGAACGCGGCCGCCGCCGCCAGGGCGAGCGGGCTCACCGCATCCAGCAGCCACAACACCGTGCACAGCACGTAGAAGAGCACCGGCAGCTCGAACTGGTTGCGGATGTTGTTGTTGATCTGCAGGACGCTCGCCGGCCAGGCGTCCTCGTACAGCGGCAGGCGCTCGCGGTTCACGAGCCCGGCGCGCAGCTCGCGGATCTTCACCTTGATCAGGCGCACGTAGATCGCGAGGGTCAGCAGCATCTGGACGATGACGGGGACGAAGATCCAGTCGCGGGTCATGGGCAGAGGTCCTTGAGCGGCATACGCCGGTACCGTAACGCGTTACGCCCAAGACGACCAGTGACGGGCAAGGACGCGGGTTCCCCGATTTGGAGGGGTCAGACCCCTTCGCGAATATGAAGGGGTCAGACCCCTTCAATCTCCGGCCTGCGACGAGGGGAACCTGCGCCGCGATGAAGCGGGGATCGAAGCGCGCCTGGCCGGCCTCCAAGTTCCTGCATGACCAGTGAAAAGCCCAACCCACACGTCCTGGAGATGCCCATGAAAGCGATCGCCTCCCCTCGTCGCCGTCCCATCACGGCCGTTCTGTTGCTCGGCGCGCTGACCACCCTGCCGCTCACCGCCCAGTCCGCGGACACGTCCGCCGCCCCGGCCGAGCGCAGCAGCATCGATGTGAGTTACGCGGATCTCAACCTCGCCCATCCGGCTGGCGCACAGGCGCTCTACGGCCGACTCAGGTCGGCCGCCCGGCAGCTCTGCAGGCACGATTACACGCCCAGCGACCTGTACCGGCGCGTGGCCCGCAAGGACTGCTACGACCGCACGCTCGACGACGCGGTGAACGGCGTGGACGACGCGCAGCTGAAGGGCCTGCACGCGGCCAACGCGCGACGCAGCGCGATCGGCTGAGCCGCGGCGAGCGCCCGGCACCTGGAGGGGACGCTCACCTTCCGAAGGTGAGCGTCCCCTTCCCCCTTCAAAAGGGGTGCGTCCCCTTTAAGGGGCCTTGAACGCCACCGCCACGTAGTTCGCTTCCAGCGTCGTGGTCGGCACGTCGTACGCGCCGCGGGCGGTGAGCGCGCGCATCGTCCAGCCGCCGTTCAGCAGGCTGTTCACGCGCGCGTTGAAGTCCTCGAAGTTGCCGTACAGCTCGACCCGCAGCCCGCGCGTGACGGAGTAGACCGCGCGCCCCTCCGCCACCGGCTCGAGGGTGATCGGCTCGGGCAGGTCGGAGGTGATGTCGAACCGCCGCGGCCCGATCTGCAGGAACTGCCGCTGGCCGAGATCCACGTTCGTCACGTCCACCACCCAGCCGTCGCGGCCCATCAGCAGGAACGGCGCATCCGTGCCGTTGAACCCCCAGCCGATGCCAAGCAGCGCGCGCAGCTCCTCGAAGTCGACGATCGTCGTCGCCTCGAAGTCCGGCGGCGCGCTCCCGAACGGCGCGACGAAGCCGAAAGCCGCGGCACCGTCGCCGTCGTCGAAGTCGCCGACCGCCAGCGTGCCCGTGTCCACCTGGTAGTTCCGCGGGTCCGCCTCGGTCAGGAGCGAGGTCCCCGTGCGGTCGAAGTCGAAGAACTGCGGGTCGCGGCCGGCGATCGAGAAGAGGTCGAGCACGAGCTCCCCGGTCACGGCGCTGACGACGAGGCCCGTGAGCCGCGTGCGGTGCAGGCGCACGTGGCCGGCGGTCGCGTTGAGCGTCGGCTCGAAGTCGGAGCTGGACGCCGTGCCGAAGGCGTGCACGACTTGGCCGACGGAGATGTCGTCGATATTGAGCAGCGTCGGGCTGCCGCCGTCGCGGGTCACGTCCGTCCCGGACCCGAGCGTCACCTCGACGTCGCCGCGCGCGTACACGACCTCGCCGTCGGTGCGCACGATCGTCGCGCCCTGCAGCGTCAGCACGTCGAGGTTGCGCGCCGCCACGACGCCGATCGCCGTGTCGAGGTCCGCGCCCGGCACGCTGGACCCTGCGAGCACGCGGTCGGCGGTGAATGTCCGCGCGGCGACGTCGTAGACACCGTGCGCGGCCGTCAGGGTGTTGTCGGCCAGGTCCGCGAGCGCGGCGATGCAGGCTGTGCCCTCGAACTCGTCGCCGTCCACCTCGCAGGTCGTCGCGGCGTCCGTCCGCACCGTGAACTCGCCGTTGCGCGCCGTTCTGTGAAAGAACGGCCGCAGGTCCACCACGTAACTGCCCGCCGCCTCGTTCACCGAGACCAGCGGGCCGCGCACGCGGAACTCGCGCGTGTCCACGGGCTCGAGCGAGGCGACCAGGAAGGGCGCGGCGGTGACCGTCACCGGCGTCGTGCCGATGTTCACCTCGTGCGCGGCCTCGAGGTCGAAGTCGAGCTGCAGCAGGGCGGGCGTGCCCGGGGCGATGACGACCGGCGCGGCGTCGTCGAGCGTCAGCTCGACGTCCACGACCTCGAGCGGGTCGGCGTTCGCGTCGACGACCTCGGCTTCCGCTGGGAAGCCGTCCACCTCGACGCTCACCGCGGCGTCGCGGTAGTCGAGCCGCAGCGTCGCGGCGACGTACGTGCCGTTCGGGATCGTCGCGGCCGTGACGAACTCGGTCACGTCCACCAGGTCCGCGAAGTCCACGCGCTGGCGCGTCGGCAGGGTCTCGACCGTGTCGCCGTTCGCCTTTTCGAGGCGGATCGAGACGACGTCCACGGTGTACGAGAGAAAGTCGCCGTCCGCATCGGCAAGGCCGATGCGGACCTCGCCGCAGGTGGTCGCGGTGCAGTCGCTGGTCGGCGGGTCGTCGTCGTCCGGCGGGGTGATGATGATGCCGCCGCCGTCGCCGCAGGCGGCGAG
>ERZ1066138.487-NODE-487-length-13427-cov-10.472555_pt1 | contig 13427 bp, 10 predicted proteins | sample MGYA00382785_ERZ1066138 | MGnify/ENA primary metagenome ERZ1066138 (study PRJEB33369, sample SAMEA5778368) | biofilm metagenome | biome: Industrial cooling water; feature: Water cooling tower basin; material: Biofilm | place: United Arab Emirates | collected...
CGCCGGGACCCAAGCCCACCGATCCGTGGAACATCCAGACCGGCGCCACCTTCCTTGCCGCCACCACCAATCCCTTCGCCGGCGGCGCACCGGTGACCTCGTCGGACTTCACCTTGCTGCGCTTGAACGGCACGGCGGATCCGCGCGCCAATCTGTACTGGTCGGGCTGGGATCGCAGCACCACGCCAGCGGTGTGCGCGCGCACCGGCGGCCCCGACAGCTCCGAGGGCCTGTGCGCCTCGATCCATCATCCGGGTGTGGATGAGAAGCGCATCAGCTTCGTGCAGCAGAACTTCCAGGTCGGCAACATTGCCTCGGCGCAGAACGTGCACTGGCGTTCCGACTGGACCTTTACGCCGGCCTTCCCGACCATCCCCAGCAGCTTCCCGCAGACCACCATCAGCATTACCGAGGGCGGCTCCTCCGGTTCACCGCTGTACAACGCACAACGCCGTCTGGTCGGCGTGCTGTCGGGCGGTCCTTCGTCCTGTACCGCCGTCAACAAGTGGGACTTCTACGGTGCGCTTTATCACGCCTGGGACGGCGTGGCGGGCGCGACGGCGGCGCAGCGCATGCGCGATCACCTGGATCCGGCCGGTACCAATCCCCTGTTCATTGACGGAATCGGTATCAGCGACAGCCTCTTCGCCAACGGCTTCGAGCCCTGATTCGCAGCCGGGCTGCGGCTCAGGCTGCAGCCCGGCTTTTGCCGGCATTGAACCGGTGCCTGTCTCCGGGTGAATCGTGATGACCGCGCGATAAGATCGTGTAGTCTTCGTGAAAAACACGGAGAACCACGATGTCCATACTGCGCAGCGTCTTGCTGGTCGGCGCTTTGTCCCTTTCCACAATGCTGGGCGCCCAGGAATCGGTCCCGGCTTCCGCCGAGGATCCAGCCGCGCAACTGATTGCCAGCCTCAGGTTTCAGGAAGGTCGCGTCAACGTCCCTGCAGCGCATGTGCATCTGGAGCTGGGCGAGCGTTATCAGTTCCTCGATGCGGCCGATACCCGGCGTGTGCTGGAAGAGCTCTGGGGTAATCCGCCGGATGACAGCGTGCTGGGCATGGTGGTGCCGCGTGGCGTGGCGCTCACCGACGCAGCTGGCTGGGCGGGCGTGCTGACCTGGCAGAACGATGGTTATGTGAGCGATGCAGACGCCGCCGACATCGACTATCAGGAACTGCTGCAGGACCTGCAGTCGGCCACCGCCGAGGCCAATCCGGAGCGTCAGCAAGCCGGTTATCCCACGGTCGAATTGCTGGGCTGGGCAGAAGCACCCACCTACGATCGCGCCGGCAAGCGTCTTTACTGGGGCAAGAAACTGCAGTTCGAAGGCTCGCAGGAGCCCACACTCAATTACGACATCCGCGTGCTCGGTCGCGAGGGCGTCCTCAACATGAATCTGATTGCCAGCCATGCCTCGCTGGCCACCATCCATGAGGAACTGCCGCGTGTGGCCAGCACGGTGGGCTTCGACCCCGGTTACACCTACGCCGATTTCCAGCCTGGCAGCGACCGCGTGGCCGAGTACGGGCTCGCGGCCTTGATCGGCGGCGGTCTGGCGGCCAAGAGTGGATTGCTGAGCAAGCTGCTCGCCCTGCTGCTGGCGGGCAAGAAGTTCGTCATCCTGGCCCTGATCGGCATCGCCGCCGGATTGCGCTCCCTGCTCGGACGCAAGAAAGAAGCCACGCAAAGCTGAGGCGCCCTTTTCCCCGACGCCGCGCTCGCGCCATGATGCACAGGCGTGGCGACAGGGGAGATCGATCGATGGTGCGTGCTTGCTGGTTGTGGTGCGGCTTGCTGTGGGCGACGGCGGCGCTGGCCGAACCCGAATGGAAACCGCTGGTCGAACCCGACAATCAGATCTTCCCCAGCCTGGAACTGGCCTTGGCCACGGTGCCGGCTGATCCCGAGGCCGAGATCGATCCCGCCATCCTGGGCGAACAGGACGGCCTGATCGGTGTCGAGCTCAGCGGCGCGCGGCCTGGTTCGCGCGTGCAGCTGCTGGTGCGTGCGCAAGGCCTGATTCGCGACAGCACGCTGGTCGGGCGCCTGCCGGCGATCAGCGGCGACAGTTGGCAGCTGATGCCCAGCCTGGCCTGGGACTACGAGGCGCTGGCGCGGGTGCGCCAGTCGCGTCCGCTGGTGGTCGAGTTCGCCCTCAGCGTGGACGGCGTCGCGCTGGGCAGCAAGACGCAGCGCGTGCGCCTGCGCTCGGTCAACGACGCACTGTACTGGGTCGACAGCGAGGACGATTCGGAAGACCTCGACTTCAACTGGATGTTTGCCGCCTACGTCAACGAGGATCACCCGCTGGTCGACGAGATCCTGCGCCTGGCGTTGGAGAGCGATGTAGTGTCGAGCTTCGATGGCTATCAGAGTGGCGATTCTGATCAGGTGCTGGCGCAGGTCTTCGCCATCTGGCACGTGCTGCAGCAGCGTGGCGTGCGCTACTCCAGCATCACCCGCACCGCCAACGAACACGCCACGCTGTACAGCCAGCACGTGCGCTTCATCGACGAGTCCTGGAACAAGGTGCAGGCCAACTGCGCCGATGGCAGCGTGCTGTTCGCCTCGGTGCTGCGCAAGATCGACATCGCGCCGGTGCTGGTGCTGGTGCCCGGCCACATGTTCCTCGGCTTCGCGCTGGACGAGGAGGGCGAGGAGTACGCCTATCTCGAAACCACCATGCTGGGCGACATCGAACGCCACGACACGCGCAGCCTGCGCGGCATGAAGCGCGAACTGAGCGGCGGCATCGATCTCGATGAATCGCTGGAGAGCTTCGCCGCCGCCCTGGAGGAAGGCCAGCGCCAGGTCGATGAAGCCAGTGCCGAATTCGCCGACGAGAAGAATCTGGACTACCAGTTCATCGACATCCAGGCTGCGCGCGAGTCGGGTGTGATGCCGATCGCCAACCAGCCGCAGTAAGGCCTGCGCCGCGGCCGCCTCACAAGGCCCGGCGCGGCGGCACCAGGCTGCTGCCGAGCAGCAGCCCCGCCACCAGGGCGGCGAGCAGGCTGATCAGCGAGAAGGCGGTGTCGACGCCGAGGAACACATCTTTCTCGAACACGAAGAACAGGCTCTTGAAGCCCACCGAACCCGGCACCAGCAGGATCAAGCCCGGCAGGCGGAAGGTGGCGCCCGGGCGATTGGCAATTCGCGAGTAGAGATTGCTCACCGCGCTGATCAACAGGCAGCTGAAGAACACGCTGAGTTCGGCGCCGAACACCGGGCCGGTGTAGCGGGTGGCGAGATAACTGGTACAGGCGGCGGCAATCACCACCGGGTAGTCGCGCAGGCGCGCCTTGAACAACAGCGCGAAGGCCAGCGCCGACACCGCCAGGGCGATCCACTCCAGCGCCGGCGCCGCGCTGCTGATCGGCTGATCGACGCCGGTCCAGCCCAGCTCGCTGGCCAGCTTGCTGCCGACCAGGGCGCCGAAGGCGAGCTTGAGCAGCACCGCCATCGCGCCGGCAAAGCGTGCCGCGCCGGAGACCCAGTGGTCGCTGGCCAGCTCCACCGCAGCGGTGGTCAACATCAGTCCCGGCAGCAGCACGATCAGCCCGGAGGTCAGCACCAGGCGCGAGGAAATGGGCGCCACTTCGGCTGCGATCCAGGCCGTGCCCAGGGCCACGACGAAGGCCGCCAGCGCGTCGAAGCTGGCCGCCAGTCGTGGCCGCCCGGCCGACAGCTGCGCCAGGGTGCCGATCAAGAGGCCCAGTGCCGCCGCACAGCAGATCTCGGTGATGCTGCCCTTCAGCAAGCCGGCCACGCCGCCCGAGGCCAGGGTGAAGCCGAGCAGGGTCTCCACCCATTGTCGGCGCAGCGGATCGGGCTTGCCCGCGGCTTCCAGCGCTAGGCGCCCCGAATCCAGATCGAGTTGACCGCGGATCACACGCTCGGCGATGTCGTCGACCTGGGCCAGATGGCGCAGATGCGCGCTGCCCGGCTCCAGGCGCATCACCCGGGTCACTTCGGCGTGGCGTTCCACTTCGCGCGGATCGCGAAAGCTCAGGATCGCGCCGGTTGGGTTCGACCACAGCTGCGCATCCAGGCCCAGCTTGCGGCTGGCGCGGTTGATCGCCGCCTCCAAACGCGGCGCCGTGGTGCCCGCCTCATGCAATCGACGCGTCAGCTCACTGACGAACTCGACCTTGCGTTCGAAATCATCCATGACGAGCCCGGCTAGCCGCGCAAGCGCAGCCGATCCGGCAGCGCCACATCGACCACGATCGGCAGGTGGTCGGACAATCGGATGTCCGGCACCTCATAGCGCAGCGCCTGCAGCGATTCGCTGAGCAGGATGTGGTCGATGGAACGCTGCGGCTTCCATGCCGGATAGGTGGGCAGGGCCGCGGCGCCGGGCACGCGCAGGCCGGTGTCGTCGAGAAAGCGGCGGAATCCGGGACTGGTCGGCTGACAGTTGAAATCGCCCATCACCACGGCATGGCGGAAGGGTGCGATCAGATCGCCGATGAAGTCGAACTGGCGCTGGCGCGCGCCCGAGCCCAGCGACAGGTGCGAGATCACCACCGCCAGCTCTTCCTCGCCCTCGCCATACACCGCGAGCATCGCGCCGCGGCCAGGAACACGGCCGGGCAGGGCGTGATCTTCCACCGACTGTGGTGCGACCCGGCTGAGCAGGCAGTTGCTGGACTCCGCCACGCGGCCGATGCGACGGTTGCGCTGCTGCCACCAGTAGGGGAAGGCCGCCGCCTCGGCGAGGTAGCTGGCCTGATTGAGAAAGCCCGAGCGCAAGCTGCCACCATCCACTTCCTGCAGCGCGGCGATGTCGAAATCAGCCAGCAGCTTGGCCAGGCCGGAGAGATTCTTGTGCTTGCCCGAGTCCGGCAGGATGTGCCGCCAGCCGCGCGTCAGATACTCGGTGAAGTGCGACTGCGCGTTGCCGGCGTGGATGTTGAAACAGAAAAGGCGCAGCGTCTGTCGACGCTGCGCCTCTGCGGTGCGATGACGGGGGGACATGGCGCGCCCCAGCGGCGCAGCCAGACGCGAATGGCTCAGGGCTTCTTCGCGGCGCGTTCCTTGTCGACCAGGAACTTGAGCACGTCGACCAGCTGCTGGTGGCCGCCGGCCGAGCTCACGTCCACGCGGTACTTGCCATTGACCACCACCATCGGCGTGCCGGTGATGCCATAGCGCGGCACCATCGTCTTGGAGCGGTTGATCTTGGTGTTCACGGCGAAGGAGTTGGCCGCGCTGAGGAAAGCCTCGGCGGTCACGCCGTACTTGGCGTACCAGTTGGCGATGTCTTCCATGTTGGTGAAGCGCACGCCTTCCTTGTGGATGGCGGCAAACATCGGCTCATGCGTCTTCTCGACGATGCCCAGCGTCTCGGCCGCGTAGTAGGCGCGGGCGAAGGCCTCGGCGCCGCCATTCCAGGCCACCGGCATCGGCACGAACTGCACGTCGGCCGGCAGGTTCTTGCGATAGGCGAGCAGGAAGGGCTCCAGATCCGCGCAGTGCGGGCAGGTGTACATGAAGGCCTCGACCACCTCGATCTTGTTGCCCGAGGAGGTGGGCTGCGCAGGTTCGATCACGAAGTAATGCTTGCCTTCCTCGAAGGCGGGCGCCTGCGCCAGCGCCAAGGTGGAGAACAAGGCCATCACCGCAAACACGACAGCACGCATTGCTCGATCACTCCCATTCGACACGAGGCTCAGCCTCAATCCGGCCGCCGCACCGCAATGGGCGCATGGGCCGCCTATTCACGCCACTCAAGCTTGCTCAGAGCCACTGCACAGGCTCCGCAGGCACGCTGCCAGAGCGCGCCTGAAGATTCACCATACGCAACGCCGTGTGGAGATCAGGGCGCGGCGTGCAGACCTTCCATGTAGGTGGCCAGCGCATCGATCTCGGTGTCGGTCAGGCGCGCCGCGATCTGCGACATGATCAAGGCGTGCGGATCGCTGACTTCACCGTAGACCGCGCCACCACGGAAGCGCTTGAGCATGTCCGCCGTGTAGCGCGCATGCTGGCCGCCGACTCGCGGATAGCGCGCGCCCGGATTGCCGGCGCCCGCCACACCGTGACAGGCCATGCAGGCCGGCACATGGCGTTCCGGCTCGACGATGCCACCGCGATAGATGCTCTCGCCCACCTTGTGCATCGGCTGGCCGTCGTAGGGGCCGCCGCTGATCGGGGCATCCGAGGCCAGACCGGTGCTCATGGTCTGGGTGGCGAAGTAAGCGCCCAGATCCGCCATGTCCTGCTCGGACAGGGTGACCGAGAAGCCCAGCATGATCGCGTTGTCACGCTTGCCGCTCTTGAACAGCGCCAGCTGTTGCGCGGTGACCTCGGCGTGCTGACCGGCGATCTTCGGGTACTGCGGATCGACGCTATTGCCATCGACGCCGTGGCAGGCGGCGCAGACGGCGGCCTTGCCTTGGCCCGCCGCGGCATCGCCTGCGGCATGGGCATTGACGCCGATGAGCATGGCCAGGACGGCCAGCAGGGGCTTGAGCTTCATGTGACAACCTCGACGAACGAAAGCCTGGAAAAATGCATCGCGGGCACACGGCCTCGGCGACATCCGCGCCGGCGCCTCGCAAAGGGCGCCAAGTCTACACCAGCCGAGCGCAGCGCCAGAGCCCGCCGCCCGCCTTTCGCCGCGCGTCAGGGCGCCGGCTGCGCGGCAGCGCCCGCGCTTCGTGCGAGCATCCGCAGCACCGCCCAGCAAAGGCTGCCCATGAGCAAGATCCTGTCCCGCGTCGATGAGGAGTGGCGCCGCCGCTGCCGGCAGGCGCGCTTCCTGTTGAGCGCCCCGCATGCCGGCGCGCTGCCCGCCGATGGCGGCATCGAGATCGCCTTCGCCGGCCGCTCCAACGCCGGCAAGTCCAGCGCCATCAACGCCTTGACCGAGCAGAACCAGCTGGCGCGGGTGAGCAAGACCCCCGGTCGCACGCAGGCCCTGAACTTCTTCGAGTTGGGCGAGGGCGCGCGCCTGGTCGATCTGCCCGGCTATGGCTACGCCAAGGTTCCAGCCGAGATGCGCAAGGACTGGCTGAAGCTGATCGACGGCTATTTCCGCGATCGCCAGGCGCTGCGCGCGGTGATCATCATCAGCGACATCCGCCAGGCACTGACCGACTTCGATCGGCAGATGCTCGACTACTGCCGCGCCCGCGTCTTGCCCTGCCTGATCCTGCTCAGCAAGGCCGACAAGCTCAATCGCGGTCCGGCCCTGGACAGCCGCCGCCGCATCCTGCGCGAGCTGGAAGCTGCCGGCGTTCCTGTCGAGGTGGTGGTGTTCTCGGCCATGGATTCCACGGGCCTTGTGGAAACGCGGCGCTGGATGGCGACCCAGTTCGACTGGCCTGAGCCGGCGGCCTGAGGCGCAAACATCGGGGGCTGCAGCACGCCGAGCATGGCGGCGCAGGCACGATGGCCTGCGCCGGTCCCGGATTCGCGCGGCTCAGCCCACGCGCACGCGATGCAGGCCCTGGGCCAGCGCTTCGATGTGCACCTGCGGGCCGCCGAAGCGGTTGATCAGCTCGGCATTGGTGCCCAGATGGCCGCTCACCGCGCCGGTGATGAACTCGCCGCCGCCGGCCAGCCACATCGGCAACAGCAACTGATCGGAGAGGTGCTCGCCCACCGGCGCGCCGCTGTCCATCCACGCCTTGAGCGCGTCGCAGGCCTCGTCCGCCACCATCTCGGCGGGCACGCCGCGCGCGCCATGCGCGGTGGCCAGTTCGCTGACCGACTCGTAGTCGGCATACACCGACAGCACATTGCCCGGGCCAGTGCCGCGGCCCAGATCGCGATGCTGCAGCTGCTCGCGACGCAGCTTGAAGCGGTCGGCAACGCGGGTGAGTTCGCGCAAGGCCACGTGTTCGGGCACGGCGGCGATGAGCGCCTCGGCGCCCATGCCCAACCGCGCGCCACGCGACTCGATGCTGATCGCCTGCAGCGCACCCGGCTCGATGTGCGCGAGGATGCGCCCGCCACCGGCCGGGAACAGGCCCACGCGTTCGACTTCCAGCCGCAGCGCCGCGCCCATCCGCCTGAGCTGCGGCACAAAGCAGCGCTGGATGAAGTCCGCGCTCGGCGCCAGCTGGTTGTGAGTGCCGCCCTCGATGCTGACCCGGCTGGCACAGCCGGCCCGCAATAGCGGCGGCAGCACGGTCTGCAGCACCAGCATGGCGCTGCCCGCCGTGCCGATCGCAAAGTGATAGCTGCCGCCGGCCAAGGCCTGTGGCACGAAGCAGAGCGTGGTCGAACCCAGGGCATCGCCTTCGACCTCCGCCGCCGCAATCGCCGCCGCCGCCTTGACGCACACGAGGTGCTGCCGCATCAGTCCCGGCTTGGCCCGCCCCGCCCGGATGCGCTCGATGCGGATCGGCCGCCGGGTCAGGATCGACAAGGACAAGGCCGTGCGCAAAACCTGCCCGCCGCCTTCGCCTTGCGCGCCGTCGATGTGGAGCCAGTGGTGGGTGGTGGTCATGGGCTGGGTCGCTTGGGTTGGGAGGGGTAAGTGGTGAGTGGTAAGTGGTAAGTGGTGAAGCGGGATTGGGGGTTGGGGGCTGGGGACTGTAGGGCTGGGGGCTCAGGGTCCCATGGGCATTCACCACGGCGCGCAAGCCTAGGTCGACTTCTGGAGGGCGCCGCTCCTGCGGCGCCGCTTTGTCGTGACTGACCGGGCTGACTCTCGGGCCTTTGCTCCCTTTGCGTCCCTTCGCGTCAACAACCGCGGCCACCAGAAGCCGAGGCGCAGCATCACCGCGCCCCAGCCCCCAATCCCCGACCCCGCTTCACCCCTTCACACACACCACCTGCCGCAGCGTATGCACGATCTCCACCAGGTCGCGTTGCGCTTCCATGACCTGGTCGATGGGCTTGTAGGCGGCCGGGGACTCGTCGATCACTGCTTCGTCCTTGCGGCACTCCACGTGGGCGGTCGCCTGGCGGTGGGCCTCCAGGGTGATCATCTGCTTGGCCTTGGTGCGGCTCATCACGCGTCCGGCGCCGTGCGAGCACGAGCACAAGGACTCCTCATTGCCCAGGCCGCGCACGATGAAGCTGCGCGCGCCCATCGAGCCGGGAATGATCCCGAGCTGACCCTTGCGGGCGCTCACCGCGCCCTTGCGGGTCACGAACAGGCTCTCGCCGTAGTGCTCTTCGCGCTGCACGTAGTTGTGGTGGCAGTTCACCGCCTCCTCGGTCAGGGTGAAGCGCTTCGGCACCACCTTGGCCAGCGCCGCCAGCGTGTTGGACATCATGATGGCGCGGTTCTCGCGGGCGAAACGCTGTGCCCAGTCGACCGCAAACACATAGTCCTTGAAGTGCGGCGAGCCTTCCTGGAAGTAGGCCAGATCGCGATGCGGCAGGTTCGCGATGTGGTTGCGCATATCGGCTTGGGCCAGCTCGATGAAGTGCGTGCCGATCGCATTGCCGACGCCGCGCGAACCCGAGTGCAGCATCACCCACACCTGATCGCTCTCGTCCAGACAGATCTCGACGAAGTGGTTGCCGGTGCCGAGCGTGCCGAGGTGGTTCAGGTTGTTGGTGTTCTTCAGGCGCGGGTGCAGCTCGCACAGGCGCTTGAAGTCCTTTTCCAAACCTGACCAGGCCTGCTGCGCGGTGCGCGGCGGATCGTTCCACGCGCCCTTGTCGCGGCCGCCCCGGTTGACCGTTCGGCCATGCGGCACCGCCTGCTCGATCGCCGTGCGCACACCGCCCAGCTGATCCGGCAGATCCGCCGCCCGCAAGCTGGTGCGCGCCGCGATCATGCCGCAGCCGATGTCCACACCCACCGCCGCCGGGATGATCGCGGCGCGCGTCGGCACCACCGATCCCACTGTGGCCCCGATGCCCACGTGCACGTCCGGCATCGCCGCCACGTGCGGCCACACCACCGGCAGGCGCGACAACTGCGCCAGCTGACGCAGGGCCTCATCCTCCACCGGCACGCCGCGCGTCCACATCTTCACCGGCACGCCGCCGTGATCGTTCATTTCCTTGTACTGCGCCATGACACTCTCCTTGTGTAAGCCACCCAGCGGACGACAAGTGATGCAAGTCGATGAGTGCTCTACCACTGAGCTACGTGGTCTTGCGACCACGGCAGGACTCGAACCTGCGACGCCTGTAGACCTGCTGGCATTCGTCCGCACACCAATTCTCCTGCTCAGGAAGCTCTGAACAAGTCAGAGGTTCCGCCGGCCAGGGAGGGCCGGGCCGCCCATCAAGCACGTCAGTGATTGATGGGTCGAAGCCAAGTCCGGACAAGTGCCGGACTCAAGCGTGGGCTGCCAAGTCCAGGATGGACTTGTGCAGACCTTCCCTGACGGGCTGCGCCGATCGGCGACCAGACCAACCGGTGAGACGCGACATGGGATGAATGTAGTCCCACCTGCATTCGCCGATCGGCGCAGCCCGCAACTGGCAGAGGGTGGTGCGACGAAGGTGCCGAGACCTCACATCTTGCGATGTGCGCGGAACTCGAATCCGCCTGCCTTGCGGCTCACCATGTAGTCCCGACGGCATTCGCACCGTCCCTCTGCCCCGCCAGATCACCGATCTGGCGGTCCAAACCCAACTCACTCGCTCAACTTCACCCGCTCCACCGCACCCACGAAGCTGGCCCGCGGGTCCAGTCCGTGCGAGAAACCGGCGATCACCTGCCACAGCTGATCGCCAAAGCCTCCCACGTTCAACACCGCTGCATCGTCCGGCGCCTGCGTATGCGTGTACGGCTGCAGGTCGATGCAGATCAGCCGCGCCGTCGGATTGCGCCGACGCAGGGTGCGCCACTCGGCCTGGGTCGCCGTCTCGCGACCGGCGCGTGCATCCATCCAGCTCTGGTTGTCGGACATGATCAACACCGTGTCCGGCGCCAATCCCATCCGATTCAACTCCGCCAGTGGCGCGCTCACCGCCGTGCCACCACCCAGCAAGGCCGCCAGTGCCTGCGCCGTTTCGATCACCGAGTTCGACGCCGGCCGCGCCCACGGACGCACTCGATCATTGAAGGGCAGCACCACCGCGCCCGGGTTCCTGGCCAGCACCGCTGCCGCCATCAGGCCTGCCACATCCACGCAACGCGTGGCGGTGCTCGCACCCTGACGATGACCGGTCACCGGCGAGACCATGGAGCCCGACACATCCACTGCTACCGCCACCGTACCGGCCAGCTTCGGCACGTTCTGCACCGCCAGATCCGTGGCCACTCGCAAGGCCTCGCGAATCTCCGCCGGCAGCTCGCCGGTGGCGCGCCAGGTGGTCAGCAACTGGTACGGAAAGGCCATCGCCTTGCGCAGCAACTGCGGATCGGCCAGACGCGCGGCGATCTTGCGCACCATCTGCGCCGACTCATACACACCGTGCCGCGCGAAGGTGTTGAGATTCATCCGCGTCATCGTCCAGCCGGCCTGCTCGGCAATCGCCATCCACTGTTCGCGACTCAGCGGCTGCGCGGTCAACATCTGGAAGGGCAGCTTGGGCAGCGTCTGCGTGCTGCCGCGCTTGAAGGACTCGAAGTCCTGCAAGGCTTGCGGCAGCAAGCCGAGGTCGACCGGCTTGCCGATGATGTAGGCGTACAGCGCATTGCGCTCCACACTGGACGCGCGCGGATGCACCATGCGGATCACATCGGCCAGCGAGGGCGCATTGCCCACCATGGCCTGGATCAGCATCTCGTCGCTGGCGCGCTCCAACCAACGCTGCACCAGGCGCTTCGGCCGCGTACCCAGGCTCTTGCGTGCCACCAGGCCCGAACGCAGGACCTGCACGAAGCTGCGCAATTGCGCGCCGTTGTCGATCACGCGATCAAACACCCGCTCGCACAACTCGCCATCGAAGGACGCCAGCCAGGCCAGCAAGAGCACCGGCACATCCTTCATGCGACCGTGCTCGCGAGCGTACACCGCGGTCTGCGCCACGAAGCTCGCAGGCACCTTGAAGCACTGGGCCAGCAACTGATCCACCTGGGTGCTGGCATCGACGTAGTACACATCGTTGGTGGTGCCGGTCAGCGCCAGCTGCGCCAAGGCGTGACGTGCGTCCAGCGCATGCGCCAGGCCGCCAGCTTCATTGGCGATGGCGCGCGCGTCCTTGCGCAACACTTGCGGGTTCAACATGGCTCACCTCCGTTCGGCTCAGACAGCCCGGATGCCCAGCCATATCAAGCAGCGTGCCAACTGTCGTGGTCAGTGCCTCGAAAGATCTGCAAGTCATTGATCTGAAACGATTGTGTCTCGGAACCCCGGTGATCTGGCACGGCGCACGGAATTTCACCTGTCCCGATCGACCGCCGCCGTAGCGATACGATAGGATCGCAATCTATCTCGAAGGATCGCATCATGAAGCGACAGGTCGTGCTCGGCTTCCTTGGCACCACGCTCGACGCCGGCAGTGGCGCCGGACGCTGGGAAAAGTGGCGGCCCAGCGTCAGCCTGGCCATGTATCCGGACTTCGTCCCCGACCGCATCGAGCTGCTGCTGGACCAGCGTCGCCATCTCAAGCTGGCGCGCCAGGTGGAGGCCGACATCCACACGCAGGGGCCGGAGATCGAGGTGCGGCTGCACGACATGCATCTGGCCGATCCCTGGGATTTCGAGTCGGTCTACGCCAGCCTCTTCGACTTCGTGCAGGGCTACGCCTTCGATCCGGAGCACGAGGACTACTACGTGCACATCACCACCGGCACGCACGTGGCGCAGATCTGCTGGTTCCTGCTCACCGAAGCGCGCTACCTGCCGGGTCGACTGATCCAGACCTCGCCGCCGCGCAAGCAGCGTGCCGGCGATCCCGGCAGCCACGCGCTCATCGACCTGGATCTGGCTCGCTACGACCGCATCGCGCAGCGCTTTGCCGCGATCAGCGCCGAGACCGCCGCCTTCCTCAAGTCGGGCATCGCCACGCGCAGCCAGGCCTTCAACCGCATGATCGAGGAGATCGAGCGCGTGGCCGGCAAGAGTCGCGCGCCGATGCTGCTGATGGGGCCCACGGGTGCCGGCAAGAGCAAGCTGGCGGCCAACATCTTCGAGCTGAAGAAGCAGCGCCAGGGTCTGCCAGGGCGCTTCGTCGAGGTCAACTGCGCCACCCTGCGCGGTGATGGTGCCGGCAGCGCCCTGTTCGGCCATGTGCGGGGCGCTTTCACCGGCGCGGCCAGCGATCGCGCCGGCCTGCTCAAGTCGGCCGATGGCGGACTTCTGTTCCTCGACGAAATCGGCGAGCTGGGACTGGACGAGCAGGCCATGCTGCTGCGCGCCATCGAAGACAAGCGCTTCCCGCCGCTCGGCGGCGACCGCGACATCCACAGCGACTTCCAGCTGATCGCCGGCACCAATCGCGATCTCGCCGCCGCGGTGCGCGCCGGCCAGTTCCGCGACGATCTCTACGCCCGCCTGAACCTGTGGACCTTCCATCTGCCCGGCCTCAAGGCACGCAGCGAAGACATCGAA
>ERZ1066138.489-NODE-489-length-13421-cov-7.026335_pt1 | contig 13421 bp, 11 predicted proteins | sample MGYA00382785_ERZ1066138 | MGnify/ENA primary metagenome ERZ1066138 (study PRJEB33369, sample SAMEA5778368) | biofilm metagenome | biome: Industrial cooling water; feature: Water cooling tower basin; material: Biofilm | place: United Arab Emirates | collected...
TCCAGGCGGTCGGCGTCGGCGGCCAGTTCGATGAACCCGCAGCCGTTGAAGCCGGTCTTCTGGCCGGTTTCCTGTTCCAGGCGCCTGTAGAGCGCCATCGAATGCTTGCGGATGCTGATCGTGGTTTCCGAGCCCGAACCGAACGTGGTCATCAGCCCGGCAGCGTGCCAGGTGGTCCCGGAGGTGAGCTGGTCTCGCTCCAGCAGCACCACGTCGCAGCCGCTCTCGGCGAGGTGATAGGCCACCGAGCAGCCGATGATGCCGCCGCCGATGACGACGACGCGTGCGTATTCCGGATGATCGTTCTGCGACATCGTGTCGATTATCCCAGTTCGCCCACGGCCCGATACGCCATCATGATCGCGATCTTGGCATCCGCGCCAGGGGCGGAATCGGCATTGGCGATGGTGATCCTGCCGAATGGCTGCCGTCCGATCCGCGTGGAATCGCCCGGGCCGCCGGTCGTGTAACCGTGCGCCCAGCGATTCACGGAGATGCTGGCGACATCCCGGTCGAAGTCGAACAGCTCGACGGGCAGCATCCCGGTCAGGTGGCGCCGGATCTCCTTCTCGTAGTCGGCAAACTGCAGCGACAGCATCCGGTACCGCGCCTCGCGAAACTGCTCGAGAACCGGGGCGCCGACTTCGCCGTACGGACAGCAGATCATCTGGATGACGCAGGGATCCTCGGGGGTCCTGGCATATTCGTAGCCGCCCATGCTGACCGGGAAGTCCATCAGCACCGCTTGATGCATGTTGCCCGGCGACATGGCGACGCCGATTCCCAGTTCCTTCATGGCCCGCCAGTTCCTGAGACCCACGGTCGTGTATTGCAGCGGGCTCTTGCCCTGCAGCTTCAGCGCGTCTGCCTGCTCTTCCGGCAAGCCCGAAACGATGTGCGGGATGATCATGTTGTAGCAGGCCATCACGACGGCGCCGGCCTGCACGCGGTACTGGCGGTTGTCGCTGACGTAGCTGACGTGGACGTCACCGGAACTGCCGGGGCTGCCTGCGTGTGCGACGTTGACCGCCGTGCTGTTCAGCCGGATGCGCACGGCCTGGCCGGATCTGTCCAGTTGCGAATAGTCGAATCGGGCGAGCACCAGGTCCTCCGCGTCATCGCCCTCGGCGACACCGGGAATGAGTTTCTTCACCAGGGCCCGGGCCAGGCCGGCATTGCCGTCGGGGAAGTGATGGATGTACGGATTCTCCTCGTCGTAGACGGCTTTGGGCTCGAAGCCCATGGCGCCGGCGCTCCTGGCTTCCGCGATGCTCAGCATCTCCGTGCCGGAACTCGCCCAGTCCAGGCCGGAATGCCGGGCCATCCTCAGCACGCCCGGGTCGTCGACGCCCAGCGTGTCCTTCAGGTAGTCGAAGTAACCGTGCGTGCTGATGTAGTCCTGCAGATCCTCTTCCGGCACGTTCAGTCGGTGCAGCCCGCCGTTCAGCACCTGCAGCAGCTGCTCCTTGCCGCGAGCGCTCAGCGGCGCCTGTCGTGCCGCTTCTTCGTGGGAAATCTTCCCGCCCAGCACGCCTTCGACGTAGTTCGGGTAATTGCAGTACGAATGCTGGACGACCTTGTCTTCGCCGAACACCTCCTCGTTGAAATAGGTGACGCCGCCCAGGTTGTGCCGCCTGAAGAACTCCGTGTCGTAGGCGGTCTCGAAGCGCCTGAGATCGACGCCGATGTCTTCCAGCAGGTTCAGGACGATTGCTTCGGCGTGCTTCGGTTCGACGATGGTCTGCGAGCCGCCATAGGAAATGCGCGTTTTGCCGTCGATCGTGTGCTCGTTGCGCTTGGCGTGGCCCCCGAAATCGTCATGGTTGTCCAGGATCAGGACCGTCCGGTGCCTTCCATGCTTCTGCTGGTAGAAATAGGCGGCGGCGAGCCCGCTGAGCCCGCCGCCCACGACCACGAGGTCATACGTCTCCGGAAGGGTAGTGACCGGTCCCCAGTCCTCGCGTCCGGCCCAGGCGAGGTTGTGTGCGATGTCGTTCGATCCCGGGTGACTTCCCCGGAGCCCGGTGCGCGCAGGCGGGTAGTAGGCGGGATCGAGGGCGACCATCGCGGCCTGGCTGCCGGCATCCAATGGCAGCATGGAGCTTCCCGCCGCCATGAGCGTGCCGTTGATGAAGTCCCGGCGGGTGATACGGCTCACCACATCCCGCCCAGCGCCACGGTGATCGCCTCGCCGTTCACGCCGCCGGCCGCGTCGCTGCACAGGAAGGCGATGACTTCCGCCACCTCGCGCGGCTCCAGCACGCGATTCTGCGGATAAATCGCCGCGCGTTCGCGCCAGACTTCCTCGACGCTGATGCCGCGCCGCTCGGCCGTCGTCCTGGCCGAACGCTCGGCCATCGCGGTGCGCACCCAGCCCGGCAGCACGGCGTTCGAGGTGACGCCGAAAGGCCCGGCATCCTGGGCAACGGCCCGTGCGAGCCCGATGAGGCCATGCTTGGAAGCCGAGTAGGCGCTGCCGGAGCGCTCCGCCTTCTCGCCGGCGGTCGAGCTCGTGAACACCAGCCGGCCGTAACCGCGCTGGCACATGCCGCCGACGGTCAGGCGCGCGAGTTCGAACGGGCCGTCGAGGTTGATGCGCATCGTCTCGCGCCACACCGCCGGATCCTGTTCCCACACCAGCCGCTCGTGGGCCGAGCCGATGCCGTGGTTCACGACCAGCAGGTCGATCGGACCGAGCCGGCGCTCCGTCTCGGCGACGGCCCGTGCGCAGCCTTCGGTCGTGCCGAGATCCGCCGTGACGTAGTCGAGGCCGACGTCCGACAGTTCCGCCTCGCTGCGTGCCGTGATCATCACGCGGGCGCCCGCGGCTGCGAGCAGCAGGGCCGCCTCGCGACCGATTCCGCGGCCGCCCCCCGTGACCAGCGCCACCCGTCCTTTCATGGATGCATCCCCAAGATCGCTGCTTCCGGTGATTCTACCCGGCGGTCCGGGAGCGCAGCGGCGCTGCGGCGGACTTCCCTCAAAGGCAGTGTCCTGCCGGATGACGGGCGCGTAGCCTCGCGACACGGGTCGCGTCAGCGGTCCGTGCCTGTGTGCCCGTGATCCTGGAGGTGAAGGACATGAAACGCCTGTTCGCAATCTTGCTGAGCGTCGTAGTCGGTTCGACGTTCGGCTCCCTGGCCCGCGCCGACGACGCGGCCAAGTGTTCGGAAACGCTCAAGTTGTTCCAGAATACCGGCGAGAGCGCCAGCTTCTTCAAGAAGAGCTACGGCTATGCGGTCTTCCCGACGATCGGCAAGGCCGGTCTCGGCATCGGCGGAGCCCACGGGTCGGGCTGCGTCTATCGGCAGGGCAAGCAGGTCGGCACGGCCAAGATGACTCAGCTGAGCATCGGATGGCAGGCGGGCGCACAGGGCTACAGCCTGCTCGTCTTCCTCGAGGATGAACGCGCCTTCAATGAGTTCACGTCGGGGAACTTCGAGTTCGGGGCCAAGGCCAGCGCCGTCGCCATCACGGCGGGCGCATCCACGGGCGCCAGCACCAGCGGCGCATCCTCGGGCGCAAGCGCAGGCAAGAAGGACGCGACGACCAAGGCCCATGGCGGATTCGAGAAAGGCATGGCGTCCTTCTCGATCATCAAGGGCGGGCTGATGTACGAGGCCGCGCTCGGCGGCGCCAAGTTCAAGTACGAGCCGCTCTGACCGGGCTGCCGCCTCAGGGAGCGCCATGACGACACGCGGTCAGCGTTGGACGGTTAGCTTCGTCGCGGCGGCCTGCGCCGGCGACCGAGACGGCGGTCTCGGCGATCGACGCCTACGACCCGGATGAGAGCTGGCGGCCGACCGGGGACTGAGCGCCAGACAACCAGGCTTGCATCGCTTGCACTCCGGCCGGCAGATTCGCACGTCCAAACCCGATCCGGAACCGGTCCCGCGGCGTGTCGGTCAGTTCCGACCGATAGATGCTGGCGGGAAGCAACAGCACGCCCGCTTCCTCGATCAGCCGCCGGCAGAACACCTCCACGCCCTCGGAACCGAGGTACCGCGGAAACGCCACGCACCCGCCCTTCGGCGCCTTCCATTCGAACAGCGACTCGAACCGCGCGAAGAACGCATCGAGTCGCTGCAGGTTCTCGATCACCAGGCCGCGATTGCGGGCGAGCAGGGTGTCGCGTGCCTTCAGCGCGATTTCCGCCAGCACTTCCGACGGTGCCGAGTTGCAGATCGAAAGGTAGTGCTTGTAGCGCTCCATGCTGGCCAGCAGGTCGCGGTCCCGGCAGGCGACCCAGCCGATGCGCAGGCCCGGCAGTCCATAGGACTTCGACATGACGTTCAGCGAAATCCCGCGCTCGTAGAGCTCGGCGGCTTGCGGGATCCGGTCGGCGTCGGACCGCTCCAGCCCGCGGTAAACCTCGTCGCTGAACAGCCAGATTCCGCGCCTGCGACAGAGCTCGATCAGGGCGTCGAATGCCGCCCGCGCCGGCACCGCGCCCGTGGGGTTGTTCGGGAAATTGACCGAGATGAGACGGGTGCTGGGACGAACCGCGGCCTGGATCGCATCGACGTCCAGTGCCCAATCTTCCGACTCCACGAGCGGTACGCCGGTCACCTCGCAAATCGACATCGGCAGCGTTTCCGCCGCCTGGTAATTCGGCGTCATCACGATGGCGTGGTCGCCCGCACACAGCAGCGTGCGCATGCCGACGTAGATGCCTTCCTCGGCGCCTGCAAAGCACAGGATGTCCGCTGCCGAGAGGCCCGGGTACGTCGCGGCGATGGCCTCGCGCAAGGTCGGGGACCCGAATGTCTGGGTGTAGCTGAGCGGCAAGGCCATGAAGCGATCGCGGTCCGCCGGCGTCGCCAGCTCGAGAAGGCGCGACAACGTCACGCTCTCCGAGTCCGACGCGGTCAGGTGGTGCCGCGCCGCGAACTCCCACTTTGACAGGAAGACTTCGAGCGAAAAGTCACGCATGGCCGGCTCAATGGGCATTCGGCCGGGACTCCGCGAAGATGTTCTTCGGCATATGCATCGTGACCAGCATGTGCGGAACGTCGACGGTCTCGGCGATCTTGAGGTCACCGGCGATCGAGGCCAGCATGTAGGCCTGTTCGCGGTTGAGACCCCTCGTCTCGACGAGATAGTCGATCATGTAGCGCGTGGCTTTCTTCGCGGCCTCGTCGAGTGTCGTGCCGAACCCGGTGGTCGCGTAGTAGTCATCCGTCTCGTACTGTGGCTCCGCGATCTTGCGGCCGCCCTTGATGACGCGGATCTCGTAGACGACGCGCATCGGCGTTTCCATCGCGGTGCCCGAGACTTCGCCGTGACCCTGCACGGCGTGCGTATCACCGATCGAAAACAGGCCGCCCTTCACGAAGACCGGAAAGTAGACCGTGGTGCCGGCGACCAGGTTGGGGTCGTCGAGATTGCCGCCGTTGGCGCGCGGCGGGATCGTGTTGAGCATCTCGTCGGTAGCCGGCGCCACGCCCATGACGCCGGCAAACGGCTTCAGCGGAATGCGGATGCCCTTCGCGAACTCGACCTCGTTCTTCTCGGTGTCGAGACTGAAGGTCTGCAGGACTGGCGTGTCGAATTCACCCGCCAGGAATCCGAAGTCCGGTATGACCGCCATCCATGCCCAGTCTGCAGGCTCGAGCTCGATCAGGCGGACGGCGAGCACGTCGCCGGGCTCGGCGCCTTCCACATGGACCGGCCCCGTCAACGTGTGAACGCGATCCATGTCGACGGAATGGATCGAATCGGCCGTTGATCCCGGGTGAAGTTGCCCGCCGGTCGCCTCGTGCGTGTGCGCCTCGATGACGCTGCCGGACGGCACGCGGACGACGGGTTCGATCAGGCGGCTGAACTTGTCGTGCGTCTGGTCCTTCGTCAACACGTAATCGGGCTTGCGCTCGGGTGCCGCGAGGTTTTCCTCAGGCGCCCTGGCGCTGCAGCCGGCCAGAATGACCGCGATTCCAGAGGCCAGCAAAGCGTTGCGGAAGTTCATGCGTCAAGCCTCCTCTCCTCCAGGACACCGGTCAACGTCTCGTCGCCGAGGTAGACGTACAGGGTGTGGTCTGAAACGGTCAGGTCCAGGCTCATCCGCCGGTCGAGCCGCGCCACCAGCGCAGCCAGCAATGGCGGCTCCACGGCGCGCAGGCGGATCTCGCCGGCGCGGTGAATCCGCTTGCCGTCGAGGCGCGCGACGAGCGCGCCGAGCCCCCGGTGCGAATAGACGGCGACGTCGGGCGCGGCCTTCGCCGCCCGGTGCAGGCGCTCGGCATCCGGCGACCCGACCTCGATCCAGGCTTGCAGCACGCCGGTCAGGTCCCGCACGACGATCGCGGGCTCGTCCGGGTCGGACAGGCCCTTGGAGAAGGCGATGCCGTCGGTGTATTCGAGGCAGTAGGCCAGCACGCGGGTCAGCAGGTATTCGGCCGTCTCGGACGGATGCTGCGCGACGCGAATCGTCAGCGATTCGTTGACGGAACGGTCGGCATCGGCCAGCCGCACGTCGAACACGTACATCGTCGAGCCTTGAGCCAATGGAGCCCCCCGTGCCGGGCCGCGAGCGTAGCATCCGGCCGGGCCACCCCGTTGAGCGAAAAACACGGCCGGCACCGGAACTGATCCCGCGGTCCGGGCTCCAACCCCGCAATAGCCGCGGTCATCCGATTGCGGAGGGGGGATCCAATGCAACTCAGAAGGCGCACGACCGCGCTGCTGCTCTGCCTGAACTTCGGCCTGGTCGCGGGGGCACGGGCAGCCGAGCCCGGGTGGTACCTGGTCGGCTTCGGCGGGGAGTCGAGCGCCTCCGGGCTCAGCCAGGAGCAGGTGGACGACAACCTCGCCGCGATCTTCGGTTCGGTCGGCCTCGACGTCGTGGACGCGAGCTCGACGCTCGACGACTCCGACACCGGTTTCGGGATCGTCGGCGGCTACCAGTTGAATGACCACTTCGCTTTCGAGTTCGGGTACGTGGACCTCGGGACGATCAGCTACCGGGCCACCGGTACGGTCACGGACGGCGTCGACCAGGCTGCCGCCGAGGCGATTCTCGAAAGCGAGGCGGACGGGCCCGTCGTGTCGGTGCTGGGCATCCTGCCGATCGGCGACCGATTCTCCGTGTTCGGCCGCGCCGGGCTGTCGCTCATGAACGCGAAGGGAAGCGCCCGGCTCACGGTCGCTGACGTCAGCGACCGGGCCAGCCAGTCGTCCCAGAAGAGCGACTTCATGTTCGGCGCGGGCATGGAGTACGCGCTGGGCAGGCACTTCGCCGTCCGGCTCGCCTGGGACCGCTATCTCGACGTGGCCACGGAAAACGTGGTCGGCGACACCGACGCGGACCTGTACACCCTCGGCGTGCGCATGGGAGTCGGCTGGTTCCGCTGAGTATTTGCGTGGACGCGGGCGCGGTATCAGACTGGCCGCCGGAACCCCTTTACCGACAGCGAGTCCCGGAGATCCTGATGCGCACCGACCGTCTGTTTTCTGCCGCCATTGCGGCGGTCTCGACCGCGTGCAGATCGTGAAGCGCTGGCTGAACGCGCAGGGCGCCCGGCGGGGGGCGCGTCTGCGACGTCGCCTGGCGCTCGCCAATCCGGTACGCGCCGCAGTGAGTGGCGCACGTCGCGCGTCATCCATGTCGCAACGTCGCTGCAGCTGACCGCCGTAACGCGCCGTGGGGTTGATGCACGACTCGACAGACGGTCAGGATGAAGGCCTGATCCGCGCGATCGGCCCCCGCGCACTGACGCTCAACATCATCAACATGGTGGTTGGCGGCGGCATCTTCGTGCTGCCTGGCCTCGTTGCAGTCCAGCTCGGCCCGGCAGCGATCGTGGCGTACCTCATCTGCTCGCTCGCGGTGGCGCTGGTATTCCTGTGTTTTGCGGAAACCGGCAGCCGCATCACGCGCAGCGGCGGTGCCTACGCCTACATCGAAGAGGCATTCGGTCCCTTCGCGGGTTTCATGGCCTCGATTCTGTTGTGGTTCGGCTGGAATGTACTGTCCAACGCGGCGATCGCCGCGGCCATGGTCGAGGCGATGACGATTCCGTTTCCCGTGCTGGCCGAACCGGTGCCGAGAGCGGCTTTCATCATCACCTTGCTCGGCGTCCTCGTGCTCGTGAACATTCGCGGCGTCCAGCGCGGTGTCCGGCTCTTCGAGTTCAATACCGTCATCAAGCTGATACCGCTGTGCCTGCTGGTGATCGTCGGTCTGGGCAAGATCGAGTTCGCGAACCTGGCCATTGCGGAGTGGCCATCGGCAGAGAAGGCTGGTGCGAGCGCGCTGCTCCTGTTTTTTGCATTCGCCGGCGTGGAGACCGCCCTCAGCTCGAGCGGCGAGATCCGGGATCCGAGGAAAACCGTGCCGCTGGGGCTGTTGCTGGGTCTGGCCAGCATCCTTTTCCTGTACATCGGGCTGCAGACCGTCGCGCAAGGCGTGCTCGGCGACGCGCTCGCCGACAACACCGAGTCGCCACTCGCCGCCGCGGCGGAGCAGGTGTTCGGCGGGTGGGGCGGCACGATGCTGCTGGTCACGGCCGTCGTGTCGATCTACGCGAACATGAGCGGCGACATGCTGAATACGCCGCGGGTGCTGTTCGCGTCAGCGCGCGACGGCATCCTGCCGCGGCTTCTCGCCAGCGTGCATCCCCGCTTCAGGACGCCGCACGTGGCGATCGCCGTATTCGCCGCGATGATCTGCGTATTCGCGCTGACGGGCGCATTCCGGCCGCTTGCCGTGGTTGCATCGGGCTCCATACTGCTCGTTTACCTCGGCGTCAGTCTGGCGACGATCCGGCTGCGGTTGCGCGACGGCACGCCGGGTCCGGGCAAGTTCGCCATCCCCGGCGGTCCGGCAGTTCCCTTGCTGAGCTGCCTGGTCATCGGCTGGCTCCTGCTGCGACTTACCCGGGAAGAAGCGGCCGGTCTTGCCGCGCTTTGCGGGGCGGCGGTCTTGCTGTACGTAGCGGGAATCCTGGCCCGCCATGTGGCACGATCGTCCGGCCGATGAACCCGCTGCACCTGGAAACACCGCTGTTCGAGTCGCAGGCGCTCAGCCGGATCTCGGGTCGACCGATCTGGCTCAAGCTGGAGGCCGTGCAGCCGCCCGGATCGTTCAAGATCCGAGGCATCGGCCTCGCCTGCCGGGAGTACGCCCGTCGGGGCGCCCGGCGTTTCATTTCCTCCTCCGGCGGCAATGCGGGCATCGCCGTTGCCTACGCCGGGCGAAAGCTCGGAGTACCGGTAGTCGTCGTGGTTCCGCAGACGACGTCCGACACCGCGAAATCGAAGATCCTGCAGGAAGACGCTGAAGTCATTGTCCACGGCGCCACCTGGGACGAAGCCAATGCGCGGGCGTTGTCGATGATCGGCGCATCGGATGCTTTCCTGCACCCGTTCGACGATCCGCTCCTGTGGCAGGGGCACTCCACGATGGTCGATGAAGTCGTTCGCGCCGGCGTGCGACCGGCGGTGATCGTGCTGTCCGTCGGCGGCGGCGGACTGCTGAGCGGCGTGGTCCAGGGACTGCAGCGGCATGGCTGGAATGACGTGCCGATCATCGCGGTCGAGACCCGCGGCGCGGATTCGCTGGCCCGGTCGCTGTCAGCGGGGCGGCGCGTCAGGCTGGAGCGCATCACCAGCATCGCGACCACGCTTGGCGCCCTGCAGGTCTGCGAGCAGGCCTTTGCCTGTGCGCGGCAGCATCCGCTGCGCAGTGTCGTGGTCTCTGACCGGGCGGCCGTGACCGCTTGCCGGCGGTTTGTCGCCGACCACAGGCTCGTCACGGAACCCGCCTGCGGGGCGTCGCTGGCAGCGGTCTATGACGGCGTGCCCGAGATCGAAGGCTGTGATTCGGCGCTGGTAATCGTCTGCGGAGGCGCCGGCGTCAGCATGGAGCAGCTGCAGCAGTGGTCCGATGACCTTCCCTGAACGTGCCTGGATCGCGGCGATCATTGTGCTTGCCGCCGGCTGCAGCGGGCCGAAGGATGCGGCGGCGCCGGTGGAGGTCGGAGCCGACGTGCCGGCGGTCGACGCCCTGTTCGCGGACTGGGACCGGCCGGGGTCGCCGGGCTGCGCCCTCGCCGTGTCCGACGACGGCGAACCCGTGTACTCGCGCGGCTACGGCTTTGCCAATCTCGATTACGGTAATGCGGTTACGCCGCAGACGATGTTTGACGTGGGCTCAGTCACCAAACAGTTCGTCGCCGCGAGCATCAGCATGCTGGAGCGCGAAGGGAAGCTGTCGCTCGACGACGATGTCCGCCGGTGGCTGCCCGAACTCCCCGCTTACGAGCGGCCGATCCGGCTGTACCACATGATCCACCACACGAGCGGCCTGCGCGATTACCTCACGCTGTTTCCGCTCGCCGGGCGGGATCACTACTTCCCGATTTCACTCGTCCAGATTCTCGACATGATGTCGCGGCAGCGCGCGCTCGTGTTCCTCCCGGGTGAGCGCAGCGAGTACAGCAACACGGCTTACATGCTGCTGGCGCTGGTCATCGAGCGTGCCAGCGGGCAGCCGCTGGCCGAGTTCGCCGAAGAGCGCTTCTTCGCGCCGCTGGGGATGGACGCAAGCCTGATGTACGACGACTCCGAAAAGATCATTCCGCGTCGCGCTACCGGCTACGATCGCCACGGTGACGACGACATCCGCATGGTGCACAATTTCAATTTCGACGTGCCGGGCGACGGACAGCTCTACACGACGGTCGAGGACCTGCTGCGCTGGGACCATTACCTGCACGGGCCCGACCGGCCGGCCATTCATGCGGCGATGCTGACCGAGGGCACGCTCGACAACGGCGAGCCGCTCGGCCGCGCCCGCGGCCTGTATCTCGGCGAATACCGCGGTCTGCAGACCATTCATCACACGGGCAGTTCCTGGGGGTCGCGCTCCGTGCTCATGCGCTTCGTGCAGCCGGGGGTCGCCATCGCGATCGCGTGCAACGATGGCCTCGCCGACGCACTGGCGCTTGCGTACCGGGTTGCCGATCACTTCCTTGCCGCCGAGCTGACGCCCGCGGGCGGCAATGACCGCGAAGAGGATTCGCCGGCGGAGGAATTGCCGGCGCCGGTGCCTCTGACCCACCAGCAGCTGGCGCAGTTCACCGGTGCTTTTTTTTCGTCCGAGCTCGACGCGATCTACCGCTTCGGTGTGGTCGACGGCCGGCTGGTCGTGCGCATCGAGCAGGAGGCGCCCCTCGAAGTCATTCCGATCGGCGACGACCGGTTCCGGTTCAGCCTCAGCGACCAGGCCTACTCGGGCGTGGTGGCCGCCAGCCTCGAGTTCCGCCGCGGCTCCGGCGGCGCCGTTGCCGGCTTTGAGCTCGGCTCGGGATCCGAGCAGGGCATTGCTTTCGAGAGGCTGCAATGATCCTGGGCGTGGAGAGCCGCTCATGAGCAGGATCGCAGGCGCACTGCTGTCAGGTCTTGTGTTCGCCAGCCACGCATGCGCCGCGGGAGAGCCCCCTGGCGTCGTGATCGTCAACGCGCGCGTGATCGACGGCAGCGGCGGACCGTCGCGGAACGTGAACGTCCGTCTGTTGGGAGGGCGGATTGCGGATGTCGGCGATTTCGAACCGCGGTCGGGTGAGGCGGTGGTGGACGCCGGCGGCCTCGTGCTGGCGCCCGGATTCATCGACGCTCACAGTCACCATGAGATCGGCCTGCTCGAAGCGCCTGCAGCGCTCGCGGTGGTAAGCCAGGGTGTCACGACCGTCGTGGTGGGGCAGGACGGCGGGCATCCGCACCCGCTGGCGGACTTCTTCAAGCGCCTCGAAGCGTCTCCCGCGTCGATCAACGTCGCTTCTTTCGCCGGCCACGGGACGATCCGCGGTCGGGTCATGGGAGACGATTTCCGCCGCGCGGCGACGTCCGACGAGCTGGCCGCGATGCGGAAGCTGCTCGCGGCGGAACTGGAAGCCGGCGCGCTCGGGCTGTCATCCGGGCTGGAATACGACCCGGGCTCCTATTCGACGCCCGCGGAGGTTGTCGAACTCGCCCGGGTGGCGGCCGCGCACGGCGGGCGCTACCTCAGCCACATCCGCAGCGAGGACCAGTACTTCTGGGAGGCCATCGAGGAAGTCATCCACATCGGCCGGGAGGCACGGCTACCGGTTCAGGTGACGCACATGAAACTGGCGATGACCCGCTGGTGGGGCCAGGCAGAACGCCTGAAGTCGAAACTGGACGTGGCGCGGGCGTCGGGTGTCGACATCACTGCGGACATCTATCCGTACACGGCATGGAACGCCGACTTCAGCTGGCTGGTGACGCTGTTTCCGCAGCGCGACCTGGATCGGCGCGAGGGCGCCGAGTACATCCTGCGGGACATGCTGTCGCCGGAAGGAATCCTGCTGCCCGACTTCCGGCCCGAGCCGGCTTACGACGGACTGACGATCGCGCAGATCGCCGCGATTCGCGGCAGTGATCCTGCCACCACGCTCGTCGATCTCCTGAAAGCGGATGCCGCCGCCGGCGGCGGTTCGCCGATGCTGGGATTCGCGATGTCCGAGCCCGATATCGAGGCGATCATGGCCTGGCCGCATACGGTGATCGGAAGCGACGGCGAACTCGCGGGCCCGCATCCGCGCGGCTACGGCGCCTTCACGCGTTTCCTCGGCCACTACATCCGCGAGCGTGGTGTCCTGAGTCTCGAGGAAGGCATCCGCAGGATCAGTGCGCTGTCCGCCCGGCAGGCAGGCATCGCAGATCGCGGACTGATCGCGCCCGGGCATTACGCGGATCTGGTGCTTTTTGATCCGGCACAGATCGCCGACCGGGCGACCTATGAAGATCCGCACCTGCCTTCGGTGGGAATCGTCCGGGTGTGGGTCAACGGGGTCCCGGTGTTCGAACGCGGGCAGGTCACCGGCAAACGGCCGGGCGCCGTGATCCGTCGTTCTCGCCTGACGCGCTGACTGACGTTTCAGGGGCTGATCGCCGCCGTCACGTGCTTCGCAAGCCATGCCAGGTAGCGTTCGTAGAGATCGCGCTCATACGACGGTACTGACAGGCTGTGGTGCTCGCCCGGGTAAACCACGAGTTGCGTCGGAACGCCCCGGCGCCTCAGCACTTGGTACAGCTGTTCCGAGTTCAGCACGGGCATGTTCCAGTCGTCCTCCCCGCAGACGATGAGCGTAGGCGTGGTGACCTTGTGCAGCGAGTAGAAAGGCGAGATATGGTCCCAGCGATGCCGGTTTTCCTCGAGCCACGGCAGTCCGAATTCCTCCTCCCAGAGCAGCTGCCATTCGTCGTGTCCGTAGTTGGCAGCCACCAGTGTCTCGCCGGCGCCCGAAATCGCGGCCTTGAACCGGTCGGTCTTGGTGATGATCATGTTGGTGAGGAATCCGCCGTACGACCAGCCATAGGTCGCCATGCGATCGCCGTCGACCCATCCCTTGCCGATGGCGTGATCCATCGCCGCCATCACGTCGCGGAAGTCGATGCCG
>ERZ1066138.490-NODE-490-length-13398-cov-7.705988_pt1 | contig 13398 bp, 10 predicted proteins | sample MGYA00382785_ERZ1066138 | MGnify/ENA primary metagenome ERZ1066138 (study PRJEB33369, sample SAMEA5778368) | biofilm metagenome | biome: Industrial cooling water; feature: Water cooling tower basin; material: Biofilm | place: United Arab Emirates | collected...
CCGGCGCGGGTTATGAACCGTGGGGCGCGGGGAGGCAAGGGGCGGATGGATGGGCATGGACAGGCGTCAGACCACTTGGCAGGGGTCCGGTCCCAAACGAGGCTCTACTTTTTCCGCACGGCGGAGCGGAGCTGGGCAAGCGTGGCGGCCCCTGTTACCTGCGCGGCGGCGAAATAGGCGACGAAGCCTACGCTGACGAGCACCGCCAACGCGGTAAACCGGACGAGCAGCCCCTTCGACTGATTGATCCATGGGTCGAGCGCGAGGGCAGCACCATGCAGCACGGCACCCATGACGAGGGCGGAGATCAGAATTCGGGGAAGAGCACGCATGAGACGGGCATCGCCGGCGAAGTGGCCCTGGGACTTGAGGCCGCGATAGAGAAGGAGCGCGTTCATCCATCCACCCAGCGTGGTGGCGACCGCGATGCCGAGGTGCGGCATCCAACCAAGCCGGCGAAAGAGAAAAAAGAGCCCGATGGACCCTAGGGTGTTTGCGGTGAGACTCCAGACGGCGAAACGCATCGGCGTCTTGGTGTCCTGGCGCGCAAAGAACGCGGGCGAGAAGACCTTGATCAAAACGAAAGCCGGCAGGCCCAGCGCAAAGATACGCAGTGCTTCCGCGGTGTAGGGGGTGTCCTCGGCTGTGAAGGCGCCTCGCTCGAAAAGGACGCGCACGATTTCGGTCGGCACGACGAACAGCGCCATGGCGGCGGGCAACGTCAGCAGCATCGCAAATTCGAGCGAGCGGTTCTGACTGTCCATGACGGCAGTGTGATTGCCGGCGCGGAGATGACGCGAGACGTCGGGCAGTAGAACAACGCCGATGGCGATGCCGACGATGGCAAGCGGGAGTTCGTAGAGGCGGTCGGCGTAGTAGAGATGCGAAACCGCGCCCGCTTGCATCGAAGCGATTACGGTTCCGATGGCGATATTTACTTGCGTGATGCCGCCGGCGATCACGCCGGGTATGCCGAGCGTGACCAGCTTTTTCATATCCGGCGACCAGCGCGGGCGGCCAAGTTTCAAGGTGAGACCCGCACGGCGCAGGCCCCACATCAGCAGGGCGAGTTGCAAGAAACCGGCGACGAAAACGCCCCAGGCCTGAATATATCCGGCCGCTGGTTCGGCATTGAAACCGAACCAGATGGCGATCAACATGCTGACGGCCAGAACGACGTTGAGAATGATGGAAACCGCAGCGCTCTCCACAAAGCGCCCAACCGTGTTCAGCACGCCCGACATCAGCGCCACCAGCGACATGCAGAGGAGATAGGGGAACGTTATCTGCGTCAGGCGCACGGCAAGGTCGAACTTTTCCGGGGTTTCCGCAAAGCCGGGGGCCAGCAGATACATGAGCCACGGCATGGCGAGCATGGCGGCGGCCGACAGCAGGATCAGAATGAATGTCAGCCCTGACATGGCTTCGGAGGCGAACGCGCGGGCCTTCGCCTCGCCGTCGCCTTCGTACTTGGAGGCAAAGAGGGGCACGAATGCCGAGTTGAAAGCCCCTTCTCCGAACAGGCGCCGAAAGAGATTTGGAAAGCGAAAGGCAACGTAGAACGCATCGGCGACGGGTCCGGTGCCGAGTACGGCGGCCGCGAGAATATCACGCACGAAACCCAGCACGCGGCTGACGAGCGTCAGACCACCGACGGTCGCGAACGAACGATAGAGCTTCATGGGTGCGCCACCGTTCTGGATTCGCCCGGCGGGGCTCCCACAAGTTCGGCCGTCAGGCGTTCGGAAATCGCTTTCTTGCGTGCCTCGCCGTCGATCTTCTTGCCGGTGAGATCGGTGACGTAGAACACGTCGACGGCTTTTTCGCCGAAGGTGGTGATGTGGGCGGACGCGATGTCGAGCGAGAGATCGGAGATGGCGCTGGTCAGGTCGTAGAGCAGTCCGGTGCGGTCACGGCCTGCGACTTCGATAACCGTGAACCGATCCGAAAGCTGGTTATTGATGATGACCTCGGGCGAGACAGTAAAAGCTTCGAGACGGTTGGCGCCGGGCGCGCGCTTTTCGAGCAGCGCTTTCAAGCGGCCTTCGCCGCGCAACAACCGGTCGATTGTCGTTTCGATGCGCTTCGCGCGGCGCATTTCGTCCTCGTCGTGCGCAAATTCGCGGGCGAGAAGGAACGTATCGAGGGCGAAGCCGTCGCGGGTGGTGGTGATGTGCGCGCCCAAAATGTTGGCACCGTTGGCGGCGCAAGCGCCGGCGAAGAGCGCGAGCAAGCGCGGGTGATTTGGCGCGAATACCGTCAGCTCGGTGACGGCGGTGAATTCATCAGTGACGGCATCCGTGATGAGTTTACGGCCTTCGGCTTCGGCGCGGCGGACGAGCCGGGCGTGGGCCGCCTGCTTGGACGTTTCGGTGCGCAGCCAGTAGTCTGGGTAGTGCCGGTCGATGAAGCGATCGACATCGGCACGCGGCCAGTCGGCAAGTGCGGCGGCCAATTGCTCCTTAGCATCCTCAATACGGTGGCGGCGCTCGACCTGCGTGTGGCCGCCGGCGACCAATGGCTCGGTCTCGTAATAAAGGGTGCGGATCAGCTGGCCTTTCCAGCCGTTCCAGACGCCGGGGCCGACCGCGCGAATGTCGGCAACCGTGAGGAGCGTCAGGAGTTTCAGGCGCTCGGGGCTTTGGACGACCTTGGCGAAGTCTTGCGCGGTCTTGGGATCGGATAGGTCGCGGCTTTGGGCGATATTGCTCATCGTCAAATGTTGCTCGATCAGCCAGACGACAGTTTCGGTTTCCGCCGCCGACAGGCCAAGCCGCGGACACAGCCGGCGCGCGATCTGCCCGCCCAGGATCGAATGATCCTCAGGACGGCCCTTACCGATGTCGTGCAGGAAGGCGGCAACATACAACGCCCGCCGGCTCTGGATCGACTTGATGATCTGGGTCGACAGGGGCAACTCGTCGGCATTGCTGCCGTGCTCGATCCTGGCCAATTCACCGACGGTGCGAAGCAGGTGCTCATCAACCGTGTAGTGGTGGTACATATTGAACTGCATCATCGCCACCACGTGACCGAAATCAGGCAGAAAGCGGCCGAGAACGCCGGCTTCGTTCATGCGGCGAAGCGAGTTCTCAGGGTTGGTCTTGGCTGAGACGAGGCTCAGGAAAATGCGGTTGGCCTCGGGGTCGTTGCGCAGGCCGTCGTCGATCAGGCGCAACGATTGGCGGAGCAGGCGAATTGCGTCCGGGTGGAGATGTGCGTCGGTCAGTTCGGCCTGCGCAAAAAAACGGATCAGGTTGACGGGATCGCGCTTGAAAACGTCCGGATCACCGACGTTGAGGCGGTCATTTTCGATGCGGAAATTGGTTTGCTGGCGCACCTGACGGCGCATTTTCCAACCGGCAATCAGGCCCGGCAATCCGGGTGTGGTCTTGGCCTGCTGCATTTCGAGAGCGGCGCAAAGGATTGCGGTCAGATCGCCGACGCTTTTCGTCACCAGGAAGTAGTGTTTCATGAAACGCTCGACGGGGCGCTGGCCGGACTTTGTGCGGTAGCCAAGCCGTTCGGCCATGATCGGCTGCAGCTCGAACGTCAGGCGTTCTTCCGCACGGCCGGTCAGGAAGTGCAGATGGCAACGCACGCTCCACAAGAAATCCTCCGAGCGGCGGAAGGTCGAGTATTCCTCGGGCGTGAAGATTTTCTCTTCGATGGTCTCGGGCCCGACTTCCTTGCCGTACAGATATTTCGACAGCCAGTGCAGCGTGTGCAGGTCGCGCAGGCCGCCTTTGCCGTCCTTGACGTTGGGTTCGACTTTGTAGCGGCTTTCGCCAGCGCGGCGGTGGCGGTCGTCGCGCTCGGCCATCTTGCTGTCGATGAAGACGCGCGCGGTGCCGGCGAAAACTTCGCGGCGCAGTCGGTCGGTCAATTCGGCGAAGAGCTGGGCGTCGCCGTGGACGAGCCAGATATCGAGCAGCGCCGTGCGGATCGTCATGTCCTGCTGCGCCATCTTCAGGCACTGGTCGACCGTGCGCGTCGCATGGCCGACTTTGAAGCCCAGGTCCCAGAGAAGATAGAGCATGTACTCGGCGACGCTCTCGCCCCAGGGCGTCTGCTTGTAGGGCAGCAGAAACAGGATATCGATGTCGGAGCCGGGCGCGAGCAGGCCGCGGCCGTATCCGCCCGTGGCAACGATGGCCATGCGCTCGGCGTCGGACGGGTTCGTCGCGCGATAGATGTGGGCGACGGTGTAGTCGAACAACAGCGATATGAGTTCGTCCTGGAACCGGGCGAGGCCGTGGGCGCACTTGCGGCCCTTGCCGTCGGCTTCGAGCTGCTCGCGGGCCTGCTGCCGGGCCGATTTGACCAAACTCTTGCACCGCTCGAGTACGGCAGTGCGCGCATCGGCTGGCGAACCGGCAGCGTTGAACATGCCCGTCAATTCGACCCGCATTTCCTTGGGATCGAAGTATGGCGCGGCGCGGAAGGTCGATGTGTCCATGCGGGGAGCGGTCATCCTGTCGGTCGCCCAGCGGTCCCGGCCACGAGGGCGAAGGTCTTGAGCGGGCGCAACTTAACTGCTTTGCATCGCGAGGGGGAGGCCGAGACATGCGGCGCGTTCCCCATCGTTGCGCCGCGGTGCCAGAAATCCGGGCCGTAACAGGGGGTGCACCGCGTGGAGCCGATCATTCTCCGGCCTGTCTCGGGCGGCGATCTGGACCGTATTCGGAGCTGGCTGCGCGCGCCGGAGATCGAGGCGTGGTGGGGTCCGGCCTCGGCGACGACGGCAGAGGTGCAGATCGCACTACAGTCTCAAACGGCGCTTTGCCGGATGATCGAAGCCGGCGGGGTGGCGGTCGGATACTGCCACGCCATCGACGCTAAGCTCTGGGGTGAGGATTTGCCGGACGACCTGGAACCTGGAACATGGGATCTCGACATCTTTATCGGAGAGGCCGCGCACCGGGGGCGGGGGATTGGCCAGAAGGCGCTGGAATTGCTGAAAAACGAGGTGTTTTCCTCGACGCTTGCAACGGCGGTTTGCGTGTTCGCCTCGATCCGCAACGAAGCGGCGGTCCGAGCCTATGAGAAGGCCGGGTTCCAATGGCAGCGCATCTGGAACGACAGCGCGGCGGGGCCGAGCTGGTTCATGGTGGCGCGGCGGCCCGGCTGAGGCCGGTCTTTACCGGCTTGAAACCGGTCAGCGGCTAGGGTTTGGGCGTCCTTGTATTTTCAACCGTGAACAGGTCATGGCGGGAGATTTCTCAGCCGATGGGCACCAGCAGCGCCGTCAATTCGGACGGCGTGAGGTCTCGCGCTCGGCCATCGCCGTGCAGCCGGGTGCGGCCCCCGTTCAGTGCACCGTTGAAAATTTGTCGGAAGCCGGCGCGATGGTGGTTTTTGGCGGCGCCGTGCCGACGCGCAATTTCCGCCTGACCATTGAAGATGCCGCTTTCGCGATGGTGTGCGAGATCCGGCATCAGAGTGCAGCCGGGGTGGGTGTGCGGTTTCTCAATCCGGCCGATGGCGCGCGCCTCATGGCGCATCTCTTTCCCGGACCGGTGATGGACGGTGTCGCTGGAGGTGCATCGGTCGCTGTGCGGACGCGGCAGGATCCGGTTCCGGCACTCACGACCCGCGACTTGCGACAGCGGGTTCTGACATCGCTCGCGGAGCGCAGCGCGGAGTTGCCTTTGGCGCCGCCCGAGGGCGCGCCCAAGCGCCGGTCAATGAACTTTCTTGCCAGCCTTGCCTCGTTGGGACGGAGCAAGCCGGTGGAAGCGCATCAGCGGGTCAGTGCACCAGCTATGCCGCATCCCACAACGGCCGCGACGCCAGTGGCGCCCCGATTGCCCGACGAACTCTTTCGCGGTTATCAGCCCAAGAGATCGCGCAGAAACGGGATCAAGGGCACATCAGCCGGCGGCATGGGATAATCCGCCAATTTCGAAGCCTTCACCCACTTCACGCGCTGGCCCTCGCGCGGCACGATCTCGCCGTCCCAGTTGCGGCAGAGGTAGAGCGGCATCATCAGGTGGAACGCATCATAGGTGTGGCTGGCGAAGGTGAAGGGAGCCAGGCATGTGAGGCAGACCTCGATGCTGAGTTCCTCTTTCAGCTCGCGCACAAGCGCCTCTTCGGGCGTTTCGCCTTCGGCCAGCTTGCCGCCCGGAAACTCCCACATGCCGGCCAGAGATTTCCCCTGCGGGCGCTCGGCGATCAGGACGCGATTGTCGCGATCGACGAGGGCAGCGGCAACGACGAACAGCATCGGGCGGCCTGCCGGAGGGGTAGGCGTGACGGACATCAGCGGCGCACCAGTTTCCAGGCCGCCTCGACGAGTGAAGACAGGCCACGGTTTTTCAGGTTCTGGCTGGCGGCAAGGCCATCGCGGTTTTCGAGAAGCGTGATGCGGAAATCGCGGCCGAAGAGTTGTTCGACGCGATCCGCCGGAACTGGAAACGGCGGGCCCTCCATCTGGGAGGGGTCGTAGTCGAGCGTTATCAGCAGGACCGGCACGCCGGAAGGCGTCAGGTCCGCCAGCTTCTCCGCGTAGGGCTGTTGCAACACGCGCGGCAGGGCGACGAGGGCGGCGCGGTCGAAGACGCCGCCGATGCGGCGCGTGACAGCGGGATCCAACTTTAGGTGATCACCACACAGGAGTTCATAGGGTCCGGCGCGACTGACGTTAAAGCCGTTTTCCGTGACCGAGGCGGGCGTGCGTGTGCGATCTGCGAAGAACTGGTCGATCGCGGTCTGCGCGAGTTCCGTTCCGATCACGCGGTGGCCATGTTCGGCCAGCCAGACCATGTCGTTGCTCTTGCCGCACAGCGGCACCAAGACCTCGGCGCCGCTCGCTACACCGAGAGCCGGCCAATGGCGGGCGAGGAAGTCATGCGCAGTGGCTTGGTGAAAGCCGATGTCGGCCTTCTGCCAGCGTTCGAGCCAGAAGTTATGGTCCATGGCGCGCGGCCTAGCTGCGATAATCGGCGTTGATCGACACGTAGTCATGCGTGAGGTCGCAGGTCCACACGGTGGCGGTGTCCTTGCCCACTCCCGCATCCACGCGGATCGTGATCTCGCCGTTCTTCATGTACTTGGCGACCGTCGCTTCGTCATATTCCTCCGCGCGCTCGCCGTCGCGCGCAACGCAGTGATCGCCAAACCAGATGGCGAGACGGTCGCGGTCGGCGGCTTCACCGGACTTGCCGACGGCCATGACAACGCGCCCCCAGTTCGGGTCTTCACCCGCAATCGCCGTCTTGAGGATTGGCGAGTTGGCACATGAGAGAGCGATTTTGCGGGCGGCAGAAACCGATTCGGCTCCCTCGACAATGAAGGTGACGAATTTCGAGATGCCTTCGCCGTCTTTGGCGACCTGAATGGCGAGATCGCGCATCAGATCGTGAAGGGCGTTCGAGAAATCCTTCAGCCGCTTCGACTTCGCCTTCGTCACCGGTTTCTGGCCGCGGGCGGCGGCAGCACCGGTCGCGAACAGGAGGCACGTGTCGGACGTCGACGTGTCGCCGTCGACCGTCATGGAGTTGAAGGTCGTCTTGACGTGTTCGTTCAAAAGATCCTGGAGCGCCCCGGCAGAGATGGCGGCGTCGGTGAAGATGAAACAGAGCATCGTCGCCATGTCGGGCGCGATCATGCCGGCACCCTTGCAGAAGCCGGAGATCGAAACGGGCGTGTCGCCGATGAGGGCGGTGCGGGTCGCCAGCTTGGCGTAGGTGTCCGTGGTCATGATCGCACGGGCCGCGGCCTCAAACCCGTCCGGGACCGCCGTCTGGGCGAGGTTGGCCAACAGATGGGTGAATTTCGCCGGATCGAGCGGCTCACCGATCACGCCGGTGGACGCGATGTAGACGTCCTTGTCCTTGCAGCCGGCAGCCTCGGCGGCCGCTTCTGCGGTCGCCTCCACGGCGGCACGGCCCTTCATGCCGGTGAAGGCATTGGCATTGCCGGAATTGACGACGAGGATCCGTGCCGTGCCGTGCTTCAAGCTTTTGCGGCACCACAGAACCGGGGCCGAACAGGTTTTGGATTGCGTGAGAACGCCGGCAGCGGTCGTGCCTTCGTCCATGACGGCGACCATGAGGTCGGTTCGGTTCTGATAGCGGATGCCGGCTTGGGCGGTGGCGAAGCGCACGCCGTCGAGGGGCGCGACTTCGGGGAGAACTCCGGGCGCGAACGGCGAGGCTTTGGTGATTTTGGCCATGTGGCACCGAGCTGTTCAGGGAAAAGGGATGAGCGCTTAAAAGCAATCAGGCCGCCTGGATGCAAGCGGCCTGATCGCAAATCGTGAAAAAGTGCTGCAAAGACCGTTATTTTTTCTCGTCTGGAGCAGACTTGTTGCCTTCGGTGGCGGGATTGGCATCGGCGGGCGGGGTCGTGGCGGACGCGGCCGCAGCGGCGTCCTCCATCTGTTTCTTCATGGTGGCTTGGGCTTCAGCCTGCTTCTTGGCATCTTCCTCGGCCATCTTTTTGATCTCGGGGTCGATGTAATCGATCTTTGCCTTGCCGCGCAGTTCGGTGGCGATGTTCTGCGCCTTGGACTGAACCATCGACCCGATCAGCCGATCCTTCACATCATCAAAGGTTGGCGGCGGCTTTTGGCGGCGGTCTTCGACCTTGATGACGTGCCAGCCGAACTGGCTTTGGACAGGCTTTGAGACCTCGCCCTTCTTCAAGCTGAACGCCGCTTCCTCGAACTGCGGAACCATCTGTCCTTTGCCGAAGAAGCCCAGCATCCCGCCTTGGGCTTTGGAGCCCGCATCGCCGGAATTTTCCTTCGCAAGCTGGGCGAAATCCTCGCCGGCTTCCACGCGGACGACGAGTTTCTTTGCCTCGTCCTCACTGGCGACCAGGATGTGGCGGGCCTGCACCTCGTCTTCAGGCGGCAACTGCTTGACCTTGTCTTCGTAGATGGCGCGGGCGGCCTGCTCGCCGATGGAGGCTTTCACCGTCTTCTCGAAGTAGGCGTCGCGCAAGGCGCGCTGGCGCCAGAACGCCATCCGCTTCTCGAAATCCGGGCCAGTGCCTAGTTTCTCGGCGTCGGCGGCTTCCGCATAGAGCTGGTTTTCGATCATGAACTCGACCAGCACGCGGCGGCGTGTCGTTTCAGGAAGGTTGCCCAGTTCGTTGCCGATTTCGGCTTCAGCGAGCTTCAAATCAGCCTCGGTGATCGAATGACCGTTCACCGTCGCGACGATCTTATCTTCCGCGCGCGCCGAGCCGGCCACGGCACCAAGAACGCAAACGCCCACGGCAACCGCATGAAAAACCTGAGAAACCTTCACGAGGACGCGTCCTTTTCGGCCTGTAACGCATAAGGACCACGACGGCAGTCCCGGGGCGGCCCTTGCCGCACCTTACGATTCAAGCGGCTTGCATAGCGCCGGGGCGGTTTCAATGCCAAGTTAAGTTTTGGAGATAAGCGCATTGCGAGCCCTGACGGGTGACCGCCGGGGACCCTTCGCGCGTTGACAATCAAGGGGGGCGATCCTTATGTCTCGCCCGTGAACCGGAGAGACGGGCACGCGCTGCCTCTCCCGCCCGAGCTGACCTAGCACGACGTATCGAATGAGATCGTCGGCCCTGCGCCCGGTGCGGGCGAAGTGCGCCGCGTGCATACTTTCCATTCCGCAGAGCGCCCGGCTCTTACTCTTGAGGATTTTGACCTCCATGCTGTCCATCACGTCGCTCGCCGCGAAGATTTTCGGCACGTCCAACGACCGCAAGGTCAAGGGTTACCGGGCCCGCGTGGAGGAGATCAACGCACTCGAGCCGGAGCTCGTGGCGCTCAGCGACGAAGAGCTCAGGGCGCGGACGGCGATGTTCCGCGAGCAATACAAAGACGGCGCGACGCTGGACGACCTGCTGGTGCCGGCATTCGCAACCGTGCGCGAGGCCGCCAAGCGTTCGCTCGGGCAGAGGCATTTCGACGTGCAGCTCATCGGCGGCATGGTTCTGCATGACGGCAACATTTCGGAGATGAAGACGGGCGAAGGCAAAACGCTCGTTGCAACCGCGCCGGTCTATCTCAATGCGATCGCCGGCGACGGCGTGCACGTCGTGACCGTCAACGACTATCTGGCGCGACGCGACGCGGAGTGGATGGGGCAGGTATATCGTTTCCTCGGACTCGACGTCGGGGTGATCGTGCACGGGCTCGACGACGAAGAGCGCAAGGCGGCCTACGACGCCGACGTGACCTATGCCACGAACAACGAACTCGGCTTCGATTACCTGCGCGACAACATGAAGATGCGCAAGGACGACATGGTCCAGCGCGGTCACGCGTTTGCCATCGTGGACGAGGTCGACAGCATTCTGATCGACGAGGCGCGCACGCCGCTCATCATTTCCGGCCCGCTCGACGACAAAGCCGATCTCTATAACGCCGTCGATGCGCTCATGCCGAAGCTCGTGGCCGAAGATTTCGAACTGGACGAGAAGCAGCGCCAGGTATCGCTGACCGAGAGCGGCAACGAGCACATGGAAGTGCTGCTCAAGGAGGCGGGCCTCCTACGCGAGGGATCGCTCTACGACGTGGAGAACGTGACAATCGTTCATCACGTCAATCAGGCGCTGAAGGCGCACAAACTGTTCCAGCGCGACAAGGATTACATCGTCAAGGCCGGCGAAGTCGTCATCATCGACGAGTTCACGGGCCGCATGATGCCGGGCCGGCGCTATTCAGAGGGCCTGCATCAGGCGCTCGAGGCGAAGGAACACGTCGAGATTCAGCCGGAAAACCAGACACTGGCGTCGATCACGTTTCAGAACTATTTCCGGCTCTATGACAAGCTCGCGGGCATGACCGGCACGGCCTCGACGGAAGCGCAGGAGTTCGGCGATATTTACGGACTCGAGGTCCTTGAAATTCCGACCAACCTTCCGGTTTCCCGCGCCGATGAAGATGACGAAATCTACCGGACACAAAAGGAAAAATACGACGCCATTGTCGCGACGATCGCGGATGCGCACCGTAAGGATCAGCCCTGCCTCGTCGGCACGACATCGATCGAAAAGTCCGAGCAGCTCTCCGCACTCCTGAAGGACAAGAAGTACATCGCCGAACTCGGCCAGCGCTTGAAAGAGCAGGCTCAGCGCTTCACGAGCGCCAAGGAAAGCGAGATTAAGGCCTACTTCGAGGACATCGGATCTTATCTGACGGACACGGCCGCGCGGGTGAAGTCTGGCGACCCCATTCCACATCAGGTGCTCAATGCGCGCTTCCATGAGCAGGAGGCGTCAATCGTGGCGCAGGCGGGTGTTCCCGGCGCGGTGACCATCGCGACCAACATGGCAGGGCGCGGCACCGACATTCAGCTTGGCGGCAACGTGGATTACCGCGTCCGCGACTGGATCAAAGAACAGCGTGACGCCGGAGGTGAGCCGGATGACGCAGCCGTCGCCAAAAAACGCGAAGAGATCGTCGCCGATGTCGGCGAAAAGAAGCGGATCGCTCTTGAGGCAGGCGGGCTGTTCGTCATCGGTACTGAACGGCACGAAAGCCGCCGCATCGACAATCAGCTGCGTGGCCGGTCGGGACGCCAGGGCGACCCCGGCCGTTCAAAGTTCTATCTCGCGCTCGACGACGACCTGATGCGCATTTTCGGCTCTGACAAGATGGACAGTATTCTGCAGACGCTCGGTTTGCAGGAGGGCGAGGCTATCACCCATCCGTGGATGAACAAGTCGCTCGAAATGGCGCAGAAAAAGGTCGAGGCGCGCAACTTCGACATTCGCAAGCAGATCCTGAAATACGACGACGTGATGAACGATCAGCGCAAGGTCATCTTCGACCAGCGCATCGACATCATGGCGGAGGACGACGTCTCGGAGACGGTGAAGGAACTGCGCCATCAGGTCGTGCAGGACCTCGTTACCAAGTACATCCCGGAAAAGGCTTACGCAGAGCAGTGGAATACCAAGACCCTTAAAGAGGCCGTCGCCAGCATCTTCGATCTCGACCTGCCGATTACGGACTGGGCGGCGGAGGAGGGCATTGCCGATCAGGAGATCCAGGAACGACTGATCGAGGCCGTCGACAAGCGCTCGGTGGAAAAAGAGCAGGAGCTGGGAGCGGACCTTTACAGGCAGATCGAGAAGGAAGTGCTGCTGCGTACGCTCGACGGTTTGTGGCGGGAGCATATCGTATCGCTGGAGCATCTGCGGCAGGTCATCGGTTTCCGTGCCTACGGGCAGCGCGATCCGCTGAATGAATACAAGAGCGAAGCTTTCACGCTGTTTGAGTCGCTGCTGGCGCGCCTGCGCGAGGCGGTTACGGGGCAGTTGATGAACGTTGCCCTCGTTCCTGCCGATCAGCAGCCGATGCTGCAGCCGGTCGAATTGCCGCCGATGGAGGCGCATCACATCGACGCCACGACGGGCCGCGACGAGTTCGACGACATGCCAGATGAGCTACGCGAAGAGCTGCGGCTCGCCGACCGTGCCATCGCCGCGCGGGGCCGGGGCGTTGCCGGAGAGGCACCGAAGCGGATGCCGCTTCAGACCCGCAAGAGCGATGCAGGCTTCGATCCTTCGTCGCCGGCGACATGGGGGAAGGTGGCGCGGAACGCGGTCTGTCCCTGCGGTTCCGGCAAGAAATACAAGCAGTGCCACGGCAAACTGGATTGAGTTTGCAGGATCGATGATCAAAAAAGGCCGGGGCGTTGACCCCGGCTTTTTTATTCTGGCCACTTCCGCGCTGTCACTTGTCACCGTATTTGGCGGCGATGCGGTCGGAGAGGGCAAGAAGTACGCTCGACACAACGAACACGAGATGGATGACGACCAGCCAGAAGAGGGATTTTTCCATTTCCGGCGTGACCGTCTTTAGCGCCATGAACGATTTCAAGAGATGGATCGCGGAGATCGCCACGATCGACGACAGAAGCTTGAGCTTCAAGGCGCTGAAGTCGATCTTCCCCATCCACTCGGGCCAGTCCTTGTGGTCGTTGAGGTGAATTTTCGAGACGAAGTTTTCGTAGCCGGAAAAGATCACGATGATGAGGAGCGAGCCCATCAGAGCCAGATCGACGAGGGACAGAACTCCGAGGATCACATCGGATTCGGTTGCGGTGAATGCGTGCATGGCGAGATGGAAGAACTCCGCCATGAACTTGATGAGGACCACGACGATCGAGAGCGCCAAGCCGAGATAAAAAGGCGCCAACAGCCAGCGGCTGGCAAAAATCGTGTTTTCCAGAAGGCGCTCTATGCTGGAAATCGGCTCTGCGGAAGGTTCATTGTCAGCCATGTGGTACCCCGGTGTGTTCTGCTCAGGGTTCTATGGCACGCAGCGATTTCAAGTCGCAAGGATAAGGATCGTCGCGTCACCGCAGGCGGTTCGCCGTGTTGGCCTTGCGGCTGCGGGCGTCGGCTTGCCGCGTCGCCCTACCGCTCCTCAGTGCGACGAACTTCCGGCAA
>ERZ1066138.491-NODE-491-length-13387-cov-10.464371_pt1 | contig 13387 bp, 14 predicted proteins | sample MGYA00382785_ERZ1066138 | MGnify/ENA primary metagenome ERZ1066138 (study PRJEB33369, sample SAMEA5778368) | biofilm metagenome | biome: Industrial cooling water; feature: Water cooling tower basin; material: Biofilm | place: United Arab Emirates | collected...
CCCTCGAAGGGGCGCTTCCGAAGACCGCTTCGCCCGCCCGCCGGGCACCCGGATCACGCCTGCCGCCGACCGGCGGTCCGCGGCTTCAGCCCTCTGCGTACTGCGCGTAGCCCCCGAAGTCGACCAGGACGCAGGGCTCGTCGCCGACGGTCCACGCGTCGTGTCCGGGTGAGATGGCGACCACGTCTCCGGGCCCGAACTCAGACTCGGTGCCGTCCTCCATGCGGACGGCCATGCGCCCGGAGACGCAGTAGAGGAGGTGGTTGGCCTGACAGCTCTCGGTGCCGGCGATCGGCTTCAGATGCTCTGACCAGCGCCAGCCGGGCTCGAACACACCCTTGAGGACGGGATGCCCGCCCACCGTGACCACGTCCGCACGCCCCTTGCCGGTGAAGGGCCGGGTCTCCTCAGGCGATTCGAGGTTCTTGATCTCCAGCGTGCCCATCGTCCCCCCTCGGGCCCTGCGCCGTCTGCGGCGCGATGACAGAAGGCGCCTATGCCTCCTGAGCGAGTCCCAGCTGCTCCAGCAGCTCCATCTGGTCGTAGTAGAAGCGGTGGCTGACCGCACGGCCGTCCCTGACGGTCATGACGTCGCAGGAGCGAACCCGCACGCCGCGTCCCGTGGCGGGGACGGTCGCTCCGTCCGGCATGGGCAAAGGGCCGGTGTTGGTCCCGATCCAGTGACCCTCGTCGATGGCGGTCTCACCGCACTCGTGCCCGTGGCTCAGCTCGTATGTGAAGTCCGGGAACGCCTCGGTGAAGCCGGCCAGGTACCCGGCGATCGCCTCGGCGCCCTGCAGCGTCCCCGCATCAGGGGACTCGCCGACCGCATCGGGCGCGTAGACCTCCCTCACGGCGTCCAGGTCCTTGCGGATCATCGCCTCGGTGAGGCGGTCCATGACCTCGCGCGCCTGGCCCATGGCTCCCCCCTTCAGGTAGGCCGGGTGACGATCCTATGGTCGTCCGCTCGGAGCCGTAAAGAGCCGGGAGCCGACCGACAAACGTGGGTCACGCGGTGACGAGCGTGTGCGCCGGATACACGTCCGGGGCGCCCTCGACGCCGATCTCCTGGAGGACGGGCAGCAGCGCCTCGCCGAAGCGGGCGAACGCCTCCTCCGACTCCCACACGTCCACCACCCGGAAGCCGCTGCCGGACTCCCCCGCCGCGTGGACGAGGAGCCCCTCCACCGGCCAGTCGGAGGGCGAGTCCAGCCGGCCCTTGCCTCCGGTGAGGCGGCGCACGGACTCCTCGTATCGCTCCTGGGTCAGGCTCGGGGACTGGAACACGACGACGACAGCCATGATCAGGCTCCTTGGTGCCGATGACGGGCCGGCAGGCGATGCCCGCGGGCACCGCGCGGCGGCGCGAAACGATCATGCGCACGCCCACCGAGCGGGGGCAAGTACCCGTTGAGCCGAGGTGAGCGTCCGTGCTCGGAGGTCCTCCCGGCGGCCGGAAACGCCGTCCGGCGCCCGGGGAACGAGACGGCCCCGTTCCAGCGGGGCCGTCCCGTTGCGCGGCCTCAGGCCGGCGCCGCCGCCAGCGGGAGGACGATCGGCATCGGGCCGCCGATGACGAACACCTGCGGCCCCCCGGGCGCCACCGGCTCCTCGAACGTGGCCACCACGGTGGAGCCCGCGAAGGTGCCGAGCACCCGCAGCGGGCCGTCGCCCACGTTGGTCATGTCGTGGCGCACCATCGCGGGGACCACCACGATCTGGCCGGCCTCGACCCGGGCCGTCTCGTCGCCCACGAGGCCCTCGCCCGCGCCCTCGAGGACGATGAGGAACTCCTCGGCGCTGTCGGTGTGCACGCCCACGTGGGCGCCGGGCTCCAGCTCGAAGTAGACGGAGGCGCTCGCCGCCGTTCCGGTCGCGCTCGAGATCGGGAACGCCACCCGCACCCGCCGCGTGGGGTCGATCTCCGACTCGACCTCCATGAGCTCGATGTCCCGCAGATCCACCGCCTGCATCCCGCCTCCCATCCGATGCGTTTACTGCACATACGTGTGCACTGATGTGGCGGGCACCGTACGGCGCGGTGGACCACCGTGTCAAGTCCGGGTACAGTGGTGTGCAATGACGACGACGGAGCACGAGCCCGCGACCGGCCGCAGGGCGGCCCGGCGCGCCGCCACGCGGCGCCGGATCGTGGAGGCCACGGTCGACCTGCACACCACGGTCGGGGTGGCCGCCACCACGGTCAGCGCGATCGCGCGGCGGGCGGGCGTGCAGCGCCACACGGTCTACGCGCACTTCCCCGACGAGGCGGAGCTGCTGCGCGCCTGCACCGCGCTGTGGGAGGAGCGCAACCCGCCGCCCGACGCGGGCGCGTGGCGGCGGGTCACCGACCCGCGCGCGCGCCTCCGGGCCGCGCTCGACGAGCTGTACGCCTACTGGGAGCGGTCGGGCGGCGACCTGGCTGCCGTCTTCGCGGGGGCGGAGGCGGACCCCGCCATGGCCCCGTTCCTCGCCCGGCGCGACGCCTGGTTCGAGGCGATGGCGGCGGCGCTCGCGGCCGGCTGGGGCATGCGGGGCCGCCGCCGGGCCCGCCTGCTGGCCGGCCTCCGCCACGCGGTCCGGCTGGACACCTGGCGCTCGCTGACGGGCGACGGCGCGCTGCCCCGCGGCGACGCCGTCGCGATGATGGCGGCTCTCGTGGAGGAGGCGGTGAGCGGCCCGTCCTAGATGCGCGCGGGGGAGCGGTATCGCGCGTCGGCCACGCAGTACGCCGCGTAGGCCAGGAGGCCCGCGGCCGCCAGCCCCAGGAGCGACTGCCCGTACGGCTGGCCTGCGAGCCGGGCGAGGGCGCCGTCGAGGCCCTCGGCCTCGCCGGGGTCGTGCTCGACCGCCGCCTTCATCAGGAACGCGCCCACCAGCCCGAACACGGCGCCGCGGCCGGCGTGGCCGGCGACGCCGAGCCACTCGACGGGCCGGCGGGCGGACCCCCGCAGGTCGAGGTCCTCGAGGAACTCCCGCGAGAGGCCGCGGTAGACGTTGTAGATCCCGACGCCCACGATCACGAGCGCCGCGACGATGACGAGGGCGCGCCCGCCGGGCCAGCCGAGCACGCCGGCCGTCGTCCGCTGCTCCTGGCCGGAGCCCTGGCCGCCGCCCCCGCCGCCCGCGAGCAGCCGGATCGCGAAGCCCATGAGGGCGAGGTGGATCGCGGCCGAGCCCGCGTAGCCGACCCGCGTCACGACGCCCTTCGCCTCCCGGCCCTCGCCGCCCGTGTCGAGGAGGGCCTGGGCGAGCCGCCACACCCCGTAGCCGTCCAGGCCGGCCGCAAGCAGCCCGATGAGCACCCCGCCGAGCGGCTCGTCAGCCAGCCGCGCGAGCGCCCCCTGCTGGTCGGCGGGCCGCCCGCCGGCGCCGGCGGCCACCGCGAGGGCGAGCCCGCCCACCACCCCGTAGAGCACCGCCTTCGCCGCCAGGCCCGCCCGGGCGGCGGCCTCGAGCCAGCCGGCTCGCGGGCGGCGGGCGGGGAGCGCGGTGGCGGGCGAGCGCATGCGCGCACACCGTCCCCCGTGCGCGGTCGGCCCAAACCCCGCTGTTCCGGCGCGTCCCGGGGATTGCGAGAAGCGCCCGGAGCTTGCTACACAGCCCCCATCAGGGTGACGCCTTCAGATGGTGATCGCCCGGGCGCGTGGACGGGGGCGGTGACGAACAGGGACGGCGCCGGGGGCCCGGCGCACGCGCGGCGTATGGCCGAGGCGGCGATCGCGATCAACGCGGCGACCTCGGTGGACGCGATGCTCGCGGAGATCACCGAGCGGGCGCGGGATGTGATCGGGGCCCACCAGGCGATCACGAGCCTCACGGTCGGCGAGGACTGGTCGCAGGCGATCAGCGCCGTCTCGCTCTCGGACCGCTACGCCGCCTGGCGCGACTACGAGGAGCCGCCCACCGGCGCCGGGATCTACCGTCTGGTGTGCGAGGGGAACCGGCCGATGCGCATGACCCAGGCGGAGCTGGAGGCCCACCCCGCCTGGCGCGGGTTCGGCGCGGCGGCGGAGCGCCATCCGCCCATGCGCGGCTGGCTCGCCGCGCCCCTGGTGGGCGCCGGCGGCGCGAACCTCGGCCTGGTGCAGCTCTCCGACAGGAACGAGGGCCAGTTCACCGAGGCGGATGAGGCCGTGCTGGTGCAGATCGCCCAGATGGGCGCGGTGGCGCTGGAGCGCCTGCGCGGCCTCCGCGTGCTGGAGGGGCTCGTGGAGGAGCAGCGCTCGCTCGGGATCCTCCAGCACCAGATCGCCCTCGGCGGGTCGGTGGAGCGGGTCTGCGACCTGGCGCCGGTGATCGTGCGGCGGGTGACCGGAGCGCGGTTCGCCGCCGTCGTCCCGGCCGAGGGGGGAGGGGTCGGCACCCGGACGGCGCCGGACGCCGCCGCCGGGGAGCTCTCCGGCTTGGAGGCGGTGATGGCCGCCGCGCGGCGCTCCGGCCGGCCGGAGCGCGACCCCCTGGCCCCGCCGCCCCCCGGCGCGACGGGCCACCGGGCCGCGGTCGCGGTCCCGATCCGCGTGGGGGAGCGGACGTGGGGGCTCGTCGTGGCCGCGCGGCAGGCGGCCGAGCCGTTCACCGACCGCACCGGGATGCGCCTGCACCGCATCGCCCTGCTGCTCGGCATGGCGTTCGAGAACGCGGAGACGCGCGCGCGCCTGGAGGCGCAGGCGTCCACCGACGCGGTGACCGGGGTGCTGGGGCACCGCGCGGTCAACCAGCACCTGGCCCGGGAGGCCGAGCGCGCGGAGCGGGAGGGCGCCCCGCTGGCCGTCGCGGTGCTCGACGTCGACGGCTTCGGCGCCGTGGAGGGGATCCACGGGTTCGAGGCGGGCGAGCGGGTGCTGGCGGAGATCGCCGCCCGGGCGGTCATGGCGGTCGAGTCACGGGGCGCGGTGGGCCGCCTGGGCGGTGACCAGTTCTGCCTGGTCCTGCCGGACCACACCCCCGAGGAGGCGCTCGCCGCGGTCGAGCGCGTGCGTGAGGCGATCGCCGGGCAGCCCGTCGCGCCGGCCGGCAGGATGACCGCGTCGGCCGGGCTCGCCGACTCCCGCTGGGCCGCGCGCCCCGGGGAGCTGCTGAGGCTCGCGCACGGGGCGCTCTACTGGGTCCGCGCCCAGGGGGCGGTCTCGGGCGTGCTCGCATACGACCCCGACGTGGTCACCGACCTGTCGGCCGAGGAGCGGGAGCGGCGCCTGGAGCGCCGGCGGGCGCTCGGGGGCATCCGGGCCCTCGCCAGGGCGGTCGACGCCAAGGACCACGACACGCACGAGCACTCGGAGCGGGTGGCGCGGCTGGCCGTCCTCCTCGCCGGCGAGCTGGGCTGGGACCCCGAGCGGACCGTCCTGCTCGAGGAGGCGGCGCTGATGCACGACGTCGGCAAGATCGGCGTGCCCGACGCGGTGCTGTTCAAGCCCGGGCGCCTCACGCCGGAGGAGTTCGCCCTCGTCGTCCCCCACGCGGCGCTCGGCGCCGAGATCGCGAACGAGGTGCTCTCGGAGGAGCAGGTGCGCTGGATCCGCGGCCACCACGAGCGGTGGGACGGCACGGGCTATCCGGACGGACTGGCGGGGGAAGCCATCCCCGACGGCGCCCGCATCCTGGTCCTCGCCGACTCGTGGGACGTGATGACCAGCGTGCGCAGCTACAAGGCGGCGCTGCGGCTGGAGGACGCGATGGCGGAGGTGCGGCGCTGCGCCGGGACCCACTTCGCGCCCGAGGTGGTCGACGCGCTCGCGCGCCTGCACGACGCCGGGCGCCTCCCCGACCGGTACGCGCCGGCTCCCGCTCCGGCGCGGGCGGCCCGCGCGCGCGAGCCGGCGTCGATGGGCGCGGGCCTGCTCGTCTGCCACCCGGACGGGGCGATCCGGGCCCGGGCGCGGCGCGTGCTCGGCGGCATGCCCGGCGGCGTGCGCGAGGTCGTCGACGGTGACGCGTGCCTGCAGGAGATGTGGCGCGAGCCCCCGGCCACGGTGGTGCTGGGCGGCCCGGCGAAGTGGGAGCTCCTCGGCCGGATCCGCGCGGTCAGCTCGGTGCCGGTGATGGTGCTGAGCCCCGCGCGCGACGACGGCGACCGGGCGCGGGCGTTCCGGGCCGGCGCGTCCGACCACCTCGCCGTGCCGTTCGCCGACGAGGAGCTGCGCGCGCGGGCCGAGGTGTTGCTGCGGGTGGCGCGCGCGGTGCAGCCGGCCGCCGGCAGCTACCGCGACGGCCTGCTCGAGATCGACTTCGCGCGCCGGGTGGTGCGCGCCGGGGGCCGCGAGGTGCCGGCCACCCCGACCGAGTACCGGCTGCTCGCGACGCTGGTGGAGCGGGCGGGGACGGCGGTGCCCCGATCGGAGCTGGTGGAGCGGGTGTGGGGCCCGCAGCGGCCCGGCGCGCCGCCGCTGGAGGTGCGCCAGCACCTGAGCGCCCTGCGCAGGAAGTTCGTGGGCGTGGCGGGCCGCGAGCTGCCCGTGGTGAGCCGCCGCGGGTTCGGCTACGAGTACCGCCCGCCCGCGGAGGTCGAGTAGGCGGGCTCGACCCGGACCCGCCCGGCCAGACGGGCGATCGCGTCGCCGTCGCCGGTCCCCAGCCCGTGCCGCGTGACGCTGAGCGCCCCGGCGGCGACCGCGAGGCGCAGGACGTCCTCGGGGCCCATCCCGCGCGCCAGGGCCGCGGCGGCCGCGCCGGTCATCGCGTCGCCCGCCCCGCGGTGGTTGACGGGCCGGAAGGAGGGCGTCGACGCCCCCACCCGGCGGCCGTCGAGGCACGCGAGGAGCGGTCGCTCGGCGCGCGAGATGAGCACCGAGCGGGCGCCGCCCTCGCGCAGGGCCTCGGCGCCCTCCCAGAGATCCTCGGGACCCGGGCCGCCCGCGAGCCCGGAGTCCACCAGGTCCTCGTCGCTCACCTTCAGCACGTCGACCCCGCCGGCCAGCGCGCGCCGCAGCGGGGCGTGGGAGAGGTCGGCGACCACGGTCCCGCCCAGCGCGTGCAGGTCGTGCGCCAGGTTCTCGTAGCGGTCGGCGGGGAACACGCCCGGCGGGCCGCCGGTGAGGACCGCGACGCCCGCGTCGAGTCCGGCCGCCAGCATGGCGTTGACCAGGCCGTCCGCCTCGTGGCGCGCCAGCGGCGACGGCTCCAGCTGCGCCAGCGTGGCGCTCTCGCCCTCCTTGTCCGAGGAGATCCACACGGCGCTCGGCCGGTGGCTCTCGATCGGGCTCACCTCGACCCCCTCCGCCTCGATCAGCGCGCGCACGGCCCGCCCGGGCTCCCCGCCGAGCGGCCCGACGAGCGTCACCCGAGCGCCCAGGCGGGCGGCCATCCGCGCCACCCAGAAGCCCTGGCCGCCGGGGTGGAGGTGGATGTCCCGGACCTCGCCGCCGGGCCCGCGCTCCACCGCCACCATCAGCGACGGCGCGACGGCGAGCACCGCGACGGTTTCCGGCGCGCTGGGCACGGGCTCCAGGTTCCCGCCGCCGCGGCGGTCCAACCGCGCCCGCATGGGCGGACGACCCGGCGGGTACCACGTCGCACCCCACGGGACCCGAACGAAAGGGCAGGCATGCCGACCATCACGGAGGCGGTCGAGGTGCGCGCGCCGGTGCGCGTGGCCTACGACCAGTGGACGCAGTTCGAGGAGTTCCCGCGCTTCATGGAGGGCGTGAAGGAGGTGCGCCAGATCGACGACACGCGGCTGCACTGGGTCGCCGAGATCGCCGGCCGGGAGCTGGAATGGGACGCCACCATCACCGAGCAGGAGCCCGATCGCCGCATCGCGTGGCGCTCGACCGGCGGCGTCCGCAACGACGGCACGGTGTCGTTCACCCCGCTCGCGGATGACGCGACCAAGGTCGAGATCGCGATCGACCACGACCCGAGCGGCCTCGGCGAGCGCGCCGCGGATGCCACCGGCCTGGTGGAGCGGCGCGTGCGCGGCGACCTGGAGCGCTTCAAGGAGCTGGTGGAGTCCGGCGAGGCCCCGACCGGAGCGTGGCGTGGCGAGGTCCGCGGGGGCGAGGTGACCGGCGGCGACGCGGCCAGCATCGGCCCGGAGGGCTACCCCGGGCGCACGCGGCTGCCCTCCCTGGGGCGGCTGCGCGGCATGGAGGTGCGCGACGAGTCGGGCGAGAAGGTCGGCAAGGTCGCCGACGTCTTCCTCGACGCGCGCGCCGAGCACGTCCGCTACATCACGGTCTCGACCGGCTGGCTCAGCCGGGGCAGCCACATCGTGCCGATCGACGACGTGACCTACGTCGACGAGGACGACGGCGACGCCTCCGTCAGCGTCCCGTACACCCGCGACCAGCTGAAGGGCGCGCCGACCTTCGACGACGACGAGGAGATGACGCCCGAGCGCGAGCGGGAGATCTACGGCTACTACGACCGGGTGGGCTACTGGGAGGAGGCCCGCGAGGCCGTCCGCGCCCGACAGACCACGCCGGCGCCCACGCCGCAGATCGCCGAGGCCGAGGTGGCCGACGCCATGGCCCGCGGCGACTCGCCGTCGTCGGTCCGGGTCAAGCGCTGGGGCGTGTGACCGAGGCCGTCCCGGCCCCGTCGCGTCGGCGGCGGGGCCGGGGTCAGGCCTCCACGGCCTCCGGGGGCTCCACGTGCTGCTGGACCGTGGCGAGGGCCTCGTCGGTGGTCAGCACCCTCGCGTAGCGGTCGCGCAGGGTCTTGAGCGAGGCCTCGTGGAGATCGGGGGTCACCGTGGTGCAGGCGTCCTCGACGACCGTGACGAGGTAGCCCAGGTCGCAGGCCTGGCGCGCCGTGGTGTCGACGCACTCGTTGGTGTAGACGCCCACGACGTACAGCGCCTTGATGCCGAGGTTCGCGAGCACGTAGTTGAGGTTCGTCGACGAGAAGACGCCGCTGGCGGTCTTGTCGATCACGATCTCGTCGCCCTGCGGCGCCACCTCCGGGAGGAACTCGGCCTCCTTGGAGCCGGGGGCCGCCAGCAGGCCCAGCCGCTTGTGGCCGGGGCTGCGGTCGCGGCCGTCGGCGGTGAGCGCCTGGATGCGCGTGTGGATCACCTCCAGGCCGCGCTCGCGGAAGGTGTCCTGGAGGGCCCGCACGTTCGGGAGCACCCACTCGCGCAGGCTGCTGAAGTAGTGGCGCCGGCCGGCGCGGGGCACCCCGGAGGTCTCGGGGTCGGCGAAGACGCCGTAGCCGTCGGCGGCGTCGAGGTACTGCAGGTCGATGCAGAGCAGGGCGACGTCGCGCTGCTCCAGCGCCCGCAGCTGGCGCGGGCGGTCGACCATGCCCCTGACGTAGGCCTGGCGGAGGGGGTCGGGGGGCTGGGTCATGGGCTCCGGGTCCGGTGGGGGCAGCGGAGGATACGCGCCCGGTCAGCGCGCGCCGGCGCGGCGGGCGACGGCGTTCAGCAGGAGGGTCGCGCCGGCCTCCACGTCGGCCCAGTCGGTCCACTCGGCGGGCGCGTGGCTCTGGCCCTCCCGGCTCGGCACGAAGATCATGGCGGCCGGGGCGATGCCGGCCAGGATCTGGGCGTCGTGCGCGGCGCCGCTCGGCATGCGCCGGTCGGGGAGCCCCAGCTCGCGGGCGGTCTCGGCCAGCAGGTCGACGAGGCCGGGGTCGCACGCGACCGGCGCGATCTCGCTCTGCACCTCCAGGTCGACCATGAGGCCGCGGCGGCGCGCGATCGCGCCGAGCGCCCGCCTGCAGGCGTCGGTCAGGTCGGCGATCACCCCGGCGTCGGTGTCGCGCACGTCGAGGCTGAACTCGACCTCTCCCGGCACGGTGTTCGGCGCCCCGGGTAGGATCGCCGCCTTGCCGATCGTGGCCCGGGAGTGCTCGCCGCCGTTCTCGGCGAGGATCCGCGGGATCTCGTGGGCGAAGTCGGCCAGGCCCATGAAGGCGTCGCGGCGCAACTCCATCGGGGTGGTCCCGGCGTGGTTGGCCTCGCCGCGGAAGCGCACCAGCCACTTCACCAGCCCGGCGATGTGGTCGACGAGGCCCACCGGCTCGCCGGCGCGGTCGAGCACCGGGCCCTGCTCGATGTGCAGCTCCAGATACGCGTCGATGGTCTCGGGCGGCCGCCGCGCCTCGAGCGCCCCCATGGGGTCGAGGCCGCGCCGCGCCATCTCGTCGCGCAGCACGGCGCCGTCGAGCGCCGTGAACCAGAGCGACTCCGGGGTGAGGAGCCCGCAGAACGCCTCCGAGCCCACCATGCCGCCGAAGCGCCCCTCCTCGTCGCTGAACGACACCACCTCCACCGCCCGGGGGAGCGCGTCGCGGCGCTCGCGCAGCGCGCGCAGGCACTCCAGGCCGCACAGCACGCCGAGCGCGCCGTCGAGCATGCCCGCCCGCGGCACCGTGTCGGTGTGCGAGCCCACGACCACCGCCGGCGCGTCGGCGCGCCCGATGCGCCCGTGCACGTTGCCGGCGCCGTCCATCCACGCCTCGGCGCCGGCCTCGGCCAGCCGCGCCAGCAGCCAGCGCCTGCCCTCCATGTCGGCCTCGCTGAAGCCCATGCGGTAGACGCCCCGGTCCTCGGGGTCGCGGCCGATCTCGCCCAGGGCGAGCACGTCGCGCTTGATGCGCTCGATGTCCACTCGAAGGCCCGTCGCGTCGACGTGGGCGCGCGCCGTCCTCATCCGCCCTCCTGGTTTCCCCGCCCGGCGCGCACGGTACCGCACCCGCGTCCCGGCGCCCCCGGGCGACGGTCGGCGATGATACGCCGGTGCGCCAGGTCTCCATCGCCCTCGTGGCGCTCGTCGCCGTCGCCGCGGGCTGCGGCGGCGCCGCCGCTCCCCCGGCCGAGCCAGGGACCGCCGCCGCGACCGTGCGCTTCGACGAGCGGCGGGCGTTCGCCGACCTGCGGGCCCAGGTGGCGCTGGGCCCCCGGCCGGCGGGGTCGGCGGCGTCGCGCCGGCTGGCCGAGCGGCTGCGCCGCCAGCTGCCGCGCGGGCGCTTCGAGCCCGTGCCCGGCGGCCTGCGGAACGTGGTGGGCCACCTCCCCGGCCGGCGCCCCGCCATCCTCGTCGGGGCCCACTACGACACCAAGGACATCCCCGGGTTCGTCGGCGCCAACGACGGGGCGTCGGGCACCGCGACCGTCGTGGAGCTGTCGCGGGCGCTGCGCCCCGGGCGGCGCGCCTGCGAGCGCGAGGTGCGCTTCGTGCTCTTCGACGGCGAGGAGAGCCCGCCCGGGTCGACCGACTTCCTGCGCGACGGCATCCGGGGCAGCCGCGCGTACGCCGCCCGGCACGCGGACGCGCTGGGCGCGGTCATCGTCATCGACTTCGTCGGCGACCGCGACCTCTCGCTGCCGCGCGAGGCCGGCTCGGACCCCGCGCTGTGGGCGCGCCTGCGCGCCGCCGCCCGGGCCGCGGGGCAGATCCGGTTCTTCCCGCCGCGCACGCGCGGGGAGATCTGGGACGATCACACCCCCTTCGCCCGCGCGGGGATCCCCGCGATCGACCTGATCGACTTCGACTATCCCCACTTCCACCGCGTCAGCGACACGCTCGACAAGGTCTCGCCGCGGAGCCTCCGCGCGGCGGGGGCGAGCGTCGAGGTGCTGGTCCGCCGGCTCGCCGCCGAGACCTGCCGCTGAGCGGTTACGCGGCGCCGGCCGCCTCGGCGGCCAGCCGGGCCGCGGCCGCCATCGGGGCGTCCTGCAGCAACCGGGCCCCGGCGCGGTGGGCGTGCTCGGGCGACGCGCCCCGCCCGGCGAGGGCCAGGGGCCAGTCGGCGGCGAGGACGGCCAGCTCGTCGACGACCGCGCGCAGGGGCTCCTCGCGCTCGGCGCAGACGATGATCACGCGCGGGTCGACCGCCGCCGCGGCGTCCCGCATCGTGGGGACGGGGCTGTCGGCGCCGATGTAGGTGATCCGCCAGCCGTGCTCGCGGAGCCCGAGGCCGAAGCAGATGAGCCCGAGGTCGTGGTGCTCGTCGGGCGGGCAGGCCAGCAGGGCGCGCGGGCCGGTGCCGGTGTCCCACCCACGCGCCAGGCCGAGCAGCCGTCCGCGGATCACCTCGCTGGCGAAGTGCTCCTGCGCCACGGAGACCTCGCCGGCCGCCCAGCGCTCGCCGAGGTCGTGGAGGTAGGGCAGGACCACGTCGCGGACCACGGTCTCGACGCTGAACGCGGCGAGGAGGCCGTCGAGCACCCCCTGGGCCTCCACGTCGCGGTAGGACTCGAGCGCGTCGCCGAGCTCCATCCGGGCGGACGCCAGCCGCGCGGGTCCGTCGGTTGGCGGCGCGGGCGCGTCGCGCAGGGCCATGCGCGCCGCGACCGCGGGGGAGAAGCCGCGCGACATGTTGCGGCGCATGGCCCGCACGCGCTCGTCGTCCGAGGCGGTGTAGAGGCGGAAGCCCCCGGGCGAGCGCTCGGGGCGCAGCAGGCCGTAGCGCCGCTCCCAGGCCCGGAGGACGTCGGGGGTGAGGCCGTGGCGACGGCTCAGCTCGCCGATCCGCAGCAGGCCCCGCTCCGCCACTGGCTGGTCGGCCGCCATCACCGGCGATTGTTTCCACTGCTGGACACCTTGTCTAGGGTATCCGGGTCCGCGAGAACGGCGGTTTCTCGCAGAGATCGTGGATACAACGGGGAAAGCGGGTCCTTACAACGTTGACCGGCGTCCAGAGTTTGTCTAGCTTGTGTCCATGGCGATCTCAGCGGTGCGGCCCGGCGACCGGGCGACGGCGATGCGGCGCTTCAGCGAGGAGCTGTTCCAGGCGCTCCGCCCCACCCTCATGCCGGACCCGCGCCGCCCGGGGTGGCCCGAGCAGTACGTGCGGGAGGCGTGCGAGGCCGGCATCGCGCGCCTGGCGGCCGACCCCCGGTCGCTGCCCATGGTGGCCCGCAGCCTCTTCAGCGGCTCGCGCTCGCTCATCCGGGCGCACGAGCAGCTCCGGGCCGCCAAGATCATCGAGCACCACGCCAAGCGGGCCCGCTCCTTCTTCGACGCCGAGCGGGGCGCCGCGGGGGCGCCCGGCGGCCCGCCGCGCTGCGCGGCCCTGAACCGCAAGGGCAAGCCGTGCGGGCGCGAGCCGATCTGGGGAACCCCCTACTGCGTCTCGCACACGCCGAAGCCCGTCCGCGCCGCGTAGGCGTCACTCACCCGGCGAGCCCGAGCGCGCGGTGGACGCGCTCGGCGAAGGCGATGCCCGCCGCCAGCGCGGCCCGCGCCTCGTCGGGGGTGCGGGCGCGCGCCGAGGCCCAGCCGCGCAGCCAGCGGCCCGCGACCTCCGGGTCGGTGGCCGCCGCGCCCCCGACGCGGGCACCGTAGACGTAGAGGAGGGCCTGGGCCAGCACGCGGGCGGCGTCGGCCCCGTTCGCGGCGGCCGCCTCGCGCTCGACGGCCTCCGGCAGGGCGGCCGGCGCCGGCGCCGGCTCCAGCCGGCGTGCGGCGCGCCGGAGCGCGGCGAGGGCCTCGGCGTGCAC
>ERZ1066138.493-NODE-493-length-13376-cov-5.862548_pt1 | contig 13376 bp, 9 predicted proteins | sample MGYA00382785_ERZ1066138 | MGnify/ENA primary metagenome ERZ1066138 (study PRJEB33369, sample SAMEA5778368) | biofilm metagenome | biome: Industrial cooling water; feature: Water cooling tower basin; material: Biofilm | place: United Arab Emirates | collected...
ATCGTATCCCGATCCGCCCATTCTAGCGGAGGTTAATCTTCCTCATATAGCTTTTCTATGATTTCGGCGTATTTTTCATCGATGACCCGGCGTTTTACCTTGAGCGTCGGCGTCATTTCGCCGCCCTCTACCGTAAGCTCTTCGGTCAGCAAAGCAAACCGTTTAACCGTTTCAAATCGAGCTAGGCCTTCGGTCGCGGCAGCGATCTGCCTTTCGAACAGGTCAAGGATCCGTGGGTGCGAGACAAACTCCTCCGGGCCAGAGATCTCAAGACCCTTGTGCTTTGCGTAAGACACGAGCATATCGAAATTGGGCACGATCAATGCCGCCGCAAATTTTCGCTCGTTACCAACGAGAACAGCCTGACTCACGAATTTTGACGCCTTTAGCATCTGTTCGATCGGCGACGGCGCGATGTACTTGCCGCCGGAGGTCTTGAAAAGTTCTTTCTTGCGGTCCGTTATCCGAAGAAAGCCATCCTCGTCTATCTCGCCGATGTCGCCCGTCCGGAACCAACCGTCCTCGGTAAAGGCCTCGCGGGTCGCTTGCTCTTTCTTGTAATAGCCGAGCATTACGCCCGGGCCGGTCGTCTCGATCTCACCATCTTCGGCGATTCGGACCTGCACATTGCGGATCGGCTTTCCGACCGTGCCAAGCCGGATATCGAAAGGGTTGTTTGACGAAATGACCGGCGAAGTTTCGGTCAGGCCATAGCCCTGCATGATCGGAATGCCCGCACCCGTAAAAATGAGGAAAATATCATCGGCTAAAGCGGCACCGCCTGTAATGCAGAAGCGAAGCTGCCCGCCGAAGAACTCTCTAAGTTTGGAAAAGACCAACCGATCGGCTAGCGAGTGCTTCAGCTTAAGCGAAAGCGGCATGTTCGCGTCCTGCTCGTTCAAAAGGGCGTATTCCTTTGCGGTCGCGATCGCCCAGTCAAAGATCTTTTCTTTCAAACCGCCGCTCTCGGATGCCTTGAGCTTACCGCGAGCATAAACTTTCTCGAAGATCCGCGGAACGCCGACAAGTATCGTCGGCCGAACCTCGGCGAGGTTTTCCGGCACTTTCTCGATAGACTCGGCGAAATTGACGCACATCCCGTTGAAGATGTAGAGGTACATCGCCGAGCGTTCGAAGATGTGAGAGAGCGGAAGCACCGAAAGGCACGAATCCGCCGACGTGAACGAATACTTCTCACCCGCGTCAATGACGTTCGAAAGGATGCAGGCATGCGTCAGCATCACTCCCTTCGGTTCGCCCGTTGTCCCGCTGGTGTAAATAAGCGTCGCCACGTCGTCGGGGTCGGCCTCAGCTTCAAGCTTCTGCAACAACCCGGGTTCGTCAACGCGTATCTCGGCACCGCTTTTCTCGAGCAGGGCGAGGTCGATCGCGGAGTGCCGCTCGGCAGCCGCCGCGTCAAAGAAAACGACGTGCTCAAGCTGCGGGCAATTCGGCAAAACGTCGGCGATCCGTTCGAACGCCTCGGCGGTATCAATGAAGATCGCCCTGGCGCCCGAATCATTGAGGATGTACTCGATCGAAGCCGGAGCGAGTGTCGTGTAGATCGGGACGTCGATGACGCCCGCAAACTGGCAGCCCGCATCGGCTAGCGTCCACCACGGGGAATTGGCGGCAAGTATCGCCGCCCGGTCGCCCTTTCTTAGGCCCAGCGAATAGAGCCCGAGAGCGATGTTGCCTGCCTGCTCAAGCATTTCGCCCGACGAGATCGCGACCCAGCCATCCGGCGTTCGATAACGCAGCGCGTCCGGACGTGCCTTTTTCTCGGCCGCATATTCAAAGAGCCCACTCAGCGTTCGGGGCTCATCAGGAAAATGCGGCAGACCGCGACCGGTGTTCCGCCGCGGTGAGTGAATGCCGGTTTCGAGCGAAATGGTCACTTGGCCGCAATACCTCCGAGAAATATCTTCATTACTTCGTTTGCCATCGGGCGAAGCGGGTAAGAGCGATCTGAAAGTATCCAGTTCGTAACCATTTCATCCAGAGCGCCGTAAAAGATCTTTGCTGCGACGATTGGCTTGATGTCCTTCCGAAAGCTGCCGGCCTTTTGGCCTTCGTCGATGGTTTTCTTGATTATGTCCAGATACTTCGCAAAGCCCGCACGCGAAAACTCACTCATGAATTTGGTCGAGCCGCGAAGTTCGACCTGAAAGACCACGGCAAGGTCGCGGTCCGCCCCGAGCCTTTCGAGGTGAAGCTCCGCAACTCGTCGGAGTTTATCGGCGGGAGCTTCGATCTCGGCCAGTTCGCGGAGCCCGTCACCGATGAATTCCTCCATCGCCCGATCAAAAATGTAGTGCAGGATCTCTTCCTTGCTCTTGAAATAAAGATAGACCGTGCCGTCCGCAACTCCGGCTGCCGATGCGATGTCAGCGACCTTCGAGTTGAAATACCCCTTTGCGGCAAAGACCTCGACCGCCGCACGGTGAATTGCGTTGCGCTTATCTGAAACGGCTGCACGGGCCGCCGCTGCGTTCTTAGGGATTCGTGACATTAGGCGAAAGAAATGCATGCCCGCAGCAGGGGCAAGCGACTGAATGAATCATCATTCATTTGCAAACTTACCCTAATTCTCCTCTCGGGTCAACAATTTTCGCTTTTTATCAGATCGGAAGGAGATGGCGGAGGGGACAGGACTCGAACCTGCAAGCGGTTTCCCGCGGTAGTTTTCAAGACTACTGCCTTACCAATTAGGCTACCCCTCCGGCTACTGCGGGGCGAAAAGAGACTATAGCGTAAATCCCGCGGCCGGACAAACCAAAATACGACCGCAAAACGCCAGCTGGCGGCCAGACGCCGAACAAAAAAAGGTCCGGCTGTTCCCCAACAGCCGGACTCTAAGGAGTAAAGAGAGAACTTGACGCTCCCTATTCAGAAGCAAGAATTCTTTGTATCTGGGCGTCAAGATTCGAGGCCTTGTCGAACCCATCGGTGCGGTGGGCGATCTTGCCCGACCGGCTGATCAGAAAATGCGCCGGGTAACCCATGTTCACGCGTCCGCCGGCGTCCATATCAGCAAATTTAAGCAGAACGCCGAAGCTATTAGGAATGATGTCGAAGGTGAACGGGTTCTTTTTCAGATACGGCTCGATGCGAACGTTGTTTTCCATCGTCAACGCTAGAAAGACCACATCCTTTCCGCGGTAACGCTCGACGAGCTGATTGAGCTTCGGGATCTCGCTGTGGCATACGGCACAGCGGGTCGACCAGAAGGTCATCACGATGACCTTGCCCTCCAGGGCCTTAGAGTCGATCACGCTGCCCTCAAGCGACTGAGCCGTGAACTCAGGTGCCGGATTTCCAATGCGCAACTGCTGCTGTGCCGCGGCACCGGCAGCAACAAGGAGCAAGGTCATTAGAATCGAGGTAAGACGCATTTTTGAGAGCCCAAAGTGTTTTTAGAAGTTTAAGAACGTTTAACGTTCCTATTTTAAACAAAAACCCAATGGCTTCAGCTTCCAGAAACTCAAAATTATTTTTCCGTGCGGGGCCGGGAAGCCCGAACGGCGGCCGGCATGCTAGAATTCGCCTATGCTGCTCGAGAATCTCGAGGCCCGGGCCTTTCGCAACCTAGCCGGAAAGATCAATTGGGGGAATGGACTAAATGTCCTGATTGGCGACAACGGCCAAGGCAAAACGAACTGGCTCGAGGCGATAAACCTTCTTTCCACGACCCGATCCTTCCGGACCGCGAAACTACAGGAAACCATTCGTTTTGGGGAAGAACTGGCGATCATACGTGGGCGTGTGCGCCAGTCCGAAGGTATTGCTCGTGACCTACAGGTCACTTTAGAGAAAAATATAAAGAGTTTTTCGATCAACGGCAAGCGCGAATCGCATTCTCGTTATGCCGAAGAGATGCATTCTTTTGTCTTCACCGCCGAGTCACTTGATGTTGTCCGCGGCCAGCCCGAAGCACGCCGGCGCTTTCTTGATGAAAGCATCATAGCCGTGCACCCGCCTTTTGTTCAGGCTTTTCGCGACCTTGCCCGGACCCTGAAACAGAAAAACGCATTGATACAGGCGATCGCGGAACGCGGCGACCCGCTAGAAAAGGCAGCCGAGCTGCTCGAGCCTTGGAATGAACAGCTCGTTTCGCTCGCCGGGCGTGTTCATCGCGGCCGGGTGCGGATCGTCGAAAGGCTCAATTCGGCGCTCGAAAAGCGGCTCTTCGGCAATGAGGACGTGCAGCTCCGCTATGTTTCATCGCTTGAGGGCAAGGGCGACCTTTCCGACTATGAGGCATTGCTCGCTGAGCGGCTGCGGATGCGTGTTCAGGCCGAGGTCGTCGCCGGCAGGGCGCTGATCGGCCCGCACCGTGATGAGCTCGAGATAACATTCGACGGGCACGACATCCGGAAATACGGCTCCTCGGGCCAGCAGCGGAGCGCAATGCTCGTTCTGCTGCTTGCAAACCTGGAGGTTTTCCGTGCCACGCGGGGCGAATATCCGCTCTTCCTGCTTGACGATATCGATGCCGAGCTCGACTTCAAGCGGATCGGCAGCCTGCTCGAATTTTTGGAGGGCCGAACGCAGACCTTCATTACGACCTCAAAGGCCGCATTTGTCAATGAATTCGGGGCTTCGGCCGCAATTTTCAGGATCGCCGCAGGCGGTGCCGAAAATGCCGCCAGATCGGCCGTTTGAGGCCCGCTCGCCGCTACACTAACCCCTTTCGAAATGGTATAATTAGATATTGTTTAAGAGGCCTGAAACCTCTCTTATTTACCGCATCTTAAGCGTAGTGTCTCGCACGAACTTTTAGATCGAAAATAGAACAAAAAACACTTATCTCTAACTTGAGGTCGTTAAAACTTTGGCTAAACCAAAAACAGAATACGGGGCAGATGCCATCACTGTATTAGAGGGCCGCGACGCCGTTAGAAAGCGTCCGGCGATGTATATCGGATCGACCGGTGACCTGGGGCTTCACCACCTTGTTTACGAGGTCGTCGATAACTCGGTCGATGAAGCCCTTGCGGGTTATTGCGACACCATCGAGGTGACCATTCACATGGACAACTCGATCACGGTCGTCGATAACGGCCGCGGCATCCCGACCGATATCCACAAGCAGGAAGGCCGTTCGGCGGCCGAGGTCGTTATGACCGTTCTCCACGCCGGCGGCAAGTTCGACTCGAATTCTTACAAGGTCTCGGGCGGTCTCCATGGCGTTGGTGTTTCGTGCGTCAACTTCCTCTCGGAATGGCTCAAGCTTGAGATCTGGCGCGACGGGAAGACCCACGAGATGGAATTCCAGGTCGGCATTCCGGTCGCACCGCTCAAGGAGACCGGAACGACGCAGAAGCGCGGAACAAAGATCACCTTTAAGCCGGACGCGGATATCTTTGAAGCGACCGTTTACAGCTTCGAACGGCTCTCGGAGCGGCTCCGCGAAAAGGCATTTCTGAACAAGGGCATTCGCATCTCGATCAAGGACGAACGCGAGGAGCCGGAAAAGGCGCACGAGTTCTATTACAAGGGCGGTATCGCCGAGTTTGTAAAGCACCTCAACCGCAATAAGAGCCCGCTTCATGACGAGCCGATCTATTTTGAGCACGTAGCGGACGATCTCTCGATAGAGATCGCGATGCAGTATAACGACAGCTACGACGAAAAGATCTTTTCGTTTGCGAACAACATCAATACGGTCGATGGCGGCACGCACCTCTCGGGCCTTCGCGGTTCGCTTACGCGGACCATCAACAACTACGCCGAAAGCTCGGGGCTGACCAAGAACGCAAAGGTCACGCTCTCCGGCGATGACGTCCGCGAGGGGCTGGTCGCCGTTATTTCCGTAAAGATCCCGCAGCCGCAGTTCGAAGGACAGACGAAGGGCAAGCTCAATTCGCCGGTCAAAGGGCCGGTCGAATCGTTCCTCAACGAAAAGCTGGCCGAGTATTTCGAGCAGCACCCTTCGGTGGCGAAGAAGGTTGTCGGCAAGGCGGTCGATGCGGCGCGTGCGCGCGAGGCCGCCCGCAAGGCCCGCGAGATAGTCCGCAAGAGCGCTATGCACGGCTCGGGCCTGCCCGGTAAGCTCGCCGATTGCCAGGAGAAAGACCCGGCACTTTCTGAGATCTATATCGTTGAGGGCGATTCGGCAGGCGGTTCGGCCAAGCAGGGCCGCGACCGCAAGAACCAGGCCGTGCTCCCGCTCAAAGGTAAGATCTTGAACGTCGAGAAGGCTCGGTTCGACAAGATGCTCGGCCATGGCGAGATCAAGGCGCTGATAACCGCGCTTGGCACCGGCATCGGTAAGGACGATTTCGACGTCTCAAAGCTCCGGTATCACAAGATCTGCCTGATGACGGACGCCGACGTTGACGGCAGCCACATTCGTACGCTTTTGCTTACCTTCTTCTACCGGCAGATGCCTGAGCTTGTTGAGGGCGGTTACGTTTATATCGCTCAGCCGCCGCTTTATAAGGTCAAAAAGGGCCGCAAGGAAGAATACATCAAGGACGAGAAGTCGATGTTCCGCTACCTTATGCGGCAGGGCACCGATGACCTCAAGGTCAGCCTCAACGGCGGCTCGCTTGAGGGACGAGGGCTGACGAAGATGCTCGAGAATACGATCGAGTATCAACGCTACACGCAGCGTTTCGCCCGCCGGCTCGGTAATGACGAAGCACTTCTTGCTGCGATCCTTGAGGCCTTTGCCGGTCGCGAGGGCGTGCTCAACAAGCACAAGGCACGGCTCAAGAAGGTCTTTTCCGAAGAGGCGTTGATGGCTGAGGTAGAGGCGACGGTAGCCGCCGCCGGATTTTCGACCGAGCTGATCCCAGACCTCGAACACGGGCTCTGGGAGATCGAGGTAAACTACCCGAACGGCACCAAGACCGTTTTTGACTGGAACATGGCGAGCTACGTCGAGTTTCAGAAGGCCGTCGAGCTCAAACGCGACCTCGATGCCGACTATCCTGGCCCTTTCATGCTTGGTGAGAACGGCAAGACCGAAGAGGTGCCGACCCGCGAACTGCTGCTCGAAAAGGTGACGGCACTCGCCAAAAAGGACCTTTCCATTCAGCGGTACAAGGGCCTCGGCGAGATGAACCCCGAACAGCTTTGGGAGACGACGATGGACCCCGAGAAGCGGACGCTGCTTCAGGTGACGATCGAGGACGGCGTCGAGACCGACGGGCTGTTTACAGTCCTGATGGGCGACCAGGTCGAACCCCGCCGCAAGTTCATCGAAGACAACGCCCTTGATGTGAAGAACCTGGACGTCTAGCGGAAGTTGCAGAGTTGCGGAGTTGCGGAGTTCGGGATTCAGATTGCGGTTTGAAGCTTCAGCTTTAAATCAAAGCAAGAATCGCAATATCGCAGGCCTGAACCCGTCATGTCCGAAAACGAAAGAAGAATAGCCGCTTGCGATAGTATCGAAAGTCAGCCTGCGCGTATTGGACGGCCGCCGCCTCGCTTACTGCAACCAGATTATGCGGGGCCTTTTGGTAAGGCTTGACCATGGTCCCCGACCACTTCACAGCCGACCTCGGATGCATCGAGAACATGTTAGGCAGCCCACCGAAGAACCAAGGCGTTTGATTATAGCCGCCGATGTCGCCGTTGCTGGCTATCACGCACGAGTGCTCCGCCGTGCCCCCGTTTTCCGTGAATATTAGTACCGTTCCACTCGGCAATCGATTCAACGCCGCTGCATTGGTCACCGGTTGGCCGAGGCCGGCGATCGCCCGCATTGTCGTTACATCGCCCAAGACCCCGGCCTGATAATTAGCTCCCGTCGGCGAGGTCCCTTTGGCCTCTTCGTAAAGCCAGTAACATGTCGCTTGATGACAAGCGATATCAAACTTCCGTTCTCCAGACCCCATATCGATGGTCATCATTGGAATGAGCGCAACCTTCCCGCCTAGTGCCACGATCAAATCCTCCGCTACTGAATTTCCGGGTAAGTTACCATACCGCCGTCCGACAACAAAGTGAGATCGAACTCAGGCCACATGCGGTTGCCTCCGTTCAAAGTTTCTGCGTTATTCGATCTTTCTTGTTTCAGAGTTCTTCAATCGGTATTTTCCTTTTTCAAATTGAAAAGTGGAGGTTGTGTACTCGTTCCCCGAGACCCATGATGCTTTGATATCGCGAAAGCCGTTCGACGGTTGAGACGAGAACTCAAGGGATAAAGCTGTTGTGCTCAAAACACATTCGTAACCCGATGGACCGGACAGAAAGACCCAGAATGGCGTTACGCTTGGCCCCGCTAGCGGCGGAGCAACGGCGACGACAACATAATCCAATTTACCATCAAGATTAATATCTATCTGCCCGGAATCTACCCACTCGCCCGGGTCTCTACTCTCTGACAACTGAGCTTTCAGCACTGTCGATGCGTCCGACTCCACGATCTGCTTCCAAATGATCGCGGGCAACTGTTTTTTCTCACACACGGCATGGTCTTCCATGTCGAATCTCAGTTGCTCTGTTCCGGTGCAATGTGACGCCATTTCGTCGTCGGTCTCTCTCGCAGTATCGCCTCCTTTATTCTCCGGCGTCCCCTGGCATGTGATGTTCATTGCCCCAACGGCGAAGATCATAAACAGCAAAAGTAGATCTTTCATGATTTACCACACTCCCTCTTGAGCTCGTTCCAATGTGCCTTGTTGTCATTCAAATTACGATAGAAACCGCCTCAAGCCTGCGGTGTTGCGATCTTTCCCGATTCGCTGTGCAATTTTAGGCTTTGGGGGTATGGGATGGCAAGAGAAATTCGGTTGGGGGTTAAGGGTGGGCTTTATCGTTTGGTCGTGTGAGGCAGCGGCTGGGCGAACGCTCGGTCGGATGAACCGCCCTTACTTTAGTGCGGGCCTGCGCATCGGCGGCCGGCTGAAGCCGGGACTCAAAACGGAGATTCCGAATTCCGAATTTGGAGCGAGCCCTCCTTTACGGTCGGGCCTCTGACACGGGCATTCCGCATTCGCTTGAGCATCTTCCGACCAAAAAAGAACGGGCACTGAGGCCCGTTCTTTTGCGTCAAAACTTGGCTCCGCAGGTAGGACTCGAACCTACAACCCTTCGGTTAACAGTCGCTTCTCGGCCATTATCCCTCACCCTCCTGAACTGTCTGTATTTATCTGCAATCATTGGATTTACGCGTAGTTGTCTCATCTAAAATTATCTTGAACACTCTGTGATTTTCTGATACTGTCATAGATATAGAGGAAAATAAAGAGGAAAATGGCACGACAAACGACTGAACCCTGGCGAGGTCAAAAGCGGCATCGAGATGGCAGTATCAAAGAGATTAACGGCCTGATCTACGCCCGCATACAGTATCGCGATGAACTTACTGGAAAGCGGAAGGAAAAGCTCCGGCGAGCGAAGAACCGAAGGCACGCAAACGAGCTGATCAAGGAGATGCGGAATGAGCTCTCGCAGAGCGGTCAACTCGCTCTTGAATCTGATCAAATTACGATCCGACAACTTGCTGAAAAGTACGAGTCCCTGAAGCTCGTCCCGGCCACATACCAAAACGGAATCAAGGTCGCCGGAAGGCGATCGCTTGGCCCGGCAGTCTCTGCGCTGCGAAATCTGGTTGCACGGTTAGGCGACCGAAAAGTTAAAAGCCTTCGACCGAGCGACATCGAAACATACAAAGTGTCTAGACTGGCGGAACCCGTGGAAATATTGGTAAACATTCCCGACAAGCGTGGTCGTTCAGAACGGGCGGCGGCTCCCAAGCGTGTTTTGCGGCGACCGAGGAAGATCGCATCGGTAAATCGAGAACTTGAGCTACTGCGGGCACTGTTGAATTTCGCAAAGGGTGAGGGCTTGATCAATGTGACGCCTTTTGAACGCGGAACCAAACTGATCTCGAGCGCGGCAGAGGTTATGCGAGACCGAATTCTTTCGCGGGAAGAAGAAGTGCGACTTTTGGCTGCGTGTGTAGATCGCCGAGAGCATCTTAGGCCATTGATAGTCGTTGCTGTTGACACGGCAATGAGGCGTGGCGAATTGTTCAAACTGCGATGGAATGATGTCGATCTGGAAACTGGCAAGATTACCGTGCGGGCGGAAAATGCAAAAACCGAGAGGATGCGAGTTGTTGGTATAACCCAGCGTGTGAAAGCGGAGCTTACCCAACTTTGGCATCGATCCCCACAGAGTCAGGATGAGCTTGTTTTTGGGATCGTCTCGACAATAAAGAATGGTTGGAAATCGCTTTGCAACGCTGCTGAGATTCAAGATCTACGTTTTCACGACCTTCGCCACACTGCAACGACCCGCTTCATCCGGGCCGGTGTGCCGGTAACTGAAGTAATGAAGATCACAGGACATTCTCAGATGTCTACTTTCCTGAGGTACCTAAACCAAACTAACGAAAGCGTCTCGGAATCCGCGAAGAGCCTCGATCGGTATCTCAACGAATCGAGAGCCGATGCGATGTCGGCAATCGGGATAGCGATAGTTAGAGAGAAGCACTAATGAACAAGGTTGAAGAAGGAGCGCCACCGATTCGACACAGAATCTCTTTTCTCGTTGAAGTTGAGGTCGTGCACGGTAGTTTTGGAGGCATTGTTAATGTAAGTGAGGTTGAGCATTCCGCACACTACAACGCTGCCTCCGATCATGTTGACGAGAAAGCGGCCCGAATCGAGTACCTCCACAGGTATCTTGCAAATGAACTTTGGGAGGTTGCAAATCAATTTACTTTGCACGAATGGGCGGTGTTTCAAATGTACTGTATCGGGGATGATGCCGGCGCAAAATCTCGCAAGTTTGTGATTCAGGAGATACTGAAGCGAACTGATGCCAGACTTCGAAAGCGACTTCCTAATAAAGGCGGAGGACGGCCTCGATCGGAGGGCTCCGCCACTCGCGTAATTGAAAAACGCATTTTTGCGGAGCAGTGCTTTGATGCACTTTCGAAGATCCAAGAGCGTGGCGAGGAATTGTCTAAGATTAATCTTGCAAAGGAGTTGTTTAGTTCCCAACGCATCACGAATTTGGAAAAGGCCTTGAGACACAGGTTGAAAAGGTTCAATTTATCGTTTGACCAACTGATTGGTTCTTTCAATGGACAGAGGGCTGAGAGGGTATCATTAATCGAAGATAAGCTCGAGCAAATAGATCGAATTATGAAATGCAGATATTTTGAAGACTGAAAACCTTTCTGAAGGTTTTGGGTTGTTCCATTCTAACGCAAACCAGTAGAAACTGGCGTCATCGGAAGAAATCCGGTGACGTCATTTCTTTTCGAGGAGGCATATCTGAATGAAGAAGTTTAATCGAGTTGAAGCCGCGGAATATTGCGGAGTGAGCACGATCACGATCGACCGAGCACTCGCCAAGAACCTTATTGGTCACTTCAAGATCGGGCGGCGAATCATTATGGCGCAAGAGCATCTCGATGAATTCCTGCGGAATTGTGAACGAAAACCGCTGGAGTCAAAACCGCGAGAATTTAAGCAAAATGATTGCTGACCATTCAAAGCAAAAGAAAATCCTATGTGCCAGCAGTGTGTCGAATATGTACTCCGTGAAGGGCGGATTCCCACGGTGCCGACGAAAGGGGGGAGGACGACCCGATGACATTTGATGAGATCGTCTCACGGCTTGAAGGACTAAAGAAAACGGGCAAGAGCTTTGTCGCCCTTTGTCCCGCGCATGATGATGGGAAGCAAAGTCTTTCGATAGCAGAAGGCGACGGAGGACGTGTGCTCCTGAAATGTTTTGCCGGCTGCCCTGTCGAGGCGATTTTGAGTGCGATCGGGCTTGAAATGAAAGACCTTTTTACAAATACGAATACTCTGAGGAAACTGCCGCTCACTCCATATGCCTCGCGGGTGGTGCACACCGGCAATGGCTCTGGCTCGACATCCAAAACGATCACGGAAATTTACGAGTACACGGACCGTAAGGGGAAGCTCGTGTACGAAAACGTTCGGTACTCGCCAAAAGGTTTCCGGCAACGAAGACCGGATGGCAAAGGCGGATACATTTACAACTTGGAAGGGGTCGTCCGTGTGCCGTACCGGCTACCGGAATTGCTTAGTGCAGTTAGCCTCGGTACCGATGAGATTTGGTATACCGAAGGCGAAAAGGATGCCGATAATCTGCGGTCGCTCGGCTTTACGGCGACCAGCTTTAAAACCTGGAGCCAGGGCTTTAACTCGTACATCGACGGCACCCGCTCTGTTCTTCTTGCCGATCACGATAAGTCTGGGAAAAAGCAGGCGGAGGAATCGGCCAGAATAATTGCACAGGCCGCAAAGTCAATAAAAATCATAGATCTATACGAAGGCGAGCCTCTGCCGGACAAGCATGGCAAGGATGTTTCCGATTGGATAGACGAACGAAGAACGGCGGGCGAGACCAATGGAGAGATTGCCGAGTCACTTGTCGCAATCGCGGAAGCTGCCGATACTTGGCGGGCGGAAACAGCGAGCGTGAGCGAAACGCCAGAATCACCCCCGGCAGAGAACCAAAAGCTCGCCCCGCTTCAATCCGTTTGGGCTTCCGATATAGAAGCGCAGGACGTGCGTTGGCTTTGGGAGCCATATCTCGCGTATGGAGCTTTTAGTCTTATTGATGGGATTGAAGGCATTGGTAAAACGTGGCTAATGCTAGACAAGACCGGGGAACTCACGCGAGCCGGTCATAAAGTGCTTCTGATACTAGCCGAAGACGCTCTTGCGTTCGTGGTTAAGCCGCGATTGGAGATGGTTGGCGCGGACTGCGAAAGAGTAGCAATCATAAAGGAATGCTTCGCCCTAGACGAGGATGGCACTATTCGCCTTTCGCACAAGCTGGCCGATATTAGACCATCGCTCGTTGTGATCGACCCACTTTTTGCAAGGGTTGGTAATATTGACCTCAACAAAGACAACCAGATCAAGACTGTAACGAATGCGCTCAATGATCTGGCAGAAGCCTATGATTGCTCTGTCGTCGGTATCCGTCACATTGGTAAGTCTAAGGGGCTCGGCGAGGCGAGAGCGGCTGGACTAAACGGAGTCGGCTGGAGGGCTGGGGCGAGAACAGCAATGCTTGTCGGTTGCGATCCAAACGACGAAGATCGGCGAGCATTTGTACAAACAAAGAACAACCTCGCACCTGTTGACCGCACCCCGCTCGGTTTTGAAATTCGCGGCGATCGCTTTGAATGGACCGGTGAGTGTGATCTAACAGCCGAGAGGATGCTCGCCTTTCGGGAGAGTGCTACCGGCGAAGAGCGTGGAGCCCGCGGTAAAGCGGTTAAATTTCTCAAAGAGACGCTCGCAAACGGCGCGGTTGGTTCGGCGGACCTTATGGCAGCCGCAATGCAAGAGGGAATCAAAAAGCGAACGCTCGACCGAGCGAAATCGAAAGTTGCTCGTAGCGTTAAGGACGCGACATTCAGCGGC
>ERZ1066138.494-NODE-494-length-13356-cov-11.197429_pt1 | contig 13356 bp, 10 predicted proteins | sample MGYA00382785_ERZ1066138 | MGnify/ENA primary metagenome ERZ1066138 (study PRJEB33369, sample SAMEA5778368) | biofilm metagenome | biome: Industrial cooling water; feature: Water cooling tower basin; material: Biofilm | place: United Arab Emirates | collected...
TCACGGGTGCGAGCCGCGGCATCGGCGCGGCCTGCGCGGCCGGACTGGCGGCGCGCGGCTACGACGTCGGCCTGACCTACGCGGAGGACCGCGCGGGCGCCGAGCGGGCGGCGGCGGCGGTCGAGGGCCACGGGCGCCGGGCGCACGTGCAGCGCGCGGAGGCCCGCGAGGCGGGGGCGGCCTCGGGCATGGTGGCGGCGGCCGAGGCGGCCCTGGGCCCGCTCGACGCCCTGGTGGCGAACGCCGGGCTCACCCGCGACGGGCTGGCGGTGCGCATGGGGGACGACGACTGGCGGGCGCCGCTGGAGGTCAACCTGGCCGGCACCGCCGCGGCCGCACGCGCCGCGCTGGCGGCGATGGCCCCCCGCGGCCGGGGCTGCATCGTGGCGATCTCGTCGATCGTCGGCGTCCGGGGGAACGCCGGCCAGGCGAACTACGCGGCGTCCAAGGCGGGGATCATCGGGCTGGTGCGCGGGCTGGCCCGCGAGGCGGGCCCGGCGGGGGTGCGCGTGAACGCGGTCGCGCCCGGGTACGTGCGAACTCGGCTCACCGACGCGCTGCCCGGCGACCTCCGCGAGCGCCTGCTGGCGGCCACGGCCCTCGGGCGCCTCGGCGAGCCGGAGGACGTGGCGGGGCCGGTTGCCTTCCTCTGCTCGGATGCGGCGGCCTTCGTGACGGGTACGGTGATGGCGGTGGACGGGGGGCTCCGGATATGAGCGACGCGCGGCGGGTGGTGGTGACCGGCCTGGGAATCGTCGGGCCGCTGGGCATCGGCTGGCGCGAGACGTGGGACGCCGCGCTCGCGGGCCGCTCCGGCGCCGGCCCGATCACGCGCTTCGACCCCGAGGGCCTCGGGTGCCGCATCGCCTGCGAGGTCGACGGGTTCGTCCCCGGGGACTTCGTCGACCGGCGCGCCGCCCGGCGGATGGACCGGGCGAGCCAGCTCGCCGTGGCGGCCGCCCGGCTGGCGGCCGACGACGCCGGGCTCGCGGTCGACGGCGAGGCCGAGCGAGTGGGCGTCGTGATCGCCACCGGCAACGGCGGCAGCGAGACCTTCGAGGAGAACCACCGCCTGCTGCTGGAGCGCGGTCACGACCGGGCGTCACCGCTGATGGTGCCGGTGACGATCGTGAACATGTCGGCGGGGCACGTGGCGATGCAGATGGGCGCCCGCGGGCCCAGCTCCTGCGTGGTCACGGCGTGCGCGTCCGGCAACCACGGCATCGGGGACGCGGCCGCGATCATCCGGCGGGGGGCCGCGGACGTCATGCTGGCGGGCGGCACCGAGGCCGGCATCACCCCGTTCTGCATGGCCGGGCTCGACGCCACCCGGGCGCTCTCGCGCCGCAACGACGACCCCGCGCGGGCCAGCCGCCCCTACGACGCCGGCCGCGACGGCTTCGTCGCCGCGGAGGGCGCCGCGGTGCTGGTGCTGGAGAGCCTGGAGCACGCGGCCGCCCGCGGCGCCGAGCCCTACTGCGAGGTGCGGGGCTACGGCGCCAGCGCCGACGCCTACCACCTCACCGAGCCCGACCCCAGCGGGCGCTGGCAGGTCGAGGCCATGCGGATGGCCCTCGAGCGCGGCGGGCTCGAGGCGGCCGAGGTCGACTACGTGAACACGCACGGCACGTCCACCCCCGCCGGCGACCCGGTGGAGATCGCCGCCATCCGCGCCCTGGCCGGCGACGAGGCCGCCCGCGGCATCGCCGTCAGCTCTACCAAGTCGATGCACGGCCACGGGATGGGGGCCGCCGGGGGCTTCGAGGCCGTGCTCACGGCGCTCGCGATCCGCGAGGGCGCCATCCCGCCGACGATCAACGTGGAGGAGCTCGACCCGGCCTGCGCGGGCGTCGACCACGTCCTGGGCGAGGCCCGCCGCGTTCCGGTGCGCGTGGCGCTGTCGAACTCGTTCGGCTTCGGCGGGCACAACGCGGTGCTGGCGCTCTCCGCCGCGGAGGGGGCGTGACCGGGAACGGGCGCGTCCGCGTGGCGGTCACCGGCATCGGGCTGGTGTGCCCGCTCGGCATCGGCCGCGAGGAGGCCTGGGCGGCGGCGCTTGCCGGGCGCTCGGGCGCGGGGCTCATCACGCTGTTCGATGCCTCCGAGCTGCCCGTCCGGATGGCCTGCGAGGTCCCGGGCTTCGAGCCGGGCGAGTTCATGGACCGGAAGGCCGCCCGGCGGATGGACCGCTACGCGCAGCTCGCCGTGGCGGCCGCCCGCCTGGCGGTGGAGGACGCGGCGCTGCCGATCGACCGCGACGGGGCCGGGATCGGGGCGGTCATCGCCAACGGCGGCTCGGGGGCCGGGTCGCGGGAGGAGCAGCACCGCGTGATGCTGGAGCGCGGCCCCGACCGGGTCTCCCCCTTCGCCATCCCGCTCAGCGTCGCGAACATGGGCGCGGGGCAGGTCTCGATCGAGCTGGGGCTGCGCGGGCCGGTCACCGCCACCTGCACCGCCTGCGCGGCGGGCACCGACGCCATCGGGACCGCCGTCGACATCATCCGCCGCGGCGACGCGCGCGCCATGCTGGCCGGGGGCGCCGACGCGCTGATCACGCCGTACTTCGTCGCCGGCTTCGACGCCATGCGGGTGCTCTCGCGCCGGAACGACGACCCGGCCGGCGCGGCGCGGCCCTTCGACCGCGACCGCGACGGCTTCCTGGTCGGCGAGTCCGGCGCCGTGATGGTCCTGGAGCCGCTCGAGGCGGCCCGCGCCCGGGGCGCCGAGGTGCTGTTCGAGGTGGCGGGCTACGGGTCGAGCAACGACGCCCACCACCTCACCGACCCCGACCCCAGCGGGGTGCCGCAGGCGCTGGCGGTCACCGCGGCGCTGCGCGACGCGGGGGTCGCCCCCGAGCAGGTGGCGCACGTCAACGCGCACGGGGGCGGCAGCAGGCCCGGCGACCCGTCGGAGGTGCGCGTGCTGCGCGCGGCGCTCGGCGAGGAGCACGCGGCGCGGGTGGCCGTGAGCGCGACCAAGTCGATGCACGGGCACTGCATGGCGGCCACCGGGGCGCTCGAGGCGGCGCTGGCCGGCCTCGCGGCGCGCGACGGCGCCGTGCCGCCCACGGTGAACCTGGCCGAGGTCGACCCCGAGTGCGTCGGCGTCGACCACGTGGCCCGGGAGGCCCGCCGCCTGGACGTGCCCGTCGCGGTCTCGACCTCGTACGGCCTCGGCGGCCACAACGCGGCGCTGGTGCTGACCCGCGCCGGGGAGGGCGGGTGACCCTCCCGGCCTGGGTGCTGCGGCTGAGCCCGCGGGCGGAGAAGACCGTGCGGCTGGTCTCGACGTGCATCGTGGCCGCCGGCTTCGGCATCGCGGCGGTGGCGCGCGACAGCGAGACCCTGGGGTACGTGGCCGTGGGGATCGTGCTGGCTGGCATCCTCGCGGGGCCGCTGGTGGCGCGCGTGCTGTTCCCGCGCGAGGGCCGGGACTCGGCCTGAGCGGGCCCGTCCCTGGGCCGGGCGGTAGCCTCCCCGGGATGGCCGACGACGTCCGCATCGCGCTCGACCGCCTGCTCGCCGAGCGGATCCTGCTGCTCGACGGGGCCACCGGGACCATGATCCAGCGCCACGCGCTGGACGAGGACGACTTCCGCGGCGAGCGCCTCCGCGACCACCCGCTGCCCCTGCGCGGCAACAACGACCTGCTCACCCTCACGCGGCCCGACGTGGTGCTCGGCATCCACCACGCGTTCCTGGAGGCCGGCGCCGACATCATCGAGACCAACACGTTCTCGTCGACTGCGGTGGCCCAGGCCGACTACGGCACCGAGGCCCTGGTGCGCGAGCTGAACGCCGAGGCGGCGCGGCTGGCGAAGCGGGCCGCCGCCGAGTGGACCGAGCGCACGCCCGAGCGGCCGCGCTTCGTCGCCGGGGCCATCGGCCCCACCAACCGGATGCTCTCGATCTCGCCCGACGTCAACGACCCGGCCGCGCGCGCGATCACGTTCGACGAGCTGCGGGACGCCTACGCCGAGCAGGTGCGCGGCCTGGTGGAGGGCGGCGCCGACCTGCTGCTGATCGAGACGATCATCGACACGCTGAACGCCAAGGCGGCGATCATGGCCGTCGAGGACGTGGCCGACGAGACCGGGGTGCGGCCGCCGGTGATGATCTCGGCGACGATCACCGACCGCAGCGGGCGCATCCTCTCGGGCCAGACCGTCGAGGCCTTCTGGATCTCGATCGCCCACGCCAGGCCGTTCAGCGTCGGCCTGAACTGCGCGCTGGGCGCGGCGGACATGCGGCCGTACGTGGCCGAGCTGTCGCGGGTGGCCACCTGCTGGACCCACTGCTACCCGAACGCCGGGCTGCCGAACGCCTTCGGCGAGTACGAGGAGGGACCGGCCGAGACCTCGGGGGAGCTGGGGGCCTTCGCCGAGGCCGGGCTGGTGAACATGCTGGGCGGCTGCTGCGGCACGACGCCCGACCACATCCGCGCGATCGCGGCCGCGGCGGAGGGGCGGGCGCCGCGCCGGCCGCCGGCGCCCGAGCCGCTCACCCGCTACGCCGGCCTGGAGCCGCTGGTGGTGCGCCCCGACTCGAACTTCCTGATGATCGGCGAGCGCACCAACGTCACCGGCTCGCGCCGGTTCGCCGAGCTCATCACGTCGGGCGACTACGCCACCGCCCTCGACGTGGCCGCCCAGCAGGTGCGAAACGGGGCCAACATCGTCGACGTGAACATGGACGAGGGCATGCTCGACTCCGAGCGGGCCATGACCACGTTCCTGAACATGGTCGCCACCGAGCCCGAGATCGCCCGCGTGCCGATCATGGTCGACAGCTCGAGGTGGTCGGTCATCGAGGCCGGCCTGCGCTGCGTGCAGGGCAAGGCGATCGTGAACTCGATCAGCCTCAAGGAGGGCGAGGAGGAGTTCCTGGCCCATGCCCGCCTGGCCCGGCGCTACGGCGCCGCGATGGTCGTGATGGCCTTCGACGAGGAGGGCCAGGCCGACACGGTCGAGCGCAAGGTGGAGATCTGCGAGCGCGCCTACCGGCTGCTGGTGGAGCGCGCCGGGGTGCCGCCCGAGGACATCGTCTTCGACCCCAACGTCTTCGCGGTGGCCACCGGCATCGAGGAGCACAACGCCTACGCCATGGCCTTCATCGAGGCCACGCGGCAGATCAAGGAGCGCTGCCCCGGGGCCAAGGTCAGCGGGGGCGTCAGCAACCTGTCGTTCTCGTTCCGCGGCAACGACGTCGTGCGCGAGGCCATGCACAGCGCGTTCCTGTACCACGCCACCCGCGCCGGGATGGACATGGGCATCGTCAACGCCGGCCAGCTCGCGGTGTACGAGCAGATCGACGAGGAGCTGCTGGAGACGGTCGAGGACGTCCTGTTCGACCGGCGCCCCGACGCCACCGAGCGTCTGGTGCAGCTGGCCGAGCGGGTGAAGGGCACCGGCGCCGCGCGGGCCGAGGACCTCGGCTGGCGCGACGCCCCGGTGGAGAAGCGCCTGGAGCACGCCCTGGTGAACGGCATCGTCGACTTCGTCGAGGAGGACGTGGAGGAGGCGCGGCAGGCCTACCCCGGCCCCCTGGCGGTCATCGAGGGCCCCCTGATGGACGGCATGGGGGTGGTGGGCGACCTCTTCGGCGAGGGCAAGATGTTCCTGCCCCAGGTGGTGAAGAGCGCGCGCGTGATGAAGCGGGCGGTGGCCTACCTGGAGCCCTACATGGAGGAGGAGCGGCTCGCCCGCGAGGCCAGGGGCGAGGACACCGAGCCCCAGGGCACCATCGTCATGGCGACGGTGAAGGGCGACGTCCACGACATCGGCAAGAACATCGTGGGCGTGGTGCTGGGCTGCAACAACTACCGCGTCGTCGACCTGGGCGTGATGGTGCCGGCCGACCGCATCCTCGAGGCCGCGATCGAGGAGCGCGCCGACCTGGTGGGCCTGTCCGGCCTCATCACCCCCTCGCTCGACGAGATGGTGACCGTGGCGGCCGAGATGGAGCGCAGGGGTATGGACCTGCCGCTCCTGATCGGCGGGGCCACCACCAGCAAGCAGCACACCGCGGTGAAGATCGCCCCGGCCTACTCCCAGAGCGTGACCCACGTGCTCGACGCCTCGCGGGCGGTGGGGGTGGTGTCGCGGCTGCTCGACCCCGGCCAGCGCGAGGACTTCGCGCGCCAGGTGCGCGAGGACCAGGAGCGGCTGCGCGAGCAGCACGCCGGCCGCCGCGAGCGGCCGCTGCGCTCGTGGGACGAGGCGCGCGCGCGCCGGCCGCGCATCGAGTGGCGCGCCGAGGACCTGCCCGCGCCCGCGTTCACCGGCCGCCGCGAGCTGCGCGGCATCCCGCTGGCCGAGATCGTCCCCTACATCGACTGGACCTTCTTCTTCACGGCGTGGGAGCTGAAGGGCAGGTTCCCCGACGTGCTGGACCACCCGCGCCACGGGGCCGCGGCACGCGAACTGTACGCCAACGCCACCGCGATGCTCGACGAGCTGGTGCGCGAGGGCTCGCTCACGGCCAACGCGGTCTACGGCTTCTGGCCCGCCAACTCGGAGGGCGACGACATCGTGCTCTACGCCGACCCCGAGCGGAGCGCCGAGGTCGCGCGGTTCCCGATGCTGCGCCAGCAGCGCGAGAAGGCCGACGACAAGCCCGCCTGGTCGCTGGCCGACTTCGTGGCCCCGCGCGAGACGGGCCTCCTCGACCACGTCGGGGCCTTCGCGGTCACCGCCGGGATCGGGGTCGACGAGCTGGCCCGCCGGTACGAGGCGGCGCACGACGACTACTCGGCGATCATGGTGAAGGCGCTGGCCGACCGGCTGGCCGAGGCGCTGGCCGAGATGCTCCACGAGCGCGCGCGCCGCGAGTGGGGCTACGAGACCGGGCGCCTCTCCAACGAGCAGCTCATCGCGGAGGCCTATCGCGGCATCCGGCCCGCCTTCGGCTACCCGGCCTGCCCCGACCACCGGCCGAAGCTCCGCCTCTTCGACCTGCTCGACGCCCCGGCCGTCGGCATCAGCCTCACCGAGGGGCTGGCCATGCTCCCGGCCGCCTCGGTCAGCGGCATCTACATCCACCACCCCGAGTCGCGGTACTTCGCCGTCGGCCCGATCGACCGCGAGCAGGTGGAGGACTACTCGGCCCGCATGGGCGAGCCGGTGGAGGAGACCGAGCGCTGGCTCGGCCCCAACCTGGCCTACGATCCCGCCCCCGGCCCCGCCGCCGCGGCCGCGACGTAGGTCCGACCTACAGGTCGAACTGCTCCTTGGCGAGGTAGAGGCGCGCCTGGCGGGTGCCCTCGACCAGGACCGACAGCTTGGCCTCGACGGCGTCCGGCGGCAGCCGGTCGAGCCCGGGGCCTGCGACCGACCACAGCGCCGACGGGGTCCCCTCGCGGGCCAGGCGCAGGATGCGGCGGGCGACGTCCATGACGTCCTCCACCGCGGGGTCGTCGCCGGCGACGGCGGCGACCACGGCCTCGTCCGGGCCGAGGCGGTAGGCGCCCTCCGGCACCGGGCCGGCGGTCTCCACGATCAGCGGCCCGGCGCCGGCCAGCCCGGCGGCATCGGCCGCGCGCGCCTTGGCCGGCAGGTGGGGGGCGGCCGCCCGGGCGCCGGCGACGCTGGCCGGGTCGTCCTCCTCCGCCCCGCTCGCGACCACGTCGAGGCCGATCCGCGCCAGGCGCTCGGCCCAGCCCGCCCCGCCGGGGAGCGGCCCCAGCACGATCGCCGGCAGCACCGGCAGCTGGATCCCCAGCCGCTCGAGCTCCGCCCGCCTCACGGGCGGGGCGCGGTGACGGGGGCGGGCACCGCCGGATCGTAGCCGCGGCCGGGGGACTACGATCGCGCCCCATGGGGCGAGAGGGCTGGCTGCGGCGGCTGGGGCCGTGGGTGGGCATCGGCACCAGCCCGGCCGCGCTGATGATGGGCGGAGGGGTCGCGGAGGGGCTGTCCGGCGGGCGCCTGGTGCTGGCGCTCCTCCTGGGCGCCGCCCTGCTGGGGGCGCTCGCGACCGTGCAGGGGCTCCTGGGCCAGCGCACCGGGCGCCCGCTGGCCGCCCTCACCGCCGGGCCCCTCGGCGTCGAGGGCAGCCGCCGCACGGCATCGGTGGTGATGCTGCTGATGATGCTGGGCTGGATGGGGGTGAACGCCGACGTGGCGGGCACCGCCCTCGGGCGCCTGCTCGGGATCCCGGCCGGGGCCGGCGTCGGGCTGTTCGGCGCGCTGATGCTGGCCGTCGCGCTGCGCGGCCTGGGGACGCTGTCGTGGGCCGCGCTCGTCGCGGGGCTGGCGACGGCGGGGCTCGCCGCCTACGGGCTGCAGCTGGTGTTCTCCGACCCGGCGAACGACCCCACGCTCTCGGGCGGCCAGACCGGGGTCGACCCGATCGGCCTGGCACCCGCGATCGCGCTGGTGATCGGCTACGGGGCGGCCTTCTCCCTGCGCACGCCCGACTTCACCGCCGACCTCGCCCGCCCGCGGCAGGTCCTGTGGTGCGCGCTGGCCGGCCTCGTGGTCCCGGTGATCGCGTTCGCGCTGGCCGGGGCGACGCTGCAGGGCGCCACCGGCGACTGGGACCTGGCCGACGTGCTGCGCGAGCTGGGCAGCCCGACCGTCGCCTACCTCTTCGTGAGCGTCGGATTCACGGGCTCGGTGCTCACCAACATCTGGTCGGGCGCGCTGTCGCTGGCCGACGCCGCCCCCGGGGTCGGCGCCCGGGCGGGGCTGGTCGCCACCGCGGCGGCCGGGTCGGCGCTGGCGGCGACCGGCTTCGCCGACCTCATGCTGGGCTGGCTCACGGTGATGGCCCTGGCGGCGCCCGGGCTGGTCGCGCTCTGCGCGGTCCACGTGCTGCGCGGCGGCGGCGCGCGACCCGGATGGGGGACGGTCGGCCTCGCCTCCTGGGGGGCGGGCTTCGGGTGCGGACTGGCGCTGCACATGGCAGGCTCTCCTCTCGCGCTCCCGGCCGCGGCCATGGTCCCCGCGGTGGCGTACCTGCTGCTCGGCCGGCGCGGAGAGCGTGATCTGGTCGACGCGACGCAGGAGGGCTGAGGTGGGGGCGACGGAGGTTCGGACGGAGCGGGGCGGCGGTGTGGGGCTCGATGCCCACGGGATCCAGGCGTCGGGGACGGTGTGGTGGAACCTCGCGGTGCCGGAGCTCTACGAGCACGCCCTGCGCCGCGGCGAGGGCCGCCTGGCCGAGGGCGGGCCGCTCGTGGTGAGCACCGGGGCCCACACCGGCCGGGCGCCGAAGGACAAGTTCATCGTGCGCGAGCCCGGCAGCGAGGACCGCGTCTGGTGGGGCCCGGTGAACCAGGAGATCGCCGAGGAGCACCGCGACCGGATCCGGGCCCGCCTGCGCGACCACCTCTCCGCCCGCGACGACCTCTACGTGATCGACGCCTTCGCCGGCGCCCATCCCGACCACCGCCTGCCGCTGCGGGTGGTGACCGAGAGCGCCTGGCACGCCCTCTTCGCCCGCTCGCTCTTCATCGCGCCGGATGCCGCCGAGCTCGGCGGCATCCGCCCCGAGGCGGTGGTGCTCCACGCCCCGAGCTTCACCGCCGACCCAACGACCGAGGGGACGCGCGCGGGCAACTTCGTGATCCTCCACCTCACCGACCAGGAGATCCTGATCGGCGGCACCGAGTACGCCGGCGAGATCAAGAAGTCGATCTTCACCCTGATGAACGATCGGCTCCCGCGCCGGGGCGTCCTGTCGATGCACTGCTCGGCCAACGTCGGCGCCGACGGGCGCGCCGCGGTGTTCTTCGGCCTCTCCGGCACGGGGAAGACCACGCTCTCGACCGACTCGACGCGCCCGCTGATCGGCGACGACGAGCACGGCTGGGCCCCCGACGGCGTCTTCAACATCGAGGGCGGCTGCTACGCCAAGGTCATCCGGCTCTCGCCCACGGCCGAGCCCGAGATCTACGCGACCACGCGGAGGTTCGGGACCGTGCTGGAGAACGTGGTGATGGACCCGGACACGCGCGAGCTCGACCTGGACGACGACTCGATCACCGAGAACACGCGCGGCGCCTACCCGCTCACCTCGATCCCCAACGCCCTGGCCGAGAAGCGGGCCGGCCACCCGGCCACGATCGTCATGCTCACCGCCGACGCGTTCGGCGTGCTGCCGCCGGTGGCGCGGCTCACCTCGGAGGAGGCGATGCGCCTCTTCCTGGCCGGCTACACGGCCAAGGTGGCCGGGACCGAGGTGGGCGTGGTGGAGCCCCAGGCCACGTTCAGCGCCTGCTTCGGCGCCCCGTTCCTGCCCCAGCCGCCGCGCGTCTACGCCGAGCTCCTGGGCGGGCTCATCGAGGAGCACGGGGCGCGGGCGTACCTGGTGAACACCGGCTGGACCGGCGGCCCCTACGGCCAGGGGGCCCGCATGCCGATCTCGGCGACGCGCGCGATCGTGCGGGCCGCGCTCACCGGGGAGCTCGACGAGGCCCCTGTGCGCACCGACCCGTTCTTCGGGTTCGCCGTGCCCACGAGCATCGAGGGCGTGGACGACGCGCTGCTCGACCCGCGCGAGACCTGGGCCGACCGGGACGCCTACGACGCGGCCGCCCGCGACCTGGCCGCGCGGATCGCCGAGCACGCGGAGGCGATGCGGGGGACCTGACCCCCGCCTCCCTCAGCGCCCCTCGAACCGCGGGGGGCGCTTCTCGCGGAAGGCGCGCAGGCCCTCACGGAAGTCGTCGCTCGCGAAGGCCCGCTCCCGCCACGCCGCCGCGGCCGCCTCGGGGCCGGCGGCCATCGGACCGTCGGCCATCTCGCGGACGATCGCGCGGGTGCCCTCCACGGCGAGGGGCGCGGCCGCGACCACGTCGGCGGCCGCGGCGCGGGCGGCCGGCCACAACTCCTCCGGCGCGACGAGCTGGTCGACGAGGCCGAGCGCGTAGGCCTCCTCGGCGCCGACCGGCGCGCCGGTGAGGAAGAGGCGCCGGGCGCGGGCCGGGCCGAGCGCGGCGACGAACCGGCGCAGGCCGTCCGCCGCGTAGACGACGCCGATGCGCGCGGCCGGCATCCCGAGGCGGACCCCGGTGCGGGCGATGCGCCAGTCGCAGGCCATCGCCAGCTCCAGCGCCCCGCCGAACGCGGCGCCGTTCAGCACCGCGATCACGGGCCGCCTGCAGCCGGCGATGGCGCGCGCGGCGGTCGAGAGCATCCGCTCGCCGCCGCGCAGGCGCTCGGCGAGCGCGTCGGGCGGATGACCCCCGAGGTCGAGGCCCGACGAGAAGTGGCGGTCGCCCGATCCCGCCAGCAGCACCACCCGGGCGGCGGCGGCGCGTGGGCCGTCGAGTAGGCTCACCAGGGCCTCCAGCACCGCGTCGTCCAGGGCGTTCGCGCGCGCCGGATTGTCGATGCGGGCCACGAGCGCCCCCGCCTCCTCGTCGACGAGCAGGCGGCCGGAACCGGGGGGAGGATCGCCTGGCATCAGTCGTCGTGATGGGCGCCGGGGCCGTGGGGTCCTACTACGGCGCGCTCCTCGCCCGCGACGGGCACGACGTGACGCTGGTGGCGCGCGGTGCCCACCTCGAGGCCCTGGGCGCGCACGGCGCCGTGGTCGTCCGCGAGGCCGACGGCTCGCGCTGGGAGGCGCCCGTCCGCGCGCTGGCCGCCCCCGAGAGCCCGGCCGATCTTGCGATCCTGGCCACCAAGTCGCATCACACCCTACCGGCGGCCCGCGCGCTGGCGGGCGCGCTCGGGCCGGACGACACGGTGCTCTGCCTTCAGAACGGGGTCGAGAACGTCGAGCGGGCGGCCTCGTTCCTCGGCCCGCGCGTGCTCGGGGGCATCGCGTTCGTCGGGGTGCGGGTCGCGGATCCCGGGGTCGTGGAGCACGAGGCCGAGGGCTGGGTGCGCATCGGCGACCCCGCCGGGACGACCGCCCGCGCCCGGGCCGCCCGCGCGCTCCTCGCGCACTCCTGGGACGTGGAGCTGTCGGCCGACATCGTCCGCGACCAGTGGCACAAGCTGCTGTGGAACATCGGCTTCAACGCCCTGTGCGCGATCACGGGCGCGACGGCCGGCGAGGCGCTCGCCACCCCCGCGTCGGCGGCGCTCGTGCGCGAGGCGATGGAGGAGGTGGTGGCGCTCGCGGCCGGCCGCGGGGTGGGGCTCACGGCGGCCGACGTCGACGGGATGGCCGCGCCGAACCCCGAGCTGCGCGACTACCGCCCCTCCACCGCGCGCGACCTCGAGGCGGGCAAGCCCCTCGAGCGCGACGCGCTGTGCGGCTTCGTGGTGCGCGAGGGGCGGGCCCAGGGGGTGCCGACCCCGGTCAACCGTGTGCTCGACGGCCTGCTCCAGCTGCAGGAGGGCCGCCGCCGCCGGGCGTGAACGCGTTCACCGCGGGAGTAAGCATCCCGTGAACTCCCTTCCGGACCCCCCGGGGGCCGCGCCTAGCCTCCCCGCCGCACGGACACGAGCAGGGGAGGTTGGGATGACCAAGGGACGGTGGTGGATCGGCGTGACGGCGGGGGTGGCGGTCGGCCTGGGCGCGGTGGTCGCGACCGAGGCCGCCACGGACACGGCCACCGCGCAGACCGCGCGGCAGGCGGGCTTCACGCTCTCCGTCGAGCAGCTCCGCATCAACCAGCGGATCTCGCAGGCGGCGGTGCGGCGCAGCAACGAGAGCCTCGACCTGCTCGACCCGATCCGCCCGCGCCAGAGCCAGCCGAACCGGGTGCTCGGCTGGCGCACACAGGACCTCCGCGACGGCGCGGTCACCGCGGCCAAGCTGGAGACCTCGGTCCGCGAGGGCCAGCCGCGCTGGGCCGTCGTCGAGGCGGGCTCGGGCTCGCTCGCGCGTGCGAAGGGCGCCACCGCGTCGGCCAAGCTGGCGGCCGTCGGCGACTACACGGTCACGTTCGACCGAGACGTGAGCGCCTGCTCGATCCAGGCGAGCGTCGCCGGACCGGGCACCGCGGCCCCGCCGCGGGGCGAGGTCGTGGCCTGGCGCTCGGCGGACAACCCGCAGGTCGTGAACGTCCGGACGTTCGACCCGACCGCGACGCCGGCCGAGACCAACGCCGTTCCCTTCCACGTGGCGGTGCTCTGCTAAGGAACTCGCAGGTTTCCGTGAGCATCTCGCGGCGGCCGTTTCGGCGGCCGCCGCGAGCGCCATAGCCTCGCGCCACGAGGAGGCACCCGGCGCGGGAGGGCGCGATGCTGGCACGGGGACGGTGGTGGATGGGCGTGGCGGCCGGAGTGGCGGCCGGGCTCGCGGGGATCGTGGCGGTCGAGGCGGCGACCGACGACGCGGCCGCCCAGCGGTCGAAGGTGCGCCTCACCAAGGAGCAGCTGGTGATCAACCAGCGCATCTCGCAGGCGGCGGTGCGGCGCAGCAACGAGGCGCTGCGGCGCATCGAGGCGGCGGGCAC
>ERZ1066138.497-NODE-497-length-13338-cov-6.237145_pt1 | contig 13338 bp, 9 predicted proteins | sample MGYA00382785_ERZ1066138 | MGnify/ENA primary metagenome ERZ1066138 (study PRJEB33369, sample SAMEA5778368) | biofilm metagenome | biome: Industrial cooling water; feature: Water cooling tower basin; material: Biofilm | place: United Arab Emirates | collected...
ACGGTGAAAGCAGCCACGGCCCAATGAACTGAATGACATACATCGCGATCGGGAAGCCGATCCACGAGAGAGCGACCGTAACCAGTGCGACCAGATTCGAAGTTCCGAACACGGTTCTGATAGCAAAGAACATCAGAATACCGAAAACAGCACCGCTTGCGATCCAGAGCGACAACCAGAATGACGGATCGATCGAGCTTCCGAAGAGAGCCACGCCGGCGATGGCAAACGGGAGATGTGCGGCCGACCAGGCCAGCAATGCACATGTGGCGATGACCGCATAGTCGCGGCGAAGCAGCAGGCCGAAGCTTGCAACGCCGCCGAAAATTGAAACGCACAAGATCAACAACGGAACATAGAAAAGTGAAATTGCGATCAAAGGCCGATAAAAGGATGATGGATCGAACGAAAAGAAGGTGAAAAATCTGTCTCCGACGATTGGGATAGCCTGCTGATTGCGAACAGCCTCCTGATATTGCCGCATCGCATTAGCCTGGAGTCGTTCTGCCTGTTCGGGATCGATCTCGGAATAGAAGACCTCGCTGTAAAAATCGCTCAGCACCGGAAGCTGATACGCCGTGTTGAGCTTTGCATTGACCGTAAAGAAAAAGAGAATGCCGACGACGAGCGTGATGCCCGCCGCGACCGGCCAACTCCCGCGATCCATTATCTCGCTGAAAGCGAATGCGGGCTTTACGTAGATAAGGAAGAGAAGCTTCAGCGTTTCCATAAGATTGCTCTTTGGCAATTCTGAGTGTGAAAGCAGTGCGAGGCCAAGGTGATTTTAGAGCCCGGTTGAAGTAAAATCAAGGGTTTCGACAGCGAATAATATGAGCGAAGCAGCAGAAAAGGTAATGAAAACGCGTATTGAAACGGATTCGATGGGCGAGATCGCGGTTGCGGCGGATGTTTACTGGGGGGCGCAGACGGAGCGTTCGCTGAAGCATTTCAACATCGGGTTTGATGTGATGCCGCGGGAGGTCATACGGGCTCTTGGCATCCTCAAAAAGGCGGCGGCGATCGTTAATTGCGACCTCGGCAAACTGCCGGCGGAGAAGCGCGACCTGATCGTTCGGGCGGCGGACGAAGTGATAGAGGGCAAGCTCGACGCTCACTTTCCGCTGCGGGTTTGGCAGACCGGTTCGGGGACGCAGACCAACATGAACGCTAACGAGGTGATATCAAATCGTGCTATCGAAATGGCCGGCGGCGAGATGGGCTCTAAGACGCCGATCCATCCGAACGACGATGTGAACAAGTCGCAGTCCTCGAACGACACGTTCCCGACCGCGATGTATATTGCCGCGACAGAACGCCTAACGGCGTTGATTCCCGAGGTTCGAAAGGTCTCGGACGCGATCAAGGCCAAAGCAAGGGAGTTTGAAGGCGTCGTCAAGATCGGCCGGACGCATCTGCAGGATGCAACGCCGGTGACGGTCTCGCAGGAGTTCAATGGCTGGGCGAATCTGATCGACCGTGATATTGAACGGCTCGAGATGGTATTGCCGGGCCTGATGGATCTTGCCATCGGCGGCACGGCGGTCGGCACCGGCCTGAATGCCCATCCGGAGTTTGCCGAGCGGGCGGCGGCCAAGATCGCCGAGTTGACGGGCCTGCCGTTCAAATCGCATCCCGATAAATTCGCCGCTCTCTCGGCCCACGACGAGGTCGTGTTCGCCTCGGGTGCATTGAAAACACTGGCGGGTTCGCTGATGAAGATCGCGAACGATATCCGCTGGCTGGCATCCGGGCCTCGATGCGGCATCGGCGAGATCACTTTGCCGGAGAATGAGCCGGGCTCATCGATAATGCCGGGCAAGGTGAACCCGACGCAGAGCGAGGCGATGACGATGGTCGCCGTGCAGGTGATGGGCAACGACGCGGCGATCGGCTTTGCCGGTTCGCAGGGCAACTTTGAGCTCAACGTCTTCAAGCCGGTGATGATCCACAATTTCTTGCATTCCGTTCGGCTGATACACGATGCTTGCCATGGCTTCGTCGATTATTGCATTGCGGGCATTGAGCTGAACCGCGAGCAGATCGACCGCTATCTCAACGATTCGCTGATGCTTGTAACGGCGCTGAACCAGCACATCGGCTATGACAACGCGGCCAAGATCGCTAAGCATGCACATAAGAAAGGTTCGTCGCTTAAAGAAGCGGCAATCGAACTAGAGCTGCTTACAGCAGAGAAATTTGACGAACTCGTCGTCCCCGAGGCGATGACGCGACCATAGGAGAAAGAGCGATGAGAATTGTATCGATGCGGAAAATCGTTATTGCCTTTGCGCTTGTTTTCGGATCCGCCCTCTCGGCCGATGGACAAATGGTTTACAAGATCCCGGATGGCGTGTTTCCGCTTGACTGGAACAAGAACGGCTTCAAGGGGTATATGTACCTTGAGAAGAATAGTCCATCGGGTCTTTTCATAGCCTACCCGAACGATGGCGAATCGCTTGACGAACTACGTGAGCGGGCTGCGAAATTCATTGCTCCAATGGTGGTGAGTGATTCGAAGGATAAGGACCCGTTAGCCTTTGAGATAAAGCCGATCGCATCGCATAAAGACGACGTCAGCGACCGAGGACGCTATTACTTTTTCAAGGGTGGAAAGGCTTCGGTCCAGATACTCTTCTTTGAAAGGAAAACGCCGGCTTCAAATGTGCTTTACGGTTATTTTGCGCAAAAGAAGAACGAAGAGACGAAGAACAAATACTGGGTTGGCGATGATCTCAAAATGCCCAAGCTCTTCAACAAATTCGTCGGGTCATTTGTTGTGAAGTAACGACCTGTCGGAGCATCCCGACAACGCAAAAAAGCCCAACGCCTGAGTCATCGAGCGTAGGGCTCTCTAATTTCGTTGGCTGCCTAGAACTGCGGAGTTGGCTCTTTCGGTTTATCCTTGCTGACGATTCGGGTCGTGCCCGTGCCCGAGAATTCAACGATCTCTCCCTTGTAGCGGATTGAATCGGCGAGGCCGACCTCGACCGTAAGGTCAACGTATTTGTGGCCGAACTGTTTTAGCTCCTCGTCCGTGATGACCCACTCGAATGAAACTGACGCACCGGGCTTAATAGTCGTGAATTCTTCCTTCAGGTCCCAATCGGCCAGGTGGGTCGAAAGCGAGCTTTCATTCTTCGTTTCTGTATCGATCAAACGGACGCTCGGGCCTTTCTCCTTGGCAAACTCAAGCGGGTAGCCGACATCGGAGCTGCCCTTGTTGATGATGAAGATCTCGATAAAGATATCTTCGCCGTCAAACAGGCAGCCGGGGTTGTTCTTGCATTTTACTTCGATCGCAATTGAATGGTCGCTCATTGGTTTTTCCTTCTTCGGGGCACAGTAAGACATCTGTGCGGCGAATGATGCAAATATCAGTATGCAGACGGCTAGGCTACTCCGCATGTTATTTGGCGTCCAAGCTTGGAGCGTAACAGCTCCTGAACCTCGATGGCAACGTTCCAGGCGTGCCGTGTTTTAGTGACCGTATTGTCATAAGCGGCCATAATGGTGGCGTCCGGAGCAGTTTTCGACTTGCCGTTGTAGGGAGCAGAGATGGCTTCGTCGAGGCTCCCGTCGGGCTTGATGTACTTTACGGTTTCGGTCGAGCCGCTAACGTAAGAATACTCATCCGGCAGCCCGATGCAGTGGCCGTACTCGTGGGCATAGACCCAATCGGAGGTCGTCTTCGAAACGTCCATCCGCGTTCCGGTCACGCCCTCGCGTGGATACGTCTCGTGTATTTTGACGGTATAGTCCGCACCGGAATCGACCCACGTCGCGATGTATTCGAGCGAAAACGAGCGGGCCGGGCACTCGGGAGCGGGATCGATGACGTTGATGGTGAACTTGCCGTTCCAGTGGGTCGAGATGCCGTTTTGCAATTTGGTCTTCGCTGCCTCGACATCGGCGTCGGTCACGTTCGTACCCTTCTCGGCCTTAAGCTTCAACTCGACGGTGATCTTACCGCCGGATTTCAGCGGTACCTTTAGCTTGCCGCGGAGTGCGAGAGCCGGAAGCTGGGCGGCGCTGTATTCGGTCCCATCGGCTTTGTACTTACGGAAGTACTTTGCGTAGGAATTGGCACTCAAGGATTTCTCGAAATCCTCGGGCTTACATTTTTTCTGCGGGCACTCTTTTTTCGGTTCGCTAACCGGGTCGGAGGCTCCTGCGCCGGATGATGGTGCGGGTGGTGCTTTCTTTGATCCCATCTATTTCGCCTCCTTTGCTTTCTTTAGAACAGCATCGAACCAAATAAGGACACGCTTCTCCAGTTTCTCGGCGGTCTTGTCCGGGCTTTCGCCGGTATCGTCCTTTAGCGAATGGGCGACCCAGGCGTGGAACGGGTCTTGGTCGAATTTATGTCCAAGGGCAAACATCATCATTGTCATAAGAGCCATCGACCGCGGGGCTTTGAAGCCGTATCGCTCATCGCCGCGAGCAATAGCGGAATTTATCAAAGTTTTCAGGGCTTCTTCGCCGACGAGGTCATACTTCATCGGGTGGATCTCTTTGAAAAGCGCGAGCATTTCCTGCCGGAAGCCTTCGCGTTTGAAGCTGATGCCTTCCTTTACCTTGCCGAGCATCTTTTCGAGTGCTTCGTTGCTGTGGGCACTATCCGGGCCGAAGACGATCGCAAAGACCTCGGTCGCCTTGTTGTGCAGGGCTTCGGAAAGTTCCATTTGCGTCATGCCGTCTGGATTTGCGAGGATCTCCGCCACCCACGGATATTGCGGATCGGTATCGAACCCGGAACCGAAGGCGATCATCATGTCCACGTAGAACCTGACGGGCCCGCGTTTGTCAAAGCCATGCTTTTCGGCCGCGGAAATGCCGTCGCGGACGGCCGCTTCGAGTTGCTCGTCGTTTAGCGAATCGAGCAGGTCCGGGGCGTACTCACGGCAATGCTCGCAAAGCTCGGCCACAAAGGAATCTATCGTGGCCCGTTCGAGTATCTTGATCTGTGCGTCGCGTATGATCATGTTCGGTCAAAAACTTTCGGTCTTCCGTTCCTGCGTCCTGGTATAACGATCGGCCATGAAACTACTCGTCGTTCTCAAAGGTATCGAGTTCGCCATCTTTGTTTCGGAAACGGATCATATTGCCCTTCTCAGTATCCTCGGAGAAATAGGAGTCAACGCTCCCGAAGAAGGTGTTCAGCTCGTCGGGCGTGCAGGTGGGCAAAAAGCGGTTCAGCACCCGCGGGTCGTAAAAACGAAAGATCATCGGGTCGCCGGCTTCGTTCATGACGGTCAAGAGCCGCCTGAATTGGAACCGCATTTCCTTGAGCGAGCGGCGGCTTTGGACAAAGATGCCCCAATGCTTGCCGAAGTATTCCGCAAGCAGCCAATCGACGAACGGCGTTCCCGGTATCAAGCCGACAACATATGGCGAGACCTCCTGCATATCGGGCTCAAGCTCGCCGCGGATAAGGCAATGGTGCGGCGGCCGCATCTCAAAGAACTTGTCGCGGAGCCCCGGAATCGAGGCCCCGTCAAGCACGGCAAAGACATTGATCCTTTCGCTAAAGAGCAGTTTTTCGAGCTGTTCTTTGTTCATTCTCGCTTATCGTCTAACTATTTGCCTGTGCACATATAGCGCAGAAGGGCGTTCCGTCCTGTGCCGCTCGCTGAAGAGCTATCGCCTGCGGGCTGAAGCTCTTGACCGGAGCCGGAGGTGGCGGCGGCGGTGACGGGATCTTTGCTCCCGGGTCCGCCTTATCGGCTTCCTTCGGATCTCTCGGAGCTTCGGGTCTGCATCCGCCTCCGGAACCGGCCGCGCCGCCGCTATTGATCATCACCATCGTTCCGGATATGAAAACACCACCGGAATTGATGTTGATGAAGTTGCCGCCGACCTTGAGGGTCAGGCTCACCCCTGCCTCGATAACGGCAGTCGTTCCCGCCTTGATATGTACGGCCGTACCGGCCTCGGCGGCGAAATTCATTCCAGCCTTTTCGTGAATATCTGAAGCGGCGTCCACGGAGAGCGTATCGCCGATCTTCTGGTTGACATTACCGCCGACCTTAAGATGGATGTCCTTATCGATCTTTTCAAATTGGTCATTCTTAACCATCAGGTGGCGGTCATTGCCGATATACTCCATGCAGTCGTTCTTGACCCGAATGTCCTGGTTCTTCTCGGCATGGATGAAGATCTGCTCGCTGCCTTTCTTGTCCTCAAATCGCAGTTCGTTAAAGCCGCCGCCGCCTTTCGAGGAATCGGTCTTTATGGTCGATTTCGTTTTCTCATCGGGCAGCACGTAAGGCGGCATCGCTGCCTGGTTATAAACACAACCGGTAATGATCGGCTGATCTAGGTCGCCCTCGACGAAATGAACTACGACCTCCATTCCGACGCGCGGGATGAAGACCATTCCCCACTTATTTCCGGCCCAGCTCTGAGCAACGCGAACCCAGCAAGAGCTGTTCGCGTCGTATTTGCCATCGCGGTCCCAGTGGAACTGAACCTTCACGCGGCCATACTTATCGGTGAAGATCTCTTCGCCCGCGGGGCCGACGACGTGTGCCGTTTGCGAACCGTAAACACGTGGCTTCGGCGTAACGGGCAGCGGCCGGAACGGCGGCTTGCCGGCTCCATGCGGAATTGCCTTGAACCGGTTCCGGTACGCTTCGGCCGGGCTTTCATCGGAGACATACGACGGGGCTTGAAGCACCTGGTGTTCGGTTTCCGTTACCAGGTAAACACCGTTGGTCGCTGAATCAGGATGTTCCTGAAGCGTGAACCGATAGCCGGGCGTTAACGAGCAGCAGTCGCTATTTCCGACGAGGGTCGTATAGCCCGCGTCGATAGCATCGATCAGGTTCGATGCGTGTTTCTGATTATCGGTAAATATCTTTTGCAGTTCGCTCGGCTGTTCGCCGCCGCCCTTTTCAATGCCATCGAATTTTTTGGCGTAGCCGCCGGGATGGTCATAAATCTCGAACTGGTCGTTTCCGCCGACGCTGAACCGCGAAGGCTTTGTTACGTCGAGCTTCTTGCCGGGCAGTTGGAAGTTGTGGTCCCAAAGTGTGACCTTCCCGGGACGGAGCTGGTAGTCCATGTGCAGGCTGAAGATGGACGAGATCAGCTCTTCTTCGCTGCCGACCTTGAGTGCATACGGAATCGTGCTCTTACCGGGACACTCCGCGTTTGACTGCGGCTGATCCGCGATGACGATCTTGTGCTCGTTGTTCGTGTGTTCGAAGAAGTAGAAGATACCTTCCTCTTCCATCAGGCGGGAGGCGAAATCCCAATCCGTTTCCTGATATTGAACGCAATAATTCCGCTTTTCATACGTGCCTTGAAGCTCGAACCGGTTAGTGAATCCTGACAGGATCTCTGTAAGGATATCCTTTACACTTTTTTGCTGATAGATCTTCGTTTGCCGACGCTGGGTTAGCATCCAGACCTGCGGAACCACAACGGCTTTGTAGAAAGTAAATCGGGAATGGCGAATGCCCTGCTGGAAGTAATTAACGATGCCATGGAAGAAGCGCTCGACGCCGTCCGATTGCTTGACCGAGATGGCAACAGGCTTTCCAAGAATGTTTGCGGGCGGAACGGTCGTCGGCGTGTACGACATGTCCTCTTCTGCATGGACCAGGTCCAGCTCGATCGAATAGAGCTTTGACATTCCCTCAGAGACGCTCATCGCCTCGACAAGGATCATATCCTCGCCGAGCGGCGAATTGATCTTGATAAGCCTATTGTCCTGTTTCGTTCCCATCTTTGCTATCTATCCTCTCGGCCGTTCCGCGTGATCGCCGGAAGGCTTTCGCCCTCCGGCTCTCCACGATCTTGCGGCCTACGTTATTTGATAGACGAAGTTTCCGTCATCGCCGACGCCGACGTGAACCTTCTTGATAGATTCACCCGCCGCCATTCGCGAAAGGACCTCGCCGCTCATATCCGGCAGCATCGTGCCCGTCAGGATGTTATAAACATTGCGGGCTCCGCTATCGACATCGGTACACCGCGATGCCACCGTCTCTATGACGGCATCATCGTAGGAAAATTGCGCACCGTGGTTATCGGCAATGCGGTTTTTGATCTTGCCGAGCTGGAGCTTGATGATGAGCCGCAGTATCTCGTCGCTGATCGGATAATAGGGAACCGTTACCATACGGCCAAGCAGGGCCGGCTTGAAGGCCTTGTTAAGCTCGGGCTTGACGGCCTCGATGATGCCTTCCGGCAGCGGTTTGGTATCCGGATCGGCACAGAGCTTCATGATCGTATCGGTACCGACGTTCGAGGTCAGGATGATGACGCAGTTCTTGAAATCGATCTCACGGCCTTCGCCATCTTCAAGTACGCCCTTATCGAACACCTGGAAGAAGAGTTCCATCACGTCCGGGTGTGCCTTCTCGACCTCATCGAGCAAGACTACCGAATACGGCTTCCGCCGAACGGCCTCGGTCAGTACACCACCTTCGCCGTAGCCGACGTATCCCGGAGGCGAACCCTTGAGGCTCGAAACGGTGTGGGCTTCCTGATATTCGCTCATATTGATCGAGATCAGGTTTCGCTCGCCGCCGTAAAGAGCTTCGGCGAGGGCGAGTGCAGTTTCCGTCTTACCTACGCCGGATGTGCCGACGAGCATGAAAACGCCGATCGGACGTTTCGGGTCGGTCAGGCCGGCACGCGACGTGCGAATGCGTTGGGCGATCGCTTCGAGAGCATGATCCTGCCCGAGCACGCGTTCTTTCAAGGTTTCGTGCAGATTTAGGACAGCATTGATCTCATCGGCGACCATTTTGCCAATCGGGATGCCAGTCCAGCCGGAAATGATCTCGGCGACGGACTGGCCATTGACGACCGGTTGGATAAGAGGATTCTCACCCTGCAGTGTCTTAAGCTCTTCGGTCAGCCGTTTGAGTTCGGCCTTTGCCGCTTCGATATCGGCAGGCACTGCCGCTTCAGGAGCCGTTGCCGCCGCGGTGCCTGAATCATCGCCCGCGGGCGATCCATCCGCTTCGGCGGTTGCGGCAGCAGCGACCGCTTCTCCGCCGCCATTGGTGCTTGTTGCGGCAATGGCATCTGAGAGCTTGCCGTCGAGCCGTGACATCTCTAGCTTGGTGCGGATGTTCTTGATCTGTTCGACGAGGGCCTTCTCTTTCTCGAACTGCTCGTTGAATTTGGCGAGTTCTTCCTCGACGCTCGCTTTCTCGGTTTTGAGCTTCTCGAGCCGTTCGTTGTGGTCGGCTCCGGTCACCTGTTCGCGTTCGAGCGAATCGATCTCAGAATCAAGGAACTGGATCCGGCGTTTTGCATCGTCGATCGGAGCAGGGATCGAGCCCTGGCCAATGGCGACCTTGGCACATGCCGTATCGAGAACGGAAACTGACTTGTCCGGAAGTTGGCGGCCGGTGATGTAGCGGTGCGAGAGCTTGACGCACTCGACGATCGCTTCATCAAGGATGCGGACGTTGTGGTGAGCCTCCATTTTGTCGGCGATCCCGCGCATCATCGCGATGGCCTTAATTTCGTCCGGTTCATCGACCTTGACAACCTGGAAGCGGCGGGCAAGTGCCGCGTCTTTCTCGAAATATTTCTTATATTCGGCCCAGGTCGTCGCCGCGATCGTACGAAGTTCGCCGCGGGCAAGGGCGGGCTTCAGCAGGTTGGCAGCGTCGTTCTGCCCCGCGGCTCCGCCGGCCCCGATCATCGTGTGGGCCTCGTCGATGAACATGATGATCGGCTGCGGCGAGGACTTGACCTCGTCGATGACCGACTTCAACCGATTCTCGAATTCGCCTTTGACGCCTGCACCGGCCTGAAGAAGGCCGAGGTCGAGCGAGCGTACCGCGACGTTCTTGAGCGGGTCCGGCACGTCGCCTTCGGCGATACGAAGTGCGAAACCTTCGACGACGGCCGTTTTTCCGACGCCGGCCTCGCCGGTCAGGATCGGGTTATTCTGCCGCCGACGGGTAAGGATGTCGATGATCTGGCGGATCTCAAAGTCGCGGCCGAGAACGGGATCGATCTTACCGGCACGGGCCTTGGCGGTCAGGTCCTCGGTGTATTGATCGAGCGCCTTGGTCTTGCCGGGAATGCCCGATGCGACGGCCTCGCCGCCGGAGACGCCGGGTGCCTCGCCGAGAGCGACCGCATCACGAGCCTCGGATGAATCGCTGGTGATCTCGGCAAATCCGGATGCGAGTTTCTCCTCCGAGATGTGGTCGAATTCCTTCGAAATATCGCGTGCGATGCGTGCGGTCCGGTCATTTGAAAGCAGTGCCAGCAGGAGATGGCCGGAACGGACGCGGGCTGCACCGAAATCGACCGAGGCGAGCAGCCATGCGTCCTGTATCCATTGCGGGATGCGGTCGCTGAGGCCCGGCGTTCGCGAGTTGCCGCTCTTGAGGCGGTCGAGAGCAGAATTGATGTCCTTTGAGAGTCGATCGACATTGATCTCAAAGTGCGAACAGATCTTGTGAATATCAGTGTTGTCCTGTTCGAGGAGCTTGACGAGCATATGCTCGATCTCGACATCGTAGTTGGTACGCGAAAGGCAAAGCCCGGCCGCTCCCTCGAGGGCGTTGCGCGAGACGTCATTGAGCCTTCCTACCAGTGATTTCAGATTAACGTTCATAGGGGTTTCTCCTGCTGCTTTTTCTCACAATGAATGATGGCACTAAAAGGTTTCCTGATCCTGATCCATCGCCAGGACCACCTGCCCGTCGTCTTCGGTAAAGGGCTTTGATTTCAGCCACGTCGTCCAGCCAAGCATCGGCCGCCTTACGGCCCGAGTCGTTAGGACCAAGCTCGGGACCTGCCGCTTTTCGAGGACGAGTTGTACGTCGAAATCCGTCTCAAGCCCGGCAAGGAAACGCACGATCGAGCGGATCGGTCTGTTGGCGGTCCCGTCCGGAAGCATTGCCCGAAACTGGTCGAACTTCATCGGCCCGAGCGTGACGCGGAACTTCGACTGCTGGTCCCAAACGCGGTCGCCGATCAACGCCGAGCGGCCGAGCGTGCTGTTACGCAGGCCGAGGAATGTGACGTCGCGGGCCGTCAGGGCGAGCCACTGCCCGAAGAACTGCGAAAGCTTTGCCGGAACTCCGAAGTAATCGCTAAGAATATTTTCGAGCGCCGAGGCAGAGTGCGGCTTCTGCGAGATGAGGCCGACATAGGGCAGGAGCGATTCGTCCTCAAGCCCCATTCGGCCGCGAAGCCCGCGGGTTCCAAGCCCGGCAAGATCGTAAAGATATGAAGTGAACTCGTCATTTCCGCGTTCGTAGGCGACCGGAAAGCGGTACTTTGCCCACGCCCGGTAAAAGAGCGAGACCGAGCGGTGCGTAAAGATATCGAGGAACGCCCACATCGCCGTGTCTCGCTGGCGGATGCGTTCCATCGCAAGCTCGGTGTAGTGCACCGGCAAGGTTCCCGAGGGGCCGAGCATGCCCATGAAATTGACGAGCATCTCGAGCCTGCGTTCGCCCGTCGCTTCGTCCTCGACCTCGCGGATCTCCTGGATCTCGCTTGGCGGAAAATCAAGAGCGGGCCGTGTCCGGACGCGGATGGGCTCTTCCTTGGGTAGGGCCTCGCCGCCGACCGGTTTCTTGTCGGCATAGATGCGCTCGATCAGCCGCATCGCCTGAAAGAAATCAAAGCGGTACGGCTCGTTAAAGAGTTCCTCTTTTACGCTCTTATCTGCCACAAATTATCGGCCCGCCGCGGCGGGCGGCTGCTTAAAGCAAAACCTGCTCGCCAGTCCTCGGCGGAAAGACCTTGATCTCCGCTTCACGCTGCTCGGATCGGACGATCAACTGGTTGAACGAATTTATCGACGAATAAAGTGCGAGAAAACGCTCCAGGACGCATGCGAAAAGGAACATACCGCTGCCGACGAACTGTTCTTCATCAAAGGTCAGCGTTGTTTCAAGCCCGCGTACGAAGCCGGCACCGATCTTGCCGCCGACCTGGCGAACGGCCTTTCGGGTCTCGATGCCCGTTATGCCGAGTATCTGTTTTCGGGTCACCGAAGAATCGTCAAAATTATAGAGATGCAGAATTTCCTGCAGGGCCTCGGGCGTACCGTTCCTGTCGGCGGTGATCGACAAATAGTTAAGGTTCAGATGCGAGATGAGACGCCACTGAAGAGCACGCCGCTGCGGCGGCCTTATCGTCTCGGTCGGTTTCGTCAGGCACCGGACGCGCGAAACGAGGGCCGTGCCCTCGACGTCAAAGTCGCTGTCCTTTCCGCCAAAGGGAAGCCGGGCCGGAAGGTCGCGGTTCGTGCACGTCGCCCTTACATTGAGCACCTCAACGTTAGGCGCATATGGGTCGAACTTCGCATCGACGAACGAGAGGAACATCTCCGAGCCTTCATCGTTCTCACGCTGCGACTGCCGCCGCGACGCGTACCAATACGACCGCTCCATCTCATCGCCATAGGCGTGGCGAAGCGAATAGAACGGGGCAAACTCACGGGTCTCGCCCGATCGCGGGTCCGAGGCATAGACCTCGTCGATCGAATAGATCTCGGTCGCCGATTGGCGGTGAATGTCGGGAATGATCTGATACTCGTATTTCTGCTGCGAGATATAGATCGGATCCGAGAGTTTTGAGAAAAGATTTATCACCGGCGTGCAGCCGAGCCGAAATGTTTCGGTAACGACCGGTGCGATCGGCGGCGTCACATCGCGAAGGTGGATCAAAACGTCGAAGTGGCTTCCGAACTTTGCTGCGATCGCCCGGTCAACCCCCAAAATGTCGAAAAAGAGAAACTTGTAGGGGAATGCGAAATATTCGGACAGCAAACGGTAACCCTTGAACGACCGCTTTGAGGCCGGCAGGAGTGCCTCATCATCCGCAAAACCAACCTGCCGGATCGCATCGGCGGCCGGTATGACGACCGGATCCGGAAGCTTTAACTGAATGTTGGTCAGCGTTTTCATCGTTCCGGCACCGAGCGGCGGATCTTTCGGCCGGAACTCGACCGAGACCGCATGGTTCATGATGATCTCGTAAAGCGGGAAGACGAGCTGCGGGTCGCCGTCAAGATAGAACCGGAAATATGAAAGCGGCGAATCGTCGGTCGTGACCTTCATTTCGCGAAGATTCGCACCGCCGTAGCAGGCCATGCTGAGGCGAATGTAGCAATCCGCGAACTTGCCCTGTGAGTTCTTTGGTGCGGGCGATTCGAGAGCTGCGGATTCAAGCTCGATCGGCAGCAGTTGGACGTCATAAGCCGTACGGAATTGGCACGGCGTTCCCTCGACCGGGCGGGAATTGAGCCGCGAGCCGCGCTCGACCACCTGAACAGACGTGATCTTGTCGTTCGGTGAGCCGAAGGAGAACTGCGTTACCGCCATCGAGGGGATCGGTGCTAGA
>ERZ1066138.498-NODE-498-length-13331-cov-9.033067_pt1 | contig 13331 bp, 11 predicted proteins | sample MGYA00382785_ERZ1066138 | MGnify/ENA primary metagenome ERZ1066138 (study PRJEB33369, sample SAMEA5778368) | biofilm metagenome | biome: Industrial cooling water; feature: Water cooling tower basin; material: Biofilm | place: United Arab Emirates | collected...
AACCGCTGACCTCTTGCATGCCATGCAAGCGCTCTCCCAGCTGAGCTATACCCCCGGCGCTGTTCAAGCGAGACCGCGATTATAGGCAAATTCTCAGAGTGCTCGCAAGCGCGCGAGCACGATCGCGCGGGGGAACAGAGCGAGCACCGCGTCGATCGACGGCGTCTGCGCGCGGCCGCACACGAGCACGCGCACGGCCGGTGCCAGCTGCGGCATCTTCAGGCCGTGCTCGGCGAGCGTGGCCTTGAAGGCCTGCTGGATCGCGGCGGCGTTCCACTCGGCGGACTCCAGCTTGGCCGCGAGCGCCGGCAGCGCCGCGCGTGCGGCATCACCGACATGCGCCGCGAGGTCCTCGGCGGTCGGCCGGGCCTCACCGAAGTACATCACGAGCCATTGCGCGAGCTCGACCGTCGTCGCGCAACGGTCCTTGAACAGCGCACACAGGTGCTGCAGCCGCTCGTCGGCCGGCACGTCGAAGCCGAGCCTGCGCAACTGCTCGGCCACCAGCGGTGCGAGCGTCGCGTCGTCGGCCAATTTCATGTGCTGGCCGGCGACCCAGCGCAGCTTGGCTTCGTCGTACTGCGCCGCGCTCTTGCCGAGGTGGTCGAGGTCGAACCACTCGATGAACTGCGCGCGCGAGAAGATCTCGTCGTCGCCATGGCTCCAGCCTAGGCGCGCGAGGTAGTTGACGACCGCGTCGGCCAGGTAGCCCTCGTCGCGGTAGGCCGTCACCGGCTTGGCGCCGTGGCGCTTGCTCATCTTCTCGCCCTGCTCGTTCAGCACGGTGGGCAGGTGGGCGTAGACCGGTGGCTCGTGGCCGAGCGCGCGCAGGATGTGGATCTGGCGCGGCGTGTTGTTGACATGATCGTCGCCGCGGATCACATGGGTGATCCTCATGTCGATGTCGTCGACCACGACGCAGAAGTTGTAGGTCGGCGTGCCTATCGCGGCGGCACCGTCCGCCGCGGCGTCTGGTGAAGGCCTGGCGATCACCAAGTCGTCGAGCTCGTCGTTGCTGAACTCGATGCGGCCCTTGACCTTGTCGTCCCAGCTCACGCTGCCGCCGATCGGCGATTTGAAGCGGATCACCGGCTGCACGCCCTCGGGCACCGGCGGCAGCGTCTTGCCGGGCTCCGGGCGCCAGGTGCCGTCGTAGCGCGGCTTGAGCTTGGCGGCCATCTGCCGCTCGCGCAGCGCGTCGAGCTCGGCCTGGCTCATGTAGCACTCGTACGCGAGCCCCTGTTCGAGCATCTGCGCGAGTACGGCCTTGTAGCGGTCCATGCGCTGCATTTGGTAGTACGGCCCCTCGTCATGGTCGAGGCCCAGCCAGCGCATGCCTTCGAGGATGACGTCGACCGCCTCCTGCGACGAGCGCTCGGCGTCGGTGTCCTCGATGCGCAGCACGAAGGCCCCGCCTTTCGCGCGCGCGAACGCCCACGGATAGAGCGCCGAGCGGATGTTGCCGAGGTGGATGAAGCCGGTGGGCGACGGTGCGAAGCGGGTGCGCACCGCGGGGGCGGGGGTCGTCATGCGTTCAGGGTGTCGAGGCCACGGGCCAGGTCGGCCTTCAGGTCCTCGAGGTCGTCGAGCCCCACCGCGACGCGGATCATGCCCTGCGTGATGCCGGCGGCGAGGCGCTGGTCCTCGCTGAGCCGGCCGTGCGAGGTGCTGGCCGGGTGGGTGATGGTGGTCTTGGTGTCGCCGAGGTTGGCGGTGATCGAGCAGATGCGCGTCGCGTCGATCACATGGAAGGCATGTCGGCGGCCGGCTTCGGCGCCTTCACCCTTGACGATGAAGGACACGACCGCGCCGCCGCAGCCGTTCTGCTGCTTCATCGCCAGCGCGTGCTGCGGGTGAGAGGCCAGCCCCGGGTGGTAGACGCGCTGCACGGCCGGGTGCGCCTGCAGCCATTGCGCCAGCGCCAGCGCCCGCTCGCTCTGCGCGGCCATGCGGATGCCCAGCGTCTCCAGGCCCTTCAGCACCACCCAGGCGTTGAACGGCGACAGCGTCAGGCCGGCGCTGCGCATCAGCGGCACGAGCTTGTCGTCGACGATCGCCGACGGCCCGCAGACCGCGCCGGCGAGCACGCGGCCCTGGCCGTCGAGGTACTTGGTGCCGGAGTGGATGATCAGGTCGGCGCCGAGCTTGACCGGCTGCTGCAGCGCCGGCGTGCAGAAGCAGTTGTCGACCGCGAGCAGCGCGCCGGCCCCATGCGCGACCTGCGCCAGCGCCGCGATGTCGCAGACCTCGGTCAGCGGATTGCTCGGCGTCTCGGCGAACAGCAGCTTCGTCGTCGGCCTCACCGCCGCGCGCCATTCGGCCACGTCGGTCTGCGACACGAAGCTGGTCTCGACGCCGAATTTCGCCAGCTCGCTGCCGAGCAGCTTGATCGTCGAGCCGAACACGCTGCGCGAGCAGATCACATGGTCGCCGGCCTTCAGCAGGCCCAGGCAGATCAGCAGGATCGCACTCATGCCACTGGACGTGGCGATGCAGGCCTCGGTGCCCTCGAGCGCCGCGAGGCGCCGCTCCATCATCATCACCGTCGGGTTGGTGAAGCGCGTGTAGACGAAGGCCTCCTCTTCGCTGGCGAAGCGCGCCGCGGCGGTGGCTGCATCGGGGTGGACGAAGCTGCTGGTCAGGAACAGCGCCTCGGAGTTCTCGCCCCACTGGCTCGGCGGCAGGCCCTCGCGCACCGCGATCGTGTCCAGTCGCGCATCGGCCGGCAGGTCGACGCGCGGCAGGCGCTTGGGATGGTTCGCGTCTGCCATCAGGCCTCCGTCGCGCTCTGCAGCGCCAGCCGGCCGCGCGCGTCGTCGTCGCCCTCGAGCTGCAGCGAGCGCTGCGCGGCCATCGCGGCCACCTGGGCGGCGCTGATGTCGCCGGTCACGTAGACCCCGTCGAAGCACGAGGCCTCGAAGCCGGCCAGCGCCGGGTTCAGCGAACCGACCGCCTTCTTCATCGCCGCCACGTCCTGGTAGATCAGCGCATCGGCGCCGATGTACTGGCGGATCTCCTCGACGCTGCGGTTGTGGGCGATCAGCTCGTCTTTGGTCGGCATGTCGATGCCGTAGACGTTCGGGTAGCGCACCGGCGGCGCCGCCGAGGCCAAGTAGACCTTGCGCGCACCGGCCTCGCGGGCCATCTGCACGATCTCCTTGCTGGTGGTGCCGCGCACGATCGAGTCGTCGACCAGCAGCACGTTGCGGCCGGCGAACTCTGCCGCCATCGCGTTGAGCTTCTGGCGCACCGACTTCTTGCGCATGCCTTGCCCCGGCATGATGAAGGTGCGGCCGACGTAGCGGTTCTTCACGAAGCCCTCGCGGTACGGCTTGCCGATCTTCTGCGCGAGCTGCATCGCGCTCGGGCGGCTCGACTCCGGGATCGGGATCACGACGTCGATCTCGCTCGGCGGCATGGTCGAGATCAGCCGCTGCGCCAGCGTCTCGCCCATGTTCAGCCGCGCCTGGTAGACCGAGATGCCGTCGATCACCGAGTCGGGCCGCGCCAGGTAGACGAACTCGAACACGCAGGGGTAGAGCTGGGCGTTGGCCGCGCACTGCTGGGCATGGACGCGGCCTTCGAGGTCGATGAAGACCGCCTCACCGGGCGCCACGTCGCGCAGGAAGCGGTGGCCGGTGCCTTCGAGCGCGACCGACTCGCTCGCGACCATGATCTCCTTGCCGTCGGGCAGGTCGCTCTCACCGAGGCACAGCGGCCGGATGCCGTAGGGGTCGCGGAAGGCCAGCAGGCCCTGCCCGGCGATCAGGCAGACCACCGCGTAGGAGCCCTTGATGCGCCGGTGCACCGCCCCGACGGCGCGGAAGATCACGCTCGGCGTCAGCGGCAGGTCGCGCGCGGCCATCTCCAGCTCGTGGGCCAGCACGTTGAGCAGCACCTCGGTGTCGCTCTCGGTGTTGAGGTGGCGGCGGTCGATCGCCGACAGCTCCTCGCGCAGCGCCGCGGCGTTGGTCAGGTTGCCGTTGTGCACCAGCACCAGACCGAACGGCGCGTTGACGTAGAAGGGCTGGGCCTCCTCCTCGCTGTAGGCGTTGCCGGCGGTCGGGTAGCGCACCTGGCCCAGGCCCACGGTGCCGAGCAGCCCGCGCATGTTGCGGGTGCGGAACACGTCGCGCACCATCCCGCGCGCCTTGTGCATGAAGAACTTGGTGCCGCGCTCGTCCGGGCCGGCGGTCACGATGCCGGCGGCGTCCTGCCCGCGGTGCTGCAGCAGCAGCAGCGCGTCGTAGATCAGCTGGTTGACCGGTGCCTTCGAGATCACACCGACGATGCCGCACATGCGAGGGCTCCTTGATCGTTCGTCGCTCAGGCGCGCAGGTGGCGCGCCATCGCCGCCGGCAGCCAGGGTTTCAGGCCGTCGAGCAACATGCCCAGCCCGGCCGCCCCTTGCGAGGCCTGCCAGCTGGAAGATTGCGCCAGCGGCGTGAGATTCACCCCCGTGGCGACCACCAGCGCGACCAGCAGCCCGCGCAGCAGGCCGAAGGCTGCCCCGAGCGTGCGGTCGAGCGGATTCAGCGGCGAGGCCTTGACGAGCTGCCGGATCAGCCAGACCAGCAGGCTCCAGACCAGCAGCACCGCCACGAACACCGCCAGGAAGGCGACCGCCAGATTCAGCGCCGAACCGGGCGCACCGACCGGCAGCATCGGCGCCACCGCCGCCGCGAGCATCTGCGCCGCGACGTAGGCCACGACCCAGCCGAGCAGCGACATCACCTCGTACAGCAGCCCGCGCACCAGTCCAACGACCACCGACACCGTGACCACCGCGAGGAAAGCCCAATCGACCCAGCTGACCGAGGCCATCGCGCCGCCCCTCACAAACCCAGCACGGCCGTCGGCAGGCCGGCCTTCTCGAGCCGGGCCGCAGCCTTCTCAGCCTCGGCGCGCTCGTCGTAGGGGCCGACGCGCACGCGGATGCGCTGGCCCGACGCGGTCTCGACGACCTGGGTGTAGCTCTCGAGCCCGAGCTTCTCGACCCGGGCGCGCACCGCGCGCGCCGACTCGGCCTCGCTGTAGGCGCCGACCTGCACGACGAAACGCCGCGCCGCGTCGGCGGGCTTCGAGGCCGCCGACGCGGGCTTGTCTTCGAGGGCCGCCAGCGCGCGGGCCGACTCGGCCTGGGCGGGCGGCGGCGCGGCAGGCGTCGCTTCGGGCGGCGCTTCGGCCTTGACGGGGGGCACCGCCTCGGCCGTCGGGGCGCTCGCCGGCGCCGGCGCCGGCACATCGGGGGGCGAAGCCACGGCCGGCTTGGCGGGCGCCACGACGAGCGCCGGCACGCGGTCCTTGCTAGGGATCTCGATCGGGATATCGACCGGCAGCGGCCGCGGCGCGGTATCGAACAGCAGCGGGAATCCGACCACGCCCAGCACCACCAGCACCGCCGCGCCGATCAGGCGGCGCCGGGCCCGCGCCCGCGCGAGCTCGGCCGAAGGCGGCTCGGCAGCGGGCCGCGGCCGGGCCGAAGGCGTTGGTTTGAGGAAGGACAGCAGACCCATGCGTGGCTTGGTCGGGGTGGCGCCGGACGCTCCGCACGGTGACGATGCCGGGCCACGGCCGGCCGCTTGCGCCGGATGCTTCAGCCCAGGTGCTTGGCCGTGCGGCGCGGCAGACCGTTCTCGAGCACGCCGCCCACGGTGTAGAACGATCCGAACACGATGATTCTACCCTTCGGGTCCGCCCGATCGAGGGCTGCGAGCAGGCCTTCGCGCGGCGTCGCGTGGCGGCTCGTCGCCACGTCCGGCGGCAACGGCGGCGCGCCGGCCTGCCGCTGCGCCACGGCCGCGTCGTGCAGCGCTTCGAGCTCCAGCGCGGTGGCCGCGCGCGGCGTCGGCAGGTCGCAGAAATGCCAGGCGTCGACCAGTGGCAGCAGCCGCGCGACGATGGCCTGGATGTCCTTGTCCTTCATCGCGCCGAAGACGACCCGCGTGCTCGGGTAGAAGCCCATCTGGTCGAGGTTCTCGGCCAGCGTGGCGACTGCGTGCGGGTTGTGCGCGACGTCGAGCACCAGCGTCGGCTCGCCCGGCACGATCTGGAAGCGCCCCGGCAGCTCGACCAGCGCCAGCCCGTTGCGTACCGCCTGCGCGGTGACCGGCAGGCGGTCCTGCAGCGCCTCGAGCGCCGCCAGCACGCCGGAGGCGTTGAGCAGCTGGTTGGCGCCGCGCAGCGCCGGGTAGGCCAGCGCGTTGTGGCGCTTGATGCGGCCGGCCCAGGACCACTGCTGGCGGTCGCCGCTGTAGTTGAAGTCGCGGCCGAAGCAGCGCAGGTCGGCACCGACCGCCTCGGCGTGCGCCAGCACGCTGGCCGGCGGCAGCGGGTCGCCGACGATCGCCGGCCGGCCGGCGCGCAGGATGCCGGCCTTCTCGCGGCCTATCGACTCGCGGTCGGGGCCGAGGAAGTCGGTGTGGTCGAGGTCGATGCTGGTGAGGATGGCGCAGTCGGTGTCGATCGCGTTGACGGCGTCCAGCCGCCCGCCCAGGCCGACCTCGAGCACCACCGCGTCGAGCCCGGTGGCGCTGAGCAGGCGCAGGATCGCCAGCGTGGTGAATTCGAAGTAGGTCAGCGCCTCGCCCTCGCGCGCCGCCTCCACGGCCTCGAAGTGCGGCAGCAGCGTCGCGCCGTCGATCACCCGGCCGTCGATGCGGCAGCGCTCCTCGAAGTGCACCAGGTGCGGCGAGGTGTAGACGCCGGTGCGGTAGCCGGCCTGCATCAGGATGCTTTCGAGCATCGCGCAGGTCGAGCCCTTGCCGTTGGTGCCGGCCACGGTGAAGACCGGGCAGGCGAAAGCCAGGCCGAGGCGCGCGCGCACGCGCAGCACGCGTTCGAGCGTCAGGTCGATGGTCTTGGGGTGCAGGCGCTCGCAGTGCGCCAGCCAGTCCGCCAGGGTGGACGGGGGGGTCATGACAGGGATGGTAAGGGGCGCGGCGGCGCGGATTCGGGGCGCTCAAGCACAAGGGGCGGCTCGCGCCGCCCCCGGTGCCGCGGCAGGCGGCTCAGGCGACGGCGTCGGCGCTCTGGCGCTGCAGCATCGCCAGCAGCCGCGCGACGGTGCCGCGCAGTTCGCGGCGGTCGACGATCATGTCCAGTGCGCCCTTGCCGATCAGGAACTCGCTGCGCTGGAAGCCCTCGGGCAGCTTCTCGCGCACGGTGTTCTCGATCACCCGCGGGCCGGCGAAGCCGATCAGCGCCTTGGGCTCGGCGATCACCACGTCGCCCATGAAGGCGAAGCCGGCCGACACGCCGCCCATCGTCGGGTCGGTCAGCACGCTGATGTAGGGCAGCTTGGCCTTCGCGAGCCGCGTCAGCGAGGCGTTGGTCTTGGCCATCTGCATCAGCGACAGCAGGCCTTCCTGCATGCGCGCGCCGCCGGTCGCGGTGAAGCAGACGAAGGGCGTCTTCTGTTCGATCGCCGTCTCGACGCCGCGCACGAAGCGCTCGCCGACCACCGAGGCCATCGAGCCGCCCATGAAGTCGAACTCGAAGGCCGCCGCGACGATCGGCAGCGTGTGCACCGCGCCGCCCATGACGACCAGCGCGTCGGTCTCGCCGGTGGCCTCCATCGCCTGCTTCAGGCGCTCGGGATACTTCTTGCTGTCCTTGAACTTCAGCGGGTCGACCGGCACGACCTCCTGGCCGATCTCGTAGCGGCCCTCGGGGTCGAGGAAGCCGTCGAGCCGCGCGCGCGCGTTGATGCGGTGGTGGTGGCTGCACTTGGGGCAGACGTTGGCGTTCTGCTCCAGGTCGGTCTTGTAGAGCACCGTCTCGCAGGACGGGCACTTGATCCACAGCCCCTCCGGGACCGAGCGGCGCTCGTTCGGGTCGGTGGGCTGGATCTTCGGCGGCAGCAGTTTCTCGAGCCAGCTCATGCCTTCACTCCTGCGGTTTGATCAAGGGCTGCGCGGATCTCCGCGATGAAGTCACGGCCGGCCGCGACAACCTGCTCGCGAGGCGCGGCCTCGAGCAGCTGCACGAGGCGCGAGCCGATCACGACGGCGTCGCACACCGCGGCGAGCGCCTTCGCGGTCGCGGCGTCGCGAATACCGAAGCCGACGCCCACCGGCACCTTCACATGCTGGCGGATGCGCGGCAGCATCTTCGCGACGTCGCCGACGTCCAGGTGGCCGGCGCCGGTCACGCCCTTGAGCGACACGTAGTAGACGTAGCCGGTCGCGATGCGGCCGACATGCTTCATGCGCGCCTCGGTCGAGGTCGGCGCCAGCAGGAAGATCGCGTCCATGCCGCCGCGTGCGAGCTGCGCGGCGAAGGCCTCGCACTCCTCCGGCGGGTAGTCGACCACCAGCACGCCGTCGACGCCGGCCGCCTGCGCGTCGGCGACGAAGCGCTCGCTGCCGTAGCGCTCGACCGGGTTCGCATAGCCCATCAGCACGATCGGCGTGCGCAGGTTCTTCGCGCGGAAGCCGCGGACCATCTCGAGCACTTGCGGCAGGCCGATGCCCCTGGCCAGCGCGCGCTCCGAGGCCTTCTGGATCACCGGGCCGTCGGCCATCGGATCCGAGAACGGGATGCCGAGCTCGATCACGTCGGCGCCGGCCTCGGCCATCGCCAGCATGATGTCGACGGTCGCGTCGGCGTACGGGTCGCCGGCGCAGACGTAGGGGATCAGCGCGGTACGGCGCGCTTCCTTCAGCGCAGCAAAGGTGGCAGCGATGCGGCTCATCGCTGCACCTCCACGGTCGCGAGGCCGCTCTTGACGGTCTGGCCCTTGCACGACGGCCGGCAGTAGAAGTCGGCGTTCGACAGGTCGGCGACGGTGCCGATGTCCTTGTCGCCGCGGCCGCTGAGGTTGACCAGGATGTGCTGGTCGGGCCGCATCGTCGGCGCGAGCTTCATCGCGTAGGCGACGGCATGGCTCGATTCGAGCGCCGGGATGATGCCCTCGGTGCGGCACAGGCGGTGGAAGGCCGCCAGCGCCTCGTCGTCGGTGATGCCGACGTACTCGGCGCGGCCGATGTCCTTCAGATAGGCATGCTCGGGGCCGACGCCGGGGTAGTCGAGGCCGGCCGAGATCGAGTGCGTCTCGGTGATCTGCCCGTGGTCGTCCTGCAGCAGGTAGGTGCGGTTGCCGTGCAGCACACCGGGCGAACCGCGCTGCAGCGAGGCCGAGTGCTTGCCGCTGTCCAGGCCATGGCCCGCCGCCTCGACGCCGATCAGCCTCACGCCCTCGTGGCGGATGTAGGGGTAGAAGATGCCCATCGCGTTACTGCCGCCGCCGACGCAGGCCAGCACCGCGTCGGGCTGGCGGCCGATCATCTCCGGCATCTGCACGACGCACTCGTCGCCGATCACGCGCTGGAAGTCGCGAACCATCGCTGGATACGGCGCCGGGCCGGCGACCGTGCCGATGATGTAGAAGGTGTTCTCGACGTTGGTGACCCAGTCGCGCAGCGCCTCGTTGAGCGCGTCCTTCAGGGTCTTGCTGCCGGACTCGACCGGCACGACGGTCGCGCCGAGCAGCTTCATGCGGTAGACGTTGGGCGACTGGCGCTTGATGTCCTCGCTGCCCATGTAGACCACGCACTCGAGGCCGTAGCGCGCGCAGATCGTCGCGGTGGCCACGCCGTGCTGGCCGGCGCCGGTCTCGGCGATCACGCGCGGCTTGCCCATGCGCCTGGCGAGCAACGCCTGGCCGATGGTGTTGTTGACCTTGTGCGCGCCGGTGTGGTTCAGGTCCTCGCGCTTCAGGTAGACCTGCGCGCCGCCGAGTTCGCGCGACAGCCGCGCGCAGTGGTAGACCGGGCTGGGCCGGCCGACGAAGTGGGCGAGCTCGCTCTTGAACTCGGCGATGAACGCGGGATCGTTGCGGTAGCGCTCGTAGGCGGCCTTGAGCTCGTCGAGCGCGTGGATCAGCGTCTCGGCGACGAAGGTGCCGCCATAAAAAGTTCCGTTGACTGGGCCGAAATGGCCCGTGGCGTCGGGTTGCTGGTAATTCAACATGGTGGATCGGGTCTCGGTGGCGAGGAGCCCGGCGCGCCTCAGGCGGCGTCGGCCTCTCTCACGGCAGCACAGAACCGGTGGATCGCCTCGGCATCCTTGATGCCCTTGGCGCTCTCGACACCGGAGCTCACGTCAACGGCCCAGGGCCGCAGCTGCCGCACGCCATCGGCCACGTTTGCTGGATTCAACCCACCAGACAAAACGAGCGGAAGGGGCGCGCTTCGAGGAACGAGTGACCAATCGAAGACCTTTCCGCCGCCACCGTAGCCCTCGACATGCGCGTCGAGCAGCAGGCCGCAGGCGCTCCTGTAACGGAGCGCGAAGTCTAGCAAATCAAGCCCGGGCGCCATGCGGGCGGCGCGCAGGTAGGGCCGGCCCGGCGCCTCGCAGTCGGCGGGGCTCTCGTCGCCATGGAACTGCAGCAGCAGCGTCGGGATCGCGCCACAGGCCGTGGCGATCTCGGCCGGCGCGGCATCGACGAACAGCCCGACCGGCGTCACGAAGGGCGGCAGCCGGCGCGCCAGCTCGGCGGCGCGCGCCACGGTCACGGCGCGCGGGCTCTTGGCGTAGAACACGAAGCCGATCGCATCGGCGCCGGCCGCAACGGCAGCGTCGACATCGCCCTCGCGCGTGAGGCCGCAGATCTTGATGCGGGTACGGGTCATGGAATCCAGTCGAAGGCGGGCGTGCGCTCCGGCAGGCCGAGGGCGGCATCGTAGTACGGGCCGAGGAAGTACAGCCCGTCGGCGGCGAAGGTCGGCGCGGCCGTCTCGCGGCGGCGCGAGGCCAGCACCTCGCCGACCCAGTCCGGCGGCCGGCTGCCCTGCCCCACCGCGATCAGGCAGCCCATCAGGTTGCGCACCATGTGGTGCAGGAAGGCGCTGGCATCGAACTCGAAGCGCCAGTAGGCGCCGCGGCGGTGGATGTCGAGCCGACGCAGTGTCTTGACCGGGCTGGCGGCCTGGCATTCGGCAGCGCGGAAGGCGCTGAAGTCATGCTCGCCGATCAGCCGCGCGGCGGCCGCGCGCATCGCGTCGCCGTCGAGCGGGCGGAACACCCAGCCGGCCGCGCCCTGCTCGATCGCCGGGCGCACCGGCGATTCGAGCAGCAGGTAGGCGTAGCGCCGTCCGCGCGCGGCATTGCGGGCGTGGAAGCTCTCGCTGACCGGCCGGCACCACTGGACGGCGATGTCGGCCGGCAGGTAGCGGTTGCTGCCGCGCACCCACGAGAAGGGCTCGCGATCGACTTCGGTGTCGAGGTGGACGACCTGGTTCAGCGCATGCACGCCGGTGTCGGTGCGGCCGGCGCAGACGGTGCGGACCTCGCGGTCGGCGAAGGCCGACAAGGCCTTCTCGACGTGGTCCTGCACCGTGCGGCCGTCGGGCTGGCTCTGCCAGCCGTGGTAGGCCGTGCCGCGGTAGCTCAGGCCGAGGGCCAGGCGCATGGCCGGCATGCGCCGCAAGTGTCGGAGGAGACCACCGGACCCTCGCGGGTCAGGTCAGCTCCTTCAGCATGCCCTGCGCCTTGCTCTTGAGCGTGCCGCTGGCCTGGGCCACGACTTCCTGCAGCAGGTCGCGCGCCCCTTCCACGTCGCCGATCTGGCGGAACTCGTCGGCCAGTTCGAGCTTGCGGGCGAGCGCCTCCTCGTCGGCCGGGGCGGCGGCGAGGTCGAGGTTGCCGAGGTCGGGCAAGGACTCCTCGGCCACCGCCGGTGCAGGCGGCGCCGGAGCATCGCTCAGGTCCAGCGAAGGCAGGTCGAAATCGACGCCGGCGTCGGCGGCCTGGGCCGGCGGCACCTCCATCGGCTGGGTTCGCTCCGGCGGCAGCATCGGCGTGTCGTCGAAAGCCGCCGGCGTCGACAGATCGAGGTCGATGTCGGGTTCGCGCTCGAACTCGCGGTTCTGCGCATCGAAGCGCGACGGCGTCGGCAGCACGGTTTGCGGCATCGTGGTCGCACCGAGCGGCTCGACCACCGCACCGCCGTCGGACGGCGCGGCCGCCGGGTGGCCGCCCGGCTGGTACAGCGGGTTGTCGGCGTCGATGCCGGCACCGATCTGCTGGGCCTTCTCCCAGTCCTCGCCCTCGCCGCCGGTCAAGGCGTGCAGTTGGGTGGCGAGCAGCTCGTAGCCCTTGGTGTCGCGGCGCTTGGCGTAGACCTCGAGAAGCTTCAGGCGGATCGCCATGCGGTCGGGGTTGGAGCGCATCGCCTCCTTGAGGATCTCCTCGGCCTGCAGGTCGCGGCCGTAGGCGAGGTAGACGTCGGCCTCGGCGACCGGGTCGACGTCGCCGATCGCGTCGAGCTGGCTCAGCGAGTAGCTCATCGACGACGGCACGCCGGTGGCGTCGCGCGTGTCGACGCGCTGGCCGCCGCTGGCGCCGAAGAAGGAGTCGGGCTGCAGCCGGCTTTCGAGGAAGGAGGTTTCGCCGCTGTCGCGCTTGCCCTGTCGCATGCGGTACAGGCCGAAACCGGCCAGCAGCAGCGCGAGCACGCCGCCGGCCGGCAGCAGCAGCGGGTTGGCGAGCAACTCGTCGACGAAGCCCGGGCCGGCGTCCTCGATCGGGGCCGGCGCCGGCGCGGCGGCCGGCGCACTGGCCGCTTCGGGCGCCGGGGCCGGCGCACTGGCTTCGGCGACGGCGGGCGGGGCCGACGCCGGCTCGGCCGCGCTGGCCGGAGCGAGCGACGGCGCGGTGACGGCCACGGTGCCGGTGGTCTCGGCCGCCGCCGCGGCCGAGGCGGCACCGGTCGCGCCCTGGAGCTTCTTCAGGTCCTCGACGTTCTTGGCCAGTTCGGCCACCCGCGTCGAGCTGTCCTCGGCGGCGCGGCCCTGGGCGAGCTGGTCTTCGGCCGCGCCCTTGCCGGCGGCGACGGCACCCTGGCTGAGCGTCAGCTTGTCGGGGGTCGGTGCCGCGGCTTCCTTGCGCTCCTTGACCTCGGCCTCGACCTTGCCGGCGGCGGCACGGCTGCTGCTCTCCGTGTCGGCCGCGGGTGCGGCGCCTGCGGCGAGCTTCTGGCGGTAGGCGCTGAAGTCGGCGCTCTCGGCCTGGATGACCTGTCGGGCCTCACCCGCCGGCACCGCCTTGGCCTCCTCGGCCGTCGGCAGGTTCAGCAGTGCGCCGGCCTTGAGCCGGTTCATGTTGCCCATGAAGGCGTCGGTGTTGCCGCGGTAGATCGACACCAGCATCTGGTCGAGCGACACGCCGGACATCAGGTTGCGGCTCGCGATGCTCGACAGCGTGTCGCCGCGACGCACGCGGTACTCGCCGGGCGGCGCGCTAGGCGCCGGGGCACGGGCGACGGCGGGTGCGGGAGCTGCTGCCACGGCGGGCGGCGGCGCGGCGGGGCGCGGCGGCAGCGGCAC
>ERZ1066138.499-NODE-499-length-13317-cov-10.999171_pt1 | contig 13317 bp, 10 predicted proteins | sample MGYA00382785_ERZ1066138 | MGnify/ENA primary metagenome ERZ1066138 (study PRJEB33369, sample SAMEA5778368) | biofilm metagenome | biome: Industrial cooling water; feature: Water cooling tower basin; material: Biofilm | place: United Arab Emirates | collected...
GGCATTTGTTGCGCTGCGGTGCCCCCGGAGCATTGTGATTTAGATCAATTCCAAAACGGAGAGGCGTGTCGCGGCATGAAACAACACCCAGAAGGGCCGCTGCATCAGCGGCCCTTCGGGCTGTTCCTCCGAGCTAGTGCTGGCCCCAGACCTCGACCACGGCCGGCGTGCCTTCGAACAGGTTTTTCAGGCCCTTTGCCAAATCGAAGCGCGATCGATACTTCGCCTGGATCTCCTTGATGGCCGACCGCGCCTTGAACTCCAGCGGGCCGTACGGATTGCCGGGATCGACCCGTTCGCGCATCGTGAAAACCTCGTCCGGCCCGTTCAAGAACACCACCCGGACCTCCTTCAAGGTAATCGCCCGATCCTTCGCCACGACGCGCAGCTTGGTGAACCCACCTTCGTTCTTGCCGACCGTGATCGTATCCTTGTCGAAGCCCGTAAAGCCGGCCGTCTGAGCCCCGAGCAAAACCCAGCCCGCGTTGTATTTTTTGCCGTCGCCGTTGGGGCCCAGCCAACCGTCGGCGTATTGGCCCGTCACCTCGATCCGCGCCTGTCCTTTGAAGTTCGGCTTCGAACGATAGCTCATCTGGATTTCGCGAATGAACTTGTCGCCCTGGACGTCCAGCCACGACGTCCGCGTGTTGGCACGAATGTCGGCATCTACGGCCAGATCCTGCTCCGTGCCGTCCATGTACACGACCTTGAGCGAGTTGAGGTGCACGTCGTTGCCAAGCACCCGCAGGCGCAAGCGATCGAATTTGCCGATCTCGCCGCCGACCTTGATCACGTCACGGTCGATGCCAAAACCGACGTTCTGATAGCCGAACATGACATCATTGCCATCGGTGATCGGCCCCTTGCCGTTGGTCGCGACGGGCGTGCCTGGATCCGCCTCGGCCGAAAGATCGCCGGTCGCCGGCCCCTTTGGCCGTTCCAGCCTGCGGCCTTCGCGGGTCTGCAATCCAAGCACTTGCAATGTACCTGTGCCCTGCGACGCCTTCCAGGTAACATTCACTTTGTCGATGAACTTGTCAGCGCCGCTCGGTGCGATCTCGCGGCTGCGCTCGCCCTTGCGCATGTCGATCTGGCGGTCTTCGTTATGCACCGATCCATCGGAATAGATGATTTGCACGCGCTGCAGATCGATTGGCGTGCTGCCCTTGTTCTTCACGCGAATGGCGCGGAACCCACCGGGCGCTTTGCTGACGTCGATCGTCGCCGTCCCGTCTTTGCTGGTATCGATCGGCTGACTTGCCATGCCGACGAGATCTTGCGCCTGCGCGACGCTGAGGATGCCGGCCGCCATCATGGCGAACCCGGCCAGTAGGATTCTGCGGAACATGAGACACTCCCCCTGGTCGTTTCTGAAGCCCCCGGCTTCGATCTTGGTACTATTTGAAACGTGCCCCCTGCGGAAGGCAAGGCAAGTGCCCGATTCCCAGCTTAAGTCTGGCCAGAGTGATGCCGCTTTCCCACGCAATCGCGCATAAGTTGTGCGCTGAACGGTGAACATCAGTGTCGCTAGCCACAATTCACCGGATTTGTCTTTTGCCGCCATCCACGATTAGCTGCCCCACGCTTCTGACGACTGCACACCGGCGAAATGACCTATGACGGCATTGTTTCCCCACCCGCGAGACGAGACCGCTATTGCATCAGCCATATCTGATCTGTCGCGGATTTTCCCCGGACGGTTCAGCGCGAACACGGCGACACTCGCTCAGCACGCGAGCACGTTGACCGGCCTTCCGCATCAGCCGCCCGATGTGGTTGTTTTTCCCCACACCATTGAAGAGGTGCAGTCCGTTGTTGCAATCGCGCGCCAGTACCTGGTTCCGCTGATCCCGTTCGGTTCCGGAACGTCCCTCGAAGGCCAGGTGAATGCGCCAGCTGGCGGTATTTGCATCGATCTCTCACGGATGAACGGCATCCTCCGAATAGGAACCGGCGACCTCGATGTAACCGTTGAGCCGGGCGTCACACTCGACCAGTTGAATGTTGCACTGCGCGATACCGGCCTCTTCTTTCCCGTCGATCCCGGTGCCGGCAACGCCACGCTCGGCGGTATGGCCTCGACACGTGCATCAGGAACGACCACCGTGCGCTACGGCGCCATGCGCGAAAATGTACTCGCCATGAAAGTCGTTCTCGCCGACGGCACGCTCATCTCCACCGGCACCCGCGCCCGCAAGTCCGCAGCCGGCTACGATCTCACACATCTTTTCATCGGCGCTGAAGGAACGCTCGGCATCATTGTCGAAGTGACACTGCGTCTGCGGCCGCGCCCGGAGTCGGTGCTCGCAGGGGTCGCGACATTCGCCGATGTTGCCTCCGCCGCGCGCGCCACCATCTCCGCGGTCCAGTCGGGTCTAGCCATGCAGCGCATCGAATTACTCGACACGGCGATGCTGAAAATCGTCAACACCCACAGCGGAACCGCGATACCTGACGGGGGTCCTGCTCTCTTCGTGGAAATTGCAGGAACTCCGGCCGCGACGGCCGAACATCTCGCGCTGTTCACTGATATCGTCGCAGCTGAGAACGGCCGCTGGATCAGCGAAGAGTCGTCCGACCATGACCGCCGCACATTGTGGAAAGCACGGCACGAGGCGTTCTGGTCGGTGCGCTCGGCATTCCCAGGCAAGTCGTTCCATGTCACCGACGTCTGCGTGCCGGTCTCCCGCCTCGCGGATTGCCTGGACGAAACCGTTGCCGATCTGGCAGCGAGCGGGCTCACTGCACCCATTGTCGGTCACGTGGGCGATGGCAATTTCCACTCCATACTGGTCTTCGACGCCGGCGATGCAGAGGCCTGCTCCGCCGCGACCGCATATCTGGACCGGCTCGCCGCCCGCGCCATCGCCATGGAAGGCACCTGCACCGGCGAGCACGGCATTGGCCAAGGAAAGGCCAAATACCTCGCAGCTGAAGCTGGCACGGCTCTGGATGTGATGCGGCGCGTGAAAGCGAGCCTTGACCCGTCAGGACTGATGAACCCCGGTAAGATCTTCTAGAGGAGGCAACAACCTCCGCAGCAATCAGCCAAGACGAAGCCTCACGATCCGTACATCAGGGCATCGGTTAGCTAGAGTGGTGAATATTGCCTTACCAGGCAGCCGCCTTTTTCTCGTTTATCCGCTGGGATCGAGGGCCTCAAAACATATGCGGACGCGTTGCGTGCAGTCATCGTTCGCATCTGCTTGATGCGCGTTTTGAAATGGCACGAAAAAAACTTCAGATGGATACAAATTGAAGCAATCCTTGCACGTGATTGCAAACTATTCCAGTCAACCTGCTCCCAGACATACCTCAAATCGTGTGGGAGCGATCTGTGGCCACGATCATTGGAACCGCCGTCAACGATATCATCGTCGGAACGACCTTGGCTGACCGCATCGAAGGCGGAGCCGGCAACGACCGCATCAACGGCGGGGCGGGCGACGACGAACTTTTCGGTGGCATCGGTTCGGACACTCTAACCGGTGACGCCGGCAACGATCGCATCTTCGGCGAAGACGGCAACGATGGTGTCTTCGGCGGCGGCGGCAACGATTACATCGATGGCGGCGTCGGTGACGACGTTTTGTTCGGTGACGGTGGCAACGATACGATGCTCGGTGGATCGGGCAACGATCGCCTCACCGGCGGCGACGGCCACGACGTCATCGACGGTGGCACGGGCAACGATATCCTCGACGGCGGCACGGGCGACGACGTCTTCATCTGGCGTTCGGGTGACGGCACGGACACGATCACCGGCGGCAGCGGCATCGATCGCCTTGAGCTGCGATTGGACGCAGCCGACGTGACGCCGGCATTCCTCAACGATCTGAAAAACTATGAGATCTGGACCGAAGCCGGCGCCAGTGGCCCGTTCACGTTCGCGTCTCTCGGCGTGACGATCAACACCACGGAAAATCTGACCGTCGCCGTCGATGGGCAGGACACTAGAATTGCGGATCTCTTGAACACCGCCCCGGCTGCCGCAGCCACCGTGGCCCACGAGACCGAAGAAGATGTGGCGCTTGTCGGCCGCGTCGCCGCCACCGATGCCAACGGCGACCAACTCTCTTATGCGATTGAACAGGCTCCCGGCGCAGGTGCCGTTACGATCGACAGCGTAACGGGCGAGTTCGTCTACACGCCGAGCCAAAACTGGGCGGGTGCCGATAGCTTCTCTGTCCGCGTCACCGACGCGTTCGGCGCCAGTGTCGTCCAGACCGTCAACGTCGCCGTTACAGAGAAGGCCGATGCACCTCTTCTGGCCGTAGATGATGTGGTCGTGTCCGTGGCCCGCGTCAGTACGATCAGAGGTACGAATGGAAACGATGTCGTGCGCGGCGATCAATACGTCGCCAACAGCACGTTCGCGCTCGCCATCGCCGCGGTCCTCACCGACACGGATGGATCCGAACAGCTTTCCATTCGCATCAGCGGCTTGCCATCGGACGCAACGCTGTCGGGCGGGATGCGCCAGAGCGACGGGTCCTACGTGCTCCAGGAGACCGATCTCGCCGGCTTGACGATGACGGCATCGACGGCCCGCGATTTCAGCCTGCAAGTCACCGCGACGGCTGAGGACGGCACCTCGGTAGCCGAAGCTTCTCATATCGTGAACGTCACGTTCGAGCATAGCCGCGCCGACATGAACGATAGGATCGTGGCCACCACCGGCAACGACGCCTACGACGGCGGCTCAGGCAGCGATACGGTCGACTACTCGGCTGTCACGACAGCCGTCAGTGTCGACTTGAGCAACGGCCGCGCGTCCGGGCCGGGCACGCAGATCCTCACCTCCATCGAAAACGTCGTGGGCACCAGCCAAGACGACGTCATTACGGGCGACTCCGGCGACAATGTCATCGATGCCGGCTCCGGTAATGATCGTGTCAACGGCGGCGGCGGCAACGACACATTCATTGGCGGCCTAGGCGATGATCGTTACGACGGCGGCGCTGGTACCGACGTTCTCGACTATTCGGCGGCGACGCGCGCCATTACGGTTGACGACGGTGACGTGACGGGAATGGGGAGAGATCGCTACTCCAACGTCGAGAAAATCATCGGGTCGCAATTTGCAGATACGTTCCAAGGTGGCAGGAACGTCGACATCTTTGACGGCGGCGCTGGCAACGATTGGTTCCGCGGCTACGAAGGATCCGACGTCTTCACCGGCGGAGCAGGGAGTGACACGTTCGTCTGGCGCGAGAAAGACGTCGTTTCGGGCAAGAAATCGCAAGGCGTCGACATTATCACGGATTTCGGCGCCGGAGATCGTCTCGATCTGAGCGGAATCACAGGCGGGTCCGACCCGGCAACCCTGGTGAAAGTGACGGACACGGCCGCCGGCTCGATGGTGTCTGTTAAAGTCGGCTCCGCATTCTATGACGTCGTCTTGCTCCAGAGTCTGCACGGCATCACGACCACATCTCTACTCGCCGACGGACAGTTGATCGCATGAACTGAATCTGAGCCTCATGAGCGGCTCAGATTCCGCATATCGCGGACGCAGGGCGACGGCTGGCATTCGGACTGACAGCTTCGCATGAGAATGGAGTTTCTCATCGCGATGATAGGGCAGCGCAAGCTCCTCGATCGATGGATTGATTTTGTCGCCCGCAGGATCGAACGCGGCTTTCGCGGGCAGAAAGCGACTAAAGGATACGCAGCATGGCCCAGCAGGCGAAATTGATCGTGAACGGTGTAGGCGCGATCTCCGCGCTCATTGTCGTAGGGTGGATCGGGTATTCTGCGTTTCAAAATGAAGAAATAGCTGTCTGCGATGGCCGCTATCCGACCTCGACCCGGTTTTCGCTGGCATCCTCCTCGGGCGAGAGCGCAACACTCAGTGAACTTCAGGCTCGCATTGGTTCAACCGAGTGGGGCATTTTGCAAAACGGCCGCGTCCTCGAGTCGGAAGCGGGCACAGGCACGCATGTTCTTGGCGTGACGCTCGGCAAAGGCACGAGCAGCGGCTACCAGCCCGACCGGACCAGGGGCGGGATCGGCTTTAGTTGGACTCCCTCCGATATGGCCGACGCCCATCCTAAAGCGGCATGTTTGTCCTACCGCGTGTTCCTGCCGTCCAACTTCCAGTTTTCACGAGGTGGCACGCTTCCGGGCCTGATGATCGGAGCGGATTTCAGTCCGCGGGGTGAGCCTACCGTGGGGGACGGCGCAGCCGTTCGGCCGGGCTGGAGCGCCGATGGTCGTATCGTCGTCAACGTGCAATACGCCACCCGCGATGGCTGGAAAAACCCGTCAGCGATCAGCGCCAAGACACTTTGGCCTTCTGGTCGCTGGTTCAACGTCGAGCAGGAAGTCATTCTCAACGAGGCGGGCAAGAAGAACGGGATTATCAGGCTCTGGCTGGATGGCGAACTCGCCGGCGAAAATACGGCTGTTGCCCTGCGCGGAGACGATGCTTTGGCCATGGCCGGCGTCATCGCTGATGTTCACTACGGCAGCGTGTTCAACAATGCCACCGCTCCTGAGGATACCGAGATCCGCGTATCACCGTTCATCATCAGGTGGCAGTAGTCCTGTCCGCGCTGCTCGATCCCGCCGCATACGCTTTCACTTGAAGCAGTGAGAAGCGCACTCACTTTAGTTGGTCGCAACGTGGCGCTGATGGAATCATTTCGGCAGCGCCCGCTGCCGTTGCTCACAAAACTGGCGATCAGGATCACGTGCCTGAAAAAGAGAATGACTGAACGGCCGAATTTTAAACACGCATTAAGTAACGTTCAATTCGGAGTAATGGTTTCAGTTTACGCATTATACAGGAATGCGAAAAAATTATTCTGTGGATCTTGCGAAATAGCCGGGAAAGGTGTTTCTAGAACGTACGCGTGGCGCCGTCCCCCCCATCCCCCCAAGGTGCCATGTTGTTGAGCCCGCGGTCTCCCCCCGACCGCGGGCTTTCTCTTTTCTAATCGGCATCTATCGCTTCGCATCGCGAACTTGAAAGCCAGCCGCCTCTGCCTCTTCCGCTGAACAAAACCAGCGATCCCCGCGCTCCTCGCGTATGGAAATGCGCGGGTAATCGGCGCTATGCGGCAGCAGATAGGTGCGCCGCCCCGATTGAATTCGCCCCTTTATCGGACATCCCCCCGGCGCGTTCGCCGCCGCATCGGCAAATATTCGGTCGCGCCATGCGTCAGGCCGTTCAGGTTCTCCTGACCAAAGCCCAGCCTTCGCTTCTTGCGCCTCTGATTGCTGCGCCGAATAGCTGGACCAAAATGACCCGTCAGCAAACGCGAAACCCTGGCGCACGAGCTCGGCAGCGAGATCTTTGCCCTCCAATTCACAGGTTCCGCTGCGAATACCGTCAGCTTCGCCGGTCGTCTCGCAGCGAATAGGCCTGCGGCTACGAACGAGTTTCTCGAAACTTTTCTCGGCGGCAGCCCCGCAGGTCCATGTGCTCCCATCCGAGCGGCGACAGGTTTGCGCGAAGTCCAGCATTGTAACGCCGTTCAATCGAACGGAACTGCTGCCGATGCGTATGAGGCCAGGTCCAGCCACGCGCGCCGTTCCCTGGATGACATCGCCCGCAACCGGCGCCTTGGCCGAGGGAGATCGGCTCGGCAATGGTCCAGCCGTCTCGAACCACCGCCCCGCCGTCGGCGCCGCGAACCAGAGTGCCACGGCCGCACAAGCCGCCGCGGTACCGACCGGCAGGAGCGACCCCGCCCGATCAACGGCGACCACCACCCGCTCCGTGCGCAAAGTCCATTCGTCTTCGGCTTCCGGCGAATTCGAAAACACCCGCGGCCAAAGCCAAGCCAGGCCTGCGGCCAGTGCCGCCGCGCCAAGCATCACCGCATCAGCGTCCGTCCCGAACTGCCACGCTCGCATCGCACATCCCGCGCTCCCCAAGACCGCAAGCGCAGCCAGAATGAACGACACGCGTCGCGTCGAGAGCCGGGCATTCAAAGGCGCCGACGCAGCAGCGATCCGCGAGCGAGCAGCCGCCGCGGCCCGCACCAGTAGGGCCAGTCCCTTTTCCGCGCCCTCCGCAGCGCCCTCCGCCGCCGATTTCGCCATCTTGACGGCGGCCTGACCCGCTGCCTCCGCTCCGGCCGCGCTCGCAGCGAGCCCCTTGCGACCGGCCTCTTTAACGCCCTCGACGGCCGCAACCTTTACCGCCTCGATCTTGTCGCGCCGGTGCTGCCGCCGGACGAGCACCGTCGTCCGCACGTAGTCCTTCCATTCAAACCCGTCGTTTCGCCGCCACCAGCGCAATGCGAAATCCCCCGCGAGCCATCGTCCCGTCCGGATTTATCGCGCAACTTCAGGCCGCAACGTGGCGGAACGGGCCCCCGCGCATCCGATGTAGATCGGCATGTCGACTGATCGCCTTCCGAGATTCCAGCGTTTAGCGTGGTATCGACCTGTCCGGACCCCCGCTGAGGCCGTCCGGGCGCAACTGTGGAGAACCGCCCGATGATTGCCTTTCGCTCCGCCCTGGCCGCAGCCTGCCTTGGCTTGGGTGTCGCGGCCGTAACCGGCCCTGCCGCCGCCGACTTCGACCCGCCCGTCAAGAAGAAGGTCGATTGTTCCAAGCCCGAGAACAAGAACAAGCCCGCCTGCAAGCCGAGCCACGGCGAAGCCACCGACGACGAAATCTACAACGCCGGCTACTGGATGGCCCGCCAGGGCCAGTACGCTGAGGCACTCGCCGTGTTCCGCGCAGCCAAGGACCAGAACGATCCGCGCATCCTCACCGGAATCGGGTTCACGACGCGCAAGCTCGGCGACATCGACGCCGCTTTCGCCTACTACGACCGTGCGCTGGCCCGTGCTCCCAACATGGTGCTGACCCGCGCCTATCTCGGCGAAGCTTTCATCATGAAACGCAACGTCGCCGCGGCTGAAGGCCAGCTCGGTGAAATTGCCCGTCGCTGCGGCACCTCGTGCGAGGCCTACGCCCAGCTCTCAAATACGATCGCCACCTACAAGGCGACCGCAGGCATCAAGAGCTGAGACCAACCCGCCGTGCCGCTCCTCTCTTGCGGCAAACGACCTCTTGGCTCAACCCCATCCCTGAGGCACATTCGGCCCCGGATTTAAGACCCGGGGCCGATTGGCCTGTCCCGGGCCACGGGAGACGCCTTGATGCTTTCTACGATTCTGGTTCGGGCCCTGGTCGCCGCCGGCCTTGCCATGTCGCTCGCGACGACCGCGTCGGCCGATGGCCAAACCTTCTCCAAGGACGTCGGACCCGCCAATGCCGGTTGCGATACGCAAGCCAAAGGCTCGGCCGGCTGGAGCGCTTGCGTCGGTGCCGCCCGCGCGTCCATGTCGGACGATGAACTCTTCTACGCCGGCTACTGGCTTGCCAAAAATGGACGCTACGCCGACGCACTCACCTACCTGAACCTCGCCCGCACGAAGGATGCCCGCGTCCTCACCTACATCGGCTTCGCCACGCGCAAGCAGGGCGATGTGGATGCGGCGCTTCCGCTTTACGCCGCTGCCCTTGCCAAGGATCCCAATTTCGTCGTCGCCCGCGCCTACCTCGGCGAAGCCTACCTCACCAAGAATGAACCCGCCCGCGCCAAGGCTGAACTTGCTGAGATCGCCTCCCGCTGCGGCACAACTTGCGCGGCGTATGTTGATCTCGACCGGCACATCAACGACTACGAGACGGCCAAAGGCTGACGCGTGAGCCCCACAGCCACCGCAGACAATGAGAACACCCTCGGGCCGATGATCACCATCGGCCTTCTCTTTTTCATCTTCGGCTTCGTCACGTGGCTGAACGGCCCGCTGATCACCTTCGTCAAGCTCGCCTTCGATCTCGACGACGTGAACGCCTTCCTCGTTCCGATGGCATTCTACTTGTCCTACTTTTTTCTCGCCCTTCCCGCCTCCGCCGTCCTGCGCGCCACGGGCATGAAACGCGGCATGGCGCTGGGCTTGGCCGTGATGGCCATCGGCGCGGTTCTGTTCGGCCACTTCACCACCGCCCGCATCTATGGCGGCGCTCTCACCGGCCTCTTCGTCATCGGCACCGGCCTCGCATTGTTGCAAACGGCCGCGAACCCCTACGTCGCGATCCTCGGCCCCATCGCCAGTGCCGCCCGCCGCATCGCGTTCATGGGCATCTGCAATAAGTTCGCGGGCCTTCTCGCGCCGCTCATCTTCGGCGCCCTCGTCCTTCACGGCCTCGACGACTTTGCCGAACGTGTCAAATCGGCGCCGACGCCCGAAGCCCGCGCCCGTCTGCTGGATGCTTTTGCCGCTCAGGTCTACGCGCCTTACATGATCATGGCCGCACTGCTGGCTTTCCTCGGGGTATTCATCCTCCGCTCCCGCCTGCCGGATCTCCAGCCTGCAACGGTCAATGCCCCCGACGCTCCTGGCTCGAAAGCAAAAACCATCTTCGCCTTCCCTCATCTCTGGCTGGGCGTCGTCGGTATCTTCACCTACGTCGGAGTGGAGGTCATGGCTGCCGATGCGATCGGCGTCTATGGCGAAGGCTTCGGACTCCCGCTCGACGACACGCGGCTCTTTACCTCCTACACACTGGCCGCCATGCTTGTTGGCTACCTCGCCGGCCTCGCGCTGATCCCGCGCATCGTCTCGCAAGAACGTTACCTTGCGATCTCTGCCGCGCTCGGCGTTCTTCTCTGCCTCGGCGCCACCACCACCAGCGGCGCCATCTCGGTCGCCTTCATCGCCGCACTCGGCTTCGCCAATGCGATGATGTGGCCCGCCATCTTCCCTCTCGCCATCCGCGACCTCGGCCGCCACACCGAAACCGGCTCCGCCCTTCTCATCATGGCCGTCGCCGGCGGCGCCATCATGCCGTGGCTGTTCGCCCTCCTGAAGACCCACGTCGACTTCCAGATCGCCTACGCCGCCCTCGCGATCCCCAGCTACGCCTTCCTCTTCTACTTCGGCCTCCGCGGCCATCGCACAACCTGAAACCCCGCACGTGCGCTCGCCGCGCAACTGAGCTAAAAGCCGCCCATGATCCGGAACCGAACATGAGTTGGGGCAAGGGCGACGACACGAGCGCCAAGCGTGGCTACCATCACGGCAACCTGCGGGAAGCCTTGATCAAGGCCGCGCTCGATCTCATTTCGCAAAAAGGCCCCGCCGGCTTCACGTTCGCCGAAGCCGCCCGCGTCGCCGGCGTCTCTCCCGCCGCGCCCTATCGTCATTTCCGCGATCGCGACGCACTGATCGCCGATGTCGCCCGCCAGGGTTTCCAAGCCTTCGCGCGGGCCCTTGAAAGCGCCTGGGGCGCCGGTCAGCCCAACCCCCGTTCAGCCTTCGAACGCGTCGGTCGCGCCTACCTCCACTTTGCACGCAGCGAACCCGCTTATTTCGCGGCCATGTTCGAAAGCGGCCTTGCAGGTGCCGACTATCCGGAAATGGCCGCTGAAGGCGACCGCGCGTTCGCCATACTGCGAACGGCTTGCGAAGCGCTCCTCGAGACCATGCCGAAGGAGAAGCGCCCTCCTGCTATGATGATGGCCCTGCACATCTGGTCGCTGTCGCATGGCATTGCGTCGCTCTTCGCTCGCGGCGACCGCGCCCGCCGCCCCATCCCCATGACGCCCGAAGATCTGCTGGAAGCCGCCACCTTGATTTACTTCGACGGCCTCGGCGTCCCCTCGAAGTAGCAACGCAGGCTACCCTCCGGCCAACCCTAAACGCTACACTCACCGGCGCCGCATCTCATCGCGCCGCATCGGCATCGCGTCGATGGTCGCAATCAGTTTGTCAGCGGCGAGCGGTTTGGAAAGCGACAGTTTCTCTCCGCCATCTTTGCCCACCAGAACAGCGCGAAATTCTCCGTCCGCCACAGCATAGCGGGCTCTGAGTGAGGTCGCGTTGCTGTTGGGCGGTGGGCCAAGTTCGGTAGACACGCGATTGCCAACCACCCAGACGACGACCACATCGCGTTGCTTTAGATCCGAGCGGTTACGAGAAACAATTTGCCGCTGTTCCGCCAGCAACGGACTGCCGTCGCTGTCCGCGAACACGACAAGCGGCCGTTTCTTCCATCTATAATTCGACATCGCCTGCACAGTCGTTGCGAAGACCGCGAGCGCGGCAAGAGCCGCCACCGAACGAACGACCATACGCATCATCGACTCCAACCCCGCTCATCAGTCTGGCTGCACGATCACCACGTCCATCGCCACGGCGTCGAGAAACCGCACAGCAAATTCAACGTGGCTCCACATGTGCAGTTCCACGCCAAACGTCCGGCGCGGCTCCGCACCGCTGCCATCCCGCCATTTACTAGCCCCGGCGAAGGCCGGGCTAGCCGGCACCCATCCATCGGCTCGTTGTGGCGGTCGATGATTGCAACGGCAGCGCAAAAGCATCGTAACGCCAGCAAGGGTCGCTTAATGGGTCCCGGGCACCACGGCCTTCGCGGGTCGACAGCGGTAGGGTGGCAGCGATTTTTGGGAGTGGGAATGAGCGTGGGAGTGAGAGTGAGAGTGAAGCTGCCATCCCCTCCCCCGTCATCCCGGCGCAGGCCGGGATCCGCGCAAGCTGCTGATGATGCGCTCTGTCGGAACCTTGCCCGAGCCCCCGCCTTCGCGGGGGTGACGGTGTGGGGAGAGTGCTGCGCGCCGCGTGTGCGTGAAGGAGGCGTACTTCCCCCTCTCCCCATTGACTTCAATGGGGAGAGGGTTGGGGTGAGGGGCAGCTGCTTGCTCCGTGGCGATGCCGCCCCTCACCCTAACCCTCTCCCCGTACGGCGCGCATCGCGCGCCTACGGGGAGAGGGGATGCGTACCGCGCTCGCGTCGAAAGTTTTTCCCACCCCACTTATCCCCGCCGTTTCCCCCTCCCCTACACTCGCCGTCATCTCCGTCCCTCATGAAGGGGGCGTCGCTTAAGAGGCGTCTTGTGACGTGGGACGGGGTGCAGTGTCGCTGACGGAGGGTCGCATCCTCTCTCGGTGAGGCTCGGATCGGCCGCCTGCTGGAACGCAGGACGCGAAGAACGCGCTGAAACGTCGATCGTATGCCGGAAATCCTGCGCGGGGCGGTCCACGGGCCGCACCACACTACCAAACCGAGCGGCTCATGCGCCGCCCCGCCCCCTTTGCTCCAAGAAAGCGACGGGCAATAACCACCTCATCGCGCGCCGGTCGCGCAAGCGCAGAAATGTACATACACATTTCATAAGGATGCCAGCGTTGGGCTCTCCAAAATTCTTAACCACTCCCCTTGACGGAATGCCCTCCGCGGTCCACATATGTGAATGTAATGAACATTCACATAGGCATCCATCCACAAGGAGTGAGGGTGAAATGAACGAAATGGTCATGAAACTCGAC
>ERZ1066138.500-NODE-500-length-13291-cov-8.527047_pt1 | contig 13291 bp, 15 predicted proteins | sample MGYA00382785_ERZ1066138 | MGnify/ENA primary metagenome ERZ1066138 (study PRJEB33369, sample SAMEA5778368) | biofilm metagenome | biome: Industrial cooling water; feature: Water cooling tower basin; material: Biofilm | place: United Arab Emirates | collected...
TCATTTCCAACCCCCTTCCCCGTCCCCCCTTCGCAAGGGTCGGCGTCCCCTTTTCAGAGCCAGCCGCGACGCCGGAAGTAGATGTAGGGGACGACCGAGGAAAAGGCCATCAGCAGCAGCGCCACCCCGTACCCGTAATGGCTGTCGAGCCCCGGCATGAAGTGGAAGTTCATGCCGTAGATGCTCGCGATCAGGGTCGGCGGCAGCAGGATGGTGGCCGCGACGGAGAAGATCTTGATGATGTTGTTCTGCTCGATGTTGATCAGCCCGAGCGTCGCCTGCAGCATGAAGCTCGACTTGTTCGCCAGGAAGGAGGCGTGGTCCGAGAGCGCGAGCACGTCGCGGGACATGCTCCGGTAGCGCGCCACCAGCTCCCTGGGCAGCTGGACGGCGCTCGACTGCTGGATGAACGTGAGCTGGCGGGCGAGCGTGACGAGGCTCTCGCGGGCCTTGCTGGTCAGGTCGCCGTCGCGCCCGATGCGCGCCATGACGCCGCGCAGGTCCTGCGCCCGGGCGGCGGCCTTCGGCGCCGGCGCGGCGAAAACGCCGGCCGACAGCTCGTCGAGGCCCGCGCCGACGCGCTCGAGCACGTCGGCGGTACGTTCGATCACCGCTTCGAGCAGCCCGGCCAGGATCGCCGGCGCGCTGGTCGCCGCCGCGGGATGGCGTTCGGAGTAGGCCACGAATCGGCGGAAAGGCAGCGGATCGACGTAGCGGTTCGTGATCAGCCGGTTACGCGTGAGTATGAAAGTGATCGCCGCGGACTCGGGCCGGTCCGTGTCGATTTTGGTGACCACGGTCGCCGTCATGTACAGCGTGCCGTCCTCTTCGTAGAGGCGGCTGCTGGTCTCGATCTCGCGCATCTCCTCGCGCGAGGGCACGTCGATCGCGAGGAGCCGCTCGACGGCCCGTTCCTCCGCGAGCGTCGGTTCGAGGAGGTCCACCCAGACGCACTGCTCGGGAATGTCCGCCGGCGGCGGGTCGAGCCGGTCGAGACCCTGGCTGCCCGGTACGAAGCAGTTCAGCACGCGGGCGGCCGGCTCGGGTCAGTTCGCTTCGTGCTCGCGCGCCGCCAGGTCGTTCACGAGCTGGAACAGCTTGTCGATGCCGCCGGCCATTTCGGCGTCCGTAAGGAACTTGCCGTGCACGACGACCATCGGCGTGTGGTCCAGCATGTACTGTCGCGCGAGGTTCTCCGCCTGCCGCAGCCTGTTCTCGGTCGCGAAACTGCGGTAGTGCTTGGCGAAGTCCTCGGCGGACACGCCGTTGGCCGCCAGGAACTCGCGCGCGGCCTTCTCGGTCGCCGCCTTGTCGACGCGCCCGCCGCGGATGACGGTGATCGGCTGGCCTTTCGCGTGGATCTGGCGGAACACGGCGCCATGCAGGTCAGCGACGCGTCCGAGCGACTCGATCGTGTAGAAGAGGCGCGCATCCTCGCGCGTCACCTCGTTCCAGATGACCGGGAGGCGCTTGAACGCGACCCACTCCGGCTTGGACTTCTCCCAGGCCTCGACCCGCGGCTCGAGCGAGTAGCAATGACCGCAGCCGTACCAGAAGGCCTCGATGACCTCGACCTTGCCCGGCGGCACGCTCACCGGGCGGGCGACGGGGTAGGCCGTGAAATTCTCGCCCTGTTTCCAGCCCGCCAGGTTGCCGGATGCGGGCGCCGGTGTCGACGCCGCGACCGCGGCCGCGATCGGGCTGGTCGCGCTGACGGCGGCCTCGATGGTTTCGCCGTCACTTTCGCCGACGGCCTGCGCGGGTGCAGCCGGATCCGCAGGCGGCGCGGCGGCCGTCGCTTCGGCCGTTGCGGGGGCCTCGGCCTGCGGTGCGGGCGCCGGCGCCGTTTCCCTGCCGCAGCCGGCCAGTGCCAGGACCGCGGCGACCATCGTGAAGGTGATTCTGTTCATCGCAATCCCTGTGTGTAGGAGGCGAGCGCGCGCATTTCATCCTCGGTCAACCGCGCGGCAATGACCTGCATGATGTCGTTGCCGACGGACTTGCGCCCGCCGCTCGCGAATGCCTTGAGCTGATTGTAGGTGTAGACCGCGTGCTGGGCCCGGAGTGCCGGATAGGCCGCGGGGGCATTGCCGCGGCCCTGGGGACCGTGGCAGGCGATGCAGGCCGGAATGCCCCGCTCGGCATCGCCGCCGCGGAACAGTTTTTCGCCGGCTCGCCAGTTCGACGGGTCCGCTTCCAGGCCCGTGGGCGTCTGCTGCGCGAAATGCGCAGCCAGGTCCGCCATGTCGGCGTCCGTGAGCGGTACGGCCATGGGCGTCATCAGCGGGTTGACGCGCGTCCCCTGCTGGAACTGCCGGAGCTGGGCGACGGTGTAGTCCGCCGGCTGGCCTGCGAGGCTCGGCCACTCGGGATTGATGCTCGAGCCCGTCATGCCGTGGCAGGCGCCGCACACCACGGCCTTCTGCGCGCCGAGCGCCGCATCTCCCGCGCCGGCGGGACCCGCGGCGATCGCCAGGACCAGGATGGAACCGAAATATGCCTTGTTCATGCCAGAATTATATATGTCCCGATATCCCAAGGCCCGGTTCGTGAGGAGCGCGGGTTCTCCCGCCGCATTCGGCGACGATTCAGGCTACGAGGTCGCGATCGCGGGCCGGTCGAACAGCGGGAAATCGAGCGCGCTGAATGCCATCCTGCGGCGCCGGGACCTGGCCCGGACCAGCAAGGTGCCGGGCCGGACGCAGGCCGTGAACCTGTTCGAGCTGGAGCCCGGCAAGCGGCTCGTGGACCTGCCCGGCTACGGCCACGCGCGGGTCCCGGACGCCGTCAAGGCGGCCTGGGGGCGGCTCATGGAGTCCTACTTCGCGGGACGCGCCTCGCTGTCGGGCCTCCTGATCGTCGTGGATTCCCGGCGCGGATTCGGCGAGCGCGACGAGGCAATGCTCGGCTACGCGACTGCCCGCGGAATCCCGTCGCGCGTGCTGCTCAGCAAGGCCGACAAGCTCGGGCGCAACGAGGCGCGGCAGGTACTGGAGGCGGCGAGGCAGCGGCTCGCCGGCCGCGCCGGCGTGCAGCTTTTCTCCGCGACCTGCGGCGAGGGCGTGGAGGCCGCACAGGCCGCGCTCGACGAGATGCTGGCGGGACACGCAAAAACGCCCGGCGATCCGTAAGGACCGCCGGGCCGATACCCGGCTTGGGGATGCAATCCGGGCGACCCGCTCAGGGAGGGAAGCGGGGAGCGTCTCACGGCGCTCGTTGGATTAGATGAGGGCGGGCGGCGGAAGTTCCAGTACCGACGCGTGAACCGGGCCTAATGGGCGTCGTCCCAGTTCGGGCCGGTTCCGGTGTCCACCTTGAGCGCGACCGTGAGATCCGCCGCGCCGCACATGATCTCCACCAGCTTTTCCCGCACCCCGGCGAGGGAGCCTGCGGCGACCTCGAGCACCAGCTCGTCGTGCACCTGCATGACGAGGTGGGCGGGCAGGCGGGACTCCGCCAGCCAGGCGTGCACGCGGATCATCGCGCGCTTGATGATGTCCGCGGCCGTGCCCTGCATCGGCGCGTTGATGGCGCTGCGCTCCGCGTACTGCTGCAGGTTGCGGTCGCGCGACCGGATGTCGGCCAGGTACAGCCGCCTCCCGAACACCGTCTCGACGAAGCCGCGCTCGCGCGCGCTCGCGCGCGTGCGCTCCATGTAGTCGCGCACGCCCGGGTAGCGGCCGAAGTAGCGGGCCACGTAGTCCTGCGCCGCCGAGCGCTCGATGCCGAGCTGGCGCGCGAGACCGAACGCGGACATGCCGTAGATGAGCCCGAAGTTGATCGCCTTGGCCGCGCGGCGCTGGTCGCCGGTCACCTGCTCGGGCGCCACCTCGAAAACCTCGGCCGCCGTCGCGCGGTGGATGTCGCCATCCTCGGCGAACGCGCGCGCCAGGCCCTCGTCGCCGGACAGGTGCGCCATGATCCGCAGCTCGATCTGCGAATAGTCCGCCGACAGCAGGACGAAACCTTCCGGCGCGACGAAGGCCTGGCGGATGCGTCTCCCCTCGGGCGTCCGGATCGGAATGTTCTGCAGGTTCGGGTCGCTCGACGAGAGTCGCCCCGTGACCGCGACCGCCTGGTGGTACGAGGTGTGCACGCGGCCAGTCCGGGCGTCGATCTGCTCCGGCAGCTTCTCGGTGTAGGTCGAGCGCAGCTTGGCGAGCCCGCGATACTCGAGGATCAGGCGCGGCAACGGATATTTCTCCGCGAGCTCCTCGAGCACGTCCTCGGCGGTGGAGGGCTGGCCGGTGCGCGTCTTCTGCCGCACCGGGAGTCCCTGCTTCGTGAACAGGATCTCCTGGAGCTGCCTGGGCGAGTCGAGGTTGAAGGGCTGGCCGGCGCTGGCGTGCGCCTCCTGTTCGAGCTCCGCAAGCCGCTTCGCGATCTCCGCGCTCTGCTTCCTGAGGAGCTCGCGATCGACCAGCACGCCGCGATGCTCCATCTGCAGCAGAACGGGCACCAGCGGCTGTTCGATCTCCTCGTACACCCGCAGCAGCGCCGGTTCCCTGCCGAGCGCGCCATGGAGCAGGCGGTGCAGCTGCAGCGTCACGTCCGCGTCTTCCGCGGCGTACGCGGATGCCGTGTCGACCGGCACCTGGTTGAAGGGTATCTGCTTCGCGCCCTTGCCCGCGACGTCTTCGTACTTGATCGTCTCGATGCCGAGATAGTGCCGCGCGCAGGAGTCCATGTCGTGGCGGGTCGCGGTCGAGTTCAGCACGTAGGACTCGAGCATGGAGTCGTAGCGCATGCCGGCGAGGGCGACGCCCGCACCCAGCAGCACATGCGCGTCGTACTTCAGGTGGTGGCCGACCTTCGGGCGCTCCGGATTCTCCAGCAGCGGCTTGAGCCTCGCGAGCGTCTTCGACCGGTCGAGCTGGTCCGGGGCGCCGGCGTAGTCGTGGGCGAGGGGGACGTAAGCCGCCTTGCCGGGTTCGATGCAGAACGACAGGCCGACGATCTCGGCCTGCATGTAGTCGAGGCTGGTCGTCTCGGTGTCGAAGGCGAAGAGCGGCGCTTTGGCCAGCGCCGCAAGCCAGGAATCCAGTTGTTGCGCAGTCGTGATCGTCTCGTACTGCCGCGCCGGCACGGGCGGGCGGGACGTCGGCTCGCTTGCTCCGTCGGAACTTAGTCGCGCGCTCGCCGCATCCCGCCCGCCCGCCGCCGGCGCGCCGGACGCGGCGGTCAGGCTGCGCAGCAGTGAGTTGAGTTCGAGGCGCTGGTAGAGCGTCGTCAGGGCGGCGACGTCGGGCGGCTTCCTGGTGAGCGTGACGGGCGCGTGCGGCAGCTCGAGGTCGCGGCGGATGGTGGCGAGCTTGCGGGAGAGCTCGAGCGTGGCGAGGTTGTCACGCAGGCTCTCGCCGACCTTGCCGGCGATGGCGCCGGCGCTCGCGACGATCGCCTCGGCGCTGCCGTACTCGCCGAGCCATTTCGCGGCGGTCTTGGGGCCGACCTTCGGCACGCCCGGTATGTTGTCCGAGCTGTCGCCGACCAGCGCCAGGTAGTCGACGATCTGCTCGGGCAGCACGTCGAACTTCGCCTTGACGCCGGCGCGGTCGAGCTTCGTGTCGAACATCGTGTTGACCAGCGTGACGCGGTCGTTCACGAGCTGCGCCATGTCCTTGTCGCCCGTCGAGATGACGACCTCCAGGCCCTCGCGAGCGGCGCGCTCGGCGAGCGTGCCGATCACGTCGTCGGCTTCCACGCCCGGGACGCGCAGCAGCGGCAGGCCGAGCGCCGGGATCGCCTCCACCAGCGGCTCGACCTGCGCACGCAGGTCGTCGGGCATCGGCGGCCGGTGCGCCTTGTAGGCCTCGAACAGCTCGTCCCGGAAGGTGCGGCCCGGCGCGTCGAGCACCACGGCGATGAGCTCCGGGTCCTCTTCCTTCAGGAGCTTGTTCAGCATGTTGAGCACGCCGAGCACCGCGCCGGTGGGCACGCCCTGCGACGTGGTGAGCGGCGGCAGCGCGAAGAACGCGCGGTACAGGTAGGACGAGCCGTCCACCAGCCAGAGCTTGCGGGGCGTCGGCATCGCGATCAGCGGCCCGGCGGCGTGACGGGCTTCTTTTCCTCGTCCTTCCGGCGGATCTCGACCGGCGTCTCGACGCTGTCGTCGGGGAGGTAGAGCGGGCCCGTCTGTCCGCAGCCGGCGGCCGCGAGCGCCAAGGCGAGTGCGATGAACTTCCGCATGGAACGAGTATAGGCCCTAGCGGGGCTGGCGCTCGATCACGGCGACCGTGAGGCGCGAGACGCAGACGAGGCGCCCGCGGTCGTCGCGGATCTCGATGTTCCAGACCTGGGTGCGCCGTCCGAGGTGGATCGGGCTCGCGCGCCCGGTCACGTGGCCGGTCATCGCCGGCCGCAGGTGGTTGGCGTTGATCTCGACGCCGACGATCTGGAATCGCTCGCGGTCGATGCACATCGATCCGCCGACGCTGCCGAGCGTCTCGGCGAGCGCGACCGAGGCGCCGCCGTGCAGGATGCGGTCCGGCTGCATGGTCCTGCCCTCCACGGGCATGCGGGCCTCGAGATAGTCCGCGCCGACGTCGGTCACCTCGATGCCGAGATGCTCGCCCATCGTGTCTCGCTGGAACTCGCCGACTTCCTCGGCCGTGAACTGCCGGTGCCAGATGCCCATGACTGCCTGCCCCGCTTTCGGTTAGTGTACCCGGCGCGTGGCCGCTCAACATGCCGTTCCCGCCGCTTCCCGCCCGACCGTCGCGGTCGCAGGCTCCGCGCTGGTCTTCCCGGTGCGGCGCATTTTCTGCGTCGGCCGCAACTACGCCGAGCACTCGCGCGAGATGGGCGCGACCGACCTCAAGGCGCCGCCGTTCTTCTTCACCAAGCCCGCCGAAGCGGTAGTCGCGAGCGGCGGCGTGGTGCCGTTCCCGGGTCGCACGTCCGACCTGCACCACGAGATCGAGCTCGTGGTCGCGCTCGCCGGAGCAGGCGACGTCTTCGGCTACGCCGCCGGCATCGACCTCACCCGGCGCGACGTGCAGTCGCAGATGAAGAAGGAGGGCAAGCCCTGGGACACGGCCAAGGGCTTCGAACACTCGGCGCCGATCTCGGCGATCGCGAGGGCCGCCGACATCGGGCACCCGGCGCGCGGGCGGATCTGGCTCGAGGTGAACGGCAGGACGCGGCAGGACGGCGACATCGCCGAGATGATCTGGGGCGTGCCGGAGATCCTCGCCGAACTCGCGGCCTGGTTCGAGGTCCAGGCCGGGGACCTGGTGTTCACGGGCACGCCCGCGGGCGTCGGGCCGCTGGTTCCGGGCGACAGGGTGCGCGGCGGCGTCGACGGAGTCGGCACGCTGGAAGTCATGATGGGTGCCGCATGAAGCTCTTTTCCTACTGGCGCAGCTCCGCCGCGTGGCGCGTGCGCATCGCGCTTTCCTGGAAAGGCATTCCGCACGGCACCGTGCCGGTGCACCTCGTGCGCGACGGCGGCCAGCAGCACGGCGAGTCCTACCACGAGGTGAACCCGCAGGAGCGCGTGCCGGCGCTCGAGGACGGCGGCCGCGTGTTCTCGCAGTCGCTCGCGATCATCGAGTACCTCGAGGAGAAGCACCCCGAGCCGCCGCTGCTGCCGGTGGACTTCGCCGGCCGGGCGATCGTGCGGCAGATGGCGCTCGCCGTCGCCTGCGAGATCCACCCGCTGCAGAACCTGCGCGTGCTGGAGTACCTGCGGGGGCCGCTCGCGCAGGGCGACGGGCCGGTCGCGGAATGGGTCCGGCACTGGATCGGGCAGGGCTTCGCGGCGCTCGAGGAGCTCGCGCGCCGGCACGGCGACGGGACCCGTCACCTGTTCGGCGGCGCCGTCTCGATGGCGGATCTCTGCCTCGCGCCGATGATGTACAACGCGCGGCGCTGGCACCTCGACCTGCGGCCGTATCCGGCGCTCGTCGCGATCGACGCGCACCTGATGACGCTGCCGGCCTTCTCGACCACGCGCCCCGAGGCGCAACCGGACGCCGAATGAACGACAAACGCGAGCAGAAGCCGGTCGACCCGATGGCCGGGATCCACTGGGATCTCGACAAGTCCATCAGCTACAGCCAGTACCTGCAGCTCGACAAGGTGCTCGACGCGCAGAAACCGTTGTCCGGGCAGCACGACGAGATGCTGTTCATCATCATCCACCAGGCGAGCGAGCTGTGGATGCGGCTCTGCCTGCACGAGCTCTCCGCGACGCGCGCGCAGATCCGCGCCGACGACCTCGAGCCCGCGTTCAAGATGCTCTCGCGCGTCGCGCGCATCCAGACGCAGCTCATCCAGTCCTGGGACGTGCTCTCCACGATGACGCCTTCGGACTACGGCAGGTTCCGCGACTCGCTCGGGCAGAGCTCGGGCTTCCAGTCCTGGCAGTACCGGCTGCTCGAGTTTCTGCTCGGCAACAAGGAGCCGCGCCTGATCGAGGTGCACGCGCGCGACAAGCGGGCCTACGCGCTGTTGAAGCAGGAGCTGGCGACGGCGTCGATCTATGACGAGTCGATCCGACTGCTCGCGCGGCGCGGCTTCGACATCCCGGCCGAGTGCACGGAGCGGGACTGGACGCAGCCGTACGCGGCGCACCCCGCGGTCGAGGCGGCCTGGCTCGCGGTGTACCGCGACTCCACCGGGCAGTGGGACCTCTATGAGCTGGCGGAGAAGCTGGTCGACCTCGAGTACCGGCTGCAGCAGTGGCGCTTCGCGCACCTGAAGACGGTGGAGCGGATCATCGGGTTCAAGCGGGGGACGGGCGGCTCGAGCGGCGTGGGCTACCTCGAGCACGTGCTCAAGCGGGGATTCTTCCCGGAGCTGATCAGCCTGCGCACTTCCATCTAGTGCGGTCGATCCACTCCGCGTCCGGGTAGTAGGCGAACACGAACTGCCCGTCCTTCAGCACGTCGATCATCCCGCGCGCGACGGCCTCGCGCACCGCGGGGCAGCCGAAGCTGCGCCCGAGCCGGCCCTGCTTCTCCGCGGCCAGCGGGTCCACGTAGGGCGCGCCGTGCATGACGATGGCGCGCGCCAGGGCGGCGTCGTTGATGCCGGGCTCCAGGCCCTCCATGCGCATCGAATAGCCGTTGCGCCCGTAGTAGGTTTCGCCCGTCAGGAACAGGCCGAGGCTGGAGGTGTGGCTGCCCTCGACGTTGGAAAAGACCTTCGCCAGGTTTTCCCCGGAGCCGCGGCCGTGCGCCACGACTTCCTCGTACAGGAGCCGGCTGCTCTCGAGGTCGAAGACCCACAGGCGCGGTTCGGTGGACGGCCGGCTGTAGTCGATGAGCGCGAGGCGGGAAGCGTCGACGCCGAGGCCGGACCGCTGCGCGCAGCGCATCGAGGCGATCGCGAGCGCGACCGCCTCGCGATTCGCCTGCGGCGCAAGCCGGGCGACGACCGAGGCCAGCGTCGTCGTAGGTGTCGTCGGGGTGGAAAGGCCGGCGGCGAGCGCGAGGCCCAGAATCGCTGAATACATCGGCGATCCGCGTTGTCCGGTGGGTGGCCATGATAGTCGACCCGGGGGCCGCCGCGCCAGAAAAGCCCGCTTTTCTGCGAACCGCCTCTCGTCCCGGCGGGCGCGCCCGCCGCCCGCCCCGCACGGGGTCGGCTAGGCGACCCGTACGGGGATCTTCGACGCCTTGATCCTCCGCCCCCACTCGCGCGGCCCGGTCTCGTGCACCGATTCCCCGCGGGCGTCGACCGCGACCGTGACCGGCATGTCCGCGACCTCGAACTCGTAGATCGCCTCCATGCCGAGGTCCGGGAACGCGACGACCCGCGCCTTCCGGATCGCCTTCGAGACGAGGTAGGCCGCCCCGCCCACCGCGATCAGGTACGCGGACCCGTGCCGGCGGATCGAGTCGATCGCGGCGGGCCCGCGCTCGGCCTTGCCGACCATGGCGTAGAGGCCCGTTTTCTCGAGCATCAGGTCGGTGAACTTGTCCATGCGTGTCGCCGTGGTGGGGCCGGCCGGCCCCACCGCCTCGCCGCGCACCGGGTCGACGGGCCCGACGTAGTAGATCACTCGACCGCGCAGGTCGACGGGCAGCGCCTGCCCGGCATTCAGCAGGTCGGCGAGCCGTTTGTGCGCGGCGTCGCGCCCCGTCAGCATCCTGCCGGACAGCAGCAGCGTCTGCCCGGGCTTCCAGCCGCGCACCTCGTCCTGCGTCAGCGCGTCGAGATTCACGCGCCGCGATTCGGCCGACGGCTTCCAGTGCACGTCGGGCCACAGATCCAGCGACGGCGGCTCGAGTGCGGCCGGCCCGCTGCCGTCGAGCACGAAGTGCGCGTGCCGCGTCGCCGCGCAGTTCGGGATCATCGCGACGGGCTTCGACGCCGCGTGGGTCGCGAACGTGCGGATCTTCACGTCGAGCACGGTCGTGAGGCCCCCTAGACCCTGGGCGCCGATGCCGAGCGCGTTGACCTTCTCGTACAGCTCGACGCGCAGTTCCTCGAGCTTCGTCGCCGGGCCGCGCGCGAGCAGCTCGTGCATGTCGATGGGGTCCATCAGCGATTCCTTCGCGAGCACCACGGCCTTGTCGGCCGTGCCGCCGACGCCGATGCCGAGCATGCCCGGCGGGCACCAGCCGGCGCCCATCTTCGGGACCGTCTCGAGCACCCAGTCCACCAGCGAATCGGACGGGTTCAGCATCGCGAGCTTAGACTTGTTCTCCGAACCGCCGCCTTTCGCCGCGACCGTCACCTCGACGGCATCGCCCGCGACCAGCTCGACGTGCACCACGGCCGGCGTGTTGTCGCCGGTGTTCTTCCGGGCGAAGAGCGGGTCCGCGACGATCGAGGCGCGCAGGCGGTTTTCGGCGAGGCCATAGCCGCGCCGCACGCCTTCGTCGACCAGGTCCTGGAGGCTGCGCTTCGTGTCCCAGCGCGCGCCCATTCCCGCCTTCACGAACACGTTGACGATGCCGGTGTCCTGGCAGAGGGGCCGGTGACCCTCGGCGCACATTCGCGAGTTGGTCAGGATCTGCGCGATCGCGTCCTTCGCGGCCGGCGACTGCTCGCGCGCATACGCGCGGCCGAGGTGCGCGATGTAGTCCGCGGGGTGGTAGTAGGAGATGAACTGCAGCGCGTCGGCGACGCTCTGGATGAAGTCCGGCTCGCGGATCACGGGGCCCACGCCCCATGATATCACCGGATGAAGGCGCTCCCGCGCGTCAGGAAGGTGTAGTCGCCCTCGATCGCCATGAACGCGATCAGCACCAGCAGGCACAGCGGCGGCAGAAGGATCGCGAGCTTCAGCGCGAGCCGCTCCCAGGCCATGTGCATGAAGATCGCGACGATCAGGCCCGCCTTCAGGATCATGAAGATCAGGATCAGCGACCAGCGCAGCATGCCCTTCAGGTGGAAGTAGTCCACCATGTACGAGAACGCGGAGAGCACGAACAGCAGCACCCAGATCCACAGGTAGATGGTCAGCGGATGCTGCTGGTGGCCCTCGGTCGATTGCACGGCGTGGTTCATGCCGGTCACCACAGGTAGAAGAAGGCGAAGATGAACACCCAGACGAGGTCGACGAAGTGCCAGTACAGGCCCGCGACCTCGACCGTCTCGTAGGAGCCCTTCCGGTCGTAGAAGCCGGAGGAAACGCGCTTCGCCGTGACCAGTAGATAGACGACGCCCGCGCTGACGTGCAGGCCGTGGAAGCCGGTAATCATGAAGAAGGCCGAGCCGAACTGCGGCGCGCCCCAGGGATTCTCCCAGGGCCGCACGCCCTCCGAGATGAGCTTGGTCCACTCGAAGGCCTGCATGCCGACGAAGGTCGCCCCCAGCGCGGCGGTCGCCGCGAGGAACAGTACGGTGTTCTTGCGGTCGCGCCGATAGCCGTAGTTCACGGCCAGCGCCATCGTGCCGCTCGAGGTGATCAGCACGAAGGTCATGATCGCGATCAGGATCATCGGGATGTCGCGGCCGAACAGGTGCAGCGCGAACACCTCGCTCGGGTTCGGCCAGGGCTCCATCGTCGACATCCGGACGTGCATGTAGCCGGTCAGGAAGCTGGTGAAGATGAAGGTGTCCGAGAGCAGGAAGATCCACATCATCGCCTTGCCCCAGGGCACCTGGAACGACTGCCGGTCGGCGGCGAAGTCGGAGACGACCTGCTTCAGCGGGGGCAAGGCGGCGGCTGGGGCGTCATGGGCCATGGGCTTCGCGTCCTCTCACAGGAACAGCAGCACGCCGAACACGGCGAGCCAGACGAGCAGCAGGAAGTGCCAGTAGGTGGCGCAGAGCGACAGGCTCTGGCGCAGGTCGATCAGCTCCGCGCCGCCGGCGAAACGCAGGCTGGCGCGGCCGAGCACGACCAGTCCGCCGAGCAGGTGCAGGCCGTGCACGACCGTCAGCACGTAGAAGAACGCGACGGCCGGGCTGCCCTGCACGAAGTAGAGCGAAGGCCCGACCGCCCGCCAGGCGAGCACCTGGCCCGCCAGGAAGCCGACCGACAGCGCGCCGGCCGCGAGCAGCGCCGCGCGCGCGAACTCGCGCCGGCCGTCCGCGGCCGCGTTGGCGGCGAACTGCAGCGCGAGGCTGGCGGCGAGCAGCACGCCGGTGTTGAACCACAGGATGTTCGGGATGGTGAGGTGGCACCAGCCGACGCTGTGGTGCATGCGCATCGAGTAGGCGGTGAGGAACAGGCTGAAGAGGGAGGTGACGACCGCCATGAAGACCCAGAGTCCGATGCGCTGCGGCGACGCCCGCAGGACGCCGATGTCGCCTTCCCCGCCGCGGTCCTGCCACGGCTTCGCCGTCAGCCGGCTGGCGACCGCGAACCAGACCGCGATGCCGACCAGCAGGGCGACGACGATGGCGGTGTTGCTCACGCGACCGGCCCCTCAGCCGTGGTGACCCGTGCCAGTGGCGTGGCGCGCGTCCACCGGCACGTTCTGCGGCGTGAAGTCGTCGGGCGCGCCGGGCACGCTGTAGTCGTAGGCCCAGCGGTGCACTTCCGGCAGCCGCGGGCCCCAGTTGCCGTGCTTCGGCGGCGTGTCCGGCGTCTGCCACTCGAGCGTCGTCGCCTTCCAGGGATTCGGCGGCGCCTTCTCGCCTTTCCACAGGCTCACGATCATGTTGTAGAGGAAGATGACGACCGAGGCGGCGACCACCAGCGCCGCGATCGTGATCGCCGCGTTGATCGTGTGCACGGAATCGGGCAGGAACTCCGTTTCGCCGAGCGCGTAGTAGCGGCGCGGGACGCCGAGGATGCCCAGGTAGTGCATCGGCAGGTAGATGGCGTAGGTGCCGAGGAAGGTCAGCCAGAAGTGGATCCGGCCGAGCCGGTCGTTCCACATGCGGCCCG
>ERZ1066138.502-NODE-502-length-13271-cov-10.373562_pt1 | contig 13271 bp, 12 predicted proteins | sample MGYA00382785_ERZ1066138 | MGnify/ENA primary metagenome ERZ1066138 (study PRJEB33369, sample SAMEA5778368) | biofilm metagenome | biome: Industrial cooling water; feature: Water cooling tower basin; material: Biofilm | place: United Arab Emirates | collected...
CCAAGATCAGGGCATCCAGATTTCTGGACCCGAGTGGTTCCCACCGCTCTGTTACGCCTCCCTGTTTTGCCTCAGAGCCGCCCGCAAGGCGGCTCACTTTTTGAGTGATCCACAGGCTTCGAACTGGTTCCGCGGAATGTGTCCCGTTGTGCCGCGTTTAGAACCCAGTTGTTAACTATGGCCAGTTAGGCTGGCGGTGTGTAATGGTGACGAGAGAGTAAGCGTCTGTGTCGAAGCGTTCCATGACAGAAAAATCGAGTTTCGAGTTCCGCGACGTCGACGCCGAGGGCGTGACCGTTTCCTTCGGTGAACGGTTCCAGGCCTCTGCCCAGTTCGATCGGGTCTTCAAAGAGGGCATGGCCCTCGTCGAGCGCACCGCCGCCTATCTTGATGGCGATGGCCGCAAAGCAGCCAAGGCGCTCACCGGTCAAGCCACTGTTCTCTACACCACTGAAAGCATGCGACTGACGACGCGTTTGCTTGACTTGGCGTCTTGGCTGCTGATCCGCCGCGCCTTGAAGGATGGCGAGATCACCGAGGCGGAAGCTCAAAAGAAGCGCGCCCGCGTGAAGCTTCAGAGCCTCGGCCGCCCCTCGCATATTCGCAGCTTCTCCGATCTTCCCGAAGGCTTGCGAAAGCTGATTGAAGAAAGCTTCGCCTTGCACGATCGCATCGTGCAACTCGACCTCGCGATGACGGCACCAGTCGAAGAGATGATTGCTGCGCGCCCGGCCAATCCGGTCGGCGCCCAACTCTCGCGTCTCGAGAAAGCTTTCGCCAGGCTCAACTGAGAGCGCGTCGATCCGAACACGAAAAAAAGGCCCGGGCATCACCCGGGCCTTGTCTGTGTCCGAGCCGCTTTCGCAAGGAACTCAGAAAATACCTTCGAACTTTTTCTTAAAGCGCGAAACGCGGCCACCGCGATCCATCAGCTTCGTATCGCCGCCTGTCCAGGCCGGATGCGTCGTCGGATCGATATCGAGATGGAGTTCATCGCCTTCCTTGCCATAGGTCGAGTACGTGATGAATTCCGTACCGTCCGTCATCTTGACTTTGATCTGGTGATAGTCGGGGTGCAGGCCGGGTTCTTTTTTCATCGTGAGGCGCTCTGTCATAGAAAAACGGCCGCGACGGGAACGGGTGTCAACCCGCAGCCTCGACTAGCCTTGAATTCGGGAAGGGGCTTCTATAGTCGAGAAGCCCGAAGTGCACAAGCAGCCGGTCCTCAGAGAACGTTGGGCGCTCGATGAATTGCTCCGACTCCAACGTTCCTGCTACGTTCTGACGCGACTTCAGGAACGTCATCACTGGGACCAGAAGGCCCTATATGAAGCATGACCCCGCAAAGAACGGGGCAGCTAAGCCCAAGAAAGCGTCTAGGGAATCAATGGCAACGTCCGGTAAATCTCCAGAAGCATCGTCCACGGTCATAAGCCTTGCCAAGGCGACCGCGCCAACGAGCAATTCATCGCCCGATCGCGATGCTGATGTCGCCCGCGCCTCAAGCCGTCTGAGTTCGCTTCAGCCGCTCATGAGGCTCAAGCCCTACCTCATGAAGCATAAGGGCATGCTCGCCCTTGGATTGGCAGCGCTCGTGCTGTCGGCCGGTGCCATGCTGTCGGTGCCTCTCGCCGTTCGACGCATGATCGACCACGGGTTCTCCGCCGAGAACGCAGGCTTTATTGACCAATATTTCGCGATGATGGTTGTCATCGGCGCCGTTCTCGCGGCTTCCATTGCTGCCCGTTTCTACTGTGTCAGCTGGCTTGGCGAACGCGTCGTCGCAGATCTGCGGCATGACGTCTTTGCCCATCTGGCGCGCCTTGGCCCCTCATTCTTCGAAAAAACGCATTCCGGCGAAGTGATGAGCCGCCTTACCGCCGACACGACCCAGATCAAGGCGGTCGCCGGCCACACGATTTCACAGGCTCTGCGCAACATCATCATGCTCGTTGGTGCGTTCGTGATGATGGTCGTCACGAGCCCGAACCTCTCAGGCCTGACGCTGATCGCGATCCCCGTCATCGTCTTGCCACTCATGGCGTACGGCCAAGCAGTAAAAAACCTGTCACGTAAGGCGCAGGACACCCTGGCTGATGCCTCCGCCTACGCCGCCGAAAATCTCTCCGCGGTGCGCACGATGCAATCGTTCGCGCACGAGAAAGCTGTATCTGCCCGTTTCGAAGATGCGGTGCAGCGCTCATTCAATGCAGCGCGCGATCGCATGAAGGCCCGTGCCGGCCTCACCGCGCTCACTGTCTTTCTCACGGTCGCCAGCATCGTTGCCGTGCTGTGGTATGGCGCATCCGCCGTCATCTCAGGCCAGATGACGGGAGGTGAACTCAGCCAATTCATCATCTACGCTTTGTTCGTCGCCGGCGCGCTTGGAGAACTTGCCGAAGTCTGGGGCGAGATCAGCCAAGCCTCTGGCGCTGCCGAACGCCTGACGGAAATCCTGGCGGTGGTTCCCGAAATCCGCTCACCTGATAATCCGGTCCCGCTGCCTATGCCTGCACGCGGGGCCGTCGATTTCGATAATGTCACATTCGCTTATGCATCACGGCCCAATGTTTCGGCGCTCCGCGATTTCACCCTGCATGTGAAGCCCGGCGAGACCGTTGCGCTCGTGGGACCCTCCGGCGCCGGTAAGACGACGATTTTCAACCTTCTCCTGCGCTTCTATGACCCGACGTCTGGTCGCGTGCGCGTTGACGGCGTCGATGTCGCCTCCGCCGATCTCGAGCAATTGCGCCACCGCATCTCGCTCGTGCCGCAGGATGTGGCGATTTTCGCCGACAGCGTTCTGGAAAACATTCGCTACGGAAGCCCTCAGGCCAGCGAGGAAGACGTCCATAAAGCCGCCGTCGCGGCTCAGGCCGATGGTTTCATTCGTGCCCTTCCCGAAGGCTACCGCACACGTCTCGGCGAGCGCGGCGTCACGCTTTCCGGCGGACAGCGCCAGCGCCTCGCCGTCGCCCGTGCAATCCTGAAGAATGCGCCCATCCTGCTTCTCGACGAAGCGACCAGCGCATTGGATGCAGAGAACGAACGCGCCGTCCAGCAGGCGCTCGAAGTCGTAATGCGCGACCGCACGACACTCGTGATCGCCCATCGGCTTGCCACGGTGCAGAAGGCCGATCGCATCCTGGTGATGGAGGAAGGTCGCGTGGTGGAAAGCGGCACGCACGCCGAACTCGTCAACAAGGGTGGCCTGTACGGACGCCTCGCCGCGCTCCAGTTCGGCAAGGAAGCCGCGGAATAGCCCAGCTCTATCGGCTCGTCAGCTTCAGTTCGATGCGACGGTTCTTTTGCAGCGACGCTTCATCGGTGCCGCTTTCGATCGGCTGATACTCGCCGTAGCCAGCCGCCACGAGCCGCTCCGGTGGGACGCCACGCGCGATCATGTGCTTGACGACCGATGAAGCGCGCGCGGTCGAAAGTTCCCAGTTGGATGGGAATTGCGCACTCGCGATCGGGCGGATGTCCGTGTGCCCGTTGATCTGTACCACCCAATCGATTTCTTTGGGGATCTGCCGGCCAAGATCGGCAATGGCAGTCGCGATTGGGTCGAGCGCAGCCAAGCCCTCCGGCGTCAGCGACGCTTCGCCCGATCCGAACAGAACTTCGCTTTCAAAAACGAACCGGTCGCCGACCACGCGAATATCTTTCCGATCCTTCAAGAGATCGCGAAGTCGCCCGAAGAAGTCGGACCGATAGCGCTGCAGTTCTTGCACTTGACGCGCGAGTGCCGCGTTCAACCGCTGCCCGAGATCCTTGATCGTCTTATCGCTTTCCGCGCCCTTCTTCTCCGACGCCTCGAGGGCATCGTTCAATGCCGCAATCTGCCTTCGCAATTGTGCGAGTTGCTGATTAAGTAGGTCGACTTTTGCCAGAGCCTCGGTTGACACGGACTTCTGAGCATCCAATTCCGAAGATAAAGCACCGATTCGGGCCGTCGCCGATTTTGTGCTCTCGTCGCCGAGAGCGGCTAAACCAGAGAGCTTTTCGTTGTCCGACTTGAGGGTCGCGAGCATGGCCTGCAACTCCGCCACCTGATCCTCGCTCTCCTTGGCCTTGCCTTTTTCGAGCGAAAGCAGGCTCGTCAGCTCGGATAGCTGCCGATTGAGGCGCTGCAGAACCGTGTCCTTGCCAGCCGATTCCTGCGTCGCGAAAAACTGCGCGATCATGAAGACGGACATGAGAAAGGTGACGACCAGCAGAAGTGTCGACAGCACGTCCACATATCCCGGCCAGAACTCGCCATACTCGGCGCTGCGGCGGCGGCCGCGCCCCATGGCCATCTCAGGTCGTCCTGCGTTGGTAGTTGTCCGCGAGCGCCTTCAAAGCCCCGGCAAGCTCAGCCTGCTGCGAAGCCTGTTCATCAACCCACTCGCGTACCACTTTTTGTTCGCTCCGCATGAGCGTAACGAGTTGGTTTACGCCGCGCGCCAGATCTTTGACCGCCTCGTCGCCACCCGCAGCAGTAGGCGCGGGCGGAGCCGACAGCTCCAAGGCACGCAGGTTGGAAGACGAAATCGAACCAAGCTTGTCCGATAACTCCGCCACCGCCCGCTGCATTTCATATACGGCAGTGGTCAGTTGCCGGCTCGCGAGATCCGTCGCCGACGACGAGCCCGGAGTCAGTTCCGTAATGCTCGACAACCATTCCTCAAGCTCGTTGTAGAAGCGGTTGTGTGCGTGGTTCGCCTGTAGCTCCAGGAAGCCGAGGATCAGCGAACCCCCAAGTCCGAGCAGAGATGACGAGAACGCCGTTCCCATGCCCTTCAGTGGCGCGGCAAGCCCCGCCTTCAACTCGTCGAACACAGCCGCCCCCTCGCCGGTCGTGTTGAGCGTCGCGATCGTGGCACCCACGGACGACATCGTCTCGAGCAGGCCCCAGAATGTTCCAAGCAGGCCGAGAAAGACGAGCAGCCCCACCAGATATCGACCCGTGTCGCGCGCTTCGTCGAGACGGGATCCGATCGAATCCATGATCGATCGCATCGAGATCGTGGCAAGCGAGAACGTCCCGGTGCGGTCGCGCAGCATGTTCGCCATGGGGGCGAGAAGAATGGGCTGCGTATCGGTGACGAGGCCAGGATCAGAAATGCGGAATGCGTTGACCCAACCTATTTCGCGATACAGCCGGATGACTTGCCGGAAGGCATAGATGATGCCGAGAAACAGAACGCCGAGGATGAGCCCATTGAGGCCCGGGTTCGTCATGAAGGCCGTTCTGAGCTGCTCATACAGAATTGCCCCGATAAAGCCGACCAGGATGAGGAAGATCATCATCCGCAAAACGAAGACGCCCGGCGGCGTCAGTTTTCGAATTTGGGAGGCGCTGCTCTCCGCACTCCGCTTTTTCAGGATCATTCCAAAAACCTCCCGCGAACGCAAAGGCGCCCGGTCTGCCCGTCGACATTATCCGATGGCTGTATCATCGCAAACGGGCAACATCATGCCTGTGACCGCACAGCTTCTCCTCTTTCCGATACTTATGATTGGTTTCTCCGATGAGAGATGCGCCAGCCGGGTCTACTTGAGAAGTCTCTCGATCTCGGCACGAAGAGCGGGTGCGATGTCGGACCGCTCCAATCCGTAGGCCACGTTCGCTGCCAGGAAGCCCACCTTAGAGCCACAGTCATAGATCGTCCCGTCGAATCGCACTGCGTGGAATGATTGCTTTAGATCGCTCATCAGGCGGATCATGCTGTCTGTCAGCTGGATTTCTCCCCCGGCTCCCTTCTCCTGTTTGGCCAAGAGATCGAAGATCTCTGGTTGCAGAATGTAGCGACCGGTGATGTGCAGGTTGGACGGTGCGGTGCCCTTCGGCGGCTTCTCGACCATCCCCGTGATTGTGGCGACCTTTGCTTCCCGGTCCGTCACACCGACGATGCCATATTGATGTGTCTGATCGTCTGGCACAGGCGCAACAGCGATAAGGTTTCCACCAGTTGCCGCGTAGGCTTCGATCATGTCCTTCAGGCAAGGCGTCGCACCATGGTGCAGCATGTCGGGAAGGAGCAACGCGAACGGCTCGTCGCCGACGATGTCGCGCGCGCACCACACGGCATGTCCGAGACCGAGCGGGGCTTGTTGCCGCGTGAAGCTCGCCTGACCCGCAACGGGCAAGTCGGACATCAGCGCTTCCAACTCTTTCGTCTTTTTGCGCTCCGCAAGCGTCCGCTCCAGTTCGTACTGAATGTCGAAATGATCCTCGATGACAGCCTTGTTGCGCCCTGTCACGAACACGAAATGCTCGATGCCGGCAGCTCTCGCTTCATCGACCACGTGTTGAATGACGGGCCGATCCACCACGGTCAGCATTTCCTTCGGGACTGCCTTTGTAGCGGGCAGGAACCGCGTGCCGAGACCTGCGACGGGGAAAACGGCCTTTCGGATACGGGATGGTGAGGCAGGCATGCGGGCAAGCTCCAGGAAAATGGTGAATTTTGATCCGAGCAGGAATGCCAGAGAGCGGGCTAAAGAAACACGGCTGATAGTACGACGGAGGAGGCTCTCGATTCGGGCACGAATGTTGAATGGGTTAGTGCCACTTAGGAACGGATTGTGGCCGGTCAAAGTTAGCCCACCGCAATTCCTATCTAATTGTCAGGTTCCCGACATCGGACTTGATGTTCGAACAACTGAGCGTCAGGGAGGCGCGTTAACCGTATGGCAGTGCTCGTCACAGGTGGTGCAGGCTTCATTGGCAGTCATATGGTTCTGGCCCTATTGGATGCGGGGGAAAAGGTTATCGTCCTTGACAACCTGTCGACGGGCTTCCGATGGGCCGTTCCTCCAGAAGCGACGCTCGTCGTCGGCGACGTCGGGGATCAGGACCTGGTTCGCACGGTGATCCGCAAGTACGGCGTTCAATCCATTGTCCACTTTGCCGGCTCCATCGTTGTCCCGGAATCGGTCGCTGACCCGTTGGGTTACTACAATAACAACACAGTCAAGTCGCGCGCCCTCATGGAAGCCGCCGTGGCCACGGGGCTGAAGCAGTTTATTTTTTCGTCGACTGCTGCCGTTTACGGCAACCCAGCCGAAAACCCAGTGAGCGAAGTGGCCCAGCCCGCGCCGATGTCGCCCTACGGCTGGTCGAAGCGGATGACCGAGGTCATGCTGGCCGACACGTCCCGCGCCCACGACTTCAACTACGTCGCACTCCGCTACTTCAACGTCGCCGGCGCAGATCCGAAAGGCCGCTCCGGCCAATCCACCCCGCGCGCCACACACCTGATCAAGGTGGCCTGCGAGACAGCTCTCGGTCAGCGCGCACACATGGAAGTTTTCGGGACCGATTACCCGACACATGATGGTACGTGCATTCGCGATTACATCCACGTCACTGATCTGATCCGGGCTCACGTCGCCGCTCTCGACTATCTTCGTAGCGGCGGCAAGTCGGAGATTTTCAATTGCGGTTACTCGAAGGGCTTTTCAGTTCTGGAAGTGATCGAAGCTGTAAAGCGCGTCTCGGGAGTGGACTTCGACGTTCGGTTCGGTTCGCGCAGACCGGGCGACCCCGCCGCCATTATTGCCGGCTCGCAGAAAATCCGCGATCAGCTTGGATGGCAGCCACACCACGACAATCTGGACGAGATTGTGCGCCATGCCTTGTCGTGGGAAGATCATCTCGCCAGCTTCAAGATCGCGTCTTGACCTGGATTGCCATTCTCTGCCGATGAGGTCAAAACCGGCGCCGCGACCGTCGCGGCGTCGGAGCTTTGAAAGCACATGAACTACGATTCTGAAGAGCGCCGCGACACGCCGCTCGCGCTCAAACTTAAAGATCGCATTCGTCGCGTCGGTCCGATCTCGGTCGCCGAATACATGCAGGCTTGCCTGCAGGACCCCGAGCACGGCTATTACGTCAAACGATTGGTCATTGGCCGCGATGGCGACTTCATCACCGCTTCCGAAATCAGCCAGATCTTCGGCGAGTTGATCGGCCTTTGGTCCGCCGTCGTGTGGCAGCAGATGGGGTCGCCGCCGCGCATCAACCTCGTGGAACTCGGCCCAGGGCGCGGCACCCTTATGCGAGATGCGCTGCGTGCTGCCGGGAAAGTCCCCCGCTTCATCGACGCTCTCGACGTGCACCTCGTCGAAAGCAACGAACATCTGATCCGCATGCAGCGCAAAACTCTCGAGACCGTCGACACGAAGCTGCGCTGGCACGGATCGATGCGATCGCTCCCTGAAGGTCCAGCGCTCCTGATAGCGAACGAGTTCCTCGACACGACGGCCGTTGAGCAGAGCGTCGATGGCGCCGAGCGGCGCGTGACCTTGGATGAAAGTGGCCGCCTCGTGTTTGAACCTGCCAGCGGCGTCATCACCGAGAGGCAAGACCACATTGCACTGACGACGGATCTCGCGTCTCGCGCAAGCAACGCCCCATTGGCGGCGCTGTTTATCGACTACGGCCATACTGAAACGGCCGCGGGCGAGACCTTGCAAGCCCTGTGCGGTCACGCGCCTGAACACCCACTCTGTTCGCCGGGCGAGGCCGATCTGACCGTGCATGTCGATTTTGCCGCGTTCGCCGCCGCCATCCCGCGAGAGGCACTCGCCGTCGACGGGCCGATCACGCAAGCTGAATTCCTTGGCCGGCTCGGCATCGTTGAACGCGCTTCCCGCCTGATGCATGCAAACCCTGCAAAAGCCGCTGAAATTGAAATGAGCGTTGCCCGGCTTATGGCCCCGCAAGGGATGGGCTCCCGCTTCAAGGTGATCGGCATTCGATCATCTCACCTGCCATGCCTGCCTGGCTTTGAATAATGGCACGGGCGCCGACGGGTGGGGACAACGTAATCCTGCCGGAGCTTTCCAATTGCACAAGGTGCGTTTATCTAACGCTTCATGCTCAATCCGATCCGCAGCAACTCACTCGATCTTCACGGCATTCGCCACGGTTTCTTCACCCGGGACGGCGGTGTCTCTGAGGGGCTGTACGCAGGTCTCAATTGCGGCCTTGGTTCAAAGGACGAAACCGAGCGCGTGCTCGAAAATCGAGCCCGTGTCGCGCAGCACCTCGGTGGTGCGAAGAGTGAAGTTCTGACGGTCTATCAAGTCCACAGCGGCACCGCGGTCCGCGCCCACGGCCCCCTCTCCCGTGACGTACTTCCCAAAGCTGACGCTGTGGTCACCACGGTCCCTGGCCTCGTGATTGGCGTGCTCACAGCCGATTGCACGCCGGTTCTATTCGCCGACCCGCAGGCCAAGGTGGTTGCCGCAGCACACGCCGGGTGGCGCGGCGCTGTCGCCGGCATCATCGAGGCCACAGTGGAGGAAATGGTAAAGGCCGGTGCACGCCCCGATCGCATCCGAGTTGCCATCGGTCCGACGATCAGCCAGGCCGCATACGAAGTGGGCCCGGAGTTCGAGGCCGAAGTGTTGGCATTGGATGCCTCCAACAGGGACTTTTTCACGGTCCCAACTTTGGACGCGAAGGCGCACTTCGACCTGCCTGGATTCGTCGCCCGGCGCCTCGGGCAGCTGGGTCTGGCAGCCGTCGATCGGGTTGCACCGTGCACCTACGCCAACGAATCGCTTTTCTTCTCGTTTCGGCGCACGACGCACCGCACGGAGCCCGATTACGGCCGTCAAATCTCCGCCATCGTTGTGACCTAACTGCACAATCCACAAGTATGGACCGCATCGCGCGCCCTCGATTAGCGAGATTCCCAGTTTTCAGGCCCAACTGCCTTGTCGCTGAGGCCTGGAACAGGTTAGGCAAACCACAGTGGGTACCGGTGCTAAAAGGGGAGTCGAGGCCGCAAAGTCAGTACGTCGGCCGCCGGAGAACAGCGGGTCAAACAAGGGGGGCGTCAAAGTGACGACCATTGATCGTGCTGCGGCGAGGGGCGTGGGGATGCCGGTCGCGCGGGCAGCGTTACTATTAATTTCAGCATTGAGTCTCGCAGGCTGTGAGACGGGCTCGAACTTGTTCGCGGGCGGTGGCGACAGCACCACGCCGCTCGCAGCCGCGACGCAGCCACCCGTCGAGCAACGCGCGAAAATGGCGGTTGCGCCGATCGTTGGTCCGCCGGATGCGACGTCGCGGGCCCTCCAGTCACAGGTCGTCGCGGCTCTTGAAAAGCAAAAGATCTCGGTGGCCAAGCAGCCCACCGACCCGTCAGATTACACCTTGCGCGGCTATGTCGTGGCCGCAAAGGAGAAGGCTTCGACCAAGATCTCTTACATCTGGGATGTGACCGATCCGTCTGGTAAACGCGTCAATCGCGTGACGGGCGAAGAGGTCTCGGCCGGTGCAGGCTCCAAAGACACGTGGGCCGCCGTGACACCCACGATGATTGACCAGATTGCCAATAAGACGGCCACACAGGTTTCCGCTTGGCTGCCCTCGCAGGCACCCGCTGCGGCTCCTGCCGGCGCTTCTGCCAACGGCGTACCGGTGGCGTCCGCTGCACCCAATTCTGCCGCTGCAACGACGCCCGCCGCTACTGTTCCGCCCGCAGCAACGGCAACCGGGAGCATTGGCCGCGGCGGTGCCGTTTTGACCTCAGTGCCGAACGTCACGGGCGCGCCGGGCGACGGCAGCATCGCGCTCACCGGTGCGATCCAGCGCGAGCTGGCACGCAACGGCGTTTCTCTGACCGGCGCGGGCGGGGAAACCTACAAAGTCGAAGGCAAAGTTACCGTAGGGGCGGTGCGCGAGGGCAAGCAGCCGATCACGATCGATTGGCATGTCAAGGACCCCAAGGGTAAGCAACTCGGGACAGTGTCGCAGAAAAATGAGGTGCCGCAGGGTTCCCTCGACGGCGCCTGGGGCAAAACGGCCGACGCGGCCGCTGCTGCCGCTGCCCAGGGAATCATAAAGTTGCTGCCGAAGGCGAATTGAGACCGAGCCCGGCCAGCTTCCAATCTGGCCGGGACGGTTCAATAAGCCCTGCAGCACGATCGTTATCCATCAATCTGTTGCCGGCTACGGTTTACACGCCTTAAGCCCCTTGCTAGAGAGCGCGGCATCACACGTCTGTCACAGACCATGCCAGCGAGAGGCGCGTCATGCCGTTCGATGCCCGAGACGACAGGGACCGGGGCCATCCGCGCGTAAGGCTGGTGTCCGGCAATTCGAACCGCCCCCTCGCCGAGGCCATCTCCGCATACGTCAAGGCCCCGCTCACGAAGGGTCAGGTGAAGCGGTTCGCGGACATGGAGATCTTCGTCGAAATCCAGGAGAACGTTCGCGGTCAGGACGCATTTATCCTCCAGTCCACGTCGTTCCCGGCGAACGACAACTTGATGGAATTGCTGATCCTGATCGACGCCCTGAAGCGCTCCTCCGCCAAGCGCATCACGGCCGTCATTCCCTATTACGGCTACGCCCGCCAGGATCGCAAACCCGGACCCCGAACACCGATTTCGGCAAAACTCGTCGCCAATCTCATCGAACGCGCCGGCGCGGACCGTGTCCTCACGCTCGATCTCCATGCCGGCCAGATCCAAGGCTTCTTCGACATTCCGACCGACAACCTGTTTGCCGCTCCGATCTTTGCACGGGACCTGCAGGATCAGAACGACGCGAAGGATGTCGTCGTCGTCTCGCCGGACGTCGGCGGCGTCGTCCGCGCCCGGGCACTGGCCAAGCGTATCGATGCGCCGATCGCCATTTGCGATAAGCGCCGGGAACGCGCCGGCGAAAGCGAAGTTATGAACGTCATTGGTGAAGTCGAGGGCAAGCGGTGCGTCCTGATCGATGATATCATCGACAGCGGCGGCACGCTGTGTAATGCCGCCGAGGCGCTTCTGAAGTACGGCGCCACAGAAGTCTCCGCCTACATCACCCACGGCGTGCTCTCTGGCGGTGCCGTCAGTCGGATACAAAACTCCAAACTCAAATCGCTCGTGATCACCGATTCCATTCTGCCGACGGAAGCGGTCAAAGCGGCGAAGAACATCCGCGTTCTTTCGATTGCCCCGCTCATTGGTGAAGCGATCCTCCGCACCAGCCGCGAAGAGAGCGTCTCCAGCCTGTTCTACTGATAGGCACAGCGCGCGATCAGCGCGAAAAACAGACAATTTGCAAACCAGAGCTGCCGCTTTCCTCATCACCCAGTCCATGGCGTTCGTCTTGCGTGCAGAACGCCGTGACGGAGCTTGCATTTTTCCGCCGTCGATGGATTTCATCGCACGAGTATTTCGTATCGCGACCCGCGCGCACCTGCATCCGACCGGCGGGTCTCGGCGTTGATCACTCTGAGCATATTGAGCCCTAGCCCGCCAATGGCCACGGACAACGATATCATCGGCTACACGATCGGGTACGATCAGGAAGATATTCATTTCCCGATTTACGCGATGACGGCATTTGCCGTGCTGCTCGTTCTCGGAGGTGTTCTGAAGGGTATGCCGCTCCTGGCGGTCATCGCCATCCTCCCCGCCGCCGTCACGTATTATAACTTGCCTCTCATCGAGAGTGGACGCCCCAGGATCGGCTCGGGCCAATACGGCTTGTTCATTGAAGGGCTGGGTCTCGTGTCCTGGCGCGCTGTCGATAGCATTGAAACCATCGAACTCGTCGAACGCGGTGGAACAACGCACGACCTCATCATCAATTTGAAAAAGCCCGTATCTGAAGCTTTGCTGGCCGATTGGCGCTCGCGGCCCTTGCTGAGACGTCCCATGCGCCTTCCTTGGCGGTTGGAGTCCAAAACCGAGATTCGCATTCCTCTCGACATCCTCGACAAGCCGGCCTCGGAGATCAAGGACACCTTCGTCCGGATGTGGCGTTACAATCGCGGGAGATGAGCAGCGGAAACTATCCGCTTCCCCAGACGTTCTCGTGATCTTCACCTCGCCGTATTCGCGCCGTTAAAGCTCTTCGGAGCGCGAGGCTCTTCTCGAGGACACACATGCCGCACGATAACCGTCACGTCGCCTTCCTTCTCTTCGCCGTCGCGACAGCAATAGCGCCGTTGCCGGCGAGAGCGGAAAAAGACGTCTCGCCGATTATTCTGGCGCAGGATACAGCGCCGGCTGCCTCCGAGGAGAAAAAGGACGAGAAAAAATCCAAGGCGCAGGAACGAGAACAGCGCCGCGAAGAGAAGTCTAAGCAGCGCCAGGAGCGCCGCGAGCAAGATCCGCAGGGACAGCAGAACCAAAATCAGCAGCGGATCGAGCAACAGAAAGAAAAGCAGCAGGAGCGCGCCCAGCAGCGTCAGCAGGAGATGGAGCGCCGGCGGCAGGACCGCGAGCAGCAGCAGAAGCAGCGGCAGGAGCAGATTGAAAATCAGCGCCAG
>ERZ1066138.503-NODE-503-length-13213-cov-7.928485_pt1 | contig 13213 bp, 10 predicted proteins | sample MGYA00382785_ERZ1066138 | MGnify/ENA primary metagenome ERZ1066138 (study PRJEB33369, sample SAMEA5778368) | biofilm metagenome | biome: Industrial cooling water; feature: Water cooling tower basin; material: Biofilm | place: United Arab Emirates | collected...
CCTGATCTGGGCCCTCTCTCCAGATCGGCGCCAAGCCACGGATCCCTACCCGGTGCGGTCGGGCATTTATGGGATGCCATGGTTTTTTATGGGCGTCAATGGTTTGTTAATGAATAAGCATGGGATAAGCAGCCATCGTCGGTCGAGGGCGAGCGAAGCCGGTTCCACGAAAAAAGGCCCGGAGATTCCGGGCCTTCGATCGATCAAACTTGTTGAAACGCCAGTTTCTACGGCGTCGGCGCGGACGGCTCCAAAGCCGGCGGCGTCGATGACCCGTTCGACGTTGAGCCGTTTGGCGTCGACCCATTCGATGTCGAGCCGTTCGGCGTCGTCACGGAAGGATCGCTAACCGCCGGTCCGTTCGTCGTTGGTGTATCGGCCGAATGCGGAGCGCTGCCAGCGGTGCCGGAGCTGTCACTGGGCGGCGTTGAGGTCGAATCCGTGGGCGACCCACTCGAACTATCCGTCGAAGGCGTCATGGTGCCGCCGGACGAACTGTCGGTCGCTGCACCGTTCGAAGGCCCCCCCGAGGCTGCGTCGGCCGGAGGTGTGGACGAGGACGAGGGATCGCTTGATGAAGAAGCCGCCGTGCCGTCCGGCGTGGCCGCTGCTGGTGCCGCAGAGTCACTGGACGGAGCGGCGGCCGGGCTGTCTGCCGGCTGGTCTGTGGATGCCTCTCCCGTCGGCGCTGCATCGGCCGGCTTTTCATCGGGCTTCGCGGCTTCGGTCGTCGTATCTGCCGGCTTGCCGTCAAGCTTCGCGTCTTCGCTCTTGGCGTCGTGCGATTTGCTGTCCGTTGCGGCGGACGGCGTCTCGCTCGGCGCAGATTCTGAAGACGCGGCCGGCGCATCGGTCGTCTCCGGAGCAGGGTCTGCTGGTGTTTCAGGAGCTGCTGCAGCCGGTGCGTCGCCGCTCAGCCTTGCACGCTCAGCCGCAATGAGTTCCTCGATTTTTTTGAACGCTTCTTCGGCGACGTTCCGTGCAGTCTCCGATCCGGCGACCTTGCCTTCCAGTTCGGTCACCTTCGTGGTGAGTTCTTTGACCTGCAAAATGGCTGCATCACGAGCCAGCTGTACGGTCTCGAGTTGCCGTGTCGCATCGTTACGGCTTGCCATCATCCAGCCAGCGAAACCGAGACACGCCAGCGAAATCGCGGCAAATGCTGTCTTACTTATTCCTTCAAACATCTTATCGTCTCCTCCCGGGCATCTCGGCGTGCCCCTCCCGCACTCGGTCTTGACTGACCGGTGCCAGCTTAATTGAGAACAAGTCTAAGAGAATAGTCGCGTAAGGTGAACACCTGACTTTACGCTTTTCCGTGAAAGCGGTTTTGAAATGAATACGGCACTCGGTTCCAGGATCGTCTTCGCCGGCGCACGCCAAACGGGAGCGCTTCGTCTCGGTGAAGGGTTCCGGAGGAAAGTCGGAAAACTCCAATAATGTTGTCAGTTGGCCTGTAAGCCGGGTTCTGTCTGGAGTTACCTCCGCGACGGCCATTCATCTGGGACGCCCATCGCTGGGCGCCTCGAGCAACCAACCCGGATGGCGGGCCTGGAAACGGGCTTGCAGGCTGGATTTCTCCACCTGCTGGCCATCCCTATTTGGTCTTGCACCGGATGGGGTTTGCCGTGCCGGCGCCGTTACCGGAGCCGCGGTGCGCTCTTACCGCACCGTTTCACCCTTACTCGCCTCCGCCCTTACGGGCTCCCGAACAGCAGGCCTTGCGGGCTTGCCGCGCCGGTGCAGCAAAGCTGCGAAGGCGGGCGGTCTATTCTCTGTGGCACTTTCCCTGGGGTCGCCCCCGGCGGCCGTTAACCGCCATCCTGTTTCCATGGAGCCCGGACTTTCCTCCACCGGCACGCAAGTCTGGGCCATAACGCCCCGGCCGGCAGCGGCCGTCCGGCCAACTGACACTGAGATAAGTGGCCTTGCCGGCGCGAACCGTCAAGCAACCGTTGCACCGAACCTCAAGACTTCGTCACCGTTCCAGCCTGATAGACCGGCCGGAAGCGTCGCGTACTAATCGTGATCCGCTCACCGATCTGCGGCTGCGGCTGGCCCTGCAGCACGAAAATCACGGCCAAACCGCTGTCGGTCACAAGTTCGCCGAACGAGCCGCTCCATGAGCGCACCGTCCCGGTGAAAATCTGGGTTCCCGGCTCGAAAAGTTCGAGTTCACCCATGGATCGCTCCGGTTGTCGGGTTGCTGCGCCGGGAAAAACCGGCGCACCGTAACGCCTACTGTCACCTACGAACGATCCCTATGCCAAGTCCTTGCGGCAAGCTTTTGATGATTGTCAGCCAACCGCGGCGTCGGGCAGCGCCTCCACGAGACGACGCAAGGTGACCAGGGTCGATCGATCGAGCTGGCCGTCCACCCGCCCCGGCCGGAAGTGTAACTGAAACGCCCTCAAAACGAACGCCAACCCTGCATCGAGCGGTCCCGCCTCTTCCACACCATATCCGTACCGCGCAAGCAGACCCCGCGCTTCCGCCACCTGGGGACCATCCCCGCCAGGTCCCAAACCCGCATCGCCGCCGTCAACAGGCTCCGGCGGCAACCAGAACCCGACACCTTCCGCCGCCAGCCGCTGCCAGTCGAATTTCTCTCCCGGATCGATTTTCCGGGACGGCGCGATATCGGAATGCGCCAGAACGCGCTCCGGAACGAGCCCATGCCGCCGGCAAATGTCCAGCGACAGTGCGGTGACCGCCTGCATTTGAGCATCAGGAAAATCGGGATAGCCGAGAGCATGGCCGGGATTTTGAATTTCGATTCCGATCGAAGCCGAATTGATATCCGTCTCGCCATGCCAAGACGACACGCCGGCGTGCCAAGCGCGCATCTCTTCGGCCACCATCTGTGTGACACGCCCGTCCACGTCGACGACGTAATGGCACGACACTTTGCAATCCGGCCGGGAAAGCACATCGAGCGCGCGTTCGATCGACTCCAATCCCGTGTAATGGAGAACCAGGATTGAAGGTGAAAGCCCGCGGAACCTCGGCTCGATATTCGGCGATGGGTAAAGATCGGCTACGAGTGCGCTGTCCGGCGCGGTGATCAGCGGCGGCGCACTCATGAACGCTTCCCCCCGAACCCCCGCTCACGGGAAATCTCTTCGTAGGCCGCATTGATATGCGCCAGCTTGGCTGTCGCTGCCCTGACGATACCAGGCGGCGCTCCCTGGGCCACGAGCCGGTCGGGATGCGTCTCCTGAACGAGCTTGCGGTATCGGGCCCTTATCGCCTTCTCGGTCGCGTCAGGCATGAGATCGAGAATGGCGTACGGGCTGTCCGGATCGCGAACAAATTGGTCGCGGAACATCCGGAACTCGGTGTCGGAGTATCCAAATCGGCACGCGACCGTCCTGAGGAAATGATCCTCGCAGGGATGCAGCACGCCATCCGCGCACGCAATGTACATAAGGCATTCGAAGACGCGCCGCTTTGTCTCGGGATCGCGTTTCAGCATCTCGCCGACCCGGTCGGCGTAGATTTCGAATCCGGTCACGTCGGCCGCCGCCTGCTCGTAAACGCTCTTGATGCGGGGAATGTCGGCTGGCGGCACGTCGAGAAATTGCTCGAACATCGTTGCCTCGGACGACACGGCCACTCCGTCGGCAGCCGCCATTTTTGCCGCCAGGACGACGAACGCGCTCGTAAACCCGGTGGATTGCGCCCACCGCCGCCGCCGCAGGATGCCATACGCCCTTAGACGCCGGCCAATTCGGCTAAAAAAGCCCAATTGTGGACGTGGCAGAGTGTCGAGGACGGTACGATCAGCCATAGGTCAGCACTAGCCGCTTTTCCACGGCAACAGAAGGGCGTCCGTGCCTTGAGCCGCGCTGCCCCGCGTTACATTTGCGTAAGCTGCCAGCGTTGACGGTTTTGCGCGGCACCGTTAGCTGGTCGGTGCCGTCAAATCACCTCTGCACTTCCGGCCCGGATCAGTCCGCGATGACCCCAGACCAATCGGACGATTCAAAATGGCACTTCTATATAGACCGCGGTGGAACCTTCACTGATATCGTCGCGTGCGATCCTGATGGGCGCCTCCACATCCGCAAATTTCTGTCGATCAATCCCGCTGCCTACGACGATGCGGCCCTGCACGCGATCCGCCAATTCTTAAGCATTCCGCACACCGCGCCTATTCCTGCTGCGCGCATCGGCGTGGTGAAAATGGGCACAACTGTCGCGACCAATGCCCTCCTCGAGCGCAAGGGCGTTCCGACAGCTCTCATCATCACCCGCGGCTTTGCCGACGCACTGGAAATCGGGACCCAGGCCCGCCCCGACATCTTCGCCAGGCAGATCGTCAAACCGCAAATGCTCTATGCGCGCGCCATCGAAGCAAACGAGCGTATTCTGGCGGATGGCACCGTCGATGAGCCGTTGGATGAAGAAGCCCTCACCGCCGCCCTGCGCCAAGCGAAGTCAGACGGCATCGCCGCCGTCGCCGTAGTGTTCGTTCATGCCTGGGCATTCCCCGATCACGAACGCCGAGCCGCCGAAATCGCGCGGAGCATCGGCTTCGAAAGCATCTCTGTCAGCCACGAAATCTCCCCGCTGGTCAAACTCGTGGGCCGCGGCGACACGACCGTCGCGGATGCCTATCTTTCACCGGTGCTCGACCGCTACGTGGCGTCGATCGCATCCAGAATCGCAGAAAGCGGAGAAGACAGCCGGCTGATGTTCATGGCTTCCTCCGGCGGCCTCACCGCCGCCAGAAAATTCCGCGCCCGTGACGCCATCCTCTCTGGCCCCGCCGGCGGTATCGTCGCCATGGCCGAGACTGCGCGCCTTGCCGGCTTCGATCGCGTCATCGGCTTTGACATGGGCGGCACCTCGACCGACGTGTCTCACTTCGCCGGCACCTATGAACGCACCTTCGAAACGGAAATCGCGGGCGTCCGCCTTCGCGTGCCCATGCTCGACATCCACACCGTCGCGGCGGGTGGCGGCTCGATCATCCGCTTCGACGGCCAGCGTCTACGCGCTGGTCCGCAAAGTGCCGGCTCCGATCCGGGACCCTTGTGTTATCGCAAAGGCGGCCCCCTCACGCTCACCGACGCGAATATGCAGCTCGGCAAACTCGACCCCGAATGCTTTCCGCACATTTTTGGTCCCGACGGCAATCTTCCGCCGGACCGCGCCGCCGTTGAAATGGCCTTCGCCGACCTCGCGGGCAACATGGGTGGAACGCACTCACCCCACGAAGTGGCCGACGGCGCAATTCGCATCGGCGTGGAGTGCATGGCTGCCGCGATCCGGCGCGTTTCAATCGAGCGCGGCTACGACGTATCCGGTTACGCACTGCAATGTTTCGGCTCGGCGGGTGGGCAGCACGCCTGCCTCATCGCCGACGCCCTCGGCATGAACACCATTCTCGTCCACCCACTTTCCGGGGTGTTATCTGCCTGGGGCATGGCGCTCGCCCCGGCCCGCGCCAGCCGCGAGCGCTCACTGGAAATACCCTTCGATTCCGCCTCCCTTCGCGGGATCGAGGAAACGGCCTGGGAACTCGGCAACGAGGCGACGGAAGCGCTCCTCGATCAAGACGTCGATCACGACGCTATCGCTCTCACGACGCGCCTCCACCTCGCCTATGCCGGCACCGACACCGCATTGCCGGTCGACCTGTCCGAGCCGGCGATCATGCGGGCGGATTTCGAACGAATGCACAGGCGCCGCTTCGGTTTTATTTCAATCGGCAAGCCGCTCCGCATTGCCCATATCGAGGTCGAAGCAACCGGCAGCACCGCGAATCCTGACGCGACCATTTCCATCGAGCCCTTACCGTCCGCGCCGCGCGCCCGCCGGTTCTTCTCCTGCGGCAAGTGGCACAACGCCACCGTTTACGACCGCACAAGTCTGAGCGTGAACGAGACTGTTCCCGGCCCGGCCATCGTACTCGAACCCCACCAGTCAGTGGTTGTCGAACCCGGTTGGAGCGCCACGCTCACGCCGCGCTCCGACCTGGTTCTCATCCGAACGGGACCGCGCCCATCCGAGCGCTCCGCACCGGCCTCATCGGTTGCCGATCCTGTCCTTCTCGAAGTCTTTTCCAACCGCTTCAAGTCCATCGCCGACAACATGGGAGAAGCGCTCCGCGCCACGGCACGGTCCGTCAACATCAAGGAGCGCCTCGATTTCTCTTGCGCTCTATTCAATGCCGAAAGCGAACTCGTCGCCAATGCACCCCATGTCCCCGTCCACCTTGGCAGTATGGACAGTTCCGTTGCCGCCATCTGCGAAGAATTCGCTGACGCCATGCGCCCCGGTGACAGCTTCATGCTGAACGCCCCCTACAAAGGCGGCACGCATCTCCCCGACATCACGGTGGTGACGCCTGTCTTCATCGAAGGCGAAACCACGCCATCGTTTTTCGTCGCCAGCCGCGGCCATCACGCCGACATCGGCGGCCTTACTCCGGGTTCCATGAGCCCGCGGGCGAAATCCGTCGAGGAAGAAGGCGTCTTGATTGAACCCATGCGCGTCGTGACCGGCGGCGCTATTCACGAAAGTGAAATCCGCGAGCTTCTGACGAACGCGCGCTGCCCTGCCCGCAACCCGGACGAAAATATCGCCGACCTGAAGGCCCAACTTGCCGCCAATGCGCGCGGCGTGCACGAATTGACGGGTCTAGCGGCCGAATTCGGCATCGCGACCGTCATGCGCTACATGGCACACGTTCTGGACAACGGGGAAACCGCTATCCGCAACGTGCTCTCCACACTGCGAGGCGGCCGCGCGCGCATCGAGACCGACCAGGGCACCGCCGTCGAAGTAGCGATCATCATCGACAACGCGGCCCGCTCTGCCGTCATTGATTTCGCCGGCACATCCCCCGAGCAAAGGACGAGTTTCAATGCTCCGGTCCCCGTCACGCGCGCTGCCGTGCTCTACGTGTTCCGCGTTCTGGCCGGCGTGCCCATTCCACTCAACGCCGGCTGCATGCGGCCCATCGAAATTCGCATCCCCGCCGGATCGATGCTCGCGCCGGAGTATCCAGCCCCCGTCGTCGCGGGCAACACCGAAACAAGTCAAATCGTCACCAATGCGCTTTTTGCAGCTTTGGGTCAGCTCGCACCCTCTCAGGGCACAATGAACAACCTGACTTTCGGGAATGCACACCTGCAGTATTACGAAACAATCGCCTCCGGCTCCCCAGCGGGTCCGGATTTCGATGGAACGGCAGGTGTCCACGCCCACATGACGAACACGCGCATAACCGATGCCGAGATCCTGGAATTGCGCTATCCTGTCGTCGTCGAAGAGTTCTCGATCCGACGGGGTTCGGGCGGACGCGGCCGTCACAGCAGCGGCGACGGCACGCGCCGTGCGTTGCGCTTCCGCGAGCCGATGCAGGTTTCCATGCTTTCCGGGTATCGAACCCTCGCGCCTCCCGGGCTCGATGGTGGAGCGCCCGGCGAGCGCGGCCGCAACCTCATTCACCGCGTCGGCGAAACTGTCGAAGATTTGGGTGGATGCGGTGAAGCAGAGGTCGCACCGGGAGATATCGTGATTGTCGAAACGCCAACCGGTGGCGGCTTCGGCGCAGCGTGACCGTCACGCAACGTTATTCCGTCACAATGCATGTAGTTCACCTCCGCGGGCAGAGATGGCGTGTCCTCGCCGCTTGCTGACCGGCTAGAATCGGGCATGATCGGGAATTATTCCCACACGACCGCGTGTCGATAGGGTCGGCCGAATGATGAGGCACAGGCATACGTCACTTCTGACCGTAGTCCTCGCCATGACGGCAGGGCTTGGCGCGGCAGCCGAGCCATTTACCTTCACACTCGTCTCTCCGGAAGCCGACATGACGGCGCGTGAGATCACTGAGCGGCTCTACAAAGCCAAAGCCGGCGAACGCATTGACCTCTCTGGCCGCGATCTGACGTACCTCGATCTCGCCACCATCGACTTCAAGAGCGCAAGCCTGGCGCGAACTGACCTCTATGGCGCAGACTTCACCGGTGCAAACCTCAAAGGTGCCGACCTTTCGTCCGCCCGCCTCGACCGCGCCGTGTTGATCCGGGCCGATCTCTCCGGCGCAAATCTTGAGGGCGCCACGATACTTCGGCCCACCATCTATTCGGATTTGAACAGCCATCTCGCCGATGCGCCGCGTTTCTCGGGCGCCAATTTGCGCGGAATCAAGGTGCAAGCCGAGCTTTCCGGTGCCGACTTCCGAGGCGCCGACCTTACCGGAGCCAACTTTCATCCGCTCGAGCAGCGCGCCGGCGAGGGTACGCTGACGACCCTGCGCAAGAACGTCGTGAAGTCCTGCGATTTCTCAGGCGCAACACTCAAACGCGCGAATTTCTCTGAAGCCGTCCTTACCTTTTCACGCATGACCGGTGCGGATTTGAGCGACGCGAGTTTCGTGAACGCCGATTTGTCTAAAGTCGACTTCCATGGCGCCGATCTGTCGGGAGCGGACTTTACCGGTGCCGATCTGGATGGCGCCAATCTCTCTGGCGCGCGCGGCCTCGACACCGTGAAAGGCTTCGAAGCAGCCCAGAACCTCGACAAGGCGATCCGATGAAGTCGTCCCGAGTTATGCGTCGATGAAATCTTCCACACGCTTTGGCTTTGGCACGTCGGTTACGAATTCTTCAAGAGCTTCCAGCCCGCGCGGCACCGGCCCCCCGTAGGCCCAATCCAGAAGTTCCACCGTGTGTACGACCGGAATCGTCATGCCGCCCGCAAGTTGCGTGATACAGCCGATATTGCCTGCCGCCACCACATCGGGCCTTGTCGTCTTGATGTGTTGGATCTTCCGGTCGCGGAGTTGCGTTGCGATGTCCGGCTGCAGAATGTTGTAAGCCCCGGCCGACCCGCAGCAGATGTGACCTTCCGGAACTTCAACGACACTGTAACCTGCCTGCGTTAGCAACATTTTGGGTTCGTCGGTGATGCGCTGGCCATGCTGCAGCGAACACGCCGAGTGATACGCGACCTTGATCGACGACCACCGCATCGGCGCGCCTATACCGGTCCCCGCCACGAACTCGCTCACGTCTCGCGCCAGATCGGCGATCTGCTTTGCCTTTTGCGCATAGTTTGGATCGTCCGCGAGCAGGTGGGCATAATCCTTCACGACCGTCCCGCAGCCCGATGCATTGACGATCACGGCATCGACCGGCCCCTTGCCCATTTCCTTGAGCCACGCATCGATGTTGCGCCGTGCCTGTGCTTTGGCATCGTTTTCGCGACCGAGATGATGCACGAGCGCGCCACAACACCCCGCCCCCGGCGCGACCACCACATCAATTCCACGCCGCGCCAAAAGCCTGATAGTCGCGTCGTTGATGGATGGCCGCAAAACCTGTTGCGCGCACCCGGCGAGAAGAATAACCCGCGCCCGCCGCTCGCTTTTCGTGGCGGCTGTGCCCGGCCCCGAAAAGTGTGCCGGGCGCGGCAGAACTGCCGGCGCCATGTCGATCATGGTCGCAAGCTCGTGCAATCCGATACGCCGCATGAACCCACGCAACGGCCGCCCAAACGGCGCGGCGCGCAACGCCCAACGAAATCGCCGCGGATAGGGAACGACGCGCGCCAGTAATTCGCGCATGAACCTCGACTTAGCCGGACGTGGTGAGCGTTCCTCGATATACGCGCGGGCATGATCCACGAGATGCATGTAGTCGACACCCGACGGGCACGTCGTCATGCACGAAAGACATGACAGGCATCGATCGATGTGGCGGCGAACGTCCAGGCTCGGATCGCGGCCGCCCTCGAACATGTCTTTCATCAGATAGATGCGACCGCGCGGACTGTCTCGCTCGTCGCCCAACACGACATAAGTTGAACATACGGCCGTACAAAGCCCGCAGTGCACACAGCGGCGCAGAATGCGGTCGGTTTCCTCCAAGCGAGGATCGCGCAGTTGCTCGGCCGTGAAATTGGTCTGCATTGCCACTCCTGCTTCGGACGCAAGGGCGAAATCGCACTTACATCGCCTGATACATCCGGCCCGGATTGAGAATTCCCTGCGGATCAAAGACCTGCTTTAGGCCCCGCGACAGTCGTTCGAGTGCCGGCGCCTGCGGCTGGAACACATCGACCTCGCGCCTTACGGCTTCGCGAGCGCGAATGAGTGTGGCATGCCCGCCCGCGATCGCGGCTGCACGCCGAACGTCGGCCGCACCCGCATCCGCACAATCGGGAATTTCGAGCCAGATCAATCCGCCCGACCAGTCGTATGTCGCTTCCACCGGCATGTGACGCCGCAGCGTTGCAACGAGTTCCGGCGCCTTACGCGGCGATGTCGACACCCGCCATAAAATGTCATCCGAATGAGGTGCAAAGGCCATCCGCCTCATCTCGCCCCAGAAACCCAACGACGCCTCTAGATCGAGTTCGACAGGCTGACCGCAGGCCTTCAGCGCCTCGATGAGCCGGCCCTTCCGGTATCGGACAGACTTCATGAAGTTCTCGATCCGAAGTGCTGTCAGCGGCGTGTTGCGGCTGCCGATCTGCGGCGTCATAATCCTTGCAGCGTGCTTGGCCGGCAAATGCACTGTGCCTGAGACTTCGAACGGCGTGCCCATCGCCAGCGACATCAGCTCCACCGCCAGATCTTCTGGCAATCCGGCGTATACCAACGTCGCGATGTCGTCCGGCAGCGGCGCAACCTTGAACGTCACTTCCGTCATCACCGCCAGTGTACCCCAGCTACCAGTCAAACCGCGGGCCACGTCGTAGCCGGTCACGTTCTTCATGACCCGCCCGCCCGACTTGAAGATCTCGGCCCGGCCGTTGACACCGCGCAGGCCGATCAAATGATCCCGAGCTGACCCGGCACTGATGCGCCGCGATCCGGAGTTGTTCGTGGCAAAGACCGCGCCGATGGTTTGCATACCCGCCGGTGCGGCCAGCGCGGGACCAAAATCGAGCGGTTCGAAGGGCAGCATCTGGCCGCGCGACGCCAATTCCACTTCGATCTGGGAGATCGGGGTCCCGGCCCGAGCACCCATGACAAGTTCAGTGGGTTCGTAGAGTGTGATCCCGCGCAAACTGGCCGTCGAGATGATGGCCGGTGCTTGCACCGGATGCCCGATCGCACGCTTTGTTCCAGCACCGATGATTTCGACAGCAGCATTCTGCTCACCGATTTGGGCAAGCATACTCTTCAATTCCCAGTCGGCTGCCGGTCGCAAGAGGTCGGTCACGTCGGTTGGGTCCCGTCACTCGGCTGCGATGGAGGGCTCGGCCGGGCGCGCCGCGAACTCGGGACGTCCGTCCAGCGGAAATACCTTGGCGGGGTTCAACAGCCAAGCCGGATCGAACAGGGACTTGATCCGCATCTGCTGCATCAAATCGGTTTCAGAGAATTGCACGCGCATGAGGTCGCGCTTCTCGATGCCGACGCCATGCTCGCCGGTGAGGCATCCGCCCACCGACACGCATAGCCGAAGGATGTCGGCACCGGCCTGCTCCGCCCGCTCGGATTGCCGCGCATCGTTGGCGTCATACATGATCAGCGGATGCAGATTGCCGTCACCGGCGTGAAAAACGTTCGCGACACCGAGGCCGTAGCGCCTGCAGATATTGGAGATCTCCTCCAGGACATACGTGAGTTGCGACAGCGGTATTGTGCCGTCCATGCACAAGTAGTCCGCCTTTCGCCCGATGGCGCCGAACGCGCTTTTCCGGCCTTTCCAAATCTTAGCGCTTTGCGCTTCATCCGCGCTGATGATCACCGACGATGGACCAAGTTCCTGCGCGAGCCCGGCGATGTAGCCGAGACGGTCGGCGATTTCCTCGTCGGATCCCTCCACCTCCACGATCAAGAGCGCATCGACGTCGAGTGGATAGCCGGCCTTGGCGAACGCCTCGCAGACTTCGATGGCCGGCCGGTCCATGAACTCAATCGCCACCGGCACGATGCCCGAAGCGATAATGCGTGAAACGCAGATGCTGGCCTTGGCCGTCGACTCGAAGCCGATCAGCATCGGTCTCGCGCCTTCCGCCTGCGGCAAAATCCGCACCGTCGCTTCCGTGACGATGCCCAGTTGCCCCTCCGATCCGATGATCAGGGCCATCAGATCGTATCCCTCCGCGTCGAGGTGCGCCCCACCGATCTCGACAATCGACCCGTCGATCGTCACCAACTTGACGCCCAGCACGTTGTTCGTGGTCACGCCGTATTTCAAGCAATGCGCACCGCCCGAATTCATGGCGATGTTGCCGGCCAGCGTGCACGCGAGCTGGCTGGACGGATCGGGAGCATAGAAAAAGCCCGTGGCACCCGCGGCTCCCGATATGGCCAAGTTCGTGATGCCCGCCTCGACCCGAGCGATACGTGCTACCGTGTCGATCTCCAGAACCTTATTCATTTTCGATACGCCGATGACGATCGCGTCCTCTGCCGGCAATGCACCGCCACATAGTGAAGTGCCTGCGCCGCGCGGAACGACCTTGATGCCTTGGCGTTGACAGTAGCTAAGAACCTTCGCCACGCAGTCTGTGCTGTCGGGAAGGACGACCGCTAGCGGCATGCATTTGTAGGCCGTAAAGGCGTCCGTCTCGTAGGCTCGGCGCCCGTCTTCGTCCGCGATGACCGCACCCGGCCCAGCGATGGCAATTAGGTCTTTGACGATCGCGTCGCGGCGGTCGACGATGGCAGTATCCGGTTGAGGCAGTGCGATCGACGACATGACAATTCTTTGCGGTTTGGCGGTGCGGTGTCCTGGCCGCCACGGACATTATGGTTAACTGGCTGATCTGCCAATCCTTTTAGCAGGCTCTCTCATTCGATACTATTGTCAACGATTTGGAATAGGTGAATCGCGTCCTAACGACCTCGATGTCACAATCCGAACACCTGAGAACGAACAATCAACGCGGAGTTGAAAGTCCTGCAGCGTGCGGACGATCACCCATTTTTCGAGGTTTAGGCCGTGACGGCTATCAGCGATTTTGACATTTTCGCACGCGTGGCCAGAACCGGCAACATGTCGGCAGCCGGCCGCGAAATGGGCCTTTCGCCCGCCGTCGTCTCCAAGCGCATCAGCCTTCTCGAAGAGCGGCTGGGGGCGCGCCTGTTCCAGCGTACCACCCGCCAGCTCACATTGACCGAAACGGGCGAAGGCTACTTCCGCCGCGTGGTCGACATTTTGAGCCTCATTGCCGAGGCCGACGACTTCGTCAGTCGCCGCAACACCAATCCCCGCGGCCAGCTCAAGGTGACGGC
>ERZ1066138.504-NODE-504-length-13203-cov-8.587998_pt1 | contig 13203 bp, 11 predicted proteins | sample MGYA00382785_ERZ1066138 | MGnify/ENA primary metagenome ERZ1066138 (study PRJEB33369, sample SAMEA5778368) | biofilm metagenome | biome: Industrial cooling water; feature: Water cooling tower basin; material: Biofilm | place: United Arab Emirates | collected...
GGCGATAAAGCGGTCAAAAACTTGACGAAAGTGCTCCCGAGTAAGGACCAAGAGCGGGTCGTCGGCATGCCAGTCCCAGAGGAAGGATCGAAGCTGTCTGAGCAAAGGTTCCGGAGGCTCACGATACTCTGCAAGGAGTCGCAAGAGTTCAGCGCGGTCTTTCATGGCGACGTCTAACTACAATTAATGGTCATCAATGACGTGATGTTTTACGTCATTTCCGCCAGATAATCACCTGAGCGTACAGCAAGTATCTGTTTCCACTCGCATTGAACATGATCCAATAACTGCCGGCGGTCAGATGCTGCTGGCCACCCGCACCCGGTGCGGGTGATAGGGGAGCACTTCGACCAGGTCGCCGGTGGTGAGCCGCTCCTGCAGCGCGCGCCACCAGCCGGCGTCCAGGATCTCGCCGTGCTTCTCGAGGAACACGGCCTCGAGCCGGCCTTCGAAGCCGAGGAACTTCAGGAAGGTTTCCGGGAACACGTCGTTCTCCCCGACGTAGAACCAGCTCTCGGCGCGCATCTCGTCCTCGTCGGAGGTCGCCTGCGGCACGTCGCGGAACCGGCAGTCGGTGACTCGGCAGAGCTCGTCGTAGTCGTAGAAGATCACGCGGTTGTGGCGCGTGACCCCGAAGTTCTTGAGCAGCAGGTCGCCGGCGAAGATGTTGGTGTACGCAAGGTCGCGGATGCACTGGCCGTAGTCGAGCACGGCCAGCTCGGCCTGCTCGGGCGTCGCGCTCCTGACGAACAGGTTGAGCGGCGTCATCTGCCGCTCGATGTACACGTGGTTGACGATGATGTCCTCGCCGTCCACCTGCACGTTCTCGGAGCACTCCGAGAGAAGCTCCTCCAGCATGCCCGGCTCGAAGCGCGCCCGCGGCAGGCGGATGCGCCTGAACTCCTGGGCGTCCACCAGGCGGCCCGCGCGGTCGTGCCGGAACACCATGTCGTACTTTGCCATGACCTCCTCGCGGCGGACGTTCTTGACCGCCGGGAACCGGTCGCGGATCACCTTGAAGATGACGTCGGCGTTTTCGAGGGCGAAGCAGGCCATCACCAGGCCGCGCTCACCCGGCGCGCGCACGAAGCGGTCGGAGGTCGCGCCGAGGTGCCGGAAGATCTCGCGGAAACGCTCGGTCTTGCCCTGCTTGGCGCGCCCGAGCACGGTGAACAGCTCGGAGACCGGCTTCGTCGGCATGATGCCGTGCAGGAACTGGACCGCATCGCTGACGCGCTCTAGGTCCACGTGGAAGTAGGAGCGCGTAAAGCTGAACAGGATCGACACGTCCGGGACGGACAGCATCACCGCATCCACCAGCACGCCGAGCGGGGAGTTGCGGAAGGCGATCGCGAGCGGAAGCGTCCATCCGTCGCCGTGCAGGCTGCCGACCACGTAGGCGCGGCTCATCTGGTAGAAAACCGGGCGTATAACCTCGATCTCGCGCAGCGCGCGGGTCTCGCCGAGGCCCATGAGCTTCAGCTCGACGTCGGTCGCGACGTGGCCGACGCTGCCCTCGAAGTCGCGCCACGGGGTGCGGAAGCGGTAGTCGGAGAGCAGCTCCTCGAACACCAGGTCGAGCGAACCGCGGTTGACGTAGCGCTCGGTCACGCGCGCGGCATCGGCGCCGCGCAGCGGGTCCAGCTCCAGCGCGAAGAACTCGACCGCGGGATCGACGCCGACGGTGTCGAACATCCGCCGGGTGATGGAGCTGAAGAAGGTCTTCAGGAACTCGGGGTCGGCGAGGGCGGCGATGCGCCGCGCGTAGACGGCCTTGATCGCGATCCAGAGCGCCGGGTCCCGCGCCGACGCGCCGAGCATCGCGCGCAGCTCGTCGACGGCGGCGTTGACCATCGTCGAGTACAGCTCCAGGCGCTCGACGACGTCGGCCTGGCTGCCTTTCCAGTCGCGGGACTCGAAGCGCTCGGGCGCGCGGCGCGTGATCGCCCGGAACTCGGCGTTGTAGCGCGCGAAAGCCGCGACGATCGCGGCGGCGCAGTCGACAGCGCGCGGGTCGCTCAAGCCATGTTGCGGATCAGGGCGTCGCCGAACTCGCTGCACTTCACTTCTTTCGCGCCGTCCATGAGCCGCGCGAAGTCGTAAGTGACGACCTTGTCGGCGATGGTGCGGTCCACCGCCGAGAGCACGAGATCGGCGGCCTCGGTCCAGCCCATGTAGCGCAGCATCATCTCGCCCGACAGGATCACCGAGCTCGGGTTGACCTTGTCGAGGTTCGCGTACTTCGGCGCCGTGCCGTGGGTCGCCTCGAACACCGCGTGGCCGGTTTCGTAGTTGACGTTGCCGCCCGGCGCGATGCCGATGCCGCCGACCTGGGCGGCGAGGGCGTCGGACAGGTAGTCGCCGTTCAGGTTCATCGTCGCGATGACGTCGAAGTCCTCGGGGCGGGTCAGCACCTGCTGCAGCGTGATGTCGGCGATGGCATCCTTGACCAGGATGCGGCCGGCGGCGAGCGCCTTCTTCTGCTCGTCGTTGGCGGCGGCATCGCCCTTGGCGGCGCGGGTACGCTCCCACTGGTCCCAGGTGTAGGTCTGGGCGGCGAACTCCTTCTCGGCGAGCGCGTAGCCCCAGTTCCGGAAGGCGCCCTCCGTGAACTTCATGATGTTGCCCTTGTGCACGAAGGTGAGGCTCTTGCGCCTGTTGGCGATCGCGTACTCGAGCGCGGCGCGCACGAGCCGCTCCGTGCCCTCGCGCGAGACCGGCTTGATGCCGATCCCGCTGGAATCCGGGAAGCGGATCTTGCCGTGGTACTTCGGGAACTGCTCCTTCAGGAACGCGAGGAACTTGGCGTTCTCCGGGGAGCCCGCCTCGAACTCGATGCCGGCGTAGATGTCCTCCGTGTTCTCGCGGAAGATCACCATGTCGACCTTCTCGGGCGCGCGTACCGGCGAGGGCACGCCCTTGAACCAGCGCACCGGCCGGAGGCAGACGTACAGGTCGAGCATCTGGCGGAGCGCCACGTTCAGCGAGCGGATGCCGCCGCCGATCGGCGTGGTCAGCGGCCCCTTGATCGACACGAGGTACTCGCGGCAGGCGGCGACGGTTTCGTCGGGCAGCCAGGTGTTGAGGAGCTTGTTCGCCTTCTCGCCGGCGTACACCTCCTTCCACTCGATCTGGCGCTTGCCGCCGTAGGCCTTCTTCACCGCCGCGTCGAGCACCCGCACGCTCGCGCGCCAGATGTCGGGGCCCGTGCCGTCGCCCTCGATGAACGGGATCACCGGATGATCGGGGACCTGCAGTTTGCCGTTCGAAATGCGGATTTTTTCGCTCATCGGCAAATGATATCACCCCGTCGCGTAGAATCGCCGCCATGCCCATGCCCGCCAAGGACGGATTCCGGATGCCCGCGGAATGGGAACCGCATGCGGGCACCTGGATGCTCTGGCCGGAGCGGCCGGACAACTGGCGCGACCGGGCGCGGCCCGCGCAGCGCGCCTACGCCGCCGTGGCCGCGGCGATCGCAAAGAGCGAGCCGGTGACCATGGGCGTCTCGGCCGGACAGTTCGAGGCGGCGCGGGCGCTGCTGCCGCCCGGCGTGCGGGTCGTCGAGATTTCCTCCAACGACGCCTGGATGCGCGACGTGGGCCCGACGTTCCTGGTCGATCGCCGGCGTCGCGTGCGCGGCGTCGACTGGCTCTTCAACGCCTGGGGCGGCAAGGCCGGCGGCGTCTACGCGGACTGGAGCCTCGACGACCAGGTCGCGGCGAAGGTGCTCGAGATCGAGTCCGTGCCGCGCTACCGGGCGCCCTTCGTCCTCGAGGGCGGCGCGATCCACGTGGACGGGCAGGGCACGCTGCTCACGACCGAGGAGTGCCTGCTCAACCCGAACCGCAACCCCTCGCTGCGGCGCGGGCAGATCGAGTCGCTGCTCGAGCGCTACCTCGGCGTGCGCGAGATCGTCTGGCTCGGGCGCGGCGTGTTCAACGACGAGACCGACGGGCACGTGGACAACCTCTGCTGCTTCGTGCGGCCGGGGGAGGTCGTGCTCACCTGGTGCGACGACCCGGAAGACCCGCAGTACGACATCTCGCGGGCGGCGTACGAGGTGCTGGTGCGCGCGAAGGACGCGCGCGGCCGCCGGCTGAAGATCCACAGGCTCCTGCAGCCAGGCCCGCTCTACATGACCGAGGCGGAGGCGTCAGGGATCGAGCGCTCGGCAGACTGCAAGCCTCGCCTCGCGGGCGAGCGGCTGGCCGCCTCCTACGTGAACTTCTACGTCGCGAACCGGCAGGTCGTGATGCCGCTGCTCGATGCGCGCACCGACCGCGCGGCGAAGGCGGCGCTCGCCGGGCTCTTTCCGCGCCGCAAGGTCGTCGGCGTGCCCGCGCGCGAGATCCTGCTCGGCGGCGGCAACATCCACTGCATCACGCAGCAGCAGCCGAGAGGTTAAAAGGGGACGCACCCCTTTTTCTCGCACGTCGCCGCTGCGGCGTTGATGCTGCGTCGAAAAAGGGGTGCGTCCCCTTTTAACCGCGCGCCAGCAGGAACATGCCGACGATGACCAGCAGCGCGCCGGCGGCGCGTGTGGCGTCGAGCGGCCGCACCGGGAAGCCCAGCCAGCCATAGTGATCGAGCGCGATGGCTGCGATCATCTGGCCGGCGACGATCAGCGCGAGGAAGGTGGCGCCGCCGATCAGGGGCCCGAAAGCCGCGGAGGCGGCGATGTAGAGCCCGCCCAGGATGCCGGCGCCCCAGGCCCACCACGGCGCGCCGGCCGCGCCGGCGATCGTGCCGAGCGAATTCCGTCCCGCCAGCACCGCGACCAGCAGGAACACGGTGCCGACCGCAAAATTGACCAGCGCCGCGGCCATCGCCGACCCGGCGTGCCCGCGCATCGTCGCGTTCAGCCCGACCTGCACCGCGAGCGTGGCGCCCGCGAGCGCCGTGAGCGTCATGGCCGCAACCTGCATCGTTCAGTCCTTTCGCCAGCCGAGTTCGAGGAAGTATGCGCGTCCGCGGCCCGGGAAATAGCGGTAATCGCCGAAGGCGAAGTCCGCCCGGTCCGCATAGGCGACGTCCAGCAGGTTCGTGACCCGCAGGGTCGCGGTCCAGTTCCGGGCCGGCTCGAACGCGACCCGCAGGTTGCCGACGTCGTGCCCGCCGTAGCGTGCCGTGTTGGCGGCGTTCGCCCAGTAGGCGCCGACCCACAGCCATTCAAGTTCCGCTTCCAGCCGCGACCCGCCGTAGCGCAGGCGCAGCGCGTGGATGTCGCGCGGCGCCGTGTCCATGTCGTTGCCCGAGGTGATCTGCTCGCCCTGCTCGACGAGTGCCGTGAAGCGGTACTCGTGGCGCGCGAGCGTACCCGCCGCCGACACCAGCCAGTCCTCTGCGAACGCCCAGTCCGCCTCGTACTCGAGTCCCCGGTGACGGGTCCGGCCGCCACTCACGTTGAAGCCCGCCGAGTCGCGCAGGATCACGTCGTCCTTGTCCATGTGGAACAGGGCGAGGTCGAGCGAGGCGGTCTCGGCGCGCAGCCGAAGGCCGAGCTCGGCCGCGTCGATCGTCTCGGAATCCAGGTCCGCCACCGACTGCTGGCGCTGCAGCCGGTACAGCTCCGTCGCCTCCGGCGCGCGAAACCCGCGCGCGAGCGAGACGTATGCCGTCGCCGGCTCGCCGAGGTCCCACAGGAAGGCGAGCCGCGGCGCCAGGTTCGTGAAATCGTCGGACCGGTCCGCCGGCCGCGCGTACAGGCAGCCGCCGGGGCAGGGGACGCCGTTTTCGTCCGTGTTGCCGTCGATCATGCGGTTGTCGTAATCGTAGCGCGCGTGCTCGAGTCGCAGGCCCGCCTCGAGCGAACCGCGCCCGCCGATTGCGCGTCGCCAGTCGGCCCAGGCGGCGAGCACGCCGGTATCGACGGCGTAGTCGTAGTGGCGGCCGGCCGGCCGGATCGCGTTGGCCGGCGGCGGCCCGTCCGTGGTCGGCCCGGACTGGTACTGCAGCAGCGTGCTGCTCGCGAGCTCGGCGTCGACGCCCGTGACCAGCTCGCCGCCCGCGATGTTCAGTCCGGCCGTCGCGAACATCAGGCCGCCGCTGTCCTGGCCGTTGTCCTCGACCGGCTGGCCGAGCAGGAAGTGCTGCAGGAAATCCATGCGCGAGCTGCGCAGGAACACGCGCAGCGAGCTGCCGCCCGCGGCGGCATAGTGCGCGGCGAGGCGCAGCGAGGTCGCGTCGCGGTAGGCCTCCGGGTCCGGGTTCGAACGCGCGACGGCAGGATCGCGATAGGCGTCCTCGCCCCGGATGAAGCCCGCCGTTTCCTGGTCGAGGTTCGAGCCCGACAGCGTGAGCCGCAGCTCGCCGCCCGCGAGCCCCTGCTCCAGGACGGCATTCAGCTTCTGCTCCTCGAAACCCGAAGCGTCCCGCCAGCCGCCATCGTCCGTGCCAATCATGACGAGGCCCAGGCCGCGCTCTTCGCCCTCGTGCGAGACCGCGAGCCGCAGCCGGCGCCAGGCGTCGCTGCCGTATTCGGCCCCGATCCCGAGCGCCGGGATCTGGGCGGGGCGGGGCGGGATCACGTTGATGATGCCGTGCACCGCGCTCGAGCCGTACAGGACGCTCGCCGGCCCGCGCAGGACCTCGATCGCCGCCGCCTGCTCGAAGTTCACCTCGAACAGCTCGTTGACGTTGCAGCTGCCGACGGGACGTATCGGGATGGAATCCTCCAGCACGAGCACCGCGCCGCAGGCGCCGGCGCCGGTGAGCACCGGCGAGCGCAGCGCGGTCAGCGACTCCTCGCCGCTGCCGCGCTGGATCATCGCGCCGGCCGCCCGGTTGACGAGCTCCGACACGTGCGTGGCGCCCGCGAGCCCGACGTCCTGCGCGTCGACGCGCGTCGCGCTGCCGGCGTAGCGTTCGAGCGCGACCGGCCTGCGCGTCGCCGTCACCACGACCTCCTCGAGCGCCGCCGCCGCCGAGGCGGGCGCCAGCAGCAGCCCCGCCAGTGCGGACAACGCGCGCTTGCTTCCGGCCGGACTCATGCGCGGCATTATAGGTGGCCCCGGGCGGCCGCCTCGCGGCACCGTGCTACCATCCGGCCGACCCGATGAGTCTTTCGACGTTCCGACTTGCGACGCCGCTCCTCTGGCTGCTGGCGGCTTTGCCGGCGGCGCCTGCGACGGCGCAGGAGCCGGCCGCGGAGCCCGCGCGTCCGCGCATCGGCCTCGTGCTGTCGGGCGGCGGCGCGCGCGGGCTCGCGCACGTCGGCGTGCTGAAGGCGCTCGAGGAACTGCGCGTCCCGGTGGACGCCATCGCGGGAACGAGCATGGGCGCGGTCGTCGGCGGGTTGTACGCCTCCGGCATGACGGCCGCGGAGATCGACGCGCTGATGCGCGGCATGGACTGGAACGCCGTGTTCCGCGACCGGCCGGCCCGGAACACGCTCAACTACCGCCGGAAGCAGGACGACCGCGAGTTCCTCGTGCGCTTCCCGCTCGGCATCCAGGGCGGCAGCTTCCGCGTGCCGCGCGGGCTGATCCAGGGCCAGCGGCTGACCCAGACGCTGCGCATCGAGACCCTGCCGGTCGCCGCGGTCGAGGACTTCGACCGGCTGCCGACACCGTTCCGCGCGGTCGCGGCCGACCTCGAGACCGGGGCGCGCGTCGTACTCGCCAGCGGCGACCTGACCACGGCCATGCGGGCCAGCATGTCGGCGCCCGGTGTCTTCGCGCCGGTCGAGATCGACCGGCGCCTGCTGGTGGACGGCGGCATCGTCGAGAACCTGCCGGTGGACGTCGCGAAGTCCATGGGCGTCGACATCGTGATCGCCGTCGACGTCGGCTTCCAGCCGCTGCCGCGCAAGGAACTCAACTCCGCGCTCGCCGTCTCGAACCAGGCGATCACGATCATGATGCGGCGCGAGACCGGCCGGCAACGCTCACTGCTCGGCACGCAGGACGTGCTCATACTTCCCGAACTCGGGGGCCTGCAGTCCACGGATTTCGGCGCGGCGCCGGGCACGATCGAGCTGGGCATGGCGGCGACTCGCGCGAGCTCGGAGCGCCTCGCGCCGCTGGCGCTCGCGGAGGAGCCCTGGCAGCGGTACCTCGCGGCGCGCGGCGTGGAACCGCAGAAGCCCGTCGTGCACTTCGTGCGCACGGACGAGCGCTCGGAGCGCTACGCCGAGCGCATCCAGGCCGAGCTCGGGCCGGTGATCGGGCAGCCGCTGGATCCGCTGCTGCTGGACCAGAAGCTCTCGCAGTTCTACGGCAGCGACAATTTCGAGACGCTCGACTACCGCCTGGTGCACGAGGGCGTGCTGACCGGCCTCGAGATCAACGCGCGCCGCAAGAGCTGGGGCCCGAACTTCCTGCGCTTCGGCCTCGAGCTGCAGGACGACTTCGAGGGCGGCAACAGCTTCAGCGCCGGCGTGCGCGCGCAGGTGACCGACGTCAACCGCTACGGCGCGGAGTGGCAGACCGACCTTCAGGTCGGCGAGAACGCGCTGTTCCGGACCGAGTTCTTCCAGCCGATCGGCTACGGTTCGGACTGGTTCGTCGTGCCGCGCCTCGTGGTCGACCGGCGGAACTACACTGTCTTCGAGGACGACCGCCGGGCGGCGACCTACCGCGTGCAGAATCGCGAGGGACAATTCGACTTCGGGCGCGAGTTCGGCAGCTGGGGCGAGTTGCGCGCCGGCCTCGTGTACGGCGAGGGCAACCGCCGCCTGCTGGTCGGTGACCCGGACGACCCGGACCTGCCGCCGCGCGACCGGTTCGACCGCGGCGAGTTCATGGCGCGCTTCTCGGTCGACCTGCTCGACGACGCGTTCTTCCCGCGCGACGGCGAGCTGGTGACCTTGCAGTGGAACGCCCCGCGCGAAAGCCTGGGTGCGGACGCAAACGCCGACCGCGTGTCGCTCGACTGGACGCACGCGCGCTCTTTCGGCCGCAACACGCTGGTCCTCTCCGCGGCCGGCGGCGCGCAGGTTTCCGGGCCCACGGACCAGGTCCAGGATTTCTACCAGCTCGGCGGCCTGTTCGACCTCTCCGGCCTCGCGCCGGACGAGGTCAGCGGCCCGCATTTCGGCATCGCCCGCGGGATCTACTACCGGCGCATCGGCAGCGGCCAGGAGGGCCTGTTCGACGTACCGACGTACCTCGGCTTTTCGCTCGAGCTCGGCAACGTCTGGCAGCGGCGCGGCGACGCGAGCGTCGACTCGGCGTTGTTCAACGGCTCGACGTTCCTCGGATTCGACACGCTGCTCGGCCCGGTCTACCTCGCCGCGGGATTCGGCGAGGGCGGCGCCCGGTCGTTCTACCTGCTGCTCGGCCGGATCCGCTGAGGCGTCTCAGGAGCCGGCGGCCTCGGAGACCCGCTCGTAGACGACGGCAGGCTCGTCGCCGCGACGCGAATAGCGGTGGCGGGCCGCCATGTCGGCCAGCGCCCGGTCGCGCTCGCGCTCGGTGGCGAACCAGTGCAGCTTCTGCCAGTCGGCGCCGACCAGCCGCGTGAAGGGGTCGCGTGCACGCAGCCGGACGCGGATGCCGAAGGGCCTGGCCACCGGAGGCGGCGCGTTGAGGTTGTGCGGGTTCGAGATCGCCATTCGGCAACGATACTAGAATCCGCGGTCGCCGGCCCCCTCGCGATCGGACCAGCCGAGCAGGCGCCGCGTCACGAAAAGGTAGGCAGGCTTGCCGGTCGCCATCCAGGTCCGCGAGAGCAGGGTCGGGGTCGCCAGGATGCGCCGCTCGCGCGCGGTGAGCCGCTCGGGACAATAGCTGCGCTTGTGCTTGAGCAGGTGGCGGATGTCCTCGCGGGCCAGCATCCGGAACAGGCGGCCCCGGCGCGGGGCGACGAGCGCGAGCTGGAAGTCCACGAGCGCGGGCCGGCCGTCGGTCGTCACCAGCCAGTTCGGTTCCTTCGCGAGATCGTTGTGGGCGACGCCGCGCCGGTGCAGGCGGGCGAGGAGGGTGCCTGCCGCGCGGAAGTACGCGGGATCGCGCGGCCGGGCGAGCTGCATCGGCTGTCCCTCGATCCACTCGCGGCGCAGTGACGCGCCGTCAGCGGCGAGCACCCGCGGCGTCCCGGGCAGCCCGTCAAGGCGTGCGAGCGCCCGGGCCTCCCGCCGGCACAGGCGCCGGGCCAGCCAGGCGGTCCACCAGGGTGCGCCGCGCGTGTCGCGCAGCACGCAGTCGCGCCCGCGGTCCACGGCCTGCCGGACGGTGCCGAACAGGTCAGACTTGAGTTCGCGCATCGGGATGCCATTGTAAGATACCGTCATGGCACGCAAGACCACCCTGCCGACCGCGGCGACCGCCCTGCCGGGACGCGCTCAGCCGCTCGCATTCGCCGACCGCCACTTCGTCAGCGGAAACCGCCTCGCGCCGCCGTTTCCGGCGGGCCTCGAGACCGCGATGTTCGGCATGGGCTGCTTCTGGGGCGCCGAACGCCTCTTCTGGACGCTGCCCGGCGTGTGGTCGACCTCGGTCGGCTACGCGGGCGGCTTCACGCCGAACGCGACCTACCAGGAAGTCTGCACGGGTGACACGGGCCATGCGGAAGTCGTGCGCGTGGTGTTCGACCCGAAGCGCGTCACCTACGGCGAACTGCTCACGGCCTTCTGGGAGAACCATGACCCGACCCAGGGCATGCGCCAGGGCGGAGACGTCGGCACGCAGTATCGTTCAGCGATCTACGCGGCCGGGGACGCGCAGCTCGAGGAGGCGCGAGCGTCGAAGGAGGCCTATGCGCGCGCGCTGACGGCCGCGGGCCACTTCGCGCCGATCACGACCGAGATCGCGCCGGCGCCGGATTTCTACTACGCCGAGGACTACCACCAGCAGTACCTCGCGAAGAACCCGGACGGCTACTGCGGGCTCGGCGGCACCGGCGTGGCCTGTCCCGCGGGACTCGCCACCGCGCCCTGATCAGTTGCCGGGCGGTTCCGCGCCCGGCTCGGGATCGGGCAGCGGATAGGTCTTGGCCCCGGCGGGCGCTGCCGCGGGCTGCGCGGGTTCAGCCGGCGTCCCGCTCGCGGCCGCTGCGGCGGCGCCCGACGTCAGCTTCGTGACCTCCGCGACGAGCTCGGGTGCCGGCGGCGGGGCAGGCGTCCGGCTCGCGAGGATGTTCGCCGCGCTGTCGTCGCCGTGGAAGCGCCGGTTGGCCTTCTTGGCGATGAAGATGCCGTTGCCCTCGAGCGAGACGCCCGCGAACAGGCCCTGCGCCTTCGAATAGGCGTAGACCTCCGCATCGAAGGTGACGCTGGTCCCGGCCATGGCGGTGCGGCCGACAGGCCCCGCGGCGACCGAGGCGTCGGCGCCCAGCGTCAGCTTGCCGTCGGTGATGCCCTCGATGCTGTCGCGGGTCGTGAACACGAGCACGATGTCGGACACCTGGCCGCCGGCCTGCAATCCCCAGCTGCCGCCGCCCGTCGACACGAAAACCGGGTTGCTCCAGCTGCGGTCCTCGTTGCGGACGAGCATCACCCCGGTGCCGAAACGCGCGCCGAAGATGAGCCCGACCTTCACGTTGGCCGGCAGGATGATGATGCCTTCGGCCCTGGACAGCAGCAGGTCCGGGATCCTCGTATCCGGGATCGCCTGCAGCTCGCGCAGGACCGTCAGCGACCGCGTGAGGGTCGCCGCCTCGCGCGAGTCGAGCGTCGCCGGGTCGCGCGTCTCGGCCTGGGCCGGAAGGGAAAGCAGGCTCGCCGCAGCCAGCGCGCCCAGGGTTCTCGAAAGCAGATTCATGAAAGGATTCCTGTTCAATGCCCCACCGGAAGACCGCACGCAGCGTGACAGGTTCCGGCCAGGGCGGACCTCGGCCAAGTGTAGCCGTTGTGCGACGGTCGAATCTTCGTCCACACTGGGGCGCCATGATGCGCCGAATCCTCCTGCTGGTCACGCTGGTCGTCGCGGGCAATGCCGCCGCGCGCGCCGAATGGCATGCCCGCGAGGAGGCAATCATGGGCACGCGCATCGCCGTCGAGGTGTGGCACGAGGACGCGGCGGCGGCCGAGGCGGCGATCGACGCGGTGATCGCCGAGATGCACCGCATCGACGCGCTGATGTCGGTGTACAAGCCCGAGAGCCAGCTCTCGGAGGTCAACCGCGAGGCAGCGAATCGTCCGGTCGAGGTGGCGCCGGAGCTCGCCAGCCTGATCAGCCGGGCGCTCGAGTTCTCCGAGCTGTCGGGCGGCGCCTTCGACATCACCTACGCGAGCGTCGGCTACCTCTACGACTACCGCGACCGCCGGCACCCGACGGACGCGCAGATCCGGGCCGCCCTGCCGGCGATCAACTGGCGCCACGTGGTCGTGGATCCCGCGGCCTCGATGGTCCGCTTCCTGAGGCCGGGCGTGCGCATCGACCTCGGCGGCATCGCCAAGGGACACGCGGTCGACTCATCGATCGCGATCCTGGCGGCCCGCGGCATCACCAACGCCACCGTGACAGCCGGCGGCGACAGCCGGATCCTGGGCGACCGGCGCGGCCGGCCGTGGGTGGTCGGCATCCGGCACCCGGACGACCGCAGCCGCGTGATCGCACGCATCCCGCTCGAGGACGCGGCGATCTCGACCTCCGGCGACTACGAGCGGTACTTCGACGAGGACGGGGTGCGCTATCACCACATCATCGACCCGAAGACCGGCAAGAGCCCGCACGGCGTGCGCAGCGTCACCGTCATCGCGCCGAGTTCGACGCTGGCGGAGGGGCTCACCAAGAGCGTGTTCATCATGGGGCCGGAGCGCGGCCTAGCGCTGGTCGAGTCGCAGGCGGACGTGGACGCCGTGGTCGTCACGGCGGAGGGGAAGGTGCTCTATTCGAAGGGCCTGGCGACGCCCTGATGAAAAGGGGACGCACCCCATTTAAAAGGGGACGCACCCCTTTTGCGGCGACCGGTGTTCGTTCTGACGGCGCCGAGCCGCAAAAGGGGTGCGTCCCCTTTTAAATGGGGTGCGTCCCCTTTTTCTCAGAACCAGCCTGAGAAGAAGAAGCGGATGACGTCGGCGTCGAAGCTGTAGAAGGGCTCGGTGCCGGGCGCGAAGCCGGTGGCGGTCGCGTCGCGGAAGTCGTCGTACTCGAAGCGCATGCGGTCGTAGCGCAGGTTCAGCGACGAGCGCTTGAGGAAGGAGACCGCCGGCGACTTGAACTCATAGGCGACACCGAAGCCGAGCGTGTGGCTCGTCATCGTCGAGAGTTCCTTGTCGCGGGCGAGGAAGTTCTGGAAGTTCGCGCGCGGGAACAGGTC
>ERZ1066138.506-NODE-506-length-13151-cov-9.555666_pt1 | contig 13151 bp, 17 predicted proteins | sample MGYA00382785_ERZ1066138 | MGnify/ENA primary metagenome ERZ1066138 (study PRJEB33369, sample SAMEA5778368) | biofilm metagenome | biome: Industrial cooling water; feature: Water cooling tower basin; material: Biofilm | place: United Arab Emirates | collected...
GCCCTGGGCCTGACCTTCCAGCAGGTCCAAAAATACGAAAGCGGCAAAAACCGGATCTCAGCCTCACGATTGGTAGAGATCGCCCGTATCCTTGCAATGGAAGCCTCTGAGCTCTTACCAACTCACGGCGGGCAAACAACAGAACTCCCGCAGCAATCGGCCCAGAGCACCCGGCTCTTGCAGCACTTCCAGTCAATCCCAGATGAGCACATCCGCGAAAGTATCCTCTCTCTCGTCAAGCGGCTCAGTGCACAAGGACCCTCCTCCCAGGTGGGCGCTGCGTCTCCAAATCAGCGCTCAACCCACGGCAGAGCGGCCGGCTAGTCGATCTCCGGCTCCCAAGCCGCGCGCCGGGTCCGACGGGACCCCAATCGCGCCGCCATCATCTTTGACGGGCTTTCCATGGTCCGAACGATTTCCAAGGCAATACGCTTACGGGCGGCTTTCGCCCGCAGCTCATCGAGGGTCTCTGGCACAGGTGCCGGAGACGGCGCAGCAAACTTCACCGTGATCATGTCCAGCACATCCTGGTGCGGCTTGCTGAGCCTCAGCCGATAGGCCCGCTGTTTAATGGCCAGGTCATTGCGCTCACGTCCGTGCGAGCTCAAGAGCCCGCGCTCCCGCACCTGCGCAGAGGCCAGCCCTGCCCTTAGATGCGATACCGCGGCTCCAAAGTCCGTGAGCGGCATCGCCCGCGCCGCATAGAGGAGACGGCCTGCCAGCGTATGTTCCCGCTTTTCAAAGCGCTCCCGCTCAAACTGGTGGCGCTTATCGAGCGCTTCCCAGTGAGGCGAGAACGCCTCAAGCGCCTTGCCGAACGAGGCAAAAATCTCACGCTGCGCCTTGCGCTTCAAGGCCGACACCTTTCGTTGAAAGGCGGCATCCGCCAGAGCCTGGCCCCGCAGATCGTCGAGTTCATGGATGGCGTCCTGAAGGGCCAAGCTCTGCAAACGAGGCTCACGCTCGGTCATGGCTCCACCATGCTCCTGATCACAGAATTAAAGGGGAGGTCTCACGGGGAAGGCTGCTAGTGGATCGTGCACGCGCTCAGATCGATGTCTTCACCGCGATAAAATTCCACCAGCTGATCAAGACCCTGGCGATGCTTCTTTCCCTCCCGGGTCAAAGCCTCGATCTCCGCATCAAACCGGGCCTCGATGAGGGCGCGGCTCAGATGCACCGCCGCATGGGGATGGCCCGCGTCATACGCTGCCAAGGCCTCATCCTTGCGGGCCTGAAGATCCTGGACGCGGGGCGCCCAGCAATCGACGAAGGCCCGGATCGCGCGGGTGAGGGTTTCGAGGCGATCATCAATGTCGCCACAGCAAGCGACCGTGCTCTCAAAAATGGCGATCATGGCTCTGTCTCCGGCAAAAACTTTTGCACCGATAGAGACGAGCTGGGTCTTTGATCCCCGCGTTAAAGCGAGCGGGAAAAACCTTTTGAAGTCGGCTTTAGTGGGCCTCTCTTCAGGGCAATCTCTCCCTCAAGACCCGCTTGAGACGAGATGATGGATCAGCGCTTTGATATTCAGGAGCTTGAGAGGATGCGCCGCTTCGCGGCCTTCCTGATCTTGGAGTTCGGGCCAGAGTATGGATTTGTGCTGGAGCGGGTCGAGGCCATGCTGGAGCAGTCCCACAAGGCCGATCCGACAGCCAGAGCCTTGCGTGTGCTTCAGGAACTGAAGTCAGCCTCTCAAAACCACCCGCAAAATGTTCTCCCATTGAATACACGCCTCTAGTCCTGGCCGCCGAAGACACCCAAGAAAAGCCGGGAATGAGAAGCGGCGGGGCCATAGATTTGACTTTCTGTATTCAGACGCGGCCTTCCTCGTTGACGGTTAAACGCCCCCGCGCTAACGCGCGGGGTGCGATAACTCGGTGCGAACGGCCTGAATGGAGGCATGACACCCATGCTGCTCAGCGCGGCTCAGCGTTTGATCAGCGAGTTCGTTGAAGAGACGGTAGAGCATCGAATGAAGTTCCTGGTTTGTGCAGGCCGCAGCGAATTCGCGGGTGATTTTGGGCATTGGTGTATCCTTCCGGTTGAGCGGAGGCTCCGACCTTCGAAGCCTTTCGCCCCAGACCCAGAAGGGTTTGAAGGGGGGAGCTCGCCCCACCGGAGGGGATCATCCAAATCTCACAAGCCGCCGTGATCGCGCGGCCCAGCGCCAAAGACCCAGACCGTGGGCTCTTGGACCAGAAACAAATTCTCTTGATGCAATAGTTTAATGCTGTTAAACTAATGATATGAAGATTGTTATTCGCAAATCCGAGCAAAAAGCACTCGCCCGGATGAATTCAAAAATGCGAACCCAATTCTTCCCGTGCTTCGATAGGATTGCCGCAGGCGATATATCAAAGCTCGATATTAAGAAGCTGACAGGCCGGGAGGGCACCAGGCTTCGGATTGGCCAGCACAGAGCCATCTTTACAAAGGATTATGAGCTTCTGGATGTGCAAGCCGCCCGGGGGCCGGCGCGATATTTACAGTTAAGAGAGCCCCGCCATGGCAAAGGAAAAATTTGAAACCAAAAACGGTTTTGTGCAGGTCCCGATCAAGACCTACAAAGCTATGCTAGAAAAGCTGGAAGAGCGCGAAGCCATTATCGCTTTCGATAAGGCCATCGCCCGTGATGAAGAAGCCTTCCCGGTTGATCTTGTCCGTACGCTGTTGAGTGGCAAGGAAAACCCGATAAAACTCTACCGCGAACATCGGGGTCTGACCCAAGACCAACTGGCACGCATGGCAGGCTGTGGAAAATCCATGATCTCTCAGATCGAAAAGGGCTCAACACCGGGCTCTGTGGCCCTCCTGAAAAAGATAGCGGGCGCCCTCCGCGTTGGTCTTGGAGATATCGTTTGAAACCGGAGGCCTATAGTCTCTCCCGCATACTACCGATTAAGATGATATGAGGCGTGAACGCTTGGTCAAGCTGACGTAGAAAAGAAGCGCCGCAGTGCAGGCCTCAAGACTGGATTTGAGTCCGCACTCAAGCAAACTCGATGCGGTCCTTACCATACGGATTGATCTCGACACGCATAGGCTTGGCTGTCGCAATCGGGACCTTCCTGCGCTGCACAGACCGCATCTCCACCAATCCGGCTGCACTAAGTTTGAGAAGGGTACGGGTGAGGTTGGCTGCACCCCGGCCACTCAGCGCACTAAGTTCCGCAATGGACTGCGGTTGACAGGACCGAATGGTCTCCAGCAATTTGCGATTTTCGGCGGTCAGCAGACGCATGAGCGCCTCGACCGAATTGAAGCTCGGACTCCCAGCATCTTTGGGTGGTTTGCGTTCACCACGGGCCACGGCCTTCATCTCCGAACGTAAAGCCTTCAGGGTTTGAATTTTTGGTTTTTTCATTCTGTGCTCCTTTCTTCTACACGCACAACATCTGTTGAAATCCCACGATCCGACAAAATCCGTTCAACGTTGTCGAAAAAGTCATCAAGCAGTGTTTCAACATCCACAAACACATAAGGCACCCCCTTGTCATGAGAGGTGCGGTGCCAATGATCAGCCGCAAGTCCCACCTTTTTGAACTTGCCTGACGGTTTGACAGCGTGGGCGTTGTCAAACCCCATAATCCGGTGACCGCTGCCATCATGCAAAGTCAGCGAGTACCGCAAACCATGCGGAATCCTGGGATCCGGATCAACGCGCCGGATCTCAAACTTCAAAAAATATCCATTCTCGAGCCAATGCTTACGACCATCGTAGTCCAGGAGCGTCTCTAGAGCATAATCCGGCTGTTTGTCTTTTTTCATATCCTGTCACCACATGACAAGTATAAAGCAGTGTCTCTGTTTGGTCAACATTCTCACCCTCCCTCCTCAGGTGATCTCCAGCGCCCAGCTCTACACGGGAGTTCAAACGCGCCCTGGCGCTTTGAAGGCGATCTTCTTTAGCCAATACAGCTTGTCCTCGAGTGAGGGCTCCCCGTATTCCGGCAGGTCGTACTCATGGCCCATCAAGCGCACGGAAATCTCATCCTGGCAGCGCGCGGAGCGCAGCCGGTTTTTGAATGTATGGCGCAGTGAATAGAGGGTCTGCGATCCTTCGATATTAAAGTTGGCCTTGAGGAATTTATTGATAGCAGCCGAGCAGGAGGCATTCTTATCGCGATAGCGCGGAAAGCCTTCCGGATGCTTTTTCATGGCCATGAGCGCGGCGCCCACCAGCGGAATATCGCGCTCTGACTGATCGGTCTTGAGCTGCCGGCCTTCCGGGCGCACCTGGATATGCGGAATTTTGTGATCGAGCTTGATCGTGGATTTCGTGAGGTTACAGGCCTCCACCAGACGAAGGCCCGTCTCTGCGATCAAGAAGACAATCGCCCGCGCCTCGTCATTCATCCCATCCAGCGCCCCCTCTGCCAGCAGCACGGATTGCACCCATTCCGTCTCGAAAGACTGCCGCTTCCCCTTCTTGGCCCCGCCGATATAGATCTTCTGCAGCACCGGGGCGATGTTGATCTGGTGCGCCTCGGCGACAGCCTTCACAATCCCCGAGAAGCGGCCGATATACTTGTTGGCCGAGCCAATCTGGATCTTGCCCTCAACGGCCAGCTGATTCCAATGATTGCGGTAGGCGAGCACGTGAGCCCGTGTGATCTTGGCCAGCTCCAGATCCCCCTTATTCACTTCCATGAAAATTGAGAGGCTGGTCTCACGGGCCACGCGCCATTTCTTGAGCTGATTGGCCGATTTGGACGCCAGCGAGGCCGCATTCAGCTTGCAATACTCCTCGAGCACATCCGACATCATGATCGAAGGCGGGGGAACCGTGCCGAACATTGCCGAGGCCAGTTCCGGCGAAGGCCGCGCCTCGACGATCCGCAGCCGCTGCATGAAGGAGTCATCGGGCAAAGCCGCCACGTCAGAGTGCACCAGATACGGCACACGGTGCGCGGCGGCGATCCTCAGATTGCGCTGATACCGGTGCCGCTGGTCGGGATCGATCCCGGCCACCAGATCCTGCCAGCGTGCGCTTTGCTGCGCATCAAACTCTTGAACACGAATGCGCGCGACCACACCGCGCGGATCATCCCCAACCCGAATTTTTGTACTGCGAACAATGAACGGATGCGCCTCATGGGCCTGCACCTCACGGGGAACCCTTCTCACATAATACCAATACCCACGGCGCTTTCGCATGTAATGGACGATCATCGGACGACTCGCTCAATAGGGGCCTGACCCTCCCACCGGTTGGCTTTTCACGCCCCGTGTGGTGCCAAATGTGGTGCTGTTTGTGGTGTCAAAGAGGGGGACAAAGCCCAGGCGGATCAAGGAAACGCCGGCAAAATATGGGTTTGTCGCTTGAAAAATTGGCTGGGGCGGGAGGGTTCGAACCTCCGCATGGCGGAATCAAAATCCGCTGCCTTACCACTTGGCTACGCCCCAAACCCGGCGGTGCGAACACCGCGCGGCGCGCACCATACTGGCGGAGCGGTCGGCCAGCAACGCCCCCGTTCGGCCCGGCACATCATGCCGCTGGAAAACGCACCCTTCGTAAAGCTTGCGGCCAAGGAGCCGGATGGCTATAAAGCGCTCCCGCCCGCATTTTGGCCCCCACCGAGGCCATCGCGGTCACGCTCGCTCGCCCCGTCCTGCCGCTCCAGTCTGTGGAGCGACGTTCGATGGAGGCGGCACCGGTCGGAGCGTAGCGCAGCCTGGTAGCGCACTTGCTTCGGGAGCAAGGGGTCGGAGGTTCGAATCCTCTCGCTCCGACCATTCCTCGTTTCCGCCCATTAGTCTCATGGCCCAGCCCCTGCTCTATTGCAAGCCGTTGGGCGAGATGGCCCAATCGTGCCACTCTGCGACCCGCGCCGCGAGCGAGGCCTGCCTTGACTGAGATTGCCTTCAAAACGTCGATGTCGTTCCGCTACGGCCACCCCGAGCCCATGGCACCCGGTGTCGTGCGCGTTGTAGCCCCTAATCCCAGCCCGTTCACATTTCGCGGCACCAATACCTATCTCGTCGGCACGACGGCGCTCGCGGTCATTGATCCCGGCCCCCAGGACGAAACCCACCGTGCCGCCATCCTTGCCGCCGCCGCTGGACGCCCGATCACCCACATTGTCATCACCCACGCCCACCGCGACCATAGCGACGGTGCGCCCGCTCTGGCGGCTGCCACGGGAGCTCCTATCCTCGCTTTCGGCCGTGGCGGCGAGCGGACGCGGACCGAGGCCGCTCACATGCCGTCCGGCAAGGAATTCGTCGATCATTCGTTTACGCCTGACCTGCGTGTGGCTCACGGCGACGAGATCAAAGGCGCCGACTGGGCGCTCGAAGTGCTCCACTCACCTGGCCACGCTCCGGACCATCTCTGCCTGGGCCTTAAAGGCCAGCGATTGGTCTTCTCGGGCGATCATGTAATGGCCTGGAATACAACGGTCATCGCGCCACCCGAAGGGCGCATGTCGGATTATATAGGCTCATTGGAATTGCTCTTGAAGCGGCGCGATCGCCTTTATCTCCCAGGACACGGCGGTCGGTTGGAAAAGCCCTTGCGCACAGTAAAAGCCTATCTCGTCCATCGGCAGTGGCGCGAGCAGGCGATCCTCGCTGCAATCCGCGACGGTGCAGCCAGCATTCCTGAGGTGGTGGCGATCGTCTACAGCACAATTGACAAACGCCTCGTCAAGGCGGCGGCGCTTTCCGTTCTTGCGCACGTCGAGTACCTCGCGGACCGTCGTCTGGTGACTTGCGACGGGCCCCTTTCTCTCGATCAGCGCTTTGCCCCGGTTTGAGTGGTCGTTTGTTTGCACTCGGCATCTCACCGGGCGCGGGCACCGTCGCTTCCAGCCGCGCCACGATTTCTCGCATGATGCTCCGCAGCCGCTGCGCATTGGCGCCAAAGTCAGACCGACCATAGCGGGACGCTGACCTCAGATCGATACGCGCGCGCGGATCGGACACATCGCCAACCGGCGTCACGCGGACGGCAATGTCATCGTAGAAGCCGAGAATAAGCGTACGGTCGACCGCCTCCGCACGACCGATCGGATCTTCATCCGAGGGCTCTTGCTCTGCAACGATCGACATTTGAAGCCGCTTCAAGGCATCGATCACCAGGTCAAAAACCTCAGGAGCGGGGCGATTGACGTCGAGCGGGACCAGATCGGGATAGGCCACCGCCTGGCGGGCGGCGAAAGCTTCACCCGGATAAGCCGCCGGATTGGCCATCCCGCTGCGCAACGGCGCCAGCGCTCGAAAAGCGGGCGGATCACGTACGTCCGTGGTCAGATCATTGATCGTAGGATAGGACCGCGCCGCCAGCACGATGGTGACCGGTAAGGCAAGAATGCCGAGCCCGAGCGACATACCCAAAACGACGCGCGCCGCGCCGCTGCGGCCCGTCCGCCACACGCCGATCGCGGCAATCACCCCAAGCAGGACGGCGACCACCGCCAACAGGATGCCAGCACCCACCAGATTGAGCGCAACGGCCGTCGGCAATCCGAAAAATCGGTGCAGGAGAAGTGTGGCGGCGATGAGCACGAGGGCGAAGACGGCAAACCTGGAACACCAGAGACTGGCGACCTGAGGTGGTTCGGCCTGTGCATCGCTCATCGATCGACTCTTCCGTGCCTGAAGCGATGTCTTATACGGCAGAATCGGACCAAAAAGAGAGGCGGCAGTTCAACAGCCCATGCGGTGCACGTTTTCTGCGGAGGCCAACCCATGCGCCGAAACTTTTCAGCTGTCATGTCAGCCGTGATGCTGGCCACGTGCGCTCAACCTTGCGCCGCCCAGAATGCGAACACCACCAGGCCGCCACCACAGGAGCCAATGGCGGCATCAGACGATAACCTCGTCCTGCTCTCCGTCGACGTCCGCACGATGCCGGACCAAGTTGCCAAATCCCCCGATCCACCGGCGCCCCAATGGCGCACGACCTTTGGCTCTGAACGCCGCTCCGAACCTGTCAAAGCAAAGCCTTCGACATCAGTCGATGCAGACATTGTCCTTTTGCAGGGGGTGACAGATGTGCCGAACCTGCGCCGCTGGTTTCCCGCCGGACAATGGCGCCTCGTCGTGTCGCGCCAAATTCAAGCGGCCCGTGTAGATCTGAATGTACCTGCATCGGACCTAGACCGCGCCCCTGTTCCGACAACCGCAGTAGCCGTGCGCCTGCGTCGCGGCCTGCGCGTGACGGGACAGGATCACTTGCTCGAGTTGGCCGACGCAACAGGCCGCGGACCAGCGGCGGTGACGGCCGCCGGAACAGCCGTCCGCGTTCTCATAGAAGGGCGCCAGACCTGGGCTCTTTCCGTACTCCTGCCCGAAGACTGCGGCGACGACTGCCCAGGGCGGATTGCCCTTGATCGTTGGCACCAGGACCGCGAGCCCGAAGAAATCCGTCGCGTGACTGGCGGACGGTTCGCACCCGCATCGGCCAAATCCAAATCCGTTGGCTGCGGCTCCTATGGACTACGGCTCGATCCCGCTCCGCCCCCGCCCAGGCAACCTTATGTTGCAGCAACATTAACGCCGCTGCTCGGTTGCGCAGCACTCGTATCGGTCGCAAAATAGAATTTGATTGTAACTCATTGCACTGGTTTGCTCCGGCGACCCCACAATTCAAACTCACTTCCATGATGGCGTATCGCGTTAAATTCAATGCCGAACTCGAAAAGGATGTGCGGCGCCTTCTTTCCGCTCAAGTGGGCAGAGCCATCGGCCACTTGACCGGCGTACTTGACGACGGCGGTAGCGCGATCCACGCGACACGAAAGTCGCTGAAGCGTTGCCGGTCCATTCTGCGCCTAGTTCGGCCCGGTCTTAGCCGCGCCGACTTTCGCACCTGCGATCTGGCGTTCCGAGACATCGGGCGCTTGCTCTCCCACGATCGGGATAGCGAGGTGATGACCGAAACGTTGACGCAGTTGGCAGCCGATGCTGAAACATCGAAAGACAAGGCCGCACTCGCCGCTGCTTTGAATACATTGGGCGCCGACAAGCTCAACGGCTACGCGCACACCCAGGCTACTCAAAACACGGATGCCGCCATCGGCAGGCTGCATGACGCGGAACACGCCATTCACGCCTTGAAGGTCAAACACGCCGACATCACGACACTCGCCGCCGGTTTCGCCGACACCTACTCTGATGGTCGCAAAGCCCTGAGAAAAGCCTACCGGGCGCAGGATGACGAAGCGTTTCACACCTTCCGCAAAGCCCTGCAGCACCATTGGCGCCACTGCCAGCTTCTGGTTCAAGTCTGGCCCGAAATGATGGACGTCCGCATTGCGGCAGCGCGCGAACAGTCCCAGCTGATCGGCATGGACCACGACCTCAGTCTGCTCACGGCCCACTTTTCCGACACTGGCTCAAGCAAGCTTGAGCCAGACATTCGCCAGCACGTCTGCGCTTTGGCCAAGGCTGAACAAACGCGCATCCGTTCCGCCGCCAAGCCGCTCGCGCGCCGCCTTTACGCCCTTCCACCGGCGGATTTGGAACGCATGATACTAAAAACGTGGCCCGCGGCGAAAAGCTTGGCCCGCCACCGCCGAAGGCCGTCCGCAGCAGCGCTCACATCATCCGGACAGCCTCTACCGGCGAAGGACGCCGGCCCGGATTAAACGCGTAGCGAGTTGGACTCGAGCATTCCGCGCTGCCAACGGGTTGAGTGTGCGACCTGCCGCAGGCGACGGCGTTGTCCGCAGCAATCGGATACGCTACGGGTCACGTATCAAGGATGTTCAAACCACTCCAGCACCTGGATAACCATGCTGAAGCCTTATCCGCCCCGCGCCGATGTCTCAAACCTGCCAGAAACGCATCCGCAGGTTGCATTTGGTCGCGTGGGCGTCTTGCTCCTCAATCTTGGGACGCCCGACGGGACGACGTACTGGCCCATGCGCCGGTATTTGAAGGAGTTCCTTTCCGACGAGCGCGTCATCGAGGAACCGAAGTGGAAGTGGTGGCCGATCCTCAACCTCATCATCCTGACGGTCCGGCCTTCTCGCAAGGGGCGCGATTACGCGACCATCTGGAACAATGAGCTAGACGAAGGCCCACTGAAGACCATCACCCGCTCGCAAGCCGACAAGCTCGCCGAGCGCCTGTCCGAGCATCCTAAGGTCATCGTCGATTGGGCCATGCGCTATGCGAACCCCTCGACCGAGAGCCGCATCCGCGAATTACAGAAGCAGGGTTGCGAGCGTATCCTGCTCGTCCCCCTGTACCCGCAGTATGCCGCCGCCACCACGGCAACGGCCTGCGACCAGGCTTTCCGAGCGCTCATGAAGATGCGGTGGCAGCCGTTTGTGCGCGTCGCCCCCGCCTATCACGATGATCCCGTCTACATCGACCGTCTTGCCAAATCGATGCAGGCAAGCCTCGCCGGACTGGACTTCGTGCCCGAGAAGATCGTGGCCACGTTCCACGGCATGCCGCAGAAATATTTCGACCGCGGCGATCCCTACCACTGCCACTGCCAAAAGACCTCGCGTCTGCTGCGCGAAGCACTCGGCTGGCCGAAGGAGAATTGGCTGACCACCTTCCAGTCGCGGTTCGGCAATGATCCCTGGCTGCAGCCTTACACCGACATGACAGTGGAGCGGCTCGCCAAGGAAGGCGTGAAAAAGTTGGCGCTCGTCGCGCCCGGCTTCTCGGCCGATTGTCTGGAGACGCTAGAGGAACTCGACGGTGAAAATCGCCACATTTTCGAGGACAACGGCGGCGAAAAGTTTGCATATCTGCCGGCGCTGAACGACAGCGACGAGGGCATCGATGTGCTTGAATCGATTGTGCGCCGAGAATTGGCCGGCTGGATTTGAATGCTGAACGCGTCCGTCACGGCCACAACCATGACGGCGCGCCGAACTCTTCATCCCAACTGTCCCAGACCACGTCCGTGAACCCGACCGAATACGTGACGAGCCGCCATCCCGACCCGTCGCGAGCTAGCAGCACGGCGGCACGACCGCTGAACGCGTCTCCCTTTGCATCCTCGGCATAGATGGATCTGGAGTAATCAATCGGCTTGCCATCCACCCGCTTTGGGATGCCGTACAGGAAGGCCCACTCCGGTGTGACGCGCAGCGTCTTCACCTGGAAAACAATAGGCTGCCCCAGGTCCTTCTCCACCGGAACCCGCGCCGCATCGAGCACAGTTCTGCGTTCCGCACTTCCCGGCGGTGGAGTTGCGTACCGCTGATCGGCTGCTGCCGGCCGCAGCAGAACCATCGCGGCCAAGAGAGCAATGGCGACACGCCCAAAATCCACTTCACGCCCCTTAAGTTGCTGAGACACACTAGCCTGTGACACCATTCGAGCACATAGGATGCATAGAAGTGTTGCGGTAAGACACTCTGTTTACTTTGTTTTTCATAATCTTCGGCAATGGTGCGGGTTGATCCTTTCAACTGTTAGGCTCAGCCCGGGCCGCTCAAGGGAGTGCTTCCATGTTCGCTGACGGCTTCCAGATCTTTGGCCTGCTGCTCATCGGTCTTGCGGTCTTCACGCTGTGGTCGACCGTGAAGGTCGTTCCGCAAGGGTACAACTTCACGATCGAAAACTTTGGACGCTTCACCCGCACCCTCCCACCGGGACTGCATTTTCTGATCCCCATCGTTGAGCGTGTCGGCAGTCAGATCAACATGAAGGAGCAGGTCATCGACATCCCGAGCCAGGATGTCATCACCCGCGACAACGCCATGGTCCGCGTCGACGGCGTCGCCTTCTTTCAGGTGCTCGATGCCGGTCGCTCCGCCTACGCGGTCGACAACCTCGAACTCGCCACCATCAACTTGACCATGACCAACGTCCGCACAGTCATGGGTTCGATGGACCTCGACGAACTGCTCTCCAACCGCGACGTGATCAACGCCAAACTCTTGAGCGTCGTCGATGCGGCGACGGAGGCTTGGGGCGTCAAGGTCACCCGCATTGAAATCAAGGACATTGCACCTCCCCGTGATCTCGTCGACAGCATGGCCCGTCAGATGAAGGCAGAGCGCGAAAAACGCGCTCAAATCCTGGAATCAGAAGGGCTCCGTCAGGCTGCCATCCTCAAGGCAGAAGGTGAAAAGCAGGCCGTCGTTCTCGAAGCGGAAGGCCGCCGCGAAGCCGCCTTTAAGGACGCCGAGGCCCGCGAACGCGCCGCCGAGGCCGAAGCCAAAGCCACCGAACTTGTGTCGGACGCCATCGCCAAGGGTAACGTTCAGGCCATCAACTATTTTGTGGCCAACAACTATGTCAAAGCTTTGGAATCCTTGGCCTCGGCTCCGAACCAAAAGGTCATCATGATGCCGCTGGAGGCCTCGTCGGTCATCGGCTCCATCGCCGGTCTTGCCCAACTCACGGGTGAAGCCTTCGGGAGCGCGCCCAAGACACCGCGCTCGTAACCCTGGGACTCGTCACACATGGAAGACTTCTTGGCGCTCCTGAGCAGCCTCGGATTTTGGAGCTGGCTCGTCGTCGCGCTCGTGCTCATGGCGCTTGAAACAATCGTCCCCGGCGTTCACTTCCTCTGGTTTGGATTGGCCGCATTTATCGTTGGTCTTCTCGTCGCAGCCGCAGGTGCATTGGGAGCGGGTGAGGCCTTCCCATTCGCCGTGCAGCTGGTTGTTTTTGCCCTGATCGCGGTCGCAACCGTCTTTGCCGTAAAGCGAATTACGGGTGCCAGCCCGAGCGATCACCATCCCGATATCAATGCTCCGGGGTCGCAGTTCATCGGCCGCACCCTGGTCGTTGAAGACGCGATCACGGGAGGCCGCGGCAAGGTCCGCGCGGGCGATAGCGTTTGGCTGGCCGAAGGCGAAGATACCCCCGCAGGCACACGCGTCCTCGTCACGGGCGTCAACGGCACCGCCCTCGTCGTCACGAACGACACTGAAGAGTAGTCGGCAAGGCGCTTAGCGCAGCCTCACGCGACGCCGGCCCGCAGCAGGTCGTGCACATGCACGATCCCAACGGGCTTGCCGCCGTCGACAACGAAAAGCGCCGTAATCCTGGACGCGTTGATGACTTCGAGCGCGGCCGACGCCAACGTGGTTGGCGACACCGTTTTGGGTTTACGCGTCATCACCTCGCCGGCCGTGGCCGTCAGCAGCTTTTCTCCCATGTGACGTCGGAGATCGCCGTCGGTCAAAACTCCGATGAGCTTGCCCTTGCCATCCACGACCCCGAGG
>ERZ1066138.507-NODE-507-length-13135-cov-7.900535_pt1 | contig 13135 bp, 11 predicted proteins | sample MGYA00382785_ERZ1066138 | MGnify/ENA primary metagenome ERZ1066138 (study PRJEB33369, sample SAMEA5778368) | biofilm metagenome | biome: Industrial cooling water; feature: Water cooling tower basin; material: Biofilm | place: United Arab Emirates | collected...
AAGTTTGGGCAGATGGTATGAACCGGGTACGGTCGCCTATTTTTCGTGCATCTGCCGCATCAGCATTCGCAATGAACCGTCAGATGGCGGCTAACTTATTATGACAACTAAGTTTTCTAGTTGGCCCGGTCTTTGCGCTAACGATGGCAACAACACTGGAACTGGGGGAACATCCGGCGTGTCGAAAGCCTTCGACGAGATGAATGGCTTCGGTGGCGGGGTGCGCGAACCCTACCGCGCCGTGGCCGAATGGCTTGAGACCCAAAAAATCGACGATCTGAAAAAGAAGCGGACGGAGGCTGAGGCCCTGTTCCGCCGCACCGGTATCACGTTCGCGGTCTACGGCGACGGCCAGGCCGCGGAACGGCTCATACCGTTCGACATTGTGCCGCGCATTATTTCCGCCTCTGAATGGCGACGGCTTGCAGCGGGCATCGAGCAACGGGTGAAGGCACTGAATGCCTTCATGTACGACATCTACCACCGACAAGAGATTTTGCGGGCGGGGCGCGTTCCCGAAGAACTCGTTGTCCAGAACAGCGCGTTCGTGCCGGAAATGATCGGTGTCGATCCGCCACTGGGCATTTATTCGCACATCATCGGCATCGATATCGTGCGCACCGGCCCCAACGAATTCTATGTTCTCGAAGACAACACGCGCACGCCATCCGGCGTCTCCTACATGCTGGAGAACCGGGAAACCATGATGCACATGTTTCCGGACCTGTTCGCGAAGAACCGCGTGGCGCCGATCGAGACCTACCCGGACAATCTTTTGAAGACCTTAGAGAGCGTCGCCGATAAGTCGCTCGACCGCGATCCCAACTTCGCGCTGCTGACGCCGGGGCTCTATAACAGCGCCTATTTCGAGCACTCATTCCTCGCCGACCAGATGGGGATCGAACTCGTCGAGGGGCAGGATCTCGTCGTCATTGACGGCGCGCTCTACATGAAGACGACGCAAGGCCGCAAACAGGTCGACGTTCTCTACCGACGTATCGACGACGATTTCCTCGATCCGCTGGTCTTCGATCCCACATCCCTGCTCGGCGTCCCGGGGCTTTTCGACGTGTACCGGTCGGGCCGGGTGGCGATCGTGAACGCGCCGGGAGCCGGCATTGCCGACGATAAGGCGATCTACAATTACATTCCCGAGATCGTCAGATTCTACACCGGGTCGCCCCCCATCCTGAAGAATGTGCCGACCCGTAACTGCCGCAACCCCGACGATCTCGCATACGTCCTCGATAATTTGAAAGACCTGGTCGTCAAAGAGGTTCATGGTTCCGGCGGTTACGGGATGCTTGTCGGCCCGGCTGCATCGGCGGCGGAAATCGAAGCGTTCCGCGAGAAGCTCAAGGCACGGCCGCACAATTACATCGCGCAGCCGACGCTTGCCCTTTCGACGTGTCCGACGCTGGTCGATAGCGGGCTGGCACCGCGGCATCTCGATCTCAGGCCGTTCGTTCTCATCGGTGACCGCGTGCGCCTCGTGCCCGGCGGGCTGACGCGCGTGGCGCTGCGCGACGGCTCACTGGTCGTGAACTCAAGCCAGGGAGGCGGAACGAAGGATACCTGGATTCTCCAGGACTAAAGGACACCATTGCAGCCACCGACAACACGAACTCTGGTTGAATTTCATGCTCGGCCGCACGGCAAACGATCTGTTCTGGCTCTCGCGCTATCTCGAACGCGCGGAGAACATGGCTCGGCTGATCGAAGTCGGCTATCGCATCGCGCTGCTTCCGCGCGAAGGCGAAGGCTACAACGAGGAATGGCGTTCCACGTTGCAGAGCGCTGGATGCGAGACGGGATACCTTGCAAAGTACGCGGTGCCCACGACGGCGGACGTGATCAACTATCTGCTGTTCGATGCCGACAATGGCTCCAGCGTGCGATCGTGCATCTCCATCGCCCGGCGCAACGCCCGGGCCCAGCGAACCGCGCTAACGCGCGAAATGTGGGAAAGCCTGAACAGTGCATGGATCAACTTCGAGGCGATCAATCCGCAAGACATCACATCCGACCGGCTGCCTGCGCTTCTTGACTGGATCAAAGAGCAGTCGGCGACTTATCGCGGGGCGCTTCTCAACACCATCCTGCGCAATGACACATTCTACTTCAGCCAGTTGGGCACTTTCCTTGAGCGGGCCGACAACACCGCGCGCATCCTCGATGTGAAATATTTCGTGCTGCTGCCGAGTTACGAAATGATCGGGTCGAGCGTGGATAATTTGCAGTGGGCTTCGATCCTGCGATCCGTCTCGGCGCACCGCAGCTACCGCTGGGTCTATAAGCAGCACTACAAGCCGTGGAACATCGCGGATTATTTGATTTTGAATGCGGAGATGCCGCGCTCGCTCAAGGCCTGCTATCTGGAAATCGATCAGGCAGTTGCGGGTCTCAAAAAGTTCTATCACCAAACCGATATGTGCGTACCGAGCGCGCACGAGACACTGGATATGCTGGAACATGGCGATATCGACACCATATTCCAGTCCGGCGTGCATGAATTCCTGACGGACTTTCTCGGGCGCAACAACCGCGTTGCCCAGGAGATTTCGCAGGCGTACCACTTCAACGGTTGAGGCCGCACCATGCTGCTGAGCGTCAAACACACCACGACCTATCGCTACGATGCGCTCGCGCTTTACGCCATCGAAAGCCTGCGTCTGACGCCACCGTCTTTCGATGGGCAGAAAGTGGTTTCGTGGCAGTTGAGCGCTCCGGGCATCGAAACGGCAGCGCGGTTTCAGGATGGGTTCGGCAATCTCGTCCACCTGACCGCTTACCAGGGCGAGCACGACAGCATCACAATTCAAGCCAACGGCGTCGTTGAGACGGAGGATCGGATCGGCGTGGCAAAGGGACTGGCCGAACCGGCACCGGTGCGAGTTTATCTGCGCGAGACGCCTCGGACTGCGCCGGACGACGCAGTGCGGGAACTGGCTGCAAAGTGCAACGGCGGTTGCACTCTCGACAAGCTGCACAAGCTTATGCATACGGTGCGAGAGGCCGTCACGTATGAGATCGGTTCGACGCATTCGCACACCAGCGCGAGCGAGGCGTTGGCGGACGGCAAAGGCGTGTGCCAAGACCATGCGCATGTCTTCATTTCAGGGGCACGTCTGCTCGGCATTCCCGCGCGCTATGTGAACGGCTACTTCCTCTCCGGTACGCCAGATCCGGCTAATGCACATCACGCCTGGGCGGAAGCCTGGGTGGATGGGCTCGGCTGGGTGGGTTTCGACCCGGCAAACCTGATGTGCCCGACGGAGCGTTACGTCCGGCTGGCCACAGGCCTCGATGCAGCGACCGCCGCGCCTATTCGGGGCAATCGGCGGGGCGGCCAGAACGAGACACTTGACGTCGTTGTCGAAGTCCAGCAGCAAGGCGCTCAACAACAACAATAGCTTGAGCCACCCCGCCTATGACCTACGGCGTCGCCCTGCGTCTCGACCGAGGCATCGTATTTGCCGCCGATACCCGCACCAATGCCGGTGTCGACAACATCTCTCAGTTCCGCAAGCTCCACTTCTGGCGCAAGCCCGGCGATCGCGTCGTGGTTTTGTTGACGGCCGGCAATCTCGGCATCAGCCAGTCCGTCGTCAGCATATTGAACGAACAGTTGGCGGAAGAGGCGGGCATCGAACACACTCTGATGACCGCGACCTCCATGTATCGCGCTGCGCGAATCGTGGGTGACGCGGTGCGAGAAGTGCGCCGCGTCGACGGGGAGGCGCTTGAACAGACGCGGAGCGGTTTTTATGCGTCATTCATTCTCGGTGGACAAATCGGCGCGGAGCCGCCGCGCATTTTCCAGATCTACTCCGAGGGAAATTTCATCGAAGCGACCGACGACGCCCCATTCTTGCAGATCGGCGAGCACAAGTACGGAAAGCCGATTCTTGACCGCGTGGCGCAGCCGGGCATGAGGCTAGGGGAAGCCGCGAAACTTCTCCTCCTATCGTTCGATTCAACACTGCGCTCAAATCTGTCGGTTGGAATGCCGATCGATCTTTTGCTCTACGAGCGAGACAGTCTCGATGTGCGCCGCTACAGCCGGATTTGCCAGGACGACGAATACTTCAAAAATCTGTCGAGTTCCTGGGCCGCCGCGCTGCGAGAGGCGTTCGGGAAAATCGACGAATACAAGGGTTGAACCGGCGCTTTGGGCATACCGGCATTCTGGTCTTTTGGGCCGGCACGGGACAAGCTAGTGTGCGCGCCGTTCGATGCCGGGAGCCAGTCGCGCTATGAGCGCCGCCGAATTCTACGTTAGTGATCTTGTTACCGTACGCGACTGGCTGCGCCATGGCGTGTCTAGATTTCGCGCAGCCGGTCTCGTCTTCGGACACGGCACATCGACGGCACTCGACGAAGCAGCCTTCCTCATTCTGGCGGCGCTCGACCTGCCAGTGGATCAACTCGACCCGTGGCTTGACTGCAGGCTGACGATGCCGGAACGGCGGCGCGTGGCCGATCTCATAGAAGAGCGCATTACGACGCGGAGGCCCGCGCCCTATCTGGTCAATCGCGCGTACATTCGGGGGCGCGAATTTTACGTCGATGATCGGGTCATCGTGCCAAGGTCGTATATCGGCGAGTTGCTCGACGGCGAGCTTGCGACGGTGGTTCCCGACCCGGATGCCGTGACGTCTGTCCTCGATCTGTGCACGGGGTCAGGGTGCCTCGCCATTCTTGCAGCGCTCACTTATCCGAACGCGATCGTCGATGCTGTGGATTTGTCGGCGGAGGCCCTGCAGGTGGCGCAACGCAATGTCGCTGACTATGGGCTGGCGGACCGGATCACGTTGCAACAGTCCGATCTTTTCGGTGCGCTCGGCTCCCGGCGCTACGACCTCATCATCTCCAACCCGCCGTACGTTTCGGCGGAGGCCGTGGCGGCTTTTCCGCCGGAGTACAGGGCCGAACCGATCATGGCGCACGCCGGCGGCGAGGACGGACTCGACCTCGTACGCCGTATACTTACGGATGCGCCCGGCCACTTGGAACGGGACGGCGTTCTTGTCGTTGAGGTGGGGACGGGGCTCGACATCCTGGAGCAAGAATTTCCACATCTGCCGTTTCTCTGGCTGGATACCGAAGACAGCACGGGCGAGGTTTTTGCGTTGACCGCCCCCGAACTTATGGCCGCCAATCAAGCGGAAGGGCGCGGCCGGAAACGTTGATCGACTGGAGCGACCATGCGGGCCGGAAACGATTACGCGATGACGCTTTGGCTGGCGCGCAAGCCTGGCTTCTGCTGCGGCTGCTGGTGTCTTGCGCGGGAAGATGCGCAGCGAACCAAGCGCGTGCTGCGGCTCGTACGCGCGGTCGTGAAATCGTGGGAGCAGGACCGGACGACACTGGATGAGGTTAAGCCCGGAGCTTGACACAGCGCATCCGTCCGCCACCATAGAGACGGCCTGCCCCTCCACCTTGAACTGACGGACCACATGCGCCGCATCCTTTTCGCACTCTTTGCGGTGTTGTGCTGCGCTTCGACTGCGAAGGCAGATGCGCGCCCGGCCGTTGACCCCATCGTGATTAAGTTCAGTCACGTTGCGGCACCCCAGGCACACAAAAGCAAGGGCGCGGAGCGTTTCAAGGAACTTGCTGAACGGTATACCGAAGGAGGGGTCCGCATCGAGCTCTACCCGAACTCACAGCTCTACAAGGACAAGGAAGAGCTGGAGGCCTTGCAGTTGGGCGCGGTCGAAATGCTGGCGCCGTCGCTGTCGAAGTTCGGGCCGCTCGGGATCAAGGCGTTCGAGGTTTTCGACATCCCGTATCTGTTCCGCGATACGGCGGACCTTGCGCGGATCACCGAAGGTCCGATCGGCGATGAGATTTTGGCCAAGCTCGAAGCAAAGGGTATCGTCGGCTTGGCGTACTGGAACAACGGTTTCAAGATTCTGTCGGCCAACAGGCCCTTGAACGAGCCGGACGATCTGCTCGGGCTCAAGCTGCGCATTCAATCCTCGCGCGTGATCGAGGACCAGATGACGGCGCTCGGCGCGCTGCCGCAGGTGCTGGCCTTCTCGGAGGCCTATCAAGCGCTGTCGTCGGGCGTGGTCGACGGCACCGAGAATCCGCCCGCCAATTTCTACAATCAGAAGATGTTCGAGGTGCAGCGGTTCGCGACCATGACCAATCACGGCTTTCTGGGTTACGCGGTCATTGTCAATCGCGACTTCTGGCAGGGTTTGCCCGCCGACATTCGTGCCGCGATCCAGCGGGCATTGCGGGAGGCGACACCGTACGCCAACGACGAGGCGGCAAAAGAAAACGACGAAGCCCTGGCGGCGATGGTGAAGACCGGAAAGACCACCTTCGATTACCCGACGGAGGACGAACGCAAAGCATGGGAGGCCGCGCTCAAGCCCGTGCGCGCGCAGATGGCGGACCGGGTCGGCGTCGATCTCGTGCGCCGCATTGAAGCGGAACTGGCGAGGCCCGCGCCATGACGTCGGGACCGGGGTTGCGGTGGCTCGACCGGCTCGAGGAAAACCTCATCGCCACGCTCATGGGACTTGCGACACTCGTGATCTTCGTGGCGGTCGTGCACCGGTATTCGCTCTCGCATCTGGGAGGGCTGGTCGTCTGGGCGCGCGATGCCGGCTACACGGAGTCGTCCGAGACGTTGCGGACGGTCTATTTCTGGCTGCTCTCAATACGGCTCACCTGGGCGCAGGAGCTGTGCATTTATCTCTTCGTGTGGATGGCGAAGTTCGGGGCGGCGTACGGCGTGCGTACGGGCATTCACGTCGGAGTGGATATTCTCGTCAATCAACTGGCGCCGGAGTGGCGGAAGCGTTTGATCCTGTTCGGGCTTGCCTGCGGTGTGGTGTTCACGGCGTTCGTGGGTTGGCTCGGCGCGCGGCTCGTGGTGCACCTTTTTCATTCAGGGCAGGTATCGGCTGTTCTCGAAGCGCCGATGTGGATCGTTTATTTGTGCCTGCCGCTGGGCTCGTTTCTGATGTGCTTCAGGTTCCTGCAGGTTGCGGCGCGATTTGCGGATACGGGAGAGCTGCCGCATTACGATCCGGCGACCGATGTCATCGCGGATGAGCCGCGGACATGACCTCATTGCTGATCTTCGGCCTGCTCATTCTACTGCTGTCGACCGGCACACCGGTTTCAATTGCGCTCGGGTTGACGGTTCTGACGGCACTGTTCGCCATCACCGACGTTCCGTTGGATGCGGTGGCGCTCAAACTTTTCACGGGCATGGAAAAGTTTGAGATCATGGCGGTGCCGTTCTTCATTCTGGCTGGAGCGTTTCTGACGCACGGCGGGGTGGCAAAGCGGATGATCCGATTTGCAACCGCAATGACGGGGCATTGGCCGGGCGGGCTCGGCATTGCCTCGGTGCTGGCGTGCGCCATTTTCGCGGCGGTATCGGGTTCGTCGCCGGCAACTGTGATCGCGATCGGGTCCATTCTCATTCCGGCCATGGCGGCGCAGGGGTATCCCGCGCGCTTTGGTGCCGGCGTTATCGCCTCGTCGGGCACACTTGGCATTCTGATCCCGCCGTCGATCGTGATGGTGCTCTATGCGCTTGCCACGGCGGGCATGAGTGCGCGAGGGCCCGAAGGCGAGCGGGTCGGCGCGGCGGGCGTCGATGATCTGTTCATGGCGGGCGTTGTGCCGGGCATCTTGCTCGCCATAGTCATCGGCACGGTCACGTGGTGGATTGCCAAAAAGGAGGGGTACCCCAGGGCGCCGCGCGCGAGTTGGGGGGAGGCGTTTGACGCATTCGTCGATTGCATCTGGGGCCTGGCCCTGATCGCCGTCGTGCTGGGGGGCATATATGGCGGGTTTGTCACGCCGACCGAAGCCGCGGCGCTAAGTGCGGTCTATGCCTTCGTGGTCGCCAAGTTCGTCTATCGCGACATCGGATGGGGCGACGTGCCGAAGGTTCTTCTCTCCGCGGCGAACATGAGCGCGATGCTGCTCTACATCATTACGAACGCGATGCTGTTTTCGTTCCTGTTGACGCACGAGCACATTCCGCAGTCGATCGCCGATTGGATCGTGGCGCAGGGCTTCAACTGGGTCACGTTCCTGATCGTCGTGAACATTCTGCTGCTGATCGCAGGAACGTTCATGGAGCCGGCGTCGATCATTCTCATTCTGGCGCCGATTTTGTTTCCGGTGGCGGCCAAACTGGGCATCGATCCCGTTCACTTCGGAATCATCATGGTCGTCAACATGGAGATCGGGATGATTACCCCGCCGGTGGGTCTCAATCTTTATGTGACAAGCGGTGTAGCAAAGATTGGACTTACCGAAGCGTCGCGCGCGGTGCTGCCGTGGCTGCTGTCGATGCTGGCGTTTCTGATGCTCGTGACATACTGGCCGGGTCTGTCGCTGACGCTGCCGCGGCTTCTGGGGCTCATGTAATTTTCGCTTTGGCCCACACTCCGCAGGCGGGTGTGGCGTATTGCCGGCCCACACTCCGCAGGCGGGTGTGGCGTATTGCTGGCCCACACTCCGCAGGCGGGTGTGGCGTATTGCTGGCCCACACTCCGCAGGCGGGTGTGGGCTGTAAAGCAAAGGGGCGCCAACGGCGCCCCCCGAGCGGACGGCCGCTCTCCCCCAGAATTTTATCGATCAGCCGAACGCGCCGAAGTGGTGGGAGATGCCGGTACCGATCTCGCGGATGGCCTCGTAGGCCTGCTCCATCGGTTCCAGAATTTCCGTCTCGATGCGGCCGTAGTCGTCGATCCCCTGCGGCAGATAGGTTGCCGTCTCGCGGAAGGCCGACGTGTCCTCGGCTGTGCCAGTTCGTTTCGGGAACGCCTGACGCATCACGTTGATGACTTCCGGGACCTCGAGTGTCAATGCCGACGCGACGATCTGCGCATGACTGACATCCCTTGTCGTGAACCGGGGCAACTGGCCGGCCAATATGAACACGCGCATGATCAGCGCCAGGCGGATAGCCTGCAGGAGGTCGAGTTCAAGGCGGTTTTCATCGGGAATTTTGCCGCCATCGATGCCGATGTCTTCGAGCAAGGTGTGCAGGTCGATGGCGTCGAGCCGCAGTTCGTGGACGAGGCCGTTGATGGCAGCGTTGCGTTCGTCTTCGAGCAGGAACGTCGATAGATTCTTGAAGGCGGCCGTTAGATGCGGCTCGCGTCCCCACGAGGCACGCATCGCCCAGAAGCCTGGATCAAAGACCGTGGCGTTGGCGGCCATCGCATTGAGGCTGGAGAGCTGCTTGCCGCGCGCGACCATTTCGATCAGCGGTCGAAGCCGCGCGGACGATTGGGCCACTTCCACAAATCGCTCGCGCTCCGAACCGACGGCGGCGCCAAGGCCCGCCACCACATTCGCGATATATCCGAACTGCTGGAGAATGGCGTTGTTGGGAATAGCGCGCATGCGCGCGGGGTCGCCGCGATCGGCAGTCGAAGCGCCTTCCATCTGACGCTTCACGGGGCGCGAGCCGGTTCTGAAGAGCAGGTTTGGGCCGAATGCGCCCAGAACTGCGCGGTAGCCCGGATGCGCGAACAGGTCTTGCTGATAGGCGCGCAGCCGCAAGAGAAAGTCGAGCGCGAGGTTGGTATCGTCGTAGAACTCGTCCTCGATCGCGTCCGGCGTTTCGCCATCCTCGATCACCGTTGCCAGCGCGCGCATGGCTAGCGGCTTGGTGGCGAAATAGAGGTAGCCATCGCCGCCCTGCCAGCTCGTTTCGTGCTTCAGCGGAATGCCAGCATCCGCGAAACGGCGGCGCGCGTTGGGCGAGAAAACATAGCGCAGACGGCGCGACATCGGGCCGGGATGGGTGCCGCGTCCCATCGACTCGCCGTGAGTGGAGTAGATCAACAGTTCCGCGCCACCCAGATCGTCGGCATCGAGGACCTCGGCCAAGCCCTGGTGGAGACGCTCAATCGACAGGGTCGCTGCTATCTGGCCGATAAAGCGGCCGGCGTCGGAGAAGCCCGTCTGGATGCAGATGCGCTTACGGCCGCGCACATAGTCCTTGTAGGCTTCTTCCTCAAGCAAACGTTCGATGAGACGCGCGCCGGTTTCGAGCGCGGCCGGTGTTTCAAAGAGGGGCGAGATATCGACGACGTGCTCGATCCCGAACAGCTTGGCGAAGAACAGCGCGATCAGCATCGTCGCCGGGCTTTCGCACTCCGCGATCAGGTAGCGGATCGGCGTTTCGCGATCGACGTGCTTATGGAATTGTGCGGCCAGGGCGAATTGCCGGATGGCGGTCGCGGTTTCGAGATCGAGCGTCTCGAAGTTCACCGTTTCCTTGCCGGCGGTGCGGATCATTTCGACGATGCGGGCGAGCGCCTGACGTTCGCTCAAATCCCTCGTCCACGGTTCGTGAACGAATGCGCGGAAAGCGTTGTTCAACTGGACCGCGTTGACGCGCAGGTGGATGTGCGACGTGCCCATACCGGTCTGGTCGAACAGGCTGGCAAGGGCCGCCAACTCGCGCTTCGACTGCGGCTGCGGTAGAACATCGATCAATTGATCGATCAGAGCCAAAACGGGTGCCGGGGACGTCAGATTGTAGGAATCGGCTTCGGTGATGATGTTGGCGGCATCGGACAGCTTGTTCTTGCCGTTGATGGCGGCCTCGAGGCTATCCAGTTGCTTCTGAGCGGAGGCGATGGCGAGATCGAGCTTGGCGACGACCTGACGCGCGATGCGTTGCGCATCGACATCGTCGGGCAGGCGATGCTTCAAGATGATGAAGCGCGTCCGAATATCGTGGAGGGCCGCGACCTTCTCCTGAAGCTTCAGCACAAAAGAGTGGGTCCATTTGATATCCGTGCGGCCATCGAGGTCATAGCCGACCCATGACGCGACGGTGGCAACCTTCGGACGGAATTTGTAGGCCCGCTCACCGAATGCCGTGGACGCGACGGAATAGAAGCCGTTCAACAGCTCCTCGTACGCATCGCGCAGGTTCTGAATGCAGACCTGAACGGCCTTGTGCTCGTATTCGAGTGTGATCGGGCTGTCGGGGCGATGCGGTATGCCGATCGCGGGTTCGCCTTCAACTTCGCCGGAAGCGATCTCGACCATACGGCGGCTCAATGCCGATGACAGGCCGAAGGTCGGATGGGCGGTGAACACGATGCCATTGCGGGCGCGGCCCCAGCGTTCCTTAAACGCCGCAAACGCTTTGTCGGCGTCCGGATCGTTGCCGACCGTTTTGGCGACGAAATTGGAAAATTCGCGGATGGTCGTCTGATTGTCGACGTAGCCAATCTGCTCGCGCAAGCGCTTGGCGCGCCGAACGCAGGCGCGGTCCATGAGGCGGCCCGCCAGCGCCTTCAAATCTTCGAAGGTAATCTTTCCGGATTCGAGGCTGCGCGAAAGATAGAACGCGATATTGACGATGGGGTTCAGCCCGGGCGCGTCGGGGATCTGCGAGCGCATCGTCTTCAATTCGTCGCGCAGCTTGAACTCATCGAGAACCGAGATCTGCGGATTGATGCTATCCACGCGGCATTCCTCCAAGAGGCAACGGTTCAGATCTGGCTTCGACTTCAAACTTAGGGCTCACAACCGGCGCGCGGCAAGCTCTTGACCGGCTTTTGATGCCGCAACTCTGCTCGTCCGGTTCGCCTTCCGTCCGCATGATTAAGGGCATGCGGACGGCTTCTATTTGTTGGCCGCTACCGGCTTTGGTTAAGCAGCCTTGCGGGCCTGCAGAACCTTGGCGATGGTCGCGCCCATTTCCGACGGCGTCGGCGAGATGGTGACGCCGCAGCCCTTGAGAATATCAACCTTCTCGGCTGCGGATTCTCCAAAGGCGGAGACGATGGCGCCTGCGTGGCCCATGCGACGGCCTTTCGGCGCCGAAAGACCCGCGATGTAGGCGACCACCGGTTTCTTCATGTTTTCCTGGGCCCACATGCCGGCTTCGGCTTCCTGCGGCCCGCCGATTTCGCCGATCATGAGGACGGCATCGGTTTCGGGATCGTTCTCAAAGTGCTCCAGGATGTCGCGATGCGAGGAGCCGTTGATCGGGTCGCCGCCGATGCCAACCGAAGTCGAGATACCGATACCGAGCATCTTCAACTGTTCTGCCGCTTCATAACCCAGCGTGCCGGAACGGCCGACGATGCCGACGCGGCCTGGCATGTAGATGTGGCCCGGCATGATGCCCAGCATCGCCTTGCCTGGCGAGATCGTGCCGGCGCAGTTGGGGCCGGTCAGGATCATGCGGTTTTCCTTCTTGTAGCGCCGCATGTAGCGCTTCACGCGGATCATGTCCTGCGCGGGGATGCCGTCGGTGATGCAGACGCAGTATTTGATACCGGCGTCGGCGGCTTCCATGATCGCATCAGCGGCAAATGGCGGCGGCACAAAGACGATGGACGCCTCGGCACCCGTCTCCTGGACGGCGCCCTTGACGGTATTGAATACCGGACGGCCAAGGTGGGTCGAGCCACCCTTGCCCGGTGTCACGCCACCGACGACGTTGGAGCCGTAATCGATCATTTCCTGAGCGTGAAACGTGCCAATGCGGCCGGTGAAGCCCTGGATCAGGATCGGGGTGTTCTCGTTGATGAAGATCGCCATGTGATCTGTTCCTCTTACCCTCAAGCCACGGACTTGGCGGCGGAGACGGCCTTGGCCGCCGCGTCCGCCAGCGTTTCGGCGCTGATGACCGTGAGGCCGCTGCTGTCGATGATGCGGCGGCCCTCTTCGACGTTGGTGCCCGCGAGGCGAACCACGATCGGCATCTTGATCTCGAGTTCCTTCACCGCATCGACGACGCCCTTCGCCACCCAGTCGCAGCGATTGATGCCGGCGAAGACGTTGACGAGGATCGCCTTGACGTTCTTATCGCGCAAAACAGCCTTGAAGGATTTCGTCACGCGCTCGGGGCTTGCGCCGCCGCCGATATCGAGGAAGTTGGCGGGTTCGCCGCCGGCCAGCTTGATCATGTCGAGTGTCGCCATGGCGAGGCCGGCGCCGTTGACGATGCAGCCGATATCGCCATCAAGTCCGACATAGGCGAGACCGCGGTCGGACGCGTAAGTTTCGCGCGGGTCTTCCTGGCTTTTATCGCGAAGTTCCGCGATCTGCGGGCGACGGAAGAGCGCGTTCTCGTCGAAGCTCATCTTGGCGTCGAGCGCCACGACGTTCTTCT
>ERZ1066138.508-NODE-508-length-13131-cov-10.313169_pt1 | contig 13131 bp, 15 predicted proteins | sample MGYA00382785_ERZ1066138 | MGnify/ENA primary metagenome ERZ1066138 (study PRJEB33369, sample SAMEA5778368) | biofilm metagenome | biome: Industrial cooling water; feature: Water cooling tower basin; material: Biofilm | place: United Arab Emirates | collected...
GAGCGCTACGTTCGGGACGTAGAGGCCGGAGGTTCGAATCCTCTCACCCCGACCAAATCCTCTCCAAGTCGCACGAGTGTGGCTTACGCACGGCAGCGCCGTGACATCGTTGGGCAGCACGCGGCCGATTCGTTTACACGGACCGGTGAATCGGCGATCATGAAACGATCCATGCATCGCTCCGCCTGACCGCCCCGTGGACACTCTCGCCGACGCACCGCAGAGTTCGCTGTCCGGCGTCGCCCGCGTGCTCGTCCACGCGGGCAAGCTGAACGTCAAGACGGCCGAGGACCTGGTCCGCAGCGCCAAGGAGCAAAAGCGCAGCTTCATCGCTGCGGTGCTCGGCGCCGGGGCCGTGAACCCGACGGACCTCGCGCACACCCTGTCCAACGTGCTGGCGATGCCGTTGCTGGACCTGACCGCCATCGACCCTCAGCGCCTGCCGCGTAACGTCATCGATGCCAAGCTGGCCTCGCAGTACCAGGTCGTCGTGCTCGGCAAGCGCGGCAACCGGCTGTTCATCGCCGGCGCCGACCCGACCGACCAGGAGGCTGTCGAGCGCATCAAGTTCGCGACGCAGCTGACGCCCGAATGGGTGATCGTCGAGCACGACAAGCTGCTCAAGCTCGTCGACGCCGCCACGACGAGCGCGAACGAGACGCTGGAGTCGCTGGTGGCCGGCGACTTCGAGTTCGACGTCTCCGACGAAGACGTCGCGGCCGCCGAGTCGGCCGAGGTCTCGACCGACGTCGAGGACGCGCCGGTCGTGCGCTTCCTGCAGAAGATGCTGATCGACGCGATCAACGCGCGCGCCTCCGACCTGCATTTCGAGCCCTACGAGTTCAATTACCGCGTCCGCTTCCGCGTCGACGGCGAGTTGCGCGAAATCACACAGCCGCCGCTGGCGATCAAGGACAAACTGGCGTCGCGCATCAAGGTCATCTCCCGGCTCGACATCGCCGAAAAGCGCGTGCCGCAGGACGGCCGCATGAAGCTGAAGTTCGGCAGCAAAGCGATCGACTTCCGCATCAGCACGCTGCCGACCCTGTTCGGCGAGAAGATCGTGATCCGTATCCTCGATTCGTCGAGCGCCAAGCTCGGCATCGAGGCGCTCGGCTACGAGAAGATCGAAAAGGATCGCCTGATGAACGCCATCAAGCGACCCTACGGCATGGTGCTGGTGACCGGTCCGACCGGCTCGGGCAAGACCGTGTCGCTCTACACCTGCCTGAACATCCTCAACCAGCCCGGCGTCAACATCGCCACCGTCGAGGACCCGGCCGAAATCAACCTGCCCGGCATCAACCAGGTCAACGTCAACGACAAGGCGGGTCTCAATTTCGCGGTCGCGCTGAAGTCCTTTCTTCGGCAGGACCCGGACATCATCATGGTCGGCGAGATCCGCGACCTCGAGACCGCCGACATCGCCATCAAGGCCGCCCAGACCGGCCACATGGTGATGAGCACGCTGCACACCAACGACGCGCCGACCACGCTGACGCGCATGATGAACATGGGGGTGGCGCCTTTCAACATCGCCTCCAGCGTGATCCTCATCACGGCCCAGCGGCTGGCCCGCAAGCTCTGCGAGAACTGCAAGCAGCCGGCCGATTACCCTAAGGAAGCCCTGCTCAAGGCCGGCTTCGAGGCGAGCGAACTGGACGGCAGTTGGAAGCCCTACCGTGCGGTCGGCTGCTCGGGCTGCACCAACGGTTACCGTGGGCGCGTCGGCATTTACCAGGTCATGCCGATCACCGAGGAGATCCAGCGCATCATCTTGACCGAAGGCAACGCGATGGACATCGCCGCGCAGGCGCAGCGCGAGGGTGTACGCGACCTGCGGCAGTCCGGGCTGGTGAAGGTGCGCTCCGGCGTGACCACGCTGGAAGAGGTGATCTCGGTCACGAACGAATAAGGCAGTCGCAAGGGAGTCCCCCCAACCATGGCCACCGCTACCGCTACCGCCTCCGCAAAAGACCTCAAGGAGGTCGTTTTCGAGTGGGAAGGCAAGGACAAGAACGGCAAGCTGGTCCGTGGCGAGATGCGCGCCGCCGGCCAGTCGGTCGTCAACGCGACGCTGCGGCGCCAGGGCATCCTCGTCAGCAAGGTCAAGAAGCGCCGCACCAGCGGCGGCAGCGCGATCAAGCCGAAGGACATCGCGATCCTGACGCGCCAGCTCGCCACGATGATGCGCGCCGGCGTGCCGCTGCTGCAGTCCTTCGACATCGTCGCGCGCGGCAGCACGAACCCGCGCGTCACCAAGCTGCTGACCGACATCCGGTCCGACATCGAGACCGGCACCAGCCTGTCGTCGGCCTTCCGCAAGCACCCGCTGTACTTCGACGCGCTGTACTGCAACCTCGTCGAGGCCGGTGAGGCCGCCGGCATCCTGGAGACACTGCTCGAGCGGCTTGCCACCTACCAGGAGAAGACGCTCGAAATCAAGCGCAAAATCAAGGGCGCACTGACCTACCCGGTGGCGGTGCTGGTCGTGGCCTTCATCGTGGTCGCGATCATCATGGTGTTCGTGATCCCGACCTTCAAGGACGTGTTCACCTCCTTCGGCGCCGACCTGCCGGCACCGACGCTGGCGGTGATCGCCGTCTCCGAGGTGTTCGTTGCCTACTGGTGGTTGATCTTCGGCGTGATCGGCGGCGGCGCCTATTTCTTCATGGAGTCGTGGAAGCGCTCTGAGAGGATGCAGAAGACGATGGACCGGCTGCTGCTGAAGGTGCCGGTGTTCGGCGACCTGGTCTATAAGTCCTCGGTGGCACGCTGGACACGCACGCTGGCGACGATGTTCGCCGCCGGCGTGCCGCTGGTCGAGGCGCTCGACTCGGTCGGCGGCGCCGCCGGCAACGCGGTCTTCCTTGAAGCCACCGAGCAGATCCAGAAGGACGTCTCCACCGGCATCGCGCTGACGACCTCGATGCAGAGCACCGGCATCTTCCCGGTCATGGTGCTGCAGATGGCGGCGATCGGCGAAGAGTCCGGCTCGCTCGACCACATGCTGAACAAGGCGGCCGAGTTCTTCGAGCAGGAGGTCGACGAGGCCGTCAAGGCCCTGCAGAGCCTGCTCGAGCCGATCATCATCGTGATCCTCGGCACGATCATCGGCGGCATCGTCGTGTCGATGTACCTGCCGATCTTCAAGCTCGGTGCCGTGGTCTGACGCAGCGATGTCCGCCGACGCGCTGGGCGTGCTGCTGACGCCCTGGGGTCTCGGCTTGCTCGGCCTGTGCGTCGGCAGCTTCCTCAACGTGGTGGCCCACAGGCTGCCGCGGATGATGGAGCGGGCCTGGCGGCTCGAAGCCGCGGAGTTGCTGAACGTCTCGGCCGAGGCTCCCATCGATGTCGGGCTCGCGAAGCCCGCCTCGCGCTGCCCGGCCTGCGGCCACACGATCCGTTGGTTCGAGAACATCCCGGTACTCAGCTGGATCGCGCTGCGCGGCCGCTGCTCGGCCTGCAAGACGCCGATCTCGCCGCGCTACCCGCTGGTCGAGATGGCCACCGGGCTGCTGTTCGCGGCGCTCGCATGGCGTTTCGGCGCCCAGCCGGTCGTGCTGGCTTGGTGCGGCTTCGTCGCGACGCTGGTGGCGCTGGCCGCGATCGACTGGGACACGACGCTGCTGCCCGACAGCCTCACCCAGCCGCTGCTGTGGGCCGGGCTGATCGCCGCGAGCCTGGGCTGGACGCTGCCGCTGAGCGCCGCGCTGTGGGGCGCGGTGCTCGGCTACCTGGCGCTGTGGTCGGTGTACTGGCTGTTCAAGCTTACGACCGGCAAGGAGGGCATGGGTGCCGGTGACTTCAAGCTGCTCGCGGCGCTGGGGGCCTGGCTCGGTGCGTCGATGCTGCTGCCGATCGTGCTCGGTGCCTCGCTGATCGGCGCTGCGGTCGGCATCGCGATGAAGCTGAGCGGCGGCCTGCGCGAAGGCCGCTACGTGCCCTTCGGCCCCTTCCTGGCCGGCGCCGGGATGGTCGTGCTGTTCGCCGGGCCCGAGCGGGTGATGGGCTGGCTCGGCTGGGCCTGAGGGGCGAGCGGACATGACGGCGGCCGCGCTGCGCATCGGCTTGACCGGCGGCATCGGCAGCGGCAAGAGCACCGCAGCGGCACGCTTGCAGGCGCTCGGCGCCCACCTGGTCGACACCGACGCGATCGCCCGCGAGCTCACCTTGCCCGGCGGCGCGGCGCTGCCGGCGCTGCGCGAGTGCTTCGGCGACGCCTGCCTCGCCGCCGACGGCAGCCTCGACCGCGCGTGGATGCGTGCGCACGCCTTCGCCGAGCCGGCCCACCGCGCCGCGCTCGAGGCGGTACTGCATCCGCTGATCGGCACCGAGGCCGAACGTCGCGCCGCCGAGGCACCGGCCGGCGCAACGCGGGTCTTCGATGTCCCGCTGCTGGTCGAATCGGGCCGCTGGCGCGCCCGGGTCGACCGCGTGCTGGTGATCGACTGCCCGGCCGAGCGGCAACTCGAGCGCGTCCTGCGCCGGGCCGGCTGGACGCGCGAGGCCGCGCTTCGCGTCATCGCCCAGCAGGCCCCGCGCGAAATCCGCCGGGCCGCCGCCGATGCGGTGATCGACAACCGTGACGACGACCCCGCCGCGCTCGCCGCGGCCGTCGACGCCCTCTGGCACCACTGGGTGGCGGCTCGCTGAAGCTGCGCGGCCCCCTGTGGAACAATCGCGCCGAACGCACGCGGCGGGACGGCTGGCCTTGATCCTCTACGAATACCCCTTCAACGAGAGCATCCGCACCATGCTGCGGCTCGAACACCTGTTCGACCGCCTCGGCGTGCTGGTCGAACGCGAGACGCCGCTCGACCACCATTTCGCGCTGGTCACCATCTTCGAGATCGTCGACGTCGCCTCGCGCGCCGACCTCAAGAGCGACCTGCTGAAGGACCTGGAGCGCCACAAGAGCCAGCTGGCGCAGTACCGCGGCAACCCGGCGATCTCGGAAGGCGCCCTCGACCAGGTCATCGGTCGCATCGACCATGCCCACGCGGCGCTCAACGCGCTGGCCGGCAAGGCCGGTGCCGCGCTCGCCGCCAACGACTGGCTGATGAGCATCCGCAGCCGCATCAGCATCCCCGGCGGCACCTGCGAGTTCGACCTGCCGGCCTACTACGCTTGGCAGCACGAGAGCGTCGCGCGCCGCCGCGCCGACCTCCAGCGCTGGATGGAGACGCTGCTGCCGCTGGCCGACGCACTCAAGGTGCTGCTGGCATTGCTGCGCGAATCCGGCGGCCCGCACATGGTCGTCGCGCCCGGCGGGCAGTACCAGCAAGGCCTGCCGGCCGGACGCAGCTTCAGCCTGCTGCGCGTGCGTCTGTCCGACGACAGCGGCCTCGTGCCCGAGATCAGCGGCCACCGGCTGATGGTGTCGATCCGCCTGATGCGACCCGACACCGACGGCCGCCTGCGCCCGAGCACCGAGGACGCCGGTTTCGAGCTGACCTTGTGCGCATGAGCGCGCCGGGCCGCTCCCAAGCGCTCATCCCGGAGCACGCAGTGCGCAGGGTCGTCAAGTGAGTGCGCCGCCGGCCCGCGGCCGCGCGCTGCGGCGGGTGCCCTGCCCGCGCTGCACGGCGCCTTGCGAGTTCTCGCCGGCCAACCGCTGGCGGCCCTTCTGCAGCGAGCGCTGCAAGCAGGCCGACCTCGGCGCCTGGGCCAGCGAGGCGTACCGCGTCGATGCGGCGGCGTCCAGCCCCGACGACGCGGACGACACCCCTAGAACGTGAAGAAATGCCGCATCCCCGCGACGGCCCCCGCCGTTGAGGGATGGTCAGGGGTCGGACGCTGCTCCGACACTGCGGTGCATTCAAGAACAGATCGCGGTCCGCCTTCCAGGCCGGTTCCGCAGGGGAAGGACGATGTTGCAACGCTGGGGCGCCAAGCCCAAGGACAGCCGCTTCCAAAGTGACCCCGCCGGTGACGACGCCGTGTCGTCACCGGCCCCCGAGCGCGACGAGCGCCGCGACGCTGCCTGGTTCGATTCGTCCTGGGAGCTGCGCAAGGGCCTCGTCGTCGCCGAAGTGACCGAAGCCGACGACCTGCCCGCCGAGTGGCGCACCGCCGCGGTCGGCGGCTGACGGCACCCACCCTCAGCCGCGGTGCGTGGCGCCCTCGTGGCGCCGCTCCTCGGCCAGCCAGCGCAGCACCGGCACGGTACCCGGCAGCACCGGGACAAGCTCGACCGGCAGGGTCTGCCAACAGGCTTCCTGACCCTCGCGCATCTCGAAGGCCCCACGCCAGGCGTGCACCTTGCAGAAATGCAGCCGCACCCGTGCGTGCGGGTAGTCGACCAGCTCGGTCTTCCAGGGCTCGGCCGCAGCGATGGTGATGCCGAGCTCCTCGTGCAGTTCGCGCCTCAGCGCCTGCTCGACCGTCTCGCCGGCTTCCAGCTTGCCGCCCGGGAACTCCCAGTAGCCGGCGTAGACCTTGCCTTCGGGCCGCGAAGTCAGCAGGAAGCGGTCGTCGGCATCGAACAGCACGCCCACCGCGACGTCCACGGGACGGCGCACCTCCGGGGATCCGACGTCCACAGGACGGCGCGCCTCCTGGGACCCGACATCCACCGGCACCCGCGCCTCGATCGGTTCAGCCACCGCGGCGCCCCGCGAAGTCGCGCGCGAACTGCCACGCCACCCGGCCGGACCGCGAGCCGCGCTCGAGCGCCCAGACCAGCGCGTCGGGCTGCGCCGCGGCGATGCCCGCCTCGTCGGCGCCGTAGCTGCGCAGCCACTGCGCCACGATCGCCAGGTACTCGGCCTGGCTGAAGGGGTAGAAGCTGATCCACAGCCCGAAACGCTCCGACAGCGAAATCTTCTCCTCGACGCCCTCGCCCGGGTGAACCTCGCCGTCGGCGGTGTGCTTGTAGCTGAGGTTCTCCCGCATGTACTCGGGCAGCAGGTGGCGGCGGTTCGAGGTCGCGACGATCAGCAGGTTGTCGCTGGCCTGCGCCACCGAGCCGTCGAGGATGGACTTCAGCGCCTTGTAGCCCGGCTCGCCCTCGTCGAAGCTGAGGTCGTCGCAGAAGACGATGAAGCGCTCGGGCCGCTCGGCCACGAGATCGACGATGTCGTGCAGGTCCACGAGGTCGGCCTTGTCGACCTCGACCAGCCGCAGTCCCCGCGGCGCGAATTCGTTGAGGCAGGCCTTGACCAGCGAGGACTTGCCGGTGCCGCGCGCCCCGGTCAGCAGCACGTTGTTGGCCGGCCGGCCGTCGACGAACTGCGCGAGGTTGCGCACCAGCCGCTCCTTCTGCGGCTCGACCTCCTTCAGCGCGTCGAGCCGGATCGTCGCGACGTGGCGCACCGGCTCCAGCCAGCCGCCGCCCAGCGCCGCGGCGCCGCGGCGGTATCGAAACGCCGTCGACGCGGCCCAGTCGGGCGGAGGCAAGGCCCGCCCGCCGGGACCGGGCAGCAGCGTGTCGAGACGCGCCAGCAGGCCGTCGGCACGCTGCAGCAGGCGCTGGAAGTCTTCGTTCATGGCAAGAGAGTTTAGAGGGCGCTCGGTCGCGCCCGCCGTTGCGCAGCCAGGCATGCGTGGGCTCGGTCTGTCGACGAAGCCGGTCAGCGCCTCAGGCCAGCTCGACGACGCGCTCCGGCGTCACCGCGAAGACGCGGTCGCCGGCCTGGCGCTCGATCGGCTGCATGCCGGTGAAGCCGCCGAAGGCCGGCAGCACGCCGACCGGCCTCCTCACTGCGTCGCCGAACCAGTAGCAGGGCAGCCGCAGCCGGTCGCGGGCGCGGCCGCCGACGTGGACGCAGGGGTGCCAGTGGCCCGCCAGCACGTAGGCGCCGGCGACCGGCTGCGGGTGGTGGCACAACGCCAGCCCGCCCAGGCGCAGGGGCTCGTCGACGCATTCGACGCCGAGCGCGGCGGGTGGATCGCCGGCCCGCAGGTCGTGGTTGCCGCGCACCAGCGTCAGCCCGAGCAACGGCCGCTGCGCACGCCAGCGCGCCAGCGCACCGAGCGTCGAGGCCGCATGGGCCCGCGGCGAATGGAGGAAGTCGCCGAGAAAGACCAGGCGACGCGCACCCGTCGCATCGACCAGCGCGCCGAGGCGCTCGAGTGCATCGGTCGTCGTGCCGCGTGGCACCGGCACGCCGAGGCGGCGGAACGACACCGCCTTGCCGACATGCGCATCGGCCACCAGCAGCGTGGCGTGCTCGGGCAGCCAGACGCTCCGTTCGGGGCGCAGCCGCAGCCGTTCGCCGGCCAGCGCCAGCCCGACCATCGCGTCCACCGACTGCTTCAGCCGAGCAACTGCTGCAGCGAGGCGTCGAGGTGCTCGGTCGGCAGGCGCCTGAAGCCTGAGCGCGCGTAGCGCTGCAGCCGGCCGATCGCGAAGCTCGTCAGCACCGAGGCCTGAGCCTGGGCGGCCACGGTCGGCGTGGCCGAACCGGCGGCGTCGGCGCGCGTGCGCAGGCTCTGGCGCAGCGCCGATTCGAAGCGGTCGAAGAACTGGTTCATGCGCGCCGTCAGGCGCTCGTTCTCGAACACCAAGGCGTCACCTGCCATGACGCGCGTCATGCCGGGGTTCTTCTCGCCGAACTGCAGCAGCACGCCGAGCATGCCGCCGACCTGGCCGCGCGGGTCGGCGTCGCGCTCGGCGACCTGGTTGACGAGGGTGAAAACGCTGCCCTCGATGAACTCGATCAGTCCCTCGAACATCTGCGCCTTGCTGGCGAAGTGGCGGTACAGCGCCGCCTCGCTGACCTCGAGCCGGGCCGCGAGCGCCGCGGTCGTGATGCGCTCGGCGCCGGGCTGCTCGAGCATCGAGGCCAGGGCCTGCAGGATCTGCACGCGGCGCTCACCGGGCTTGGGCCGCTTGCGCGCCGGGGCCGGGGTGGGCTCGGCGGCGGTCGGCGGTTCGGTGTCGGGCAGGTCAGCCATGCGGATGCCGGGGATTGACAAGGGCGCGGAGCGTCTGAAGCGAGCGGATTCTTGCACACACGTAAGCGGGCCTTCGACGCAAGCGCGCGCCTACTTCCGGCCCGTGCGCATTGCGCCTCAGCCAGCGCTGCATCCACACCGTGCGCAGGCCGACGGCGCAGGCGGCGCGCTGGTGGGCCAGCGTGTCCTCGACCAGCACGCAGCGCGAGGGCGGCAACTGCAGCCGTGCCAGCACGACGCGCAGCATGCGGGCATCGGGCTTGGGCCGCAGCCGGCCGAAGACGCGCATGCCTTCGATGCTGACGATGCCCTCGAAGCAGCCCGCAAGGTCCAGCGCCGTCAGCACGCGCCGCGCGTAGCTGGCCGGCGCGTTGGTCAGCACGAACTTGCGGCCCGGCAGCGCACGCAGCGCCGCGCGGTCGCGCGGGTCGCCGAGCAACTCGTCTTCCAAACCGGGCAGCCGGTGGGTGTGATCGAGGAAATGCGCCGCGCGTATGCCGTGGTGGCGCTCCAGCCCCAGCAGCGTGGCGCCGTAGCGGCGCCAGTAGTGGCGGCGCAATGCATCGGCCTCGTGCGGCGGCAGCGCCAGCTCACGTTCGATGTAGTCGTTCATCGACGCGTCGAGCCGCCCGAAGGCCGCGTGCGAGGCGTTGTGCAGCGTGTTGTCGAGGTCGAAGAACCAGACCGGCCGGCCGGCGCGCGCCACGGCTCAGTGGGACCGGATCATGGTCCCGTAAGCCTGATCCGTCAGGATCTCGAGCAGCATCGCGTGCGGTACGCGGCCGTCGATGATGTGCACCGCGTTGACGCCGCTCTTGGCCGCATCGAGCGCGCCGGCGATCTTCGGCAGCATGCCGCCTGAGATGGTGCCGTCGGCGAACAGCTCGTCGATCTCGCGCGCGCTCAGGTTGGTCAGCAGCTTGCCGGCCTTGTCGAGCACGCCCGGCGTGTTGGTCAGCAGCATCAGCTTCTCGGCCTGCAGCACGGTGGCGAGCTTGCTGGCGACCATGTCGGCGTTGATGTTGTAGCTCTCGCCCTGCTCGCCGAAGCCGATCGGGCTCACGACCGGGATGAACTGGTCGTCCTGCAGCGCCTTGACCACCGCCGGGTCGATGCCGGTGATCTCGCCGACCTGGCCGACGTCGTGCTCGACGTTCGGGTCGTCCTTGTCGAGCATCTTGAGCTTGCGCGCGCGGATCATGCCGCCATCGCGGCCGGTCAGGCCCACGGCCTTGCCGCCCACCGCGTTGATCAGGCCGACGATGTCCTGCTGCACCTGGCCGCCGAGCACCCACTCGACGACCTCCATCGTCTCCTCGTCGGTCACGCGCATGCCCTGCACGAAGGTGCCCTTCTTGCCCAGGCGGCTCAGCGCCTCGTCGATCTGCGGCCCGCCGCCGTGGACCACGATCGGGTTCATGCCGACCAGCTTCAGCAGCACGATGTCCTCGGCGAAGTCCTGCTGCAGCGACGGATCGGTCATCGCGTTGCCGCCGTACTTGATGACCAGGGTCTTGCCGTGGAACTTGCGGATGTAGGGCAGCGCCTGGGCCAGGATCTCGGCCTTGTCGCGCGGCGCGATCGCGGCGACGTCGGGGTGGGGCGCGGCGGCGGGTTGGGTCATGGCGAAGGTCTCCGGGCGCGGGATGGATGACGACGAATTCTAGGGTTCGCCCTGATCCGCCCAGGGTCTCGCACCACCCCGAGGGAACTTGCCGGCCCGACGGGCAGTCTGGCTTCGGCCTACACTTGCATCCATGCGTCGCGCCACCTGGATCCTCTGGTTGATGCTGGCCCTGCTGCCTCTGCGCGGCTGGGCCATGGCGTCGACGGCGCTGCCGGCGTCGGCCGAGCCGGCGTCGGTCCACCTCGCGGTCGCGGCCGACGCCCACGACCCGTCCGGTGTCGGCACCCTGCCTTGCCACCAGGCCGGCGAAGACAGCTCGTCGCCAACCTGCCAGGCCTGCGACTGGTGCCATGCGGCGCTCGCGCTCGCGCCGACGCTTGCCCTGCCGGCCGGGCCGCTGCCGCCGTCGGCGCTCGTGCCCGAACCGGCCCGCGACACCGGCCGCAGCGCCGAGGGCGGGCTCGAACGACCGCCACGCTCCGGGCTCGTCTGAGCGGCGGCGTCACGGCCGCAGGCGGCTGAGGCCGCCCGCCCGACGCTGCTGCGCATGCCGGTCCCGCGCGGACCGGCGACCGCCTCGAACGAGGCGTTCGACGCGAGCCCGACCATGCCGAAACCACGCTCCCGCGGCCTGTTGCCGCTCCTGACTGCCAGTGCGGCGCTCACCTTATGCGCCGCCGCGCAGGCCGAATCGCGGTCTGCTGCCGACCCGACCCGGGCCGACGCGCCAGTGCCACCGCTCGTCTACCGCTCGCCGCTGCGCAGCGTGCCCGCCGCCGCCCCAGCCGGCGACGCCGCCTGGCGCGACGCCAACGACCTCACCGGCCGCATCGGCGGCTGGCGCAGCTACCTGCGCGAGGCGCAACAGCCGCCGTCGACCCCGGGCGCCGCGGCCCCGGCGCCGGCTGCGCCCGCCGCCCCCGCGAGCGCCGCGCCGCGCGCGACCCACGTGCACTGAGGCCCGGACATGCCTGCCGCCCTACCTACCCTGCCGATGCGCAGCGCCGTCGCCGCCCTGGTGCTGCTGCTGGCCGGCTGCGCCACGCTGAAGCCCGACGCCGGCTTCGCCCCGGTGGCCGCCGCGACCGCCGACCAGCTCGGCAAGCAGCTCGTCTGGCCGCGCACCCCGGCCGAGCACGACGCGATCGCGGCGCGCATCGACGAGCTGCTGGCACGGCCGCTGTCGGTCGACGACGCCGTGCAGCTGGCGCTGCTGAACCACCGCGGCCTGCGCGCCGCCTTCCATGAGCTGGGCATCGCCGACGCCGAGCGGGTGCAGGCCAGCCGCCTGCCCAACCCGGGCTTCAGCTTCGGTCGCTTCTCGCGCGGCGACGAGCGCGAGATCGAGCGCGGCCTGCACCTCGACCTGGCCCGCCTGATCATGCTGCCGCTGGCGGCCCCGCTCGAGCAGGCCCGTTTCGAGCGCCGCCAGCGCGAGCTGACGATGCAGACCCTCGCGCTGGCCGCCGACACGCGCCGCGCCTGGATCGACACGGTCGCCGCCGGCGAGGCGCTGCGCTACCGCGAGCGGGTGCAGACCGCCGCCGAGGCCGGGGCCGAGCTGGCGCGCCGCATGGGCGCGGCCGGCAACTGGAACGCGCTGAACCAGGCCCGCGAGCAGGGCTTCCTGGCCGAGGCGACGCTCGGCGTCGCACGGGCCCAGCGTGCCCAGCTCGCGGCACGCGAGCGGCTCACGCGCCTGCTCGGCCTATGGGGCGCGCAGACGGCCTACACGCTGCCGGAGCAGCTGCCGGCGCTGCCCGAGGCGGCCAACGACCTCCCCGACATCGAACGCCAGGCCATGGCCACGCGCCTCGACGTGCAGGCGGCCGCGCTCGAGGCCGAGACGATGGCACGCAGCCTCGACCTCAGCCGCGCCAGCCGCTTCGTCCGCGTGCTCGACCTCGGGCTCGAGCGCAACGGCGCCACCGGCGAAGCGACCGAACGCGGCTACGAGATCGGCATCGAGCTGCCGCTGTTCGACGGCGGCGGCGCCCGCCTCGCCCGCGCCGAGGCGGCCTACATGCAGAGCGTCGAGCGCGCCGGGCAGACGGCGATCGAGGCGCGCTCCGAGGTGCGCGAGGCCTACCTCGGCTACCGCGGCGCGCACGACATCGCACGCCACTACCGCGACGAGCTGGTGCCGCTGGCGCGGAAGGTCTCGGACGAGAACCTGCTGCGCTACAACGGCATGCTGATCGGCGTGTTCGACCTGCTCGCCGACGCGCGCGCGCAGATCGGCACGGTCGCCGCGAGCCTGGACGCGCTGCGCGACTTCTGGCTCGCCGAGGCCGACCTCCAGCAGGCCCTGCTCGGCAAGACCGCGCCGAGCCGCCCGGCCGCCGGCCCGGCGATGGCCGCCCCCGCCGCGGCGGCGCACTGACGAGGACCTTCCATGCTTTCCCGACGTCACCTCCTGCGCGGCGCCGCCGCCACGACCTCGGCGGTCGCCGCCGCGAGCGTCGGCCGCGCCGCGCTGGCCGCGCTGCCCGAGCCGGTGCTGCAGACCTCGCCCGACACGATGCCGCCGCTGCTGCCGCCCAGCGGCCGCCCCTACAACCCGGTCGTCACGCTCAACGGCTGGACGCTGCCCTGGCGCATGA
>ERZ1066138.509-NODE-509-length-13118-cov-9.516880_pt1 | contig 13118 bp, 20 predicted proteins | sample MGYA00382785_ERZ1066138 | MGnify/ENA primary metagenome ERZ1066138 (study PRJEB33369, sample SAMEA5778368) | biofilm metagenome | biome: Industrial cooling water; feature: Water cooling tower basin; material: Biofilm | place: United Arab Emirates | collected...
AAACTGCGCCGCAACGGGCTTGCCGCCGGCTATGTCACCGTCTTTCTGCAGACCAACCGCTTTCGCCCGGACGAGCTGCAATACAGCCCAAGCGCAGGACTGGCCCTGCCGGTCGCCACCGCCGACACCGCCCCCCTCCTCCGTTCCGGCAATGAGATTTTACGTGTGCTCTACAAGCCGGGGTTTCGCTACAAAAAGGCTGGCATCATTTTGCTCGATCTCATCCCGCAGACACAGACCCAAGGCGCCCTTTGGGGATCACCCGATACGCCGGAGCGTCAAAAACTCCTGAGCGCAATCGACACAATCAATCGCCGGCATGGCCGCCGAACCGTGCAGTTCGCAGCGAGCGGCGTGCAGCGAGGCTGGCAAATGCGCAGCGATCAGAAGTCCCGAAACTATACAACCTCGTGGTCAGACCTCATTCGAGCCGAAGGGTGAGGTTGGAGCCGCAGGGGCTTGCTGCTATGAACAGGCGAGCTGAGTGGGCGGACGCACGAGTACGTCATGAGCGAGAAGGATGCAGGCGGGCGCGAAGACGCTGGGTCATTGGGAGCGCGCGTGGAGAAACGTCCGCAGGTCCTTTTTTATCCGAATGCCTTGAAGCATCACTATATCGATCTTCTGCGCCGGTGGAAGGAAGAACGGGCTCGGGTGACCGGAAAGCCGGTCGGATGGCAGACCATTCGGGATATGATCATGGAGCCGGAGGACGCGAAGCTTCTCGCGGCCGAGCAGTTGATCCGGCGTGAGCGCAACGCAAAAGAGGCACGGCGCATTCAAGCAGAGCGGGACAGTTTCCTGACGGTCGAGCACTTGAAGGCCTGGGACCGCGGCGCGGCCCTGCCCAGTGATCCACGCTGTTACTTTATCGAGCGGTTTTTGAACCGCTTACGAAAGGACGGGATCATGGGGACCGTAGAGCAGGCGGCCACCGAGGCCAGGCACAAATATATCAAAGAGGCGATGTTTGCTCTGTACCGGGTCGATCGACGGGTAAGGGAGGGAGGACGTGCGGATTTATTGGCTGAGGTACTTGGATTTCAAGAGCTCTCGGGCATGGGATTTTTGATTGAGGGATCCGCCGTCGATCACAAACAGAACCGGATTGAGCTTGTTATGCGGATCGGGGAGGTCGACAAGCTTATTTACGATCTCGAGATCTTTCTTGTGCGTCAGTCATCCGGAGCAGGGGCGGACAGCCGGATGAGGGCTTTAACGCCCAAAGACGTGAACCGGGAGCAAATGAGATTACTGTATCATGGGTCGCTTATCCCATTTGAATATCCGCGCAAGGATGTCAGCGAGGGCCAGGGTGCTGGCGGAATGTATCTGTCCCGTTGGGCCATACTGGCTACCAATTCTTTCGATATTACGGCCGCTGATGTGGGCCTTGAGGGAAACCTGCCGTCTTTTCTGACGAGCGGGGTTCATATCTTAGTTGGCCCAAAAGAGATGAGCATAACCTTTATGGCGGGCGGTCAGCTGGAGTGGCTTTCGGGAATTGTGGCGATGAGACCAGAGTCACAGGCTAAAAGCGCTATTCTCTACGCACGGAGAGCTGCGCCTGTAAGCAAGGACGTAGCGGCTGCGTTATCGAGGCGCAACTTTGCGAGGCCGTTTTTCGTATGAGCACAAAGAGCAAAGCTGTCCTGCCAGAGCAGCCACAGGCTTCGGTGTTCCACGCATCGGTTTTTAACGATGTGGAGGAGCTACAGGCAGCGCTGGCTCATGGCGAGAGTTTAAACCAGGCCCGCGGACAAAACGGTTTCACACCGCTTCATACAGCGGCTTTCAATGGTAGCCTCGCATTCATAGCCGAGGCCGTGAAGCATCCCTCGGCTGATCCTTGGGCGTTCGATCGGAACGGGCGCAGGGCCATCGATATTGCGGCAGCATCAGGGTTTAAGGAGATCGTGGATCTGCTGTATGCGGCTATGTATCAAACCGATGAGGATGAGTTCCTTCAGAGTGGCCCTGATGAGCCGCTGCCGTAAGTGAAAGCAGAGGGTGCAGAAAATGGCCAACGGTCGGCACAGCCTGTCATCGTGGCCCGATGGAGGGTTTGGCTTTTGGGAGAGAACGAGCAACCTCCTCACGGCGCTCGTGGCATGGATCGCTCTCGGGTGGACCGAGCGCCGCGCGCTCGAATTGCTTACTTAAAATATTGTCCCAGGCTGCCAAAGCCGCAGGGTTGACACCGGCCTCGGTCACATTGGGACTTATGTCGCTGCAGTGTCTAAAATCCATTATTCCATAATACCAGAGAAGCTATTAATTTTGCAAAATCGCATGTCTTGCCAAAGTCGCAATTTGATTATTCTGGATAACTTAAAGTCATTATCCTGTGCCAGCTTTGCGCCTGACCCAGCGAACGTCTGGTACTCTCATTGCAAACAGCCTGAGTGCAGCTGGGCGGCATGCACGCTGGCCGCTAATGGCTCTGAACCGGGCGCTGTGGGTCCTCCAGCGCTATGGCAAGCGCCTTCAGGCGCAGATGGAGAGCGAGGGAAGCCTCGAACTCCAAAAGCCATTTGTTGAAGCCGGCAAGGCTCCCAGGCGCGGCTTCGCGCCGTCTCGTTTGATTATCTTCGGTTTCCTCATCGTCACGGGCTTGCTGAGCACGGCGATCTTTCTGGTGGCCGGTGAACTTATGATCCGTTTGTTCCAGCTGCAGGACGCTCAATTCACCGGATCCGCGGCGAATTTGGTAGCGGTTATGATCCTGTCGTCTTATTTCGCTCTGCTTGCTGCGGTCTCAATGGTAATGCGCCGAACTGTGATGGAGGGCCGGTTTTTCGCGCGGTATGACGAGCTTCTGACCTATGTCCGCGCGCTCAAGACGCCTGAAGATGTTTTGGCGTACGCGCCGACGCTCAGGGCAAGTGCTAGGAGGCATATTCGTGGGCCCTATGATCTTTATCGCATGGTTGCGGCTGCGCGGGCCAGGGAGGACCATTCGGCGTATTATCGTTCAGAACGGCTTTTAGATGCGATCACCCTTCTCGAGCAGCGCTTTCCGTTCGTCTGCAAAGATGAAGACTTCCGTCAGCGTTATTGGGCGGTTGGGCGTGCGATCTACTGCGTGCTTCTCAAGCGCAACCCGGAGCTTGTGAAGAGATCGCTCTTTGAAGGCTTCCCGCCCGGCCTTTTGAGCCATCCGCTCTCTCGTTCCGGCGATACAACTCCTGCACCTGACAGCAATGGGCGAGCTTACGGTGAGCCGGATGAACCGAGGGTCCCAAATTTAAAAAAAGCAGACCCTTAAGACCACATTGCCTACCTTAAGACACAGCATGGTCGCCGGATCGCACGGAGGGACAAACGCCACGATGGATGGCGATGCCCATTTGCAGGGACTCGGCGATCCGCCCAGCCTTGTCGGCAAAGAGTGCGGCAGCGCCAGGCGGACAAACCTCCGCAGCCGTCGTGCGGAACAGCGCAAGCCATTGCCGGAAATGCTCCGGACTGATTTGCGGCAACTCAGCATGAACTTTCATCGGCGTGCCTTTGTAGCGTCCCGTCATCAGCGTCACCGACGACCAGAAGGCGCACAGCTTGTCCAGATGCGCCTCCCAATCGTCGATCGCAGAATTGAAGATAGGGCCGAGCACCGCATCCTGGCGCACGCGCGCATAGAATTCATGCACCAGATCGCGGATCATCGGTTCAGTCACACCCGCTTCGATGCCAGGTGCTTTGGGATGCGGATCACGCACCATCAGCCACCCTCCCGTGAATTTCCTTGACCATAGATGCTCATGCGGCGCCGGCTCTACGATGAAACTCGATCAGAAATCGCGTCCCCGCATCGAGGAACTCCACGTGATGCAGTGCCTCTGGTTCGATGACCGCCGTGCTGCCTTGCTCGACCACGATCGCCTGCAGTGGAGCGGCGTCGAGGCAGAAGCGCAGCCTGCCTTGCGCCACGCGCAGCAGGCCCCAGACTCCCGCTTTGGTGCGGTGCGCGATCAGCAGCGATTTGGGGACGGTCGTCTCCGTGAACTCGGACGATGTCCTATAGTGCTCCAGGCCATGGGGCAAAGATGGCGCCGACTTTGCAGGTGTCATGTCTCCGCCTCCTCGTTGGCCGGGTGCGGTGAGAAGTGCTCCAGCTTGCCCGGCAGTCCGTTCTGGGCATGCGCGTCGGCAAGCGGAGGCTTCTTTCCGACGATGTTCGGCCACTTGGCCGAATACTCGCGATTGAGTTCCAGCCAGGCGGCCGTCGCCCCGGCCTCGCTGTCGGAGAAAATGGCCTCGGCGGGGCATTCTGGCACGCAGACACCACAATCGATGCACTCGTCGGGATGGATGACGAGCATGTTCTCGCCTTCATAAAAGCAGTCGACGGGGCAGACCTCGACGCAATCGGTATATTTGCATTTGATGCAGTTCTCAGTGACGACATAGGTCATCGCAAGCCCCCGCTTCCTTCCGCTATTTCACCGCTTCGATCTTGCCGCACGCCACAGGGATCGTGACTTGCGCCGGAACGCCAGGCAGCGACTTCACGGACTCGGGAAGCTTCGTGTCGCTTGCGACGCCGTGCACGAAGATCACCCGCTTCACGAGATCGAGAGCCGGCGCCTTGAACTTCACCTTAAGAGCCTTCTCGAGCTCACCGACGGAGTCGGAATGCGTGTAGCTTGCGGCTCCCTTGTTGTTCGCGACTGGATAGGTGTCGTTGGGGATCTCGAGCGTGACCGGGTGCTCGTGGAACGGCAGCATCGTGGTGCCGGCGACAGCCTCCGTCTCGATCAGATCGATATAGCCGTCACCATTCGCATCCTCCTTGGCTGTCGGGCAGGCCGCATCCCTGCCATCTGCAAAGCCGTGGAAGTGCTGCAGGTGCATCAGGCCGGGTGTGAGGCCGACAATTTCGATCGAGACGCTCAGCTTGCCATTGGCCACCTGAAGGTCGGCGGTTCCGCTTGCGGAGGTACCGATTTTCTCGGCGTTGAGCGGGGCAAACTTGGCGACGTAGCGTTCGGCCGCTTCGCTTGGCAAAGCTAGAAGGCAGGCCACGACGGCGGAAAGTGCAAGAACATGGCATCCAGATTGCGTTGACTTCGGTATCATGTCGTTCTCCTTGATCAGCCTCGTCGTAGTGCAAGGCCCAGCTGGTCATCCGATGATTGCCCGCCGACGTCGGGAACGGATTAAGCGTTCAAGAGCCAGATCAGCGCGAATGAGGCAAAGCCGAACAGGACCGTGATCGGTACGATGACAATTTGCGCCACACCTTCCCAGCGATGGATGGGTCCGGTCCATAGGTCGACCGTCGCGCTTGTTCTCTGCGCTGTATCGCGCTGCCAGCGCGGATCGCGCGCGGCTTTCATCCGGTGCATCAGGAGTGGCACACCGAAATACATCAACGCGAACCCGATACTGATCACGACGGGAAACAGAGCCTCGCCGCTGCCAAAGAATGTAAACGCGGCAACGGCCAGGGCGCCTGCGTATGCCAGCATCATGATCGGGCCCGCGACCGCGAGGAGGCCATCATCGTAGTCGACGGGGCTCTCGCGGCGCTGTTCGTCCACCGAAGGAGGGACGTTGTGACCGATGCTTGGCCGTGGTTTTTGTAGATGTAACATCGATCACCTCCGATCGATTGGACTCATCAGGTACGGTCAGTGCGTGGCAGGCACGTAGTGATTTTCCGGCGTCCTATCGGACGTTCCGAACGGCGTCCGTGCCAACTCGGTGCCGGCCGCTCCGGTGATGCTCGCGCCCGGTGTGCGATCAGGATGAGCATTGTCCGGCGTGCGGTCAGAGGTCTTTTCCGGCACCTGCGGCGATGCCTGTGTCGTGATCTGTGTAAGGTCAGGCGCTGCTGTCTCCGCAGAGGCTGGCGCCAAAGCGGCGAGCGAAAGGGCGGCGGTGTATGCGAAAAGTTTGAACATGCCGATCCTCCTGATGTTGCAAGTTCGAGGAGCGAACTCTAAAGAAACATTTAGAATGTATCTTATTGCATGTCTATATAGGATCGATCACTTAGCCGTGAGGTAAGAGGATGCAGCTCACTCGCTTTTCGGACTACGCCTTTCGCGTGCTGATGTTCGCGCATGCAGCGGGCGATCGGCTCGTGACTATCGACGAGATGGCCGATACCTATGGAATCTCGCGGGCGCATCTGATGAAGGTCGTGAACAAACTGACCCGTGCGGGCTACCTAACCGCGGTTCGGGGCCGGTACGGTGGTTTACGATTGGCGAAGCCAGCGTCTGAGATAAACCTTGGCGATGTCGTACGCGCGACCGAGCCCGACTTTGCGCTCGTCGAATGCTTCGCAACCGGCAATCAGTGCGTCATCACGCAACGCTGCAAGCTGCAAAGCGTGCTTCGCAATGCGCTCAATGCCTTTCTGGTTGAGCTTGACGGCCATACCCTCGAGAGCATCGCACTACGACCAAGAGACTTCCCAGGCATGCTGAGATCGGCAAGTTGAAGGGAAGAGACATGGACCGGGTGCGAGTAAAAAGAATATACGAGCCAGCGGTGCGATCCGACGGATTCCGCGTGCTTGTCGACCGACTATGGCCGCGCGGCATCTCCAAGGAGCGAGCGGCGCTCGATCTGTGGATGAAAGAAATCGCGCCCTCGAACGAGCTTCGCCGCTGGTTCGGCCACGATCCCAAGCGATGGAGACAATTTAAGACGCGTTACCACGCGGAGTTGCTTGAGCACGGATCAGAGCTTGCTCTGCTGCGGTCGCGCGCACGCAAAAAACCGCTGACGCTTCTGTTTGGAGCGCGGAACGTCGACCAAAACGAAGCCGTGGTGCTCAAGGAGGTCCTGACCGGTAAAGAAGACTAGGATCGAATTCGCCGTACCTGTGCTTGTGGAACCGATTATGAACCCTTTTTTTATTCTGAAAACAAAGGTGTGGTGGTGGTTGGACTTCCAGCAAGAGAGAAGAGATTTATATCGTTTACGCTCGTATTTATTTCGATAACGGTTCCTTCGTTCACCGGCCCCGTTCCACCTGTACTCGGTCATTAATAAGCCGTATCTCCGCATGCTGCCACCCGAAGACCTGCCTGCGTCGCAATGAAAAAAGCAATCCCACCAATGCTTTATTTGGATGCATCGCTGGTCGGCACCATAATCGACGGCGTGAGGGCAGCATTGTTGGTCACACGGCGGCACACACCATGTTCATTAATCGTATAGGTCTGACCGTGAACAGCGCTGCTGCTTTCATCGGTCATGTCCTTTGAGAGATGGTTGGTTGGTGAAAGCGCGGTATGACGAGCGCTAGGACTTCAGATCTTCAAACTTGGTCAGCTTGGGATCGAAGCGCAGCTTGACGACACCCACAGGTCCATGGCGCTGCTTGCCGATGATGACTTCGGCGACATTCAGGGCCTTGCCGAGCGACTCTTGCCACTGCAGGTGCTTGTCTGTCCCCACCTCGGGCTCGCTCTTCTCGAGGTAATATTCTTCCCGGTAGATAAACATCACCACATCGGCATCTTGTTCGATCGAACCTGATTCACGTAAGTCCGATAGCTGCGGGCGCTTGTCGTCACGCGTCTCAACGGCGCGGCTGAGCTGGGAGAGCGCCAGGATCGGGACCTGGAGCTCTTTGGCGAGGGCTTTGAGCCCGCGCGTGATTTCGGAGACCTCGACCACGCGGTTGTCTGTGGACTGGCGTGAACCCGTGCCGCGCATCAGCTGGAGATAATCGACGACGATGAGTCCCAGGCCTTTTTTGCGCTTAAGGCGGCGGGCGCGGGATCTGAGCGCTGAAATCGTCAGCGCGCCGGAATCGTCGATATAAAAGGGCAGCCGGTTCATTTCAAACGCCGCCTGGGTAAAGGATTGGACATCCTTTATGCTGGCAACACCGCGGCGCACGGTATCATTAGGGATGCGGGAGAGCTCGGCCATGATGCGGCCGGCGAGCTGCGCGCCCGACATCTCGAGCGAAAAGAACCCGACGATGGCCCCCTGCTGGCCCCCGCTTTCCATGAAGGCCCGGGCTGTATTAAAGGCGATATTGGCGGCCAACGCGGTTTTGCCCATGGAGGGGCGCGCGGCTAAAATAACGAGGTCGGTTGGCTGCAATCCTCCCAGCTTGATATCAAGTCCGCTAATGCCGGTCGTGGCGCCCGTCACCCCTCCGCCGGCCTTCAAAGCCAGCTGCGCTTGTTCGGCGGCCTCATGGGCAAAATCGGACAGTGGCTTGAAGTCCGTTTCTTGTTTGCCGTTTTCAGCCAAAGCGTAAAGCTGGGCTTCGGCTTCTTCAATGAGGGGCCCCGTATCGTCTTGCAGCGGGTCATAATGCAGGGCCGCGCTTGCCATATCCTCAGCGATTGAGAGAAGCGTCCGCCGATGATGGCAATCGCGGATGGTGCGTGCATAGTCCTCGGTGTTGATGAGGCTGATGACGTTGCCCGCCAGATCGGCGAGATAGGCCTCGCCGCCCACGCCATCCAAGTCAGGGTCTTTTTCGAAATACGGCTTAAGGGTCACGGGGGAGGCCCCCTGCCCCCGGTCGATGAGGCTCACAATCGCCGCATAAATCCGTCCATGCACGGCTGCATAGAAATGATCAGGGGTAAGGATATGGGAGATTCGCTCCAGCGCGTTATTGGAGACCAGCAATGACCCGAGCAGTGCCTGCTCCGCCTCCATGTTATGCGGCGGCGTCGGGGCGTTCGCCAGTGACGGATAAGGGGTTGATCGTGGTTTTAAGGCTAAACGCGGAGACATTCAAAGAGCATAAACGGATTCGCAATGAATTTGATATTGGCTTTCAATACTGGGAGCTGATTATCAGGGGATAATTTTTTATAATACGGCACGATGCGGGCGAGCGACAAGTCTCCGGGGGATGCATAATCCCCCGGAGGTCGTGTTAGGCCGCTTCTTTCGAGAGAGACTGATCCCGGAACGCCTTGACGACGGGCTTGGCGGCGTCCGGCAAAAACTCCGTGAAAAGAGCCGGCTCCGCCGGTTTCTTGATGAAATCCATCGGGTGCATGCCGTTGATGGAGCCCAGATTGGGTTTGTGAACGAAATACCCCACGAGCTCTTGCAGTTTATCGGGCATCGCTTCGAGATCCTCCAGCGAATAGCCCAGATACGCGTTCTCGGCCTGACGGAGCCACCCCAGAGAATAGCTGATAACAGCGCCGCAGCGGCGGCTCTGCGTCTCATTTTTGCCGCCGCAGTGGAAGAGCGATCCCAGATAAATCAGAACAGAGCCGGCCTTCATGGTGCCCAGGGCAATATCTTCGGGTGGAAGATCATTGAGGGCGAGGTTCAAAGACTCCTGGCGCGGCCATTTATGGCTGCCGGGAACCAGCACGGTTGAGCCGTTCGTTTCGGTGAAATCATCGATCGCCCACATGCAGTTCAGCATGACTTCCTGGCCGGGATGCAGAAACGGAAACATGGGATCATCCTGGTGCATGATCTGGCGTGGCTCGTTAGGCCCAATGGAGATCGCCTGGGTCAGGTTGATTTGGTACTGGCTGCAGGAGGGCAGAAGGAAGTGATCCATGACCGAGAGGATGGAGGGAATAAGCGCCATCTCCTGAAAAACGTCTGATTTGTTGAAGAGCAGGCCCAGACGCTTGGTGGCGTAGCCGTAGAAATCTCCCTGACAGTCAGCGATCGCATCCAAATGCCGATCCAGATCGCTCTTGAGCTTGGCATGACGCTCGGATGGCAAGACCGTGTCAATGACGACGCAGCCATCCTCTTTAAGCGCCTCGATTATGGGCTGGGCCGGTGTGAAGGGTCCGAAATGTTTGATAGTGGCCATGAAGTATTTCCTTTCAAAAATTGTTAGAGGTAAAATTGGGATTGGATTGGCGCTCGGCCTCCATCATCTTCAGGAAAATCTCGAGGATGAAGACGGTGCAGTGTGCAACAGGTTGAGTAGAGGGGCTCAGGCTCCGGGCGCAGGATTTCTCAAATTGCACGAGAAGATCGCAGAGCTGAGCGAGCACCCGGGCTGACCCAAGGTTATAATCGAGGGCCTCAAGCTCCGAGCGCCGAAACACATACTGCTCGGGGTATTGGTCAAGGCTGTGATTGCAACTGTCCGATCGATTAAGCAACCCGGCGTTCATGGAACTCCTCCGGACGAACGTGCATCAGATATTTTTCCACGAGTAGCGGCGGCAGGTCCTCCGGGTGGATTTTGAGCGTAACCCCGGTGGACGCGCGCACGGCATCCAGAAGAGCTTTGTTCATGTCAAAGCGTGCGGTGACTGTGGGCTCCCCTTCCAGATCGATGACGGCGCTGATTTCGGCGGGTTTAAAGCCGATCCGCTCAAGGAGGCGCTTAATCTTGACGTTGTAGAGCGTGTACATGTCGGTAATCCCGCACAGTATGCAGGTATCGATGAGGGCGACGATCATCTCGGCTGTGGCAAGATTGACCTGTTTTTGTCGCTCGGCCCGGTCTTTGGTCTCGGAATGAACCCCAAAGCGGCTGGTTTCGCACATCGTGCTGCTCAGCGGGACTGGCAGGGTCTCAGTGTATTGGGGCCAGATATTGCGGATCATGGAGGGTTGATCTGTTGTCAAGAACCGCCAGGTGCCCGTGACCTGATCGTTCTCGTCGAGGTGGAGAATGTAGATGGTCTCGGGGAGATCGTAATCGTCGACCTCGAGCTCCATGGCGTTGACATCGACATCCCAGCCCATGCGGTCGCGGAAAATTTTGGTGCGAACGCGGTGCATGTCGACAAGAGTGCGGGTGCTCCCCGCTTGGCCTGTTTGTAGAATTTTGATCATTGGATATCGTCCCCCAAGTTGATTTTTGAAAATCATAAAAGGGGCGCATGCGGGCGTATATTCCACAAATCGGGAATAAACCTAAAAAAAATCAAACGGATATTAGAGTATTTGTATATTAGAACATAGCGAGGGACGCGGGGGTTTGAGCGAGTGCCCAGGGCGCGTGTTTGCGCGTATTATGGGACGATGAGGCCGTGGACGATAGCGATGGCCGCGGCATGGGGGCCGTTCGTGGCGCCAAGCTTTTCGAAGATGCTTTGCATGTGTTTTTTGATGGTGTCGTCCTGGATGCCAAGGCGCTGTCCAATTTGACCATAGGTCAGGCCGCGGGAGATCCACAGGATCACTTCGGTTTCCCGGCTTGTTAGGGTCTTGATGGGGTCTAGATTTCCCAGACCTAGCATCATGAGCCGTTCATGGGCTCCGGTGGCCAGAAGATGAATTTCATGGCGGTGATAATTGAAAAGCTGCTGGAATTCGCCGGTCGGTAAGTCTCCGGCCACCGAGAATGTGGCTTTGGTCAAGTTGGGGCCATGGATAGGAACGCTGGCCCCTTCCCTGATTCCGACGCTTTGGCTGTCATGAAAAATGATTTTTTGCTGGCGCGTAATCGGATAACGCTGGCCTATGGTCTGCCACGAGAAGGGAAGATTCGCGTTGGTGGCATACCGGCCCACCATGTCGTGCGTTCCGTAATTCTGCGCCTGGTAGTGGCTGACAAACTCCTCCGGGTAGGATGTCAGGATGATATGGGGCTTCTCCGGTTTACTTGGCCAGCGCAGCCAATAGGCTGCTTTATCGAAGCCAAGCTCATTCATGCGGTTGCAAAGGAGATTTATGACGGAATCAACATCATGGCAGGTGTTGAGCCGGTTTAGAAACCCATCAATCTCGTCCAGCGTAGAGCGGGTTTTCATTCACTATCATAATTATATTATGTTAAATTATTCATTAATTATATAATTGTTTTATGGTTTATAGAGGGTGTCAGCTCAGATTTCAATATTGAAACCATGATCACGGTTGCTCGCTAGGAAAAAACATAGGGCCATAGCAGGCAAGCACCCCCTGCTCCGGATTGATCTCCATACATTGGTTGGCTTCATCGGCACTTTGGAAAATGGCTGTGACGCGGATCGCGCGGCCAAAGGTGTGAATGAAGAGCGGCTGGTCTGGGGCCAAAATCATGGTTTGAACTCCTGTTGGTTGATGTGAGGACAGCAATGGTTGCGATCGAAGCGGGGGCCTGATCTAACCCTTTTGGGCATGGCCAGATTGTTAAGGGTGCGCGGGATCGTGGGCGCGTGAGTGCTTCACACAGCCTCTGTGCCCGCGCGAAAAAGCTGGCTTATGGGCCGAAGGAGATCTGAGCGGAGAGACTAGTCGAAGAGCTCAGAATTGGAGCCAATACGAACCAATTGTATTTTCTCTGGTATAGCCCGGTATATTAGAACCAAATCGGGTTTGAGGTGGCAGTCGCGAAAACCGCTCCATTGACCTGTGAGGCCGTGATCCCGATACTTCGCTGGAAGGGCTTTATCATGGAGAAGGAAGTGAAGCGCATCCTCCAATAGCTCTTCAATATTTCTGTGCTTGCCTCGTTTTTCGCGTTTAAAATCTCGTTTGAAGGATTTGGTATAGTCAATCGTCCGCATTCAGATCCGCCATCAGGCTTTTAGTATTGTGTGCAGTTTTTACGCGGCCAGCTTTGGCCTGCTTCATGGCAGCCTTGGTCGCTGTATTGGGTGCTTTAACTTTGAAGGGCAGGGCTTTGTCGGCCGCCGTGCGGATCATCATCAGGCGAATGGCATCGGACAGAGTGAGGCCCATCTGTTCTAAAACCCGCGCGGCCTGATCTTTGATTTTTTTGTCGATACGGGCGCGGACGACGGCGTCTGTTGTCATTTCATGTTCTCCTTGGCTGTAGTACCATTGTAGCTACAAAATGGCCTTTGTGTCAAACGTTTAGAGCACTCGGTCTAGACTGGATTAAGCCGCCTCCTGATGCTGGCTTTCAGGCTGAAGCCGGTTGAGAAAATTGACCGCCTCCGAGGCGCGCGCAGCCGCGCGGAAGATGGCTTTGGAGTCGGATTTCAGGAGCTGGTGCCAGTGATGAATGTATTGAGCATGATCCGGCCGCGTATCCTGGGTCACCTGCAGCTCGGCGCATAGAATGGCGGCGGCGAGTTCCACCAGAAGCTCTTCTTCGATATAGACTGGATCGCCGAAGGCTTTGGGAACGGGCCGGTTGAGGCGGCTCTTATGGCCGCTTGCATGACAGATTTCATGCAGAAGCGTCGCATAATAGCTTTCCTGGCGGCTCATCGTGTCGCTTCCGGTGAACAGGCCCTCCTCCG
>ERZ1066138.511-NODE-511-length-13066-cov-7.520329_pt1 | contig 13066 bp, 14 predicted proteins | sample MGYA00382785_ERZ1066138 | MGnify/ENA primary metagenome ERZ1066138 (study PRJEB33369, sample SAMEA5778368) | biofilm metagenome | biome: Industrial cooling water; feature: Water cooling tower basin; material: Biofilm | place: United Arab Emirates | collected...
CTCGAAGGGACCTTCCTTGCCCGGAGTCCAAGGTGCGGTGCCACGACCCTCGAGGGAGTGCCTGATGAAGACGCTTTTTCGTCCCCGTCCAGCTGTGGTGTTGGCGTTACGACCACGCCGCTCGTTTGCAAGGAGGCTTGATCTCGAATGGCTTTTTCTCCTGCTCTGGCGACTCAAACCTGCACACCCTCCAAGTAGAGCTTGAATGACGAAGGCCGGTAGCGGGTGCGATCCGCTTCGGTAGAATATCGAAAGGCCGGTCTCGCGACCGGCCTTTCCATTTCGCAGGCTTCCTACCTGGAGCTTGTTACATCGGCAGGCGGGCGAGCTGATGAGAAAAGTAATTTTCCACAGCGGTCGTTATGCTGTCGGCGACCTTGCCGCGCCATGCATCGGATTTGAGGAGTTGGGCGTCTTCCTTGTTGGTCACGTAGGCGAGTTCGATCAAGACAGACGGGAACTGGGCGGTCTTTAAGACGCGGAATGCGGCTTGCTGGTCGGGCTTGGCGCGCAGATTGGTCGTCTCGCCCATGTGTTCGATGACCGACCGAGAGAAGATACTGGTTCGCTCCTGCGTGGTCTCGACTTCCCGGCCGGCCAAGTCGGCCAGTATGTTGCGCACCGCCGCGACGTTCTTGTCGCTGCTGGCACTCTTTACGGCGGCTAGTTCGGTATCCGACAGCACATGCTCGGAGACGTCGCCCTTAGCGGAGCGCTTCAACGAGTTGGCGACATTCTCGCGCAGAGAGTAGATGGTCGCGCCTCGCGCTGCGGTTTTCGCGTAATCGGCGTGGACCGCGATGAACAGCGCCGCCTGATGTTTCTCGCCGAAAGCACGCCGGTCGTCGAGCGGGACGAAGACATCGGAATCGCGGGTCATCAAGACCTTGTAGCGCCCGGTTTTCTCGATTTTGTCGCGCAGGACTTTGGCAAAGGCCAGCACGACATCCTTTTCCACGGTGCCGTGTTTCATCGCGCCTGTGTCGTCGCCGCCGTGGCCGGGATCGATGACGATGATTGGCTTGTATGCGGCTTTTGCCGAATCGGAGGGGCGCTTCGCCGGAGCAGGCAAGGGAGGTTGAATGCCTGCGGCCCCTAAGGCGAACGGTTGAGATTTGAGTGGCTGCTTTGCGGGCTTCACGAGCGAACCGCTCGAAACGATTTCGACAGAGAGATGGACGCCATTTCCGCTGGCTGCCTTGTCGATTGCGGTCCGTTCAATCACGACGGGTTCGGTCACTTCGATGATGACCGAGTTTTGACTTTGAGCGGACTGACCGCTGCGAACCGACTTGACGAGGCCGACGGGGTTGGGTCCGGGATCGGGCGGGAGCCGCAGCGCCACATTCGGCAGGTCGATGACGACGCGATTGGGATTGGTGAGTGCGGAAACCGTGTAGGAAACCTTGTTCTCAAGACCGATGACGAAGCGCGTGCGGGGCGCGGCCTTCGGGGTTGGCGGAGGCAATGCCTCGGCGGCAGCCGGGAGCGGCGCTGCCGGGTTGGCTGCGGCAAGCTCGGTTTCAGCGGACCACACGTTGGTGCTGCCTAGCGCAAACGCGAACGCTCCGGCAGACAGCCGAAGTGCCGCGCGGCAGGCGCGCAAGATCGTTGTGTCCAGAACCATCCCCTTTGACCCCCGACGACGCTTTACGGTTCACAAGACGGGCAAGTCCGAAGCATTCCCGGAGATGATGGCGGTTTCCGGGTCGCTGTCGGGCTTTGTTATGGACCCGTCAGGGTTACCAGAGTGCTAACGTGGCCGGCCGAGTGGTATTCCACAGGATGGACTAACGCTTTTCGCTGGCCCAGCGTGCAATTGCCTCCGCGTCGCACTCGCGGGCATCCACCCAGGCCGCTTCCGACCCTGAAAATGTTTCCTTTTTCCAGAACGGCGCGCGGGTCTTCAAATAATCCATCAGGAATTCAGCGGCTTGGAACGCAGCCTGGCGGTGCTGTGAGGCCGTTATCACCAGCACGATATTGGAGCCCGGATGCAGTTCACCGACGCGATGGATGATCAAGCTTGCCGCGAGCGGCCACCGCTTCGCGGCTTCAGCTTCGGCAGCCTCCAGTTCGGCTTCCGTCATGCCTGGGTAGTGCTCGAGCATCATGGACACCAGGTCGCGGCCATCCTGAGTGCTGCGGACGAGACCCGTAAAGGTGACGAGCGCACCGATGTCCGTGCGGCCGCTCGTTAGCGCCGCGATTTCGGCGGCGACATCAAAATCCTCGGCCTGGACGCGAACCGGCACGGCTTCAGCCTCCTGTCACGGGCGGGAAGAAGGCTATTTCATGCGCGCCGTCAATCGGAGCGGTCGATTTGACGTGCCGTCTGTCGATGGCGGTGCGAATGATGCCGGGTTTTCCAAAGGCGTCTTCAAACTCGGCGCCGCGGGTCGACTGCCAGGCAAGCACGTCCGCCACCGTCTTCAAGCCGGCCGGCAGCGCCAAACGCTCTTCGCCGCGGCCAATCTTCTCCCGAACCCAGGCGAAGTAGCGCAGCGTGATTTCTGGTTCGGCCGACATACCTGAAATTCCTATATTGCAGCGCTCGAAGATTCATGAGGCCGCTTCGTTACTTATGATCATCGGTGGTGCGGCGCCGTCAATGGGTGATGGCGGGCGGCCATCCTATCCGCGCGGCTTAGCGTAAGATTGGCTAGGTTCGCGCCGGGGCCGCTCTGGGGGGTATATGCTCGTCTTGTTGAACGTTGCGCTGAGTTATGCAGCCTGGTTCGCCGTGGCTGTTCTGGCGGCGCGCGGTCACTTTTGGCTGGCGGTCATTCCTTCTCTGCTGGCCGTTGCCGTCCACCTTGGGTTTGCTTCGGGTGAAAGGCGGAGTGCGGAGCTAAAGTTAAGCCTTGCCGCGGTCGCGCTGGGGCTAGGTGTTGAGACTATTCATATGGCGAGTGGGGCAACGCGATACCAGCCGGGGGCGTCGATCGAAGGTTTGCCGCCTGCCTTCATGCTGGGACTATGGCCGGCATTCGCCATGCTGATCAACGTCAGCCTCGCTTGGCTCAAGGACCGGATGTGGGTGGCGGTCGTACTGGGCGCGCTGGCAAGCGGGCCGTCGTATTTTGCTGGCGCTAAGCTCGGAGCGCTGACGTTGGGAGAGCCCGTCTGGCACAGTCTGGCCATCATCGGCGCGGTGTGGGCGATCGCGTTTCCCGCGCTCATCGCGATTGCGCGGCGGCTGGATCGCTGACGCTCAGCCGCGCTCATGGAAGAAGTCATAAACCTTTTGCGCCATTTCAGCGGAGATGCCTTCGACCGCCTTTAGATCCTCGATGCCGGCTTTCGAGACCGACTTTGCAGAACCGAAGTGCGTCAGCAGCGCGCGGCGGCGGGCGGGGCCGATGCCTTCGATCTCATCGAGCGGATTGGCGCTGATGGATTTCGACCGCTTGGCGCGATGCGTGCCGATCGCGAAGCGGTGGGCTTCATCGCGCAGGCGCTGGACGAAATAGAGGACGGGGTCGCGCGTTTCGAGCAAGAGCGGCTGCGCCCGGCCTGGCAGATGGAAATGCTCGCGCCCGGCATCGCGGTCAGGTCCCTTTGCGACGCCGATCAGCGAAATGTCTTCTAGTCCAACATCTGCGAGAACTTGTTGGGCGACAGCGAGTTGGCCCGCTCCGCCGTCGATCAGAACGAGATCGGGACGGTCGGGGAACTGGGGCTCGGGATCGCTTCCCAGGTCGGCCGGCGCGGGTGCCGCCGTTTCCTCCGCGAGACGTTTGAAGCGGCGGGTCAGGATTTCGCGCATCATGGCGTAGTCGTCGCCGGGCGCGGTATCAGGCGACTTGATGTTGAATTTTCGATAGGCCGCTTTGACGAAGCCCTCGGGGCCGGCGACAATCATCGCGCCGACGGCATTCGTGCCGGAGATGTGGCTGTTGTCGTAGACTTCGATGCGGCGCGGCATTTCAGGTAAGTTGAAACGTTCCTGAATTGCTTCCAAAAGGCGCGTCTGGGAGGATGTTTCCGCGAGCTTGCGGCCGAGCGCTTCGCGCGCGTTGGTCAACGCATGGTCGACGAGACCGGACTTCGTGCCGCGGCTTGGTACCCGTAGCTCGACCTTGCGCTCGGCTTTGGTGGACAGCGCTTCGGCCATGAGGGTTCGATCCTCGAAGTCGTGGCTGAGAAGGATAAGACGCGGCACGGGCTTGTCGTCGTAGAACTGCGCCACGAACGACGCGAGCACCTCATCGACCGGAACGGCCTTGTCGGCCTTCGGGTAGTAGGCCCGGTTGCCCCAGTTTTGTCCCGCCCGGAAGAAGAAAACCTGGATGCACGTTTGGCCGCCTTCCTGGTGGGCGGCGAATACATCCGCTTCCTCGATGTTGTCCGGGTTGATCGCCTGATCGGCTTGCACATGGGCAAGCGCCCAAAGACGATTCCGATACTTGGCGGCGCGTTCAAATTCGAGCGCGTCGGACGCCTGTTGCATGAGGAGTTGATACATTTCGCGAACGGACTGACTTTCACCGCGCAGAAAGCGGACCGCCTCCTCGACCAGATTGAGATAATCGGTTCGGGAAATTTCGTTCGTGCACGGCCCGGCGCAGCGCTTGATCTGGAAAAGCAGGCAAGGCCGGGTCCGGCTTTCAAACACGCTGTCGGAGCATGAGCGCAGAAGAAATGCGCGCTGAAGCATGCTGATCGCGCGGGAGACGGCGCCGGCTGAAGCAAACGGTCCGAAATAGTCGCCCTTTATGGTCCGGGCACCGCGATGCTTGAGGATCTGGGGGGCGGACGCGTCGCGGCGGATCAGAATGTAGGGGAACGACTTGTCGTCGCGCATCAGCACGTTGAAGCGTGGCTTGAAGCGCTTAATGAGGTTGGCTTCGAGAAGCAGGGCTTCGGCTTCGGTCCGGACTGTGACGAATTCCATCGAAGCTGTCTGCGAGATCATGCGGGCGATCCGGTTCGTGTGACCGGTGCCGCGCGCGTAGTTGGAGACGCGGGACTTCAGATTGCGCGCCTTGCCGACGTAAATGACGGTGCCTTCGGCGTCGAGCATGCGATAGACGCCGGGCCGTGGCGGCAACGATTTCAGATGGCCCGCAATGACTGCAGGTCCAACGGGCAAACCGGACCCCGGTGGCCCGCCTGCGGGGCAATTTTCTGTTGAGTTGCCGGACATCAGCGGACCTTTGTCTGCATGGATGGCGCGGTCAAGCCGGGCCCGTGGCGAATGGGGGCAGATTGGATAAAATTCAACGCAATAGTCGTTGAAGTTCGCGGTCAATTCGTTGCGAAATCGCCCGCATACCGGCACAACTTTTCAGTTCTTTGGTGGCAATTAAATTGCGCGCGATGCGGATCGGAGGGTCCGTGCGCCGATCAGAGAGCAGCAGCATGCCCAATAGAACATTCGGGACCCGGCAACAGCCGCCAAACGCTTCCGTACCCACCAACACGCGGCCAGACAAGTATTCCAGAGTGGATTTTCTGAGAGGTCTCATCGCGGCGTTGTGCCGTCAATACGATGACGCCGCGCCATCGGAGCACGCAAGTCTCGCCATGCGCATTCGTGTCTGTCAGGACCAGTTGGCAGAGGCGAAGCGGCTCAGCGGTGCGCGCAAGCACAGGTCCGACGAGATGGGCTGGGTCGACATCTGGCGGCCCAACTGAGGTTCGGGAAAGCAAATTGCCACAAAAGCGCCACTGCGCAGGCGCGTCTGTCCCACGGGAGGCGGGCGGAGGTGTCGATGCGTACGTGGTCGCGAGTCGTGGCAGTTTTGGCCTTAGCTTTGATTCCAGCCACCGCGGTCGCAGCGTCTAAAAATGCTCGCGACGCCGAGAAGCCGTTTGCGCGCTCGGAAGCAGTTCTCAAATGGATCAATGGATACCGATCGGCGCCTGAACCGGAGAAATTGCCGGAGGCCGTGAAGGCCATGGGCGAGTTTGGACTGTTACGCGAACTGGAACAATCGGGCTTGCACGTCGGTTTTATCGCTGGGGTGCTCTCGACCAACCCCGATGCGGCCCCACGCCTCATCGCCCAGATGTTTCCGATGCCCCCAGAGGATCAAGTCATCCTGGTGAAGGCTATTGCGTTCTCCGGGTTGCCGAACTGGAAATCGCTGCTCTCCGCATTTTCGGAGCGGATGCCGGCGCGGCAGGTACTGATCGATAAATATCTATTCGGTGACGGGAAGACGCTGTTCGAACTTCCGCTCGACGAGGGGTCGTTCGTGCTCGACTGTCACTGGGGGTACTATTTCGGCAGCGGGTCGGAGGTGGCGGTCGGGAGGATCGTTTCGGCGCTGGCCTGGATGAAGGAAGGCGACAGCGTCGATAAGCTCACGATTGCCGCCATGGCCAAGTGGACACTGGCGTCGAATGCGACCCGCGACAAGGATTTGCTCGATACGCTGAAAGCGCAAATGAATCTTCAGGACCGCGAAGCGACGCGCGTCCACTTGCGCGAAGTGATCCTGGCTGCGGAGACGTTCGAGACGGCGAAGATACGGCGCGATGCGCTGGCGAAGATCGACGAGTTGAAGGCCAAGGGGCCGGAGAGCGCGCGCAACTTCAACTGGTGGGGGCAAGCGGGTCAAACCGTTCTTGCGCTGGGCTGCGTGGCGGCGAGTGCGATGGGGCAGGTGCAACTCGGCATCCCGTGTGTCGTCGGCGGCGCGGTCTCGTCGGCAGCACTCAAATATTTAGCGCCCACGGCGCCCTGAGCCTGGGCACAAGCCGCTGGGTTCGGTTGCCTGCTCATGCCGGGTGGGATAACCAAGTCCTTTCCATTTTCTTTCGGATCGAGGCAGGACCAACGCCATGGCGCGCGCTGACACGAACGGTGCCAAATCGAAACCTTCGAAGCTTATTGCCGGAGCCACGGGCGACTGGGAAGTCGTCATTGGCTTGGAGGTTCATGCGCAGGTGGCGTCGCGTTCGAAATTGTTTTCCGGGTCTTCGACGGCTTTTGGCGGCGAACCCAACAGCCATGTATCGCTGGTCGATGCGGCGATGCCGGGCATGTTGCCGGTGATCAACGAGGAATGCGTGGCGCAGGCCGTGCGCACGGGGCTCGGGCTCAAAGCTGGCATTAATGTCCGGAGCATTTTTGACCGGAAGAACTATTTCTATCCCGATCTGCCGCAGGGCTACCAGATCTCGCAGTACAAGCATCCCGTTGTCGGCGAAGGACAGATCGAGATCGAAGTTGATGGCGAGGCCAAAACTGTCGGCATCGAGCGGCTGCATCTGGAGCAGGATGCCGGTAAGTCCATCCACGACCAGCATCCCGACTACTCTTACGTCGATCTCAATCGCTCGGGTGTCGCGCTGATGGAAATTGTGTCGAAGCCCGACATGCGCTCCGCTAAGGAAGCCCAGGCGTATGTCACGAAACTTCGCACCATCCTGAGGTATCTCGGGACGTCGGACGGCGACATGGAAAAGGGCAACCTGCGTGCGGACGTGAATGTGTCGGTGCGAAAGCCCGGCGGTCCTCTGGGTACGCGGTGCGAGATCAAGAATGTCAACTCGATCCGTTTCATCGGGCAGGCGATCGAGGTTGAAGCGCGGCGGCAGATCGACATTATCGAGGATGGTGGCGCGATCGATCAGGAGACGCGGCTGTTCGACCCGGGGAAGGGCGAAACGAGGTCCATGCGGTCCAAGGAAGAAGCGCACGATTACCGGTATTTTCCCGATCCGGATTTGCTGCCGCTCGAACTTGAGCAGGCCTGGGTCGATGGTCTCGCCCAGCATCTGCCAGAGTTGCCCGACGAGAAGCGCGCGCGGTTTATGGAGGTGTATGGACTGTCGCCGTACGATGCCGGTGTGCTCGTCGCGGAGCGCGAGAACGCGGACTATTTCGAAGCGGTGGCCGAGAAGCGCGACGGCAAGCTTGCCGCCAATTGGGTCATCAATGAGTTGTTCGGGCGGCTCAACAAGGAAGGCCTCGCCATCGGGCAATCGCCGGTTTCGGCCAAGCAGCTCGGCGGTCTGGTGGACCTCATTTCGTCGAATGTAATTTCGGGCAAGATCGCCAAGGATCTGTTCGAGATCCTTTGGACCGAAGGTGGCGAGCCGGCGGCCATCGTCGAAGCCCGCGGTATGCGACAGGTGACGGACACCAGTGCGATCGAGAAGGCTGTCGACGAAATTCTCGCGGCCAACGCGGAAAAGGCGGAGCAGGCGAAGCTGAAGCCGAACCTGCTCGGTTGGTTCGTCGGTCAGGTCATGAAGTCGTCCGGCGGGAAGGCGAACCCGGCGGCGGTGAGCGACATTCTGAAGAAGAAGCTCGGGATCGACTAGCCCGGCACTACGCCTTTGCTTTGCCGCGCGCGATGCCGGCTGCTTTCTTCAGGCGCTTACGAGCGCCTGCGGTGTTGCCCTGATTGCGCGTTGTTTTCGGCCGGGCGATGGCGCGGCGGGCCTTTTTCTTGCGCGTTTCGATGTTGCGGTCGCTGCGGGCGCTGCTCATTTCTATCATCCTTGTGGGCATTCAGGTTGCAGGGGCAGGCTCAGAGCCCAGGCCCCGGAATAAGAAGCGCCTCGTCTAGGCCAGGAGATACCGGCTGGCAAGTCTCAACCGCCAATGAGTGCCCTAATTAGGGGGACCGGCGCCAGCAGTGCTGCGGTCCAGATGACGCAGGAGATGAGGGCGGCTGCGAGAAATGGACCGATCGGCATGCCGGCCGCGCCGGCCGCTAGTGGGGCGAACGAGCGCAGGGTCGTGTGAAATTTCGAAATCAATATACCCATGGCGCCGCGCTGGTTCACGAATGAGATCGCTTTGCCGGACGACTCTGGGCTCCAGCTATTCCGCCAGACGTTGTGGAGGTCTTCGCCTTGATGCGCGCGTCCGTAGCGGTAGGCGAGGATGTCGCCGAGGAGTGCACCTGCCGTTCCGGCTGCGATGGCAAGCAGGGGGTCTCCGCCGGCGAAAAGGAAGACGGCACCGGCCGCGAGGAAGAGAAATAGCGTTGGGATCGCCATCAGCGGCATGGGGATGCTATTGAGGAAGGCCGTCAAGAACAGGAAGCCGGACACCATGTAGTGGTGCTCGCGGACGAAGCCGACGATTTCATCGCGAAATGTCACCGCGAAGAAACTCGGCGCGATGACGCCGGCTGCCCAGATGAAGGCGCTGACGACGTTGGCAATCTGGAAGGGAAGCTGGCGCATGCGGAACATGCCCGCCACGACCGGTATGACGGCGCGCACGGGGCCGAAAAAGTGTCCGAAGAAGACGCCCCATCCACCCCATTTGTCGAAGAAATGTTCGCCGTGGCGGATCAGTTCAGGCTGGTTCTTGAATGGCCAGATGTGCGGGATGCTGTCCTTGAAATAGAGGCCGATCCAGTAGGAAATCGCGTAGCCAAGCGTCCCACCGAGGCCGGCTGCAACAATTGATGGGAGCAAGATCGACTGATCGGCGCCGCTGGCTGCGAGCAGGCCGGTGATGCCGACGAGGATCGCCGTCCCTGGCCATAGGATCGAGAAGAAGCAGAAGCTCTCGGCGAAGGCCACCAAGAAGGCGACGGGCACCGCCCACTCCTGATGCGTCCTTACAAAACCAACGATCAACTCGACGAAATCCTGCACGCTCATGAAGTAGCTTTCGGTTTGGTCATGGTTGGCTTTTGGAGACCGTGCCTTCCGGCAGGCGGGAAGAGTTGAGCTACGCTCGATTACGTTCTGCCACAGCGGCGGCCCAATTCGCGTCCCAGTTCACGGCTGACCTCGTGCGCTAGGATGACCCCGCGGGATACTTGGGAATGGGTGAGCCCATTTCCAGGGGTGCGCAAGACGGCAGGCCCAGCATCGGCTTCGCGCTTGCCCGCCTGAAGTTCAGCGCAACTCAGGTCTTTCTTCTTGGTCTTGAAGGCGAAAAGGCGCACGCCGGACGCGTAGGCCGCGGCATCGGGGCGCTGGGAGATCCAGGTGCGGCTTGGGTCGGAAAGCATGGCCTTCATGGTGGCCTGACGTTCGGCGATGCACGCCGGGCTGTCGTCCACGCACTTCAGTCCGGCACCGGGGGTTGTGACGGTGACGCCATTGCCGCCGCAACCCGCAACAAGGCCAGTGCACGCGAGCATCACTGCCCAGGCGGCGAGAGTCCCCCGAGGAGCCGGAAGAGGGCAGTCGAACGGCATCGGATTCCGGTGGCTCCTGGCGTTTCGCTCGACTTGCGCTTATGGGGCGTACGTGGCGGGGTCAAGGCGCGTCGTCGCCGCCGTCGAATTGTTGTTTTATGCAAGGCGCATAGCATCGTTCAGTGCGACGGCCCTTCGGGCAAGCGGGGGGTGCAAGGAGGCGACATGGTGCAAGCGATTCGCGTTCATGCCACCGGGGGACCCGAAGTTCTGCAGCTCGATGACGTCGTGCTGCCGCCGCCGGGCGATGGGGAAGTGCGCATACGGCAGCGGGCGATGGGGCTTAACTTCATCGATACCTATCAACGGTCGGGCCTCTACAAGCTGGCGAGTTTACCGGCGGTTCTCGGCATGGAAGGCGCGGGCGATGTGGTCGCGACCGGCGCGGGTGTGACCGACTTCAAGCTGGGCGATCGCGTGGCCTACAGCACGGAACTCGGGGGCTACGCGGAAGAGCGCAACATTCGCGCCGACCGGATCGTGCCGTTGCCGGATGCGATCTCCTATGAGACGGCCGCAGCGATGATGCTGCAGGGGATGACGGTGCGCTATCTGTTTCGCGAGACCTTTGACGTTGGACCTAAGACCGTGATGCTGTTTCACGCGGCGGCCGGTGGCGTCGGCCTGATCGCTTGCCAATGGGCAAAAGCGCTCGGCGCGACGATGATCGGGACCGTGGGCTCGCCGGATAAAGCGGACCTGGCGCGGGCGCATGGCTGCGCGCATGTGATCGAGTACCGGCATGAGAATTTTGTCGAACGCGTGCGGGAGATCACGAACGGGCAAGGGTGCGACGTGGTCTATGATTCCATCGGTAGAGATACGTTTCCAGCGTCGCTTGATTGCCTGAAGCCCAAGGGTCTGTGGGTCAGTTTCGGGAATGCGTCAGGTCCGGTGCCACCGTTCGATCTCACGCATCTGAAGGGATCGCTGTTTGCGACCCGGCCATCGCTGATGGCCTACACGGCGACAGCCCAGCAATTGCGGGCGAACGCGGCCGACCTCTTTGCCGAAGTTATCGCCGGGCGAATCGCAGTGCGCGTGAACCAGACGTATGAGCTGGCCGAGGCAGCACAGGCTCACCGCGACCTGGAGGGGCGCAAGACGACGGGGTCTTCGATCCTGGTGGCGTGAAGCGGCCGCTCAGCGTTCGATCAGGCGTGCGGGGTCGACTTCGAGGCCCGTGACGCGTTCGAAGACCACAGCGGACAGAACCTTGCTCGACGAAACGCGAGGAAACGGCGCGGCTTTAGATTGAGCGGGCGGGGCTTTGTCGACCGCGCCGACATAGCTTGGACCGGCGGGACCGAGGGCAGGCGCCGTCGAACAGCCCGCGAGCAGGGTTGCGCAAAGTGCAAGCCTTGCTGCTTTCATTTGACCCGCACCGTTTGATCCCACCCGACGCATGGCGCTCAGTCCATCACCCCATTCGACAGGCCAAAGCAGCCTGCATCCATCCCGCAACCGTTTTGCCAAGACACGTCTGAACGGTACCTGAACAGTCGCGCGAACGACGCTGTGATGACATGGTTAGCGCATGGTTTCCCCACTTTTTAAGAGTGGATTTCGTCGCGCCCGAATGTGTGACACATGCCCCGCGACGGCACGGCGATCGCGATATTCTTTCATTGTTTCAGCGCCGTAGGACGTTCGCCGTTAACCAGATTTCATCTCCGTGCTGACAGTCTTTCCAGGCTTGCAGGCGCGCCTTGAATGGTCCGGGCGCGGGGAAAACTCCCCAGGCACCGACGGCAAGCAGACAGTGTTGCGTTACGGAGTTCTAGTGTCATGGCGCGGTTTGAGATCGCCACGAATGAGATGGTTGAATTTGCTGCTCAAGGCGGTGCGCCGGATGCGCTGTTTGAGCTGGGACTTATGTATTGCACCGGGCGCGATGTCCCGCTCGATCTAATCCAAGCTCACAAGTGGTTCAATCTGGCTGCCCAGCGGGGCAACGAGGACGCCAAGCGCTACCGCATGGAGCTTGCAACCGAGATGTCGAAGCTTGACATCGCCGAAGCCCAGCGGCAGGCCCGCGCGTGGATCGCCAAACACTGACATCAATGACGCGCTGCGTTTACGGCCGCTCGGTCAACAGTCGCTGAACAGCGACTTTACGCAATTCCAGCTCTGCTTTGCTGCATCGCCGATCGCACTGCCAACGCCTTCGATCTGCTCACCGGCCTTCTCCGTCGTCGACTTCACTGAAGAGCCGACATCGCCAAGACCCTTTTTTGTATTTTCGACGGTCGTTTTTGCCATCTCTTCGACGGTCTTAGGCGGCTGTTCCAGCTCTACCGCCGGTTCGACGGTGGGCGCTTCTTGTGCCGGCGATGGCCCGGTTCCAGCCGCCGTGTCCGCTGCTGCTCCTGGTGGCGGTGTAATGGTCACGGCAGCGGTGGCGGGAGAAATGATTCGTTCCGGACCGGAACAGCCCGCCGTCGAGAATCGCTCGACGCTGCACCGGGCATGGCCATCGGCCTTAGCGATTTGCTTAACGCACTGAACCTGGTTGCGCGGATCTGGCGCGCCACCAGCAGGTGCGCCGCTGACAACACACTTGTAGACGGCATCAGGACCATAACAGGCGACGCAGTAGCTTTCAGCGATCGCGGGGCTCAATCCGGCAATCAGCATCGTCAGCGGCAGCACTGTCTGAACTTTATGCTTCATACCACTTTCCGCCGGTTCCCTTCGTCTTGCCGTTTCGCGACAGCGCCGCCGAGGGGTGGCCCAGCAATCGGCATTCCGCCATACCCTGGAAGTTCCTACGGCAGTCTCTTGTCAGGAGTGCGGCGGTATCCGGCAAAGCTCGCCAGGTGCCGTCCTGTGAACAGCTTGCCATCGCCGGGGAGCGCAACTATACGGGGTGGCTGCCCATGCGCAGGGAGACGTGGCCGAGAGGCTGAAGGCGGCGCTTTGCTAAAGCGTTATACGTGCTA
>ERZ1066138.512-NODE-512-length-13064-cov-10.543086_pt1 | contig 13064 bp, 20 predicted proteins | sample MGYA00382785_ERZ1066138 | MGnify/ENA primary metagenome ERZ1066138 (study PRJEB33369, sample SAMEA5778368) | biofilm metagenome | biome: Industrial cooling water; feature: Water cooling tower basin; material: Biofilm | place: United Arab Emirates | collected...
TGCCCGACGTGTACGTCACCTGCGAGGAATGCAAGGGCAAGCGCTACAATCGCGAGACACTCGCCGTCACCTTCAAGGACAAGTCCATCGCCGATGTCCTCGACATGACCGTGGAAGAAGGCGCCGACTTCTTCAAAGCGGTTCCGTCGATCCGCGATAAACTGGAAACGCTCGCCCGCGTCGGCCTGGGTTACATCCACATCGGGCAGCAGGCGACGACGCTATCGGGCGGCGAAGCGCAGCGCATCAAGCTCGCCAAGGAACTCTCCAAGCGCGCCACCGGCCGCACGCTCTACATCCTCGACGAGCCGACCACGGGCCTCCACTTCCACGACGTGGCTAAGCTTCTCGAAGTGCTCCACGAGCTGGTCGATGCGGGTAACACCGTCGTCGTCATCGAGCACAACCTGGAGGTCATCAAGACCGCCGACTGGATCATCGACCTCGGCCCCGAGGGCGGCGACGGCGGCGGGCGCATCGTGGCCGTCGGGACACCTGAAGACGTCGCCAAGGTGAAGGAAAGCTACACCGGCCGTTACCTCAAGGACCTCCTGGCCCGCCGCCCGACACCCGCGAGCGGCCCCATCACAAAACCCAAGTCCGCAAAGAAGTCGGCCTGACGGCGCGCGTCAGCGCCAGCGCACAAGGTGCGCCGCGACCGACCTCTCGATTAGCTTGCGTTCGGCGGCGCCGACGGCTTGCGGAACTGCAAGCCGCAATTCTTCTCTATCGACACTTTCTCAAGTGTCTCAAACTCGCCCTTCAGTCGAGCAAGCTCGGCTGCAGTCTGCCCATCGCCTTTGATGAAAAAGAGGCTCGGCCAAAACAGCACGATTCCAACGCCCGTCATAACGGCGTCACTGGTCGCTTTGCTGTCCTGAACTCCTGCGATTTCCGCCGCGCGCCGGGAGACCCGCTCAGCTTCCTGCCCGATCTGCTGACACGTGTAAGACTGGTAGGTGAGAGGGGAAACGTAGATTGACCCCACGTCGTCCGAGGATGAAGCGCAACCTCCCAACAGCATTCCGATCGCAGACGCCATGATCAATCTATCCATTGTCCGCCCCCTAATGATTCGTCTACGGACAATCAGACTGCGCTAGGTTGGCCCCCTCCGCTGTAGTGATTTTGCTCTGATCCACAACAATCCCGGCGCAGAGCCTCCGCGACTGCTCCGCACGAAGTGCCGCGTATCCGCAGGAGTGGGTATCTCAACCGAGAACGCTTGCCGAATTCTTTTGTCGCGGCAGCAGTTAAGGACGAATGCGCAGTCCCCGCGGGGGGCGGGTTGCGGTAAAATCTGATTCGACCGCTTCGCAGGACCCATATCGCAATGACCGCTCGCTTCACTGCCGCCGCCCTCTGCCTCGTCCTCGGCGCGGCTCTCATGCCACCGGCTCATGCGCAGGATCGTGACCTCAAAACCTGGGGCGGCCCGCCCAACATGGGCCTCGATTACAAGACCGGCCAGAGCTACGGCGTCTCTGACTTTGGTGCAGCCAAACCCGAGCAACCCAAGAAGCGCCGCGTCATGCGTGCCCGCGGCAACCGCAAGAACCCCGAGACAGCGCTCAAGAACCCGCCGCTGCCGCAACCCAATCCCGCGCGCCTGGCTGGCGATCCCTCATCGACGCGGACCGCGGCGACGTCCGCCGTCACCGCCACCGACGCCTCGCCCGTCGAAACCGGCACGCTGGCCGAACCCCTGAACCTCGGCCCCATCCCCTGCCGCAAATACGACCCCACCACCGGCCGCACAATTGAGGTGCGGTGCAGATAATCTGACCACGGATGCTTGACACTGAACGCATGTGTTCTATTTTTGTTCCAGCAAGGAGGAACAGATGGAAGGCAGTGGTGGTCCGTGGACTTTGATAAAACTGCAAAAAGTCAAAGATTACCTAAGCAGGTATCAAGACGTCATGCTGAACCAAGATTGGGTGGAAACAATCTACGTCGACGCCTTCTGCGGCGGAGGACAGGTGAAGCTACGTGGCGCACGCGAATTTACGGAGGGGTCCGCCCTTCAAGCGCTTTCACTGACACGTCCATTTGGGCAGTATCACTTCATCGAAAAGTCTCGAACAGCGCTAGCAAAGCTGCAAGCACAGATCGACACGCGATTTCCTGATCGAAGGGTTCACTATCATCCGGGGGACGTCAACGAGCATCTTCCGGAGGTTGTTAGCCGGCTCACAGCACAGCAGCGAGCGGTCATTTTCGCTGATCCGTATGGCATGCAGTTAAAATGGGCGACCATTGAAGCGGTAGCTCAAATTCCAAGGTGCGATTTCTGGCTTCTAGTACCAACTGGAATGGGATTGCAAAGACTTGCAACACGTGATCCTCGCCGCAGATCCCAAGCCTAGGAAAAGCGAATAGACGAGTTCATGGGCGAATGCGATTGGCGAACTCGCTGGTACAAGCAAACTGGACAGACTAATCTTTTCGACGACACAATAGAAGAGGTCCGTAGCGCAACTCTTCAGAGAATGAGTGAGGATTTCCGAGATCGTCTAAGGGATGCGTTTCCGTGCGTGGCCGAAAACTACCTTCATTTGAAAAGCAATAACCGAATTCTCTTCACTCTAATGTTTGCCTGCTCCAACACCTCGCCAAGTGCACAAAAAATCGCAAAACGCATTGCCAACCATCTTCTAAAGGAATGAGGTCGTGGCCGGTCAAAGTGACATTGAATGGACCGATGCGACTTGGAATCCTGTGACGGGCTGCTCGATGGTCTCGCCTGGCTGCACAAACTGCTACGCGATGCGTATGGCTTCCCGACTTCAGGCGATGGATCACCACGCTTACAGGGGCGTCACGCGCAAAAGCGGCACCAAGCAAATATGGACGGGTCGTCTTTACTTGAATGAGTCGGCGTTAGCCGTTCCACTTCGCTGGAGGCAGCCCCGCCGCGTATTCGTGAACTCCATGTCAGATCTCTTTCAAGATGGAGTGCCACAAGCGTTTATTGCGAAGGTGTGGTCAATCATGGAGGAGGCGCATTGGCATTCGTTCCAAATTCTCACTAAGCGCCCTGAGAATATTCTTCCAGTTTTGCGCGGAGCAAAATTGGCCAAGCTCCCGAACGTCTGGTTGGGAACGTCGGTTGAAAGTTCAGACTATGTCCATCGCATTGAATTGCTCCGCAAAGTGCCCGCCACAGTACGTTTTATTTCGTTCGAGCCTCTACTGGGTCCGATTGGCCGCACAAATTTGAGTGGAATACACTGGGCGATTGTTGGCGGCGAGTCTGGCCCAAACGCGCGGCCCATCCAGCCTGAATGGGTAAATGCCATTAGAAGCAACTGTGCCGAGAGTGGCACCGCGTTCTTTTTCAAGCAGTGGGGTGGAACCAATAAGAAGCGGTCTGGCCGCCTATTAGATGGGCGGACTTGGGACGAATATCCCCACGTTCATTCCGAAGCGGCGGAATGACCCCTCACACATTCCTCGCCCAGCGCATTGCCAGCGGCGGACGCCACACACCCAGCACATAATTCGCCATCGAGATGGCGAAGATCGCAAAGAGCGTCGTCCACTCGCTCGAGATGGTCGCCGCGAGATCGGCCTGCAGCGGTTCGCCCGCCGCGATCTTGGCCGAGATGCGCGCCGCGTCCGCACCCTTGATCTGGATGATGGCGAGCGTCGCTTCGAACATGGAGATGCCGAGCAGCGCCTTCACCCACACCCAGCGCAACTCCTGAAACGGCCGGTGCACCGCCATCGCGAGAAGTCCCGTGACGAGAGAAATACCGAGCGCCGGCAGCAGCATGTAGTTGCACACCGCCGCAATCGTCTGGCGCATGTTGGCATACTCCTGCGCGCTCCCCTGCGGGGCATAGATTAGGATCAGCGCATAGGCGATGATGCCGCCGACGATCCCCGCCGACGACACCGTGTGCATGAACTTCATGAATTGCCGCATGGACCGAATTACGCTCCCGCGCCCACAGTCGGATCCACGTGACGCCACCGACCTGCGCCGCTCCCCTACCCTCTAGGAAAGCAGATCCGGGTGAGCCAAGCCAGCGTCCGTGCTAAACCGCCAGCACCGACTTGATCTGGTCCTCATACTGCTGCACCGCCTCGAGCGCCCGCTTCGTCATGACGGGATCGGCGTTCGTTGCCTTGGAGAAGCCGTCGATCGCCTCGCGCGCGTTGCTCATGATCCGCGTGGCCGCGCCCTGCGGATTGAGTTCGCGCTTGCAGTTCGACTGCAGAAGCTGCGTAAGGATCACGCCCGTCGCGAGCGCTAGGCCCGAAAGCTCCTCGTTCTGGCGCTTCAGCGTTTCAATTTCGGCAGTGAGGCGGGTCACATCGGTCATGTTGGCTCATCCCAATTTATGCTCAGGGTCGGATCAGAGTTTATCATTATGCCCGCGTGCTACCTGCTGTCGGTCGAGAGCGCAACCCTGAGCCCCGCGCCGCGCCTTACGGAACATACCTGCGGCGGACTGCCTCGAAAAATAGCAGCCCAAGATCGGAAGTTCCTATTGCGCCCGGTTTTTGACCTCAAGCCGCTTGAATAAAAGGCAGCGGAGCCGAAATCTTTCTGCGTGCGAGGGAAAATCGCCTTCGCACCGGTCGCATGAGTGACCAGAAAACAACCATGACCTAGGGGACTAATATGATCCGCACCACATTTGCAGCCACCGTTGCCTCATTTGCATTCGCCGTTTTGGCCTCTTCCGCTCATGCAGCACCTGTTGGTGGAGCACCTTTGAACTACGTTAAGGCTCCGTCGCCCCTCGTTGCGGTCGGCGGTCATCAGGTCTGCCTCAAGGCCCAGTGCCCCGGGCGCTCGCGCGTCATTTGCGGCTGCAAGAAGCCGGTTCGTTAATGGATCTCGCCGATGCGCCCTCCGCCTGGTTGTGATCTTGGCGGAGGGCTGCACTCACTTGTTTCCCACCTGAGTAAAACACCCGCTTGATTTCACGCCGCGCATGGCAGGGGACCGTGGCAGCCGTGCACTTGCACAGTCCCCTCCCCAGGCGCACGCTCGAACGATCCATTCAGATTGGGAGTTCGAGCCATGAAATGCTCAGCCAGTGTTGCCTTCGTCCTTATGGTGGTCGCCGCCTCGACGGCAAAAGCCGCCGATTGCAAGCCATTCGGCGGGGTTGGCAACGGCGTTACGGAAGGCATTGCCAAATTCATGGCCGAAGCCGCCGTGAAGAACGTTATCGAGAACAAGGGTTTGAAGCCGACCGGCGAGATCAAGCACTCCTGCAAGTCGGCGATGCTGGGCTCAGAGTGCAGCGCCCGTCAAATGGGCTGCAAGTAATCTTCTTAAAGAAAATTTTGCTGTCGCACGGGAACGAAACACAGGCTCAGCCGTTCTCACATCAGGTTCACGCGTCCTACGCACTGATCCGAGAGGGAGTATCGAAATGAAATACGCTGTTCTGGCCGTGTGCCTTGCGGCCACGTTCGCCGCTGGTTGCCGGCGCGAAGAAGCCGCCCCCGTCTATGAGCCGATGAAGCTCGGCGGGGCGACGCAGGATTCGACGTCGCGCTGAATAAAACTTCAGCGTGCGACGAGTGGGCCGGGAGCGGACACGCTTCCGGCCCACGTTGGTTCCGTGGCAGCATCTCGGTCCACGGCAATTGACGCCCGCTCAATTCGACCAACGGCGCGGCGTCTTCCGATAGGTTTTGCGCGACGGTCCATCTGATTTGTACCCGTAAGGCGCAGGCGCGCGAGCCCGCCAATCCGGAGTTCCACTCAAGGCACCGTAGCGGTCGAGCAGTTCCGCATCCCGCTCGCTGACGGGACCGCCGGCACGCGCATTTGCGCGAGCGCTTTCGACTTCCCAATAGTTGTCCGCCCTCGCACCGGTGGCCAGTGCACTCAGAACAGCAACGGCGGCAACCACCAATCGCATCTGACGTCTCCTCGCATTACGGACCCTGCGGATTTTCGCCCGGGCCACCTGTCGAATCTGGAGATGGCAATGGTGGCGGCCGCTGAAAAGGTGGGCGCACTATCGATTACGGCGATTTAACCCGCAGAGCGGCCAAGTTCCTCGACCTTCGTGAGCCAGCGTTTGCGACCCATATCACCGATTGACTCGACGGAGCCGATAACGGTGGCCCGCACAGGATGCACGCCTACGAAACCGAGAATATTGCGTTTGAGGATCTGGACCGCGTGCGGCCGAAACCACCATCGATACACGAACGCCGGCATTCCCATCGTCACGATGATGCGCGCGGTTTTTCCCTTCAGCGGCGTCGCGAATTTGCCCGCCTGAGCACCTGGTAGCACTTCGGGCTGGAACACCCGCTCCAGAAAACCTTTCAGGATAGCCGGCAGGTCGCCGAGCCACAGCGGAAAAATGAGGACCACATGATCCGCCGCCATGATCGCGTCGTGCGCGGGCACAAGATCCGGCTCCAACGGCTGCAGACGCGCAAAGCCCTCATGCAGAATGGGATCGAATGTCATGCGCGCCGTGGCGAAGACTTCGACGGAATGACCGGCGGCGACTGCGCCGTCACGATAGGATTCGCCCAGAGCTTCGCAGAACGATGGGCTCTTCACGTGCCCTACGATGATGGCAATCCGAGCCATCGCAACCCCCGCACGGAAACTTCAGAATCTGGATCGCGCCACGGGGCAGGATTTCGGCAGGCCAGACAAGTGTCCGGGCTGTTCCGCAACGAGCCTGACGAAGATCGCGAGCACTTCATCGCGGGTGGCATCTTCCACAGCGCCGGCACTCACCTGTTCGCGGGTCCACATCCAACTCTTCGCCGGATCATGCCGCATCGCCCAGGCGGGAAACAAACGTTGAGCGGCCACTTCCTGCACCAGAATAGTCACGTCCGCATGCCGGTCATCTCGCTTGATCTTCTCGTAGAGCGCCTGAACATCCTCACGATCGCCCTCGAGCAATTGCAGATAGAGGTCCTCCCGGCAGATCAATGTGCCGGTGATATCCTTTTCGGCGTTATGCCGTTGCGCGGTCGTCAGGATGTTCGCGAGCGTCAGGTCATCGAAACCGAACGGATGCGAAGCATAGATCAGCCGCATGAGCGTCATTGGAGTTGGCTCCCGGCCTCGACTGGCAAGCCGGACCAGACCGGCAGCGGACCCACACTAGCATGCACTGGCTTGCGAAGCGCTGCCAAATTAAGCGCCACCGCGAGCACGAGACCCTACCCGTCGCCGCCGCTGTTGCTCACCGCGTTCATTCTTCTTCACAGTGCCGCAGCCGAATAGGGCTTGCGGGAAGACGCTTGCAGCCGGCTATCTGTTCCGCACCGGCACAGCCGCGTTGAAAAGCCGACAGTCAAGAGCACTTCCGGTATCGCCACTTAGCCGGGCGGTGTCGGTGCCGGCGGTGACGCCGGTCCAGCGGGTGCGGCTGCGGGAACGGCAGTTTCAGCGAGGGTTTTCAAGTTGGCGAGCCCACGCTCGTAATCTTGGCCGATCATCGCCTCCACATCGACTCCCATGACAGTGCACAGCAGGCGCTCCACGAACCCTTGGTCTCCCGTCATGGACCAAACCACTTCGGTCGCCTGCTCCTTGGGCAGAAACTGGAACCCGACGGTGCTGGTGCCCTCCATCGGCTCGACGAAATCCAGACGGATGGTGATCGCCTCAGCAGGCTTGGCGTCGGTAATGGCCATGGCCCCACGCCCCACCTTCTCGTTGCCCGCCCAGCGCATGATGGCGCCTGGTCCCGACGTCGGCCCCTCGAACGTGACTTTCGAATTGGGATCGAGCTTTGCCCATGGCGACCACGCCTCCCACTTGGCCAGATCGTAAACGTGACCGTAGACGTCTGCAGGCGCGGCATTGATGACGGCCGACCGCTCGACACGATAGGTTGCGGGCTTCATCCCCACCCAGACGAGCAACGCCGCCAGCGCCGCCGCCAGTACCAGTAAGATCGTCCGCAGCATCGCCGCCTCCCCAAATGCTTCCGACTCGTCTCGCTCATCAAACCGGGCAAACCGACAAATTTGTGAACGCCTTGTCCCACCGCGCTATGCTCAAATGCCCGCGTGGAAGGTGGGATGGCGTCACGTTGAAACTGACAAACGGACATGGCTGCTCGGGTTGGATACGCCTGGCACCCCTAGCGGGCTGCGCGCTCATCGCCGCCTGCACGATGCCGGGGGGCAGTGCCGTCGTCGGGTTGCCGCCTGAGGAATTCAACCGAGCCTATGCCGCCGGGTACGACATTGCCGCCGCCGAACGGTGCGGTGAACCGATCGACGCTGGATTGGTGCGCTACAATCTGGTGCAAGACGCCAAGCGCCGGGGTCTGGGTGATGAGATCGCCGACAAGACCGGACGCGCGTTTGACAAGACCCGTTCGGAGTTCGCGCGCAAGCTCCAGGCCCGCCCCGACTATTGCGTCACCGAATACGCCGTCTCCCGCGACACCCTTGCGCATTATCGGCAGGGAGAGTTTTCTGCCGCACGCTGATCACCCGTGGCTATCGTCTTTTGGTCACACTGGTACGCGAACGTATTTGATATGTTCGATGGCAACCATGAACCAAAGTCGGACTGGAGTTCCACCGAATGCCTGCCCGCCGTCACCCCATGATCAACGCTGCCGCCGTCGTGGTCGGTCTGGGCTTCGCCATCGCTAACGGCCCCGCCCACGCTGCTGACTATGCCGGGACGTGGGCCGCGGATCTGGCAAACTGCAAGACGCCGCAGGAGCAAGCGGATGCACCGCTGGTTCTCTCGTCCAAGGGATACGACCAGCACGAGACCCACTGCACATTCAGTGGCCTCAAACCGAGTGGCGCGGGCGAGTGGGCCGGTAAGGCTGCTTGCAGCGTCGAGGGCGACAGCCAATCCTTTGACGTCAAGCTGACGGTGTCGGGGGATACCCTGACCCTGACCGAGGATGGCGCGTCGCGAGATCTCCTGCGCTGCCCCTGACTTCGATCAAATCGGGCACGTTCATTCACCTTAAACGTGGCCGAGGTTCGACCGGTCCGGGAACATCTGGCATCTGTGCACGTCCGACGGCCTCAATAGAAATATTTCTGTTCCCTAGGAAACAGACGCAACCTTCTAGCTGAGACAATGTTAGGTAAGCGTCTGTCACAACTACGAATTGTGACTTGATTGTGGCAGACCTCAACCCCACGTCCTCTCTAAGTATGGAGTAAGAGGATGCTGCTCGCCGATAAAGGCCAGTTTGCCGTTGCCCATCCTACGCAATTGCGCGCAGACGAGAATGCCGGCGGCCTGGAAGGAAAGCGTCGGATGATAGCGCATGGTGAAAGCCTTTTTACGCCGGGCGCCACGCGCCGATCGGCCTATCGCGTAGAGTCCGGTGCACTGTGCCATTACGTCGTTTGGCCGGACGGTACCCACGACGTGATCGAATTCGTATTCCCCGGAGACATCGTCGGTCTCGGATCGCTCGGCGAACACGTGTCGACGGCGCAGGCCATGGTTGATACGTCGGTCGCCATCATTAGTGACGAGGAACTTGATCGCGCGCTTGACGCGGATGCTGCGCTCGCATCGCGCATGGCCGCGGCGACCGATCGCGAATTCGATTTTCTGCGTCGCCGAGCGCTTCAGCCCGGTCTGCGACCCGTGATTAACCGGTTAGCCGCATATATCTTGGCGGTCGGCGGCGCCGCGTGCCGCTCCGGCGACACGCACCTCGACGTGGGGCACCAGGGCATCGCAGCCTTAGCCAGCCAGCTTGACGTTCCGACCGTCGAAATCGAAGCTGCCCTCGCCAACCTTACTGCGCGCAAGAGCATCGGCGTGCGCAACGACACTGTAATCATTCTCGACCGCGATGCGCTGGAAGCCCTGGCGGATGCCTGACATCCACCTGAGCGTGGCCCGAAGTCTTTGCTTCGACCGCACTGGGTGCTAAGCACCCGTAATGAAATCGTCTCTCTCCATCATTTTATTGTTTGCAATTACCACCCCTGTCGCAGCCGACAGCGCTGACCCTATCGAAGAGCAGGGTGCCCGTCATGGCCAGGCGATTGCCGCAATGGCGACCTGCCCGGGCGCAAAGACCACCATCAAAGTGGCCGAACTCGCCGCCGCCATTGCCCCCGATGATCGCGAGGCATTCCAGGCAGCCAGCAATCGCATTGTCGAAGCTTGGCAGAAGGCATTTTCCTGCCATGACGTTGACCCGGCTCAATCTCCCCGCGAAATGAATGGCTGCCGCAAAGCCAAGATCCTCAGTTGCACAATGACTTGGCGGGAGATCGGTCCTGACGGGTCAGCCCTCCCCGGGCTACTGGAATTCGCCCCCTCCGACGATTGATGCATTGCAGCATCATTTCCGATGAGCCGAACCGCGACCAGAGACGTAGTGTCGGGAAATCATCCTGGAGTATCCCGATGCCCGAACGCCGTCTCGTCGTTTCTCTCGCCACCGCGATCTTTGCCCTCAGCCTTCCCGCAGCGCATGCAGGCGACACGCCCATTGGGCAGCCAGCCAAATTCGGCGATCTCACCAATCCCCGCGATGCCGGCATCCGCTACGGTCAGGCCGCCGGGATGGCGTCTGTGTGCCTCGACATGAAACCGACGGCCAAGGCGGAGGCCCTATCCACCACGTTCACCGGCGAAGACCTGGAGAAGTTCAAGGTGCAGGCCGACACCGTGCTCAAGTCATGGAAGAAGACACTCGCCTGCGCCCACACGGCCGATCCCAATCCTTGCCGGCTGGCGCACCAGATGAGCTGCAAAGAAGGCTACAAAGAAATCGGCCCGGCAGGCAGCGTTGCGCCTGGCCTGATTGAAATGTCGAAGGCACAGTAGATGGTGCGGGTGCTTTTTGCACTTGTCGCCGCTGCGGGCGTAGCGGGAAATGCAGTGGCCGACGGCGGTGCGAAAGTCGAACCGCTGACGCTTCTCGAAAATGGCAAGATCGCCGGATGCGGAATGATGTCGTCATCCGCAAGGGTGATCGGGGAAGTCATTGCCTTCCGCCAAGGCACCGACACCTCTTTTGCAATTCGCGCCCGCCCGGTCTCGGGCTCGTCCGCCGTCACGTCCGTACGGTTCACGACCGCTTCGCACGACAGCGCCAGTCTGTTTCCGGCCTCGACGCCGATCGGTGACGGCATCGTGGAAACGCGAGCCGTACTCCAAGGCTTTACTGGACCAAGCTTCGCCCAGGAGCTGATGGTGATGGGCGGTCGCTTCGAAATCGCAACCGTCGATGGCCACACAATCTCATACGATCTCCCGCGCCCGATGCCGCATCGCGTCCGTCAAGCCTATCTCAATTGCGCTGGCGACCTGTTCCGGCCCGAAGACGAGTAGCACGTCTTCCCCGGAATCTCGATTAAGGGCACTCTAAGGCGAGGGAAGCGGCGAAAGCGATGGGCATGACCGATACGAACGCGCTGCGCGTAGGCCTGATCGGCACGGCCGAAATCACGGTCGAATACGAGCACACGGCGGAGCACGTGGGCAGCGGCTGCGAAGCCGTCCTGGCCACGCCCGTGATGATTGCGCTGATGGAATCCGCAGCCGTCGATTGCACCGAGCATCTCCTCGACGCGGGATATACGAGTCTCGGAATCCGCATTGCCGTTGATCATGTTGCACCCACGCCGATCGGGCGCACCGTCACCGCCACCGCAGAACTCGTTGAGATCAAGGGTCGTCGCCTCTTTTTCCGCGTCAAGGCAGAGGATGGAGTTCGCCCGATCGGATCGGGCGAACACGTGCGGGCCACCGTCGCCGTCGACGAGTTCCGCAAGCGCCTCGTCGAATCCGCCAGCTGAACATGGTGTGGCGGTACCTCCATCCACGAACCATACAGACCAGAGACACCCTCGCGCCCGGCGGCCGGCTCCCCGGAGGAGAGCCGCCGGGCGCAGTGATTCAACCCGGTTGAATAGCAACACGGGGCGGCGCATTCACAGCACCACCCCGTCCAAGTCTCCAGTCGAAAGCGCTCGCACAATCACTCAGCCGCGAGCGCCACCGGCTTTCCCCCGCCCAGCCGATCGAAGCCGAGCGACGCGGCCACCGCCTGGTGCATAACTCGCCCGTCCTTCACATTGAGCCCGGCCGCCAAGTGCGGGTCGCGATCGAACGCGGCAAGCCCCTTGTCTGCGAGTTTCATCACGAAGGGCAACGTGGCGTTGTTCAACGCCTGCGCCGAGGTATTCGGTACCGCACCCGGCATGTTGGCGACGCAATAGTGGATGATGCCATCGACCTCGAAGGTCGGATTGGCATGTGTCGTCGGCCTCGAGGTTTCGAAGCAGCCGCCCTGGTCGATCGACACGTCCACAAGAACTGCCCCGGTTTTCATTGCGCGCAGCATGTCACGAGTCACGAGCTTGGGTGCGCTTGCACCTGCGACCAGGACCGCGCCGACGACCACATCGGCGGCCAGAACTTCACTCTCGACCGTCGACATCGTGGACGCGAGCGTCCGCACCCGCCCTTGGAACATGTCATCAAGTTGCCGCAGACGCGGCAGTGACCGGTCGAGGATCGTTACATCCGCGCCAAGGCCCGCAGCCATGCGGGCCGCATGCGTGCCGACGACGCCGCCGCCGAGCACCACGACCTTCGCCGGCTTCACACCGGGAACGCCACCCATGAGTACACCGCGGCCGCCCGTCGGACGGCGCAGCGCAATCGCCGCCGCCTCGATCGACAACCGGCCTGCCACTTCACTCATCGGGGCGAGCAACGGCAGACCGCCGTTGGCGTCCGTGACGGTTTCATACGCAATGGCCGTTGCGCCCGAAGCCAGAAGCCCCTTGGCTTGCTCCGCATCCGGGGCAAGGTGGAGGTAGGTGAACAGAATATGGTCGGGGCGCAGGCGCTCCCATTCGACCTTCTGCGGCTCCTTCACCTTCACGATCATCTCGCTCTGAGCAAACACAGCGTCGGCGTCGGGAAGAATCTTAGCCCCGGCATATTCGTAGGCACTATCATCGGCGAAGATACCGGCGCCCGCACCGGACTGGACGAACACCTCGTGGCCCTTTGCGGTCAGTTCGCGCACGGAGCCCGGCACGAGGCCAACCCGGTACTCGTTGACCTTGATCTCTGTGGGAACGCCGATCCGCAT
>ERZ1066138.513-NODE-513-length-13049-cov-10.707557_pt1 | contig 13049 bp, 8 predicted proteins | sample MGYA00382785_ERZ1066138 | MGnify/ENA primary metagenome ERZ1066138 (study PRJEB33369, sample SAMEA5778368) | biofilm metagenome | biome: Industrial cooling water; feature: Water cooling tower basin; material: Biofilm | place: United Arab Emirates | collected...
GGCTAACGCCCTCGGTGGGCGTGGTGGCGCTGCTGGTGATCTTTCGACTGATTCGGCGTCGCGCTATCGAGGCCCGACGCCCGGCGATACTGGCTGCGATCCTGATTGCTTCGCTCGATCTCGTCGCGCCGCTGTTCTTTTACCTGCTACTAGCCCTTATTGCTGGTCGCTAAGGAACCTCTGCACAAGTCAGAGGTTCCGCGAGCCATGTCCGGACATGCGCCGGACTGCAGCGTGGGCTGGCAAGTTCAAGATGGGCTTGCGCGGATCGTTCATGCGGTGCTTGCGTGGGACCGGGTGCCCACGGCGGGTGTGTGTCCTTGGCGTGACAGCCGGTATCGCGCCACTGCGAGTAAGTGGGAAGTGTCTTCCCCGCGCAGAGGCTCTCACTTGGAATCCATCCGCATCATCGTGCCTGACTTCGATCCGGCTGCCGCTGCAACTCTCGCTGGCGGCAAGGCCTTGCTTTCTGCAGTGCCCTGGCAGCCTGCGCCGCATGTCGCCTGGACCGATGCCACCTGGTCGACTGGAGCGCAGCCCGCACTTGCGCCGCTGGCGACACCTGCGGACGGGTTGCGCGAAAGCGACCGCCGTTTCCTGCAGCGCTTCAATCGAGCCATCGACTTGCTGCACGCGGATCCGGAGCTGCGCCTTGCCGCGTTGTGTGAGCGCCTGGCGCTCAGCGAACGCGCCCTGCAGCGCAAGCTGCGCCAACTGCTCGGCTGCCGGCCGGCAGAGTACCTGCGCGCCTATCGGCTCGATCGCGCGCGGCCGTTGCTGGCCGCCGGTTTGCAGGTCAGTCAGGTGGTGGAGCGGGTCGGCTTTGCCGGGCACGCCTATTTCAGCCGTTGCTTCAAGGCCGCGTTTGGCGTTTCACCCTCGGCGTTTCGCGATGCTCAGCTTGCCGCACAGCGACAGTCGCGCAGCTGGCGCGCGTTCGCGCACCCGCTACACCTAGCCTAGTTCGTGCCGCGCGCGCCGCGCGGCCAGATTCGCCGTCTATTCGAGGAGCAACAGCGAGGGCAGTGTGTCGTCGGCTGAGCGCAGCAAGGCGTACGCCACACCAGCGGCGCCGCGCATCAGGTCGAGGCGGCCATCCTCGGCGAGCCAGGGCAGCAAGGAGCCATCGACTTGCAGGTTGCCGATCACGCCGGACAGAGCCGCATCGCAACGCTGGCGCAGCGCAGCATCGCTGGTGGCGCTGGCAATCGTGCGCAGCAGGTCGAGATTGCCAAAGGCGCCATGACAGAGGCCAGAGCGGTCGACCGCTGCATGGGCAAAGGTGCCGGAGATTGCGGCCGGAATCGCCGCCAGCGCTTCGGCGTCCATCACCGCCGGTTCCACCGCGCGGCTGGCGGCGATGCCCGGGGCGCCGTGGCACCAGGCCCAGAACGCCGTACTCGGCTCCTTGGTGCAGGCGTGACGCAGGTCGGGCCAATTGCCGCTGACGGCATCACGGTGGCGATCCTCGCGTCGCACGCAGTCGAGAGCGCCATGGCGATAGCGTGGATCGCCGCTCGTGCGAGACAGCCTTGCCAGTGCGTGGGCGATGCCGGCAAGGCCATGCGCGTAACCCAGCAGGCCCTCCACGCCATGGCGTGGCTCCACTGCGCTGTGGCCGGCGGCCAGCGCGCCAAGCAAGGTGTCGCCGCAGGCCACGGCGAGCCTCAGCGCATTGGGCGCACCCGAGTGCGCATGATCGGCCAGCGCCACCAGCGCGCAGCCGGCGGCGCCGGAGATCACGTCATGGTGCTGGTCGTTGGCAACTCGCGGCAACAGGAGTTCGAGGGTCTCGTCCACCAGCTTGCGATATCCGCATCCCGGCCACAGTCGGTCTAGCAGCGAGTACACGTGGACGACGCCGGCCATGCCGTCGAAGGCGCCGATGCCCCCTTGCTCGCGCTGCAGGTCACGCTGGCAATCGAGAAAGTGCGCGCTGGCGCGTTCGGCGATGCTGCGAAATCGCCTTTCGCCAGTTGCGCGCGCCGCCTGGGCAAAGAACCAGATCAGACCGAGCTGGCCGCTGTACAGATCGCTGTCCAGATAGCTGACGAAGGAGGCGCGTTCATCGGGGGCGCCGCGCAGGCCAGCCCAGGTCAGGCCAACGCCGCTGTCGATGGCCAGATCGGCGATGTAATGAGCGATTTCGCTGGCCAGCACGCGTGGCGGGCGCGCCATTGCGGCACTGCCGACCGGTGTTAGCGCCAAGGCCGGGATGCGCACAGGGGGCGCGGCGGCTCGCGCGATGCGATGGCGCTTGATGGTCTGCCGCACCAACCAGAGTTGAGTCGCCAGATCGCTTTCGGAGAAGGCCGCGAGGCGCGCGCGCGCAGCCTGGACCGGCGGCTGCGGCAAGAAATCGGGAATCTCGACGCCGAGGCTGGACCACAGCGAGCGGCTGTCGCCCCGGCAGCGGAACAGCGGATAGTCGCCGCGCGCGAGGTCGGCCTCCTCGTGTTCCAGCAGCCGGGCCAGCGCGGGCCGATAGCGGCTGGCCACCGCGAGGCCGGACCAGTTGTGCGGCCGCGCGCCAGTCTCGCGCAGCGAGTCCGGGTGCCAGCTGTTCCACAGGCACTTCTGGTAAAGCCGCGTCATCTGGACCACGCAGCGGGCTGGAGCCGTGGCGATCTGATCGAGCAGGCCCCCCTGGCGCAACCAGTCGTCACGATGACGAGCGATGCTGCGGTAGGCACTGCGGAAGCCGGCGCAGAAGGGTTCTTCGTGGCGGTCGATGGCAGCGCTTTCGAGATCGCCACCGGGCACGCTGTGGACGGACTTGAGAGCGTACTCCTTGTCGCCGATCTGCAGCGTGTCGGTCTGCAGATTGATCCAGCCGCGGCCCTGCACGCGCACTTCGCGGCGGGCGCCGAGTGCGCTCAGGTCGATCCGGCTGCCGTCGGCGCAGTTTTCCGGCAGCAGCGCGATGTCGATCACCGAGTAGCGCCGATTGCCCAAGTGCGGGCCTGCGAGCATCGGGTGCAGCAGGGTTTCCAGATCGATCGCCAAGGGATGCTCGCCGGCAGCGAGGATGTTCTCGTGATGGAAATCGGTCGCTTGCAGCGCATACATGAGCGCCAGCAAGCCACCGAGCCGGTAGTAGTAGCGGGCGAACTGCGCTGGATCGTGGCATTCGGCGTGAACGGCATACTCGGCCCAGCCGTAGCCCGCGCGCGGCAGCACGCGCAGCGTTTGCAGGTCGAGGTCGGTGGCACGGGCGTTGATCCATGCAATCACCTGCTGGAACTGCACATCGAGGTCCATCGGGCGCGGCTTGTAGACCGCGCGCAGCCCGATGGCGAACTCGATGATCTGCACACAGCGGCCGTCAGCGTGGGTGTCGCCGCCGCCTTCGCCCAGGCGCACCAGCGGACCAGGGTCGATGCCGCCAGCGAAGTGCTCGACCAAAGCGTCATAGTCGGCCTCCAATCGCTGCAGAAACTCGACGGAGGCCCGACGCCACTGCGCGCAGAGCGCCAGCAGCCCGGTGGCCAGCCGCGGATACTCGGCGAACAGGGCAAGCGCCAGCTCGGGATCGGCCAGGCGTTGCTGGTAGCTGTGGTAGCGCGCCTCCGGGCTGTCACCCTGCAGCTGCCCGCGGGCGCGGGCCACATGCATCTCGAGCACCGCGGTGCGTTGGCTGGCTGACTTGAGGCGTGCCAGCAGCGCCGGCAGCAAGGCGGAGAGCGCGCCGTGCAGGGTATAGGCCCGGTACGGGCCTGTACCGAGATCGGCCGCGAGCCCGCGGATGGCGCGGTCGAGCAGCGGTCGACACAGCACCAGCAGCTCAAGCTCGACACCGTCGAGGCAGGGATGCCAGCGCTGCGGCGGTGCGCGGTAGGCCTCGAGGAGTTCGGTCGGCAGGATCTGCGCGGTGGCGTCGGTGACATCGGTGCTCGCGCTGTTGTCGCTGAGCTGCAGCATGCGGTGGCCTCAGGTGCGTCCCGCGGCGTGGAACAGGTTGTCGAGAAACCTCTCCAGCAGTGCGCGGTCCTTGGTAATGATCCGGGCCTTGCCCGGCAGGTTGGGCGTGAACGCGATCGCGCGGCCGTGGCTGGTCACCAGCGGCTCGGGCAGGGCCAGGTCGACCGCATATCCATCGGCACTGGGTACCGGGGCGATCTGCAGCACGGTCGCGCTGACGCTGCCGAATTCGCGCGCCGGAAAGCTGTCGAGGTCGATCTCGACACGCTGTCCAGGGGCGATCTTGCCGGCGCCCGCGTGGGTGACCGTGAGCTTGCCGATGCGTTGTGCCGAGCCGGCGTCCACCGTGAGCAGCACATCGCCGCGGCGCACATGCTGGTTGGCGCTCCAGAAGCCGGCGATCGAGACCTGGCCGGCCACCGGCGCCACGATGCGGTGCTGGCGGCGCCAGGCGGCGATATCCGCATCCAGCTGACGCAGGCGCTGGCTGATCCGGGCGGCCAGCTGGCCGATTGATTCCTCGCGTTCGACGCGCTGCGCGGCGAGTTCCTGGTCGATCTCCGCGACCCGCATGCGGGTGTTCTCGATCTGGATGTCGAGTTCATCGCGCTGCAGGCGGTGGTCGAGCAGCTGGCTCTCCAGGGCGGCCAGTTCGGCCCCCCCGAGGAGGCCGCGTTCGGCGAGCGCGGCATGGCGCGCCAGACGCTCTTCCTGCAGCTTCACCTTGCGCTGCAGCAGGCTGCGCTGCTGCGCCAGGCTGTGCTGCATCGTCGCGTAACGCTGGCGCATGGCGTCGGCGCCGCGCTCGTGCACGCCCTGTTGCGCCGAACTGCTGGCTGCGGTGTAGGCCTGCAGCGCGTCGCTGAGGGCGATCGCAGGGGCCTGCAAGGGACCCAGCCGGTCGGCAGCGACGTCGAGTCCGGCGAGCTGCCGCGCGTCTGGCCGCGCCGCGGCGAGCGCCGCGCGCAACTCGATCAGTGTGCTTTCCAGCGCATCCAATTGCTGGTCATCGACCGCGCTGTCGAGCGACAGAAGCAACTGGCCCTGCGCCACCCGCTCGCCTTGCCCGACCGCCAGCGACAGGATGCGACCGTCTACCTCGGCGATCAGTGCCACTGGCGGCTGTGCGGTGGTCAGCACCACTCTTGCGTGGATCTGGTCGGGGTAACGCACCCACCAGGAGAGGCCGAACAATGCGGCCACCACCGCCGCGAGCAGCGCCATGCCGTAGCGCAGGATCCAGCCTGGCTCGCGGCCGATCACGTCAGTCGCCAGACTGCGCTCGTCGAATTCTTGCGTGTCCATGGCGGGCTAACTGCCGAGCTCGAGCTGGTCCTTGACCAGCGTGTAGTAGCGGCCGCGTGCGGCCACCAGGGATTCGTGATTCCCTTGCTCGACAATCCGGCCATGCTCGAGCACCAGGATGCGGTCGGCGCGGCGCACCGTGCTCAGCCGATGGGCGATCACCAGCACCGTGCGTCCGGCGAAGAAGGACTGCAGTTGCTCCTGGATTGCGCGTTCGTTGCTTGCATCCAAGGACGAAGTGGCCTCGTCGAAGAACAGGTACTCAGGATCCTTGTAGACAGCGCGGGCGATCAGCAGCCGCTGCGCCTGACCGCCGCTGAGCTCCATGCCTTCGGCGCCGATGTGGGTTTCGTAGCCCTGCGGCATGGTGCAGATCTCGTCGTGGATGTGGGCGATCCGCGCTGCGGCATGCAGGCGCTCGTAATCCACCGGGCCGTCATCCATGGCGATGTTGCGGGCAATGCTGGCGCTGAACAGGAAGCCACCCTGCATCACCACGCCGCAGCGTGATCGCCAGAGGTCTGGGCACAGGGATGCGAGATCGTGTTCGCCGACGCAGATGCGTCCCGTGCTTGGCTGCGAAAACTTGAGCAGCAGTTTGAGCAAGGTGGTCTTGCCACTGCCGCTGGCGCCGACGATGGCGGTCGTCTGCCGATGGGGAAGCACCAGGTCGACGCCGTCGAGGACGGCGCGGGTGTCGTGCGTGTTGTAGCGAAAGCCGACGGCCTTGAGGGTGATGTCGCCGCTCGGTGGCTGGGTGGCGTAGCTGCGCGCAGGGTCGCGCTCGTCGGCCATGTCCTGCACTTCGCCCAGGCGTTCCATGCCGATCTTGGCGTCCTGCGCCTGGCGCACGAAGTTGAGCAGCTGCTCGACCGGCGCATTCATCTGACCGAGGATGTAGGTGATGGCCACCATCATGCCGAGCGAAATCTCGCCGCTTACGACCTGCTGCGCGGCGATGAAGCTGATCGCGATGTTCTTGCCCTCGTTGAGGAACAGCGTGCCGGCCTTCTGGTACTGCTCGACTGCGAGGATCTTGAGGCGGACCCGGAACAGTCGCGCCTGGATGCCTTCCCACTCCCAGCGCCGGCTGGACTCGCAGCGGTTGAGCTTGATCTCGGGCATGCCGTGCACCAGCTGCACGATGCAGTTCTGGTTCGCGCTCATCTCGTGGAACTGGCGGTAGTCGAGCGCGCGCCGGCGTCCCATGAAGAGCGCCACCCAGGCGAAGGACAGCAGGGTGCCGATCAGGAACACGGTGACGATGGCACCGCTGTACATCGCCATGATCAGCCCGAAGGCGACCAGGTTGAGCAATGAGAAGACGATGCCGACGGAATGCGAGGTCAGGAACTCCTCGATCTTGTGGTGATCGCCGATCCGCTGCAGCACGTCGCCGAGGTTGCGTCGGCTGAAGTACGACAGCGGCAGGCGCATCAGCTTGGCGAGAAACTCGGAGATCACTGCCACGTTCACTCGCGCACCGACGTGCAACAGGATCCACCCACGCAAGAAGTCATTGGCAGTGCGGCTGAAGAAAAGCACGACCTGGGCGATCAGGATCGCGTAGACGAAGTCGATGTCCCGGTTGCCGACCCCGTGATCGATCAAGGCCTGGGTCAGGAATGGCGCCACCAGCGTGAGCGCCGATCCCAGCAGCGCGCCGATGCCGAGCTGGGCCAGCAGTGGGCGGAAGCGCAGCAGATAGCCGAGCAGGCGCTGCAGGCCGCTGGCGGCCGCGCTGGCGGGCGCTTCGTCGGTCGCGGCGAAGGCCTCGGTGGGGCGCAGGAACAGACCAATGCCGGAACCGCCCTTGGCCCAGCTTTCGGCGAATTCGGCGAGCGGCACACGCACATTGCCGTGTCGCGGGTCGGCGATATGCACGTGGCGGCGGGTGATGCGGTAAGCGACGACGAAGTGGTCGCCGCGCCAGTGCAGGATGCAAGGCAAATCAGCCTCGGCCAGAAAGCTCGCAAGGTCCAGGCGCACCGGCAGGGTGGTGAAACCCAAGGCCTCGGCAGCCTTGCTGATCCCAAGCAGTGTGACGCCGCGCTTGCCCTTGCCACACAGCTCGCGCACCTGGGCCAGCGGGACCGGGCGACCGTGATGGCGGCACAGTGTTGCGAGGCAGGCCGCCCCGCAGTCCATCACGTCGAGCTGGCGCACCACGGCAAGTCGTTTCGGCAGCGTCAGCTCTGGCAGCAGGGCGGTGGCGGTCAGGCGCATCTGATTCAGCAGCGCGGGCATCGCTGGCGGCTCCGGAAGGGGAAGGGGCCGCCCATCAGCGGACGGCCCCGGAATCCCGACTTACTCGGTTTCGCACTGGTCGCAGGCGCCGACACCGCCGGTCTTGCCGGTAATGCGGAAGCCGCCGCGGCCACCGGCCACCAGCTCAGCTTCGACGTCGGAAATCGTGCCGACCGGGTTGGCCGGCAGGGCGGCGAGTTGTTCCTGGCTCAGCGAATTGCGGTAGCTACGATCCTTCCACGCGCGGATCACGTCGACAGTGTTCATGGTCATTCCTCAGATTGTTGGATGGATTGCGCCAAAGCTCGACGCCGTCCCGGGGCACCACGCTGGCCGCTTTGCGGCTGCCGGTGTGCGGGTTTGCGTCCATGAATCGGCGGGAGGAATCAAAGCGTGCGGAGGTCGCTGCGCGTTACAAGAAAAGCGCCCACGAATTGCGGAATTCCGCCAAGCGGTGGCGCAGTCGAAGATGCTGAGCTAGTGTGGTGTTCCGTAATTAAGTTGAACTAAATTTCCGATGGATTTTGGCCCGAGGCAAGGCGCGAGGAGGAGTCATAGCCAGCACTATGGCGACGACGAGCAACACAGCATCGGGGCAAAAGACGCGGAAATTTTTCAAGGTAATTACGGAACACCACACTAGATCCTGCGCGAGTCGGCGAATGGGCAACGTGCAGGTCCCGCGCGGCCGGTGCGCAGGTGGGGCCATGTCGTGCTGCGCAGTGCCTACCAGGCGTAGCCGATGCTGAGCAGATTCTCGCCGCGGTTTTCGCCGTGGGTGTTGGCGTTGGAGAGGTGGCGGAGAGTGATGCGCCAGTGGCCGCGGCTCCAGCCGACGCTGCTGACGAACTGGCCGACGCTGGAGAGGATGCTGCTTTGCTGGTCGATGAGGATGAGGCCTGAGCCGATGTAGAAGTCGCCGAGCAGAACGCGGGTGCCGTACCCGGCGAAATGCACGTCGTGGCGGGCGCGGACTTCGGCCTCCGGGCGGCCCTGAATCACGCCGGCAAGGACTTCAGGCTGCCAGCGCCAGCCGCGGAACTCGCGCTCGTGGCCGGTCCAGGAAATCAAGGCAGCGGTGCTGTGTTCGCCGTCGATCTCGTCGGCCTTGGCCCAGGCCAATTCGGTGGCGGCGTGGACGCTGGCGCCGTGCAAGCTGATCGCTGCGCCCAAGATCCATCCCCTCGCAAGGCCTCTCATTGGGCATCCTCCTTGGCGGCCGGCAGCGAGAGCGCCGGATCCAGTTTCACCTCGAACCAGTTCAATCCCCAATGCAGATGCGGTCCGCTGGCGCGGCCGGTCATGCCGATGGCGCCGATGGCATCGCCGCGTGCCAGGCGCTGACCTACGCTCACATCGACCTGGCTCATGTGGATGAACACCGAGCTCACCCCGTGGCCATGATCCAAAATGACGGTGCCACCAGTCAGCAGCATGTCGTGATCAACCAGCGTGACCACACCGGGCGCGGGGGCGACGATGGGCGTGCCTGTGGGCGCGGCGATGTCCAGTCCCATGTGCGGGCTGCGCGGCAGGCCGTTGAGCACGCGCTGGCTGCCATAGATGCCGCTGATGCGCCCGCGCGCCGGCCAGGTGAAGCCGGCGGCGAAATCGGAGCGCGCATCGTCGCGTTCGCGCGCCTTGGCGATGCGCGCGGCCTCGCGGGCGATGCGCGCCTGTTCGGCGGGATCGGGCGTGACAGTCTGTTGCGGCAGGCCGTCGACGCGCTCGATGCGATAGCTGCGGGCATCGAGATCCACGCCACCGCAGCGCGCGCGATGATCCTGCGGGGTGCGCAGGCAGAGGCTGAGCCGGGGCTGATCGCGATCGATGCCGAAGGCGAAGCGTCCTGCTGCATCCACCCGCACATCGCGTCCCCCCACACTGACCCGGCTGCCAGGGGCGGTCGTGCCAATCATCAGGCGGCCTTGTTGCGGCGCGCCATCAAGTGTCAGGCCCGCAGGCAGGCCGGCTGCGCAGGGGGCACTGGCCAGCCAGGCGCAAGCGGCGAACAGAGCGGCCGGCACGCTGCGGACGTAAAGGGCTTTGGGCATCGCGGACAGGGCATCGGATGGGGATGCAGATCGTAGCGGGGCGCGCCAACTTTGGGGCTGGCATCGACCCTGTGCACGCAGCCATTCGTCGCTGACGCCGCTGCCCGCAAGCTGGAGATTCTCTGGCGTGTAGAACCGGCGACGAGCGCGGGTCGCACTGTCAATTGGCGGAGTCCGATCCGGTGGCGGTATCGAATCACCCTGGTTTTCAGCAAGCGTGGAACCGAGTCGTGAGTACAGGCGACTGCCACTGAAGCCGGTTTGGCTGCCTTATCCCTTGATGAGGCCTCGGACGTGGTCGAGCATGGGCGAGTCGTGAATTGGAGACAGATGTCGGAGGATGTATGAAGAATCACGGGGCCCCAGCCTTCTTCCGCGCTGTGCGGATTGGTCTGGGCGCGGCGTGCCTGGCTGCCGGCAGCGTGGCGGCGTCGCCTGCGTCCTTGCCGGTGACCGGCGCAGGTTGGGCGGCACTCTACGCCAAGGGCTTGCCCGCAGTGGCGCAGGTGACCCGCGCGCAGAATGGCGTGGAATTCGAGGCGCTGGTGCAATGCCGCGCACTCCTGGCCGATCACGACTGGGCACAGCGGATCTGGCCCGAGACCAATTCCACACCCAAACCGACGCGCCGAGAGTTGCTGCCGGATGTGGAGATCCGCGCCCAGGTCGACGATCTACTGCGTAAGGAGTCCGCGCTGAGGGCCTTGTATGGCCTGGATTTGGATGCCAAGGCCCTACAAACCGAAATGAATCGCATCGCGATCGGCATGGCGAGCTGCGCCAGCGTGCCGAGGCGGTGCTGGCTGCGGGCGCGAGCCGCGAGGCGCTGGCGGCCTCCGGCGGCCGCGAGCAGACGCTGACGCTGGTGCTGAGCGATGGTGAGCCGGCGCGCGATCCTGCGGCCGTGGAAGCGGGCGAGCTGCGTCTGTCGGCCGAGGAGTTCGCACGCGAACGCGCCCGGCTGTTGCCCAGCCTCCCTGGCGCGATGCCGGCGGCCGTGGGTCCGCAGAGTCGCCTGCGCGAGACGGCCGAGGCCTTCGTCGAGGAAACGGTGCTTGAAGAAGCCCCGAATCGGCTGGTGGTGCGCAGCCGGGTGTGGGCCAAGCAGCCCTTCGAAGCCTGGTGGTCGGCGCGCCGCCAGGATCACGCGCCTGGCAGCGTTTGGAAGCGCGCAGACAGCTTGAGGCTGCCGGAGATTCAAGGCCGCGCAATCGCGGCGGCACAGGCGGCGGATACCTGGAGAAACTTCGACATTCCTTCCGAGCGCGACGGCCACACGGCGGTGTGGACGGGTAGCGAGATGATCATCTGGGGTGGCTGCTGTACTGTGAACTCAGGCGGCCGCTACAACCCGGCGACGGATAGCTGGGCGGCGACCTCTACGCTGTCGGCGCCTAGCGCGGTCCGTCACCATACGGCAGTTTGGACAGGCACAGAGATGATCGTATGGGGAGGCTTCGCGGATTCAAGATGGACAGCGCTTGACACTGGAGGCCGCTATGACCCGTTGATGGATCGGTGGACGGCGACGTCGACAACCAGTGCGCCGAGCGCGCGCTTTGTACACACCGCAATCTGGACCGGCAGCGAGATGGTCGTATGGGGCGGTACGCAATCGGGTGTCCTCAGTAACACTGGTGGCCGTTACAACCCGATCACGAATAGCTGGACGGCGACTGCACTGACAGGCGTGCCCAGCGCGCGCATTTACCACGTGGCGGTCTGGACCGGCAGCGAAATGTTTGTGTGGGGTGGACACGTGCAACACAGCGGAGGCGGGTCCCCTCCAGGAACGAGCACCGGCGGCCGCTACAACCCGGCAACAGATCAATGGATGGTGACGCCGCCGACGGGTGCCCCTAGCCCGCGCTGGAACCACACGGCAGTGTGGACTGGCAGCAAGGTGGTGGTCTGGGGTGGCCTTTCTTCCGGGATCGGTCTCAACACCGGCGGCCAATTTGACCCGGCGAGCAATGGCTGGACAACGACAACGACAATGGCTGCACCCAGCGAACGCCATGGCCATACGGCAGTTTGGACCGGCAGCGAGATGATCATCTGGGGTGGGTTTGGCGGCGGCGGCGCCATTGGTCTCGGCGGCCGCTACGATCCGGCCACAGATCGTTGGACGGCAGCAGCGAACGCGGGCGCGCCGAGCGCACGCTCTCTCCACTCGGCGGTATGGACCGGCAGCGAGATGATTGTCTGGGGTGGGATAGTGAGAAGTGGCTTCTCATTGAATACCGGCGGCCGTTACAACCCGATAACCAATAGCTGGACGGCAACGGCGACAACGAGCGCGCCAAGTGCGCGTGAACAGCATTCTGCAGTGTGGACCGGTAATGAGATGATTATATGGGGCGGCTACACCAGACTGCTATTGACCGGCCTTTCGACCGGCGGCCGTTACAACCCATCAACAGATAGCTGGGTGATGACCGCGTCAATGGGTGCGCCGACCGAGCGCAATTGGCATACTGCGGTTTGGTCCGGAAGCGAGATGATTGTTTGGGGTGGTTGTTGTCGGGATAACACAGGCGGCCGTTACAATCCAGCAACGGATCGCTGGGTAGCAACTGCGACAACGGGAGCGCCAAGCGCGCGCTATCGGCACACGGCAGTGTGGACCGGCAGCGAGATGATTGTCTGGGGAGGGAATCCGACCACTGATACTGGCGGCCGTTACAATCCAGCGACGGATCGCTGGTCGGCGACCGTGACAACGGGTGCACCAAGCGCGCGCTCACTCCATACTGCGGTTTGGACCGGAAGTGAGATGATTGTTTGGGGTGGGGTTAATGAGTCCGGTTCGTTGAACAGCGGCGGTCGTTACAACGCTGTGACGGATAGCTGGACAGAGATGTTGGGTGCGCCGAGCCTGCGCCATTATCATACGGCGGTATGGTCTGGCAGTGAGATGATCGTCTGGGGCGGGTGGAACGCGAATTCGAGTGCCGGTCGTTACAACCCGGCCTCGGATCGATGGACTGAGACCGCGGCAACCGGTGAGCCAAGCGCACGCTATTTCCACACTGCGGTGTGGACTGGCAGCGAAATGATCGTTTGGGGTGGCTTTCCTGGTTTGAACACAGGCGGCCGTTTCGAGCCGTCGGCGAATAGCTGGAGGGCGACGTCGGTGGCGGGGGCGCCGAGCGCGCGTGAACAGCATACTGCAGTGTGGACCGGCAACGCGATGATGGTCTTTGGCGGCTGCTGCACGTTCTCGGAACTTGGCATGTACTACCCCTATGCAGACAGCTTGTTCTCCAGCGGATTTGAGTTGCAGTGATCACGACCAGGAGTGCGCCGATCAATGGCGGCGCCGGTTGCGGGCATTGTGTAGGAGCGCGCTCGCGCGCGATCAGCCCCACATTGAGGCCAGACCCATTTCGCGCCCAAGGGATCTTTTGTAGGAGCGCGCTTGCGCGCGATCAGCCCCACATTGAGGCCAGACCCTTTTCGCGCCCAGGGCGCTCCTACAGGGGCTGCCCCGCATCGAGGCCAGACCTTATCGCGCCCAAG